>Ga0156400_1067_pt1 | contig 51457 bp, 39 predicted proteins | sample RifOxyA3_FD_108044 | JGI IMG/M metagenome (GOLD analysis project Ga0156400, IMG submission 108044) | Deltaproteobacteria bacterium RIFOXYA12_FULL_58_15
GCAGCGGTCTTCTCCAGGGCTTTGGATCTTTTGGTGAGCGACTTGAAGAACAAAAAACACGGCGTTACTTCACGCCCCCGCAATGCGAAAACCTCACCCGAGCCCGCTCCGAAACCGCCTTCGCGGGTGATTCCCCGGAGGGTTCAGCGCGAAGTTTTCGAGCGCGACCAGGGGCAGTGCACCTACCAAGACGCGCGTGGGCATAGGTGCCAAGAACGCTCAGGGCTCGAATATCATCATCGTGTACCCTACGGGCGTGGAGGACTGAGTACCACTGACAATCTGGAGCTTCACTGCAAACCGCACAACACCTTGGCGGCCGAACAGGACTATGGCACAGACCACTGTGCTCGCTTCAGACGCCAAGCAGTTTACGAGCCACGAGCGGTGTATTGTGTCTCGGCTTGGAGCCGAGATCTTGCTCTTTCCGGAGAGAGTCAATGAGTTGACGCAAACCACTCCAAACAGGGCAGCCACCTCGCTTTGCTAAATCTAGCCGGTGGCGAAAGCGTCAACGACATCGACGTGCTCGAAAGGGATGCCGGTTTTGCTGCTGTGTTTCGACAGTTTCGCATGCATGGCTTCAAGGCATATCAGCCGTTGAATATCTGGTGGGCCGAGCAGCAACTCGTCGTGCGCTCTGAGTTTCGTGACGGCAATGTTGTGATGACCTCGCTGGCGGTCGATTGCCCAGTGGCAAATTCGGTGCCCAAACGGGCCGGCGCAGCCAGTTGCGGTGCTTGACAGCGCTGCCGATGCACTCAGGCTTGGCGATTGAGGGTTGCGGCGGCACGTTGGGCGCCTCATCGGGCCAGGTGGTGGATCGTGGCTCACTTCCCAGCTTGCGATCCCGAAGAGTTTGTGGAAAATCCCTTGGCCTTTTTGGGCATGTCGGAATAAACGACCCATGTGCCAGGTTACAGGGGGTTGACCTCGGTTGAAGAAAAGAATGGACCGTTAAACACAGCAAAGAATAATTTTGGCGGGATGCCGCAAAAGAGAGTCCCACAACCATGATCGTCGCAGAGCAACTAACCAAGTATTATGGCGACCGAGCGGCTGTGACCGGAATCGACTTCACCATTCGCGACGGCGAGGTGGTGGGGTTGCTCGGTCTCAACGGCGCCGGCAAGACCACCATCCTCAAGATCCTCAGCGGTTTGCTGTTGCCCACCTCGGGGCGTGTGACCGTCGCTGGCCTGAGCATGGCAGAGCAACCCGAACAGGCACGGGCACGCATCGGCTTTTTGCCGGAGCAACCACCGCTCTATCCCGAGATGACCGTCAACGGTTATCTGCAGTTCGTCGCGCACATCAAGAGCTTCACCGGGGATATCGATGCGGCGATCACCGAAGCGACGGCGGCGGCGGATCTCAGTCACGTGCGTGATCACGTCATCGCCACCCTCTCGAACGGCTTCCAACGCCGCGTGGGTATCGCCCAGGCGATTATTCACAAGCCGGCTTTGATCCTTCTCGACGAGCCGACCAGCGGCCTCGACCCCGTGCAGGTCGTGCAGATGCGTGATCTCATCCGTGGTCTGCGGGGCAAAAACACGATCATGCTGTCGAGCCACAACCTGCACGAGATCAAAGAAGTCTGCGACCGCATCTTGGTGATCAAAGATGGGCAGATCGCCGCGGAGGGCACGGAGGCCGAGCTCGGCAAACGGGTCACCACCGCGACCAAGCTCTCCGTGGAGGTCCGTGCCGCTGCCGGAGCTTTCCGCGAAGCCATGGCCAAAGCCAAGAACGTCGCCCACTTCGAGATCAACACGGAAAAGGACGGCGTTACCACCGCGACGGTGGAGCTCGCCAAGGATTGCCGGGAAGAGCTGGCCAAGACCCTCGTGGATGCGGGCTTCGGACTGCGACGCTTCGAGCGCATCGAGCTCGAGCTCGAGAGCATCTTCCTCGAGCTCACCCGCAAGGAGGTACAGTCATGAACAATGTCTGGTGGATCATCCGTCGCGAGTTCGGAAGCTACCTGCGCTCGCCTATTGGCTACATCATCATCTTTGCGGTGCTGGTCGTTGATGGCCTGCTGTTCAACGCCTTTGCCATGGGCACCGGCGCACAGAAGTCCAGCCAAGTGCTGGAGAACTTCTTCTTTTTTACCAGCGGCACCACCCTATTCGCCGCCATATTCATCGGCATGCGACTCATCGCCGAGGAGCGACAAACCGGCACGCTGGCATTGCTCGCCACCTCACCGGTGCGTGAATGGCAGCTCATCTTGGGCAAGTTCCTCGCGGCCTTGGTGTTTCTGTGCGTCATGACCGCGCTCACCATCTATATGCCGCTGTTGGTGATGATCAACGGCAAGGTGTCTATGGCGCACATCCTTGCCGGTTACCTGGGCATCTTCCTACTCGGTGCCGCTGCGGTGGCCTTGGTGCTGCTTTGCTCCGCCATTGCCCCCAATCAGCTCGTTGCGGCAGTTCTGGGCGCTGCAGTGGTCACCACCTTTCTTCTGATGTGGTTGTTGTCACGCATCGCGAGCCCCCCCCTGGAAGACCTACTCGCCTATCTATCGATTCACGACAAACACTTCAGGCCGTTTATGCGCGGCATCATCAGCGTCAAAGACGTCGTCTTCTATGTGTCGCTCATCTGGGTGTCGCTCTTGGTTGCCACCCGTTTTCTCGAATCACGACGGTGGCGGTAGGAGACAACAGCCATGACAACTGATCAGAAGAAGAAACCAGCACCGTCCTATCTACCCATGGGTCTGCTCTTGGGAGGCCTGGGGGCTCTTTACCTTGGCGAGCGCGCCCTCGACGATATGGCTCGTTATGTCGTCTCCGGCCTTGGCGGCCTCTCGTTGCTCGCATCCCTCGGGCTCGCCCTCAGCCGCATCAAGAAGAGTGATGGTCAACGACGTACCGCCGCGAAGCGCATCGTCATCGAGTACGGCGTCGGTATCGTCGCCCTGCTTGTGTACTTCCTGTTGGCGTCAGGGACCGTCGCCGCCGACGGCAAGCTGCACACCATGCTGCAAGTCATTTGGCCTGCGGTGTTGCTCCTCGCGCTCGTTCCTGCCATCGCCATGGAAATGGCGTTCTTGAGCATGGCGCGAGCTCCCGAGCTCGAGTTGTGGCGCATCCGCTTTGCCGGGCGTGGCGCTCGCATCATCGCACTTGCCATTGTCGCCTTTGCCGGTTTGAACTTTGCGTCGAACAAATGGAACAGCAAGATCGACCTGAGCTATTTCAAAACGACCAAACCGGGAACGTCCACTGCTGCCATCGTCGAGCATCTGACCAAGCCCCTGGAGTTCGTCCTCTTCTTCAACGCGGGCAATGATGTCCTCGAACAGGCGCGCGACTACACCGAGTCCCTGGCTGGCAACAACGCTCTCGCGACCGTCAAGGTCGTCGATCAGGCCCTCGACCCCGAGCTCGCCCGAGATCTGCGAGTCCGGGCCAACGGCTACCTGGTACTCCGGAGTGGCGACAAGTCTGAGAGCATCCGCATCGGCATGGATCTCGAGGACGCTCGCTCGACCCTGCGTGAGCTCGACGCCAAAGTGCAGGAGAGTCTCCTCAAAGTCCTCAAGCCACCACGAGTGGCCTACTTCACCACCGGCCACGGTGAGCGCGACTACTCCCCCCAGCGCGAAGACAAGCGCCCCGGTTTGCGCGACTTCCGCAAGGTTCTCGAGATGCTCGGCTTCAAGGTGAAACGCCTCGGCCTGACCGATGGCCTCGGTTCGGAGATCCCTGGGGATGCTTCCGTGGTCATTATCGCCGGACCGACTGAGCCGTTCTTGTCCGAAGAGCGCGAGGCGTTGATCAAGTACGCCAAGGCTGGCGGCCGACTGTTTGTCTTCATTGATCCCGATTCCGTTGGCGGCGAGATGAACCGCGGCACCATCGCCACGGAGGACGCACTGCTTGCCGAGCTCGGTGTCAAGGTGAGCGAACAGTTGGTTGCCAATGAGCAATACCAAGTGCGCCTCAAGGACAGCGGACCGAGCCCCTACAACCTCGTCACCACGCGGGCGACTTCACATCCCTCTGTCGAGGCGGTGAGCAGCTCGGGCAACCGCCTCGCGGTCGTCTTGCTCGGTGCCGGAAAGCTAAGCTCAATCGAGAGCCCGCCGGCGGAAACCAAGGTCACCATGACCCTGCGCTCAATGCAGAAAAGCTGGCTCGATCTCAATCACAATCGCAAGCTCGACCAAGACACGGAAAAAGAAGAAGCTATCGATTTCGCGGCTGCCATCGAGCGCCCTGTCACTGGCGACAACAGCGACGCCCTGCGCGCTATTGTTGTTGCGGACGCAGACATCGCCGGGGACGGCGTGGTGCCCAATCCAGGCAACAGCTACTTTCTCGCCGATGGCGTGCGCTGGCTGGTGGACGACGAAGAAACCGCTGGCACCGTCGAGAGCGAGAAAGACGTACCTGTCGTTCACCGCGAGGATGAGGATACCATCTGGTTTTACGGTACCAGCATCATCATCCCCATCATTGTCTTGTCTGCTGGCTTGTTGATTAGCCGCAAGAAACAACCGAAACGGAGGGCAAGCTGATGGACAAAAGTCTTTGGGGCCATACTGTTTTTGCCGTCATCACAGCGATCGCCGCGTACGTGGCTTGGACCGCCCCCAGCCTGGATGCCACGGAAACTGTTGAGATGATTTCCGGTGCCCCCGCGTCCTTGACCAAGGTGAGCTGGCATGAAGAGCGCTGGGACGTGAGCCTGGTCCGCAGGGCCAAGAGCGATGCGTTCGATATCACCGTGCAGCGTCTCAACCCGCCGCCAAAGGTACCAAAAGTACCAAAGGCAGACACCGCAGACGGCACGGAGGCGGACACCGACGAGCAGACAGAAACCCCTGATGCCGTTGAGCCTGCCGGCGCAGAGCCTGCTGATTCAGAGCCTGCCAATTCAGAGGAGCCCAAAGAACCCTTGGAAGCGCCCAAGCCCGCGGAAACTTTTCCGACGACAGACAAGATGGCTGACATTCTCGCCAAGGTCGCCCCCCTCGAGGCTGCTCGCTCTCTCGGCAAAGTCGCAACGGAGAAACTGGCTGCCATGGGGCTCGACGAGCCAGCATCGAGACTGATCCTGGTTTTCGGAGACAAAGAACACGTGGTGCAGATCGGCGACGCCACCTTCGGCGGCGGCGATATCTATGCCTTGCGCGCAGACGGTGAAGTCTTCCTGCTGCCGGCGGCGACGCTCGCCAATATGCGCCACGGCGCGACCGCACTGCAGGACAAGAACGTCATTGGCACCAAACAAGATGAGGTCGTTCGACTCAACGTAACGGCCGGCGTCGAGACCCGTGAACTCAGCCAACGTCACCAAAAAGATGAGAAGACGCGTTTCTTCTCCGACCCGGCTGAGCCAGACGAAAAACTAGAGCTCGCGAGCAAGTGGGCCGAGCGCCTCTGGCGATTGCGAGTGATGCGTTTCGCCGACGGGGCACCTGGGGGTACTCCAACGCTTGCGGTAGAGCTTTTCGGCGAAAACGGCAAAGCCCTCGACGTCTTGCAGATCTGGACCCCCGATGACAGTGAGGCCATCGCGGTATCGAGTCGCTACGAAAAACCCCTCCTCATTGCCAAGACGTCGGCAGACTCCCTGCTCAAGGATCTTCCCGCCCTCCTCTCCGAAGGCCGCTGACGTTCGGCATCACTTTTCGGCAGGCCTGATGCTGAAAATGGGTGACAAATAAATGCCACCGCGCTAGATGTGCGCCTGCTTGAAAAGCGAACCTCCCATATGCTCGATTCCGAAGTTGGCCGCGGTCAACCCTCGCCGTTTTGACCGCGTTGCCTGCTTGGAAGTTATGGAGTGCTTGTTGTCGCGGAAACGCGACCAGTTTTTCTATCCGACCCACGACGCCTCCTCTACCGCCTGCTTGTTAACCCACAGCATCGGCCCCGACCATATCATTCCGTTTTCGTTGCGGCGACGAGTCCGCTCCTTCGTTAACGACTCGGCGGTCATCCATCTCTCCAACATGACCGAGCAACTCCGACACTTCCGCATCGACAGTTTTCTCCCGGCCTATCGTTCGTCGATTCCCATGGAGCTCTGGGCCCGCACACACAGTCTGCACCTTCTGTCGCCGTCGGCTCGCCTCCAACGACGACTCGAGGACAAGGTGCGTTTCGACCGAATCCTGCGCGCCCATGCGGTGCCGGCACCGCAGAGTCAAATCCTCGCAACAGTGGCCGATAGCAACGCGGTGCACCGCTACCCACTGGTCTTGCAAACTGCACACAGTGAAGGTGGGGAGGGCACGTATCTGGTGCGCAGCCGCGACGAGCTACATGAACGGCTCGCGAATCCCAAATCCACCTATCCAATGCTGACACGTGAGTTCATCTGTGGCCCTGCGTTTGGGGTCACCCTCGTTGTTGGCGACCAAGACTTACTGATTTCGTCGGTTCGCGGCCAGTGCATCGATCTCGAACGACGTGGGAGCGGTTTGTTCGGCATCCAATGGCTTGCCACCGGTCATTTTTCCCCACGTCTGCGGGCGTCGATGGACGCCACGTTTGCACTGTTGGGGCGGGTGTTGCGCGCCGAGGGGTTTCGCGGTGCCGCCAGTATCGATTTCATGGTGGACGGCGAACAGGTTCTCGTCATCGAGTGCAACCCGAGGTTTTCCGCTGCCACGCCGCAGTTGTCGTTGCAGCCCTCCTTGCTCCATGGCCTCGACTTTGCGACCGAGTACGTGCGAGCGCTCACCGGTGCCCGTCTCGGCGGGGATTTGCCCTTCGTCCCGGAATCGTCTTACCAGGGTTGTTGTGTCGACTTTGGCGACTGGATTACGCCGCAACTGCGCGCCATCAATCTTCGACGGGTCGGCGGTATGCCGCGGATCGGGGTCTACGAAATGAGTCCCGAGGCCCCCCAGTTCGCCGGCCACGACACCGAGCCGCTACGCTTCGTGAGTGAGAACGTCGCCGATGTAAGCGGTGCCGATCGGCTGTTGTTCCACTACTCGACGACCACTGGGTCTCGCATCGGCTCCAAGAGTGATCTCGGCTCGCTGATCGTCAATTTTCCCATGTTCGACTTCTCGAACGACGCTGCTCATCTCACCGCACGTGGCGACTCCCTCCTGCACGCCTTGCAGCGACAGGTCGCCGGCAAAAAGAATCTGCGCCCGCATCTTGCAGCACAAGCCACCGTCGCCGCGGTTGTTGCCGCGGCTCACTGATTCGCAAGTTCCACAACCGGCGGCACACCGCGAATGAAGGCCTGCGCCAGAGTGTAGGTGTATGCGCCTTGGTAGGGTAGGCAGAGCAGATCACCATGTCGCAGGGCGCGACCGCGTACGTAATATCCCCACAGGTCGTGGGGCGTACAAAGATTTCCGTAGACGAGCGTGGGCACCTCACGGTGCGGCGCAAAGCGCGTGAGATTGAAGATGGGCACATAGTCGAAGTATTCGTACTTCTCCCAACCCACCATGTTGGTTCCACCGTCGACAATGACAACCTCGTTCCCCTTGGTCTCGGCAACACCTAACAGAAAATGCATGACACTGTGGCTGATGAACTTCCCGGGCTCAGCCCACAGCCGAATGGCGGGGTTGTGACAGTGGACATGACGGGCAAAGGCCTGACCAATCTTGGTGGCAAAGGTCTCGACGGGTACCACCTCGGCGATCTCGAAACTCGGTTGAAAATCCCCCGCCAGGATTCGCTGCAACAACTCCGTACGAGAGGCAAAACTCATCACCTGGCGGCGATTCCATGGATAACTGCCCTGGAACACCTCCGGCGGGACACCGCCGCCAATGTCGACAAACGCGAGTGCCTGCACCGGAATCTGTGCTGAAGGCAGAGCGAATTGCTCGCCCAGCATACGCAAGGTCTTCAACACCCGTTGCGGCGAAGGGTGCGTGCCTCCATGGAAGTGGATGCCGCGCATGTCGATGTGCGGATGGCGACGGGCGCGACGAAAGAAATGCGGCAGCTCCTCAATGGGAATGCCGAACTTGCCCCATCCGCTCTGCTCGGACGTATGGATTCGGACGCCACAACGCACTTGGCAACCGAGGCCTCGGGCAAGGTCGTTGACCATGCTCAACTCCCGAACCGAGTCGAGATGAATCACCACCTGGTCGCGGTGCTGCAACGCCAACTCGAGCGCCTCTCTGCCCTTGGCTGGCCCGGTGAGCACGATCGCTTGCGGTCCAGCCGCCAATGCCGCGCGTAGCTCGGGTGCACTCGAGGCGTCGAGGTTGTGACCGTTTGCGCAGATCGTGGCAAGCAAACCGGGATAGGGGTTTGACTTCATCGCGTAGAAAATCGAAACCGGGACCTCTGCCCGGGCAAAGGCGCGACTGAAGCGGGTGAGATTGGCGATGGCTTCGTCGGCGTCGTAAACATACAGGGGCGTCCGGTGGCGCTTGGCCAATGCCAACAGCTTTGCTCTGATGCGCCCGAGGCGATCGATTCGCGCCGCAAAACGTTGGGGTGGGTCGTGCATGATTGAACCTCCTAAGTTGCGCCTTCTTTTAGCGCAATGAGCACGGCTACTGCCACCCACAGAGGTAGTACCACTCCTTGGTGATCACCCGCCCAAAGAACGTCTCGGGTTGCATTCCCAACAAGAACTGGTTCGTGGTTGGCCGTTGACTGCGGTAGATGTCGACCAACTTGCACTTGACCTGATTCTCAGGCGCGCCACAGGCAAGCTCTAGCAACTTGGCCGGCTGCCTCTGGCGACTGCCAAAGATCAATCGCGCGAGCCCCGGTGGCGTAAGCATCAACAGTCTTGTGTCAGCTTTCAGTGATACCAATGCAGCCCGAACAATGTGGTGAGTGGCCACATGATCGGGGTGGTAGTTGGTGCCCGAGGGCTCGAACGTCACAATCGTGTCGGGCCGCAGACTCTCGAGCTGCCGACGCAAATACCCAGCAGCTTCGTCGTGGTAGCTCTTGAGATTGAAATCGTGAAATCGGCCCTCGGCCAGCACCTGGGGGATTTGCAGCAAAGCCGCCGCCTCGGAGAGCTCCTCTCGTCGAACCTCAAAGTGATCTCGACCCCCGACGACCCCGGGATCTGTCTTTGGATTGGCACGGCCGTCGGTGAGCACAATGATAGCGCGACTTTGACCACACGCACCGAGCTGACGAAGGAGGCCGCCACTTGTGATCTCATCGTCCATGTGCGCAAACACAGCGACCACCCGACCCAATGATTCGCGCACGTCGTGCTCGAGCCGTTGACGGGACTCCAACGCCGCGATGCGACGGCCGATAAGGTGGTGCATGACTTCTCGGTTTATTTGAAAACTGCGCCACGCAAAAACTGCAGCTCGGCTATCGACTGCTCGATGTCAAAGAGGGCGGCATGTTCGCCATCGGATGGTTTGTCATAGCTCGTGTTGTACCACCAACCAGCAAGCTCCTTGAGTGTCGAGACATCAACCAGACGATAGTGCATGTATTGATCGAACAGCGGCATGTATTTGCACAGAAACCGTCGGTCCTGCCACACCGAGTTGCCGCAGAGCCTGGCCGTGCGGTAGGTGGCATGACGCGCCAATATCTCGAGGGCCCGGGACTCCACGTCGTTGACCGTCACCTTGGACGCGCGGATCTTGTCGAGCAATCCAGTTTTTTCGTGCATGGTCCGCACAAACGGCCCCATCGACTGGAGAACCGATTCGGGTTGCCATATGGCCACCGCAAAGGGGTCGGCCAACCGATTCAACTCTCGATCGGTGAGAATCATCGCCATCTCGACGATGGCGCAGGTTTCAGGATCGAGACCTGTCATCTCCAGGTCAATCCAGACAAGAACGTCGTCTCTGGGGCTCACATCTTCCTCCCAAAAAAAAGACTCTCTGGTTTGAATACCAGGAGTGCTCGGTGCGTCCCTGCACGGATGCAAAATCGATCCTTGGGGCACTGCCAGTCAAATAGCAGAAACAGTACTTTGCACCAAGATCACACACATGGTATTGGTTTGCGTCTCTTGGCGAAGAGGAATTCCATTTTCATTGTCAATTCAAGGAGAAACCGAATGAAGAATTTTTGGCCCCTGCCGTTGGCGGTATTGCTCATCGGTGGACTTACGGCGTGCCCGAGCCCTACCATCTACCACACCGCGAAGCCAATCGCCGCGGGGCAAAATGAGATCACCATAGCCCCCAACCTCGCTGGCTTCATTTTTCCCGATGTGGAAACAGGTGCCGGCACCGTCGACGGTTTGAACATCACCGCCCCTGGCGCTGAGGTCGCCTTCCGTCACGGCATCGACGAATCCATGGACTTCGGTATCAAGTGGTCCACGTCCAACCCCATCTCCCTCACGGCGGACCTCAACTTTGCCCTCCTCAACACCGGCAGCCTGGTCCTGTCCATCGACCCCACCATCACTCCGGTCTACTTCAGCGCAGGTGACGCATCGACCTTCATGCTCTGGGTCACCGTGCCCGTGTTGTTCGACATCCTCAGCACCGACGCGACGGCGCTGACGGTCGGCCTCGTGCCCGGAATTATCTACGGCTCGGTCAGTGGTGCCAGTGGTGACGACAGAGTTTCCGTCGATGGCTTCGAGTACGGCGGCGGTGCCATGGTTGGCTTCAAGGCCCGCCTCGGTGAAACCTTCTCGATGATGCCGACCGGTACGATCATGTACTGGATGGACTCCGAGTGGATCACCTACACCATCGGCCTCGGCTTCATGTTCTAGCCAGCCGGCTAGCCATCACGTCCGACCAACCACCCCACCTCCAACAACAACAGCGAGTCTAGGCGCCGAGGTTGGTAGCGCATGCCGAACCTCGCCCCGAGGTGCACCGTCTTCCCCAAGGCGACCACCGCCCCCACAGAGGCACCGGGTGCGAAGTCGAGACGCATGCCGTGCCGATCGGGCCCCACACCGTCACTCACCCGAACGGTGCGTAGCAATCCCCCAGCCTCTGCCATAGCGTCGAGACGAAATGGACCGTGCCAATGCATATAGCCAAGACCTACCGTCAGCGTGGTTTGGGTGTTGCGGTAGGTGAGTTGAGCTGTTCCCTGGGAGGACCAGCTCACATCGAGCGCCACCGCGGCACCGACAAACTCGCCCCACTCTCGAAGTTGCCGATGCGCCCCGAGACGTAGCAGCCAATCTGTCGAACGTTCGCCATCAGCCCGCTGCCAATACAATCGTCCCGCACCGAGCTCGACCTGCCAATCGTGTGCCTCGGGCGGCGCAAAGAATCTGCGCCAATAGGTACGGATTCGTTCGGCCTGCTCGGATGGCTCGGATGACTTGGGATGGCGAGTGGCGGCAGCCACATCGAAAGCCACAGAACAAACGGCGAAGCTGACCCATGCAACAGTCAACGAACGCATGCGAGATCTCCGGCGACCGCGTCGAGACGCATAGCAAAAAGTTGGCATCCCGCTTCTTGGAGGTCGGCAGGCAACCCCTCGATCACAAAATCGAAGAACAGGGTGAGCGTAAGACGTTCATCGATTCCTTTGATCCTGTTGAGCGCTCCCACCACCGCCGAGGTGACCGTGTCGGCGTCGGTAGACCCCCGCAAAGCCCACAGAGCAGACGCCACCACAGAGCCGAGGATGTACGGATCGTAGTCGACGAGATCGTCGCTTTGCACGGAAGCTCGCAGCGCTGCATCGTAGAGGCGCTCGACCGACACATCGCGGTCAATACCGAGCTCCTCGGCGTCTGAAATCGAGGCTGCGAGGAAGTTTGGATCGCTCACGGCGACCGCGGCAAAGAAATCAGCCACCCCCTCGTCGAGGGACCGTCGCTCGTTGACCACAAGGTTGTCCCACGATTCCAAGGCGTAGACGGGCACACGACGATCGGCATCGACGAGACGATTGAAGACCGCGTGACTGTACTCGTGAACAACGACACCGCGGTTGGCGTATAGGGGGACGTCATTCAAGATCACCTGTGGCGGAATAACGAATGCATCGATGGTGCTTATGTACGCAGCGTTGTCCGTCACCAGCGGCAACGGCAGCATCCAGAGGTTAACGGTGATCGGCATGTTGTAATAGACCCGCATCGTTCCGACGACGTCAGGCGACACCCCCAAACTGTCGAAGAAGAGGCTTGCCTGCTCGAGGTGATGATAGAGGGTCAACATCATGGCGCTGTGAAAATCCCACGGCATGGCCACACCGTTGTCCCGCACCACCACCTGAATGTCCGGCGTCGAGTCGCCAGAGACAACGATCGCCTCGGCCCACTCCTGTTCTGTCTCGGGGTTGCCGTTCTCGATGTTCGCTTTGCCGCCTCCTCGCAGCTTTGCGACGCTGCCACGACCTTCTCGCAGATTGTCGAGGGTCTCGATGCGGGAGCGCATGAGCCGGTATTGCTGGGTGCTGGAATCAACATCGTAGACGAGAAAATCCCGAACTTGGTTGTCAACACCGCACGCAACGCCATTCATCACGGCAACAACGACAAGCCCAAAAAGGAAACTACGAATCATGTCGCCATCCGCTCGTACGCCAAAAGCGGCGCGGTTAGGGCCCTCACCAACGTGAAGCGAAGACCTCGTGTAGGGCGCTTGGATCGTCAGTAAAGATGCCATCGACACCGCGCGCTATCCAGTCACTCGCCTCCTTGGGGTCGTTGACGGTCCACAGGTGCACTTCAATCCCGGCGGCGTGCGCAGCGTCGATGACTCGCCTCGTGGCAACGGGCAAGAGGGACCAGGCAAAGCGGTGATGCCGCACGGGGATTTGCAGGGCGCGCCCGCGGAAGCGCTGCAACGACCTGCCGCGATAGGCGTCAACAAGAAACCCTTTGACCTCGCCACGACACAAGCTCAGGGGGCAACTCGGCTCGAAGGTAACCAGCTCCGCCATGACATCGTCGTCGGCGGCGGCCAGCACCACATTCTGCGGCCCAATCCGATGCAGCACATCGAGCACTTCTCGCGCCATACCGCGATCTTTGATCTCAATGTTGAACCCGGCGTTGGGAAACGCTTTCAGGACATCCTCGAGGCGGGGTACGATACAGCCACCGTCGCGAAACAAAGTTTCTCCGTTCGCCTCGAAGTTGTGGCCCGCATCGAGACGCAACAGCTCTGCGGCAGAGAGGCTCGCAACCGGACCCGTGCCATTGGTCGTGCGCGCCACGGTGGCATCGTGAATGACGACCACCTCGCGATCACGGGTTAGCCTGACGTCCATTTCCAAGACCTGGGCACCCACTCGCATCGCCAGGTCAAATGCCTCTAATGTGTTTTCTGGAGCGTAGCGGCTTGCGCCCCGATGCGCCATCAACAATGGCCGTGACAACCCGTCAAACATGCTGACCGCCCCAACCGACGATGGCATACCAAGGCCGACAAATTTTTTGCGTGATTGCGGATGGCGACACTGCAGCGAGAGAGCCTACATCAAGTTGAACGAACGCCATAGTCCTACAATCACTGCATGTACGACATTGTAGGGAAACCTGCGCTTGCTTTTTGCCGCGGGTGACCACTTGTCGCTGGCGCCCCAATTACGTAGGGTACGCGGGTTAATAGGGATTGCATTCCACTGATTACGTGGTTCGCAAGGAAGGTGTCGCATGCGCAGACCATGGATTCTGACCGGTACGCTGCTCGTCGCTGTCGCAATGTCAGACTGCAACTGTGAGGAATCACTCGGGGTCGCTGTCGGCCAAATAGAGCTAACGCTTTGCGATCGGCAGCCTGCGTGTGAGTGCACTGAGCTCGGCTCCCCCGCCGTCATTGAATTCGGCAACCCAGAGGTGGGCACCGTCGCCCGCCGCACCGTTCGCATCCAGAACGGCAACGCCCCCCGCAAGCTGGTCATCTCACGCATCGATGTGGGTGCGGACTCGGAATTCCAGGTGACGGGCATTCAACACCGCTCTTCTGGCGAAGATGATGCGGAGGTCACCAACCACAAAATGGCGGATGGATCGTTAACTCTGGAGAACGACAATTTGGCCGAGATTTTTTTGACATTCCAACCAGGCAGCACAGCGGAGAGCTCGACGACCTTGACCATCGTCTCCAACTCGGCGTTGTACGACAACTGGGAGATCCTGCTGCGTGGGGGCGGCGGCTCGGCAGAGGCATGCGTACCCTCCGGCGATTGCGGTGACGGCAGCGTTGTTGATTTCGGCACCCATTCGGATGTTGACATTGCCTATGATCCCGCCGTTGGCCTTCCCACCGCCCTCGATACGCAGATGGTCACCGTGACCAACCAGGGCCCCCATGAAATCTTTTTCACCGCAGCGATTACCGTCGATGGCATCCCAGAGGTCCCAGGAGAAGTGGTGGGTGATAGGGCGGTGTTCTTCTTGGGCGACCTGGGTTGCCCGACCCTCGCCGCTGGCGAGAGTGCCGATATCCCGATCGAGTATCGACCGTCCACCGCTGGTGAGCACTTTGGCAAAATGCTCATCAAAGGGGTTGGCGCACCGGTTTACATCGATCTCGAAGCTCGCGTCACCGGCGCCCACGTTTGCCTGCGCACTGAAGATGATCTTCCCAATGATTCCACATTGCAATTTGGTGATGCCCCAGACTACCGCACGCCGTCCAATGCAGAACCGGAAATCCGGCATGTGTGGGTGCAAAACTGTGGATTCCAAGAAGACTTAGTGATCTCTGCCGCGCAACTTGGCAGCAACACCGACCCTGACTTCTCCAGCACCGCCCTGCCCTGGGCGCAAACCTCTCCCATCGCCCCCGGGGAAGAGATCGAGGTCGCCGTGGCCCTGGGTCCCGTGTCACCGCAGTTGGTCGGCGTCGACGGCAACCTCGAACTCACCACCAACGACCTGCGCCTGGCCACCGCCTACGTCCACCTGCAGGGATTCATTGGCTTGCCCGAAGTCTGCTACCTCACCGCGAGCCCGAGTCCCGTGGACTTTGGTTGGGTCGCGTCCGACGATGCCGCGCAGGGCACCTGTGTGCCCCCAATTATCCTTCCCAACTGCGCGAGGATCTCGCGGATGAAGACCGTCAGGCTCATCAACATTGGAGAGCGCGCCTGTGACAACATCGAAGTCGGGCCCGTCACCACCCTTGTTGGCACCGCCGGCATGTTCACCATGCCGAGTACGCCCACACCCTTTAGGCTCGAGCCCGGCGATGTATCCGACGCCATCGACGTTCTCTTCGCCATGGCGCCGCAACAGGATCCCATCAATTATAGCGCCCGTTTGGAATTCACCTCGCCGGAAAACGCCGTGGGTACCGCCGATGTACTCTTGCAGGCTATCGGTGGCGGCTCACCTGCTTGCGCGGTGGAAGTGAGCCCCCTGAGCCCGCCAACCATCTCTGGCGATCAAATGTGCCCGTACAAGTCGCTGAAGTTTGGCGGCGTCAACTACGGCAACACACGCACCCTCAACATGCAAATCAGAAACATCGGCTCCGAGGATTGCGTCATCGACAACGTCCGCAAAAAACAGGGCACCGCGGACAGCTTCTCCTTTCCAACCACATCCTTCAACATCGCCATCGGTGCGTCCCATACGATTCCCGTGAGTTTCGAGTCGCCCGTTCCGAGTGGCGGCCTCTTCGAGGACTTCCCCTTTGGTTGCGTGACCAACGGCATGCAGTTTGACTACGCGAGCCAAAGCACCGATTGGGCCACCGAGACCGTGCCGTTCTTGGCTCTCGGCAAGCCTCCGAGCATCGACGTCATCCCCGGCGAGATCGACTTCGGCGAGGTCACGGTCGGCTGCTGTTCGGCGCAAAGACGCGTGTCAATCTACAACTCGGGTATCACCACGCTCGACCTCGATGGAGTTGCGGTATTGAGAGGCGTCAACTTCATCGCCACCTCCCCGTCTTCGATGAGCATCCGTGTGAGCGGCAGTTCCGATTTCATGGTGCAGTTCTGCGCCACGGCCGAGGGCGAGGCCGTCGATGTCGTTGAGATCACGGGTCACGACCAAGAAGACAACGAGGAGTTCATCACCGTCTCTCTGAGTGGCACCGGCGTTCTCGACAGCCAGGGCAACGATCAGTATCGACAACCCAGTCGCCCCATGGTTGATGTCCTCTTCGTCGTCGACGACTCGGGTTCGATGCAGGGGGAGCAGGACGAGCTGGCCGCGAACTTCGATGCCTTCATCGGCCAGGCGGTCGAGCTCGACACCGATTACCACTTGGGCGTAACGAACACGGATGGTGAAACGGAGTGGGCGGGACGCCTGCACGCTTGCACGACAAATGCTTGGGGCAAATTCATCGTTGACAGTCAACCTCCCGCACAACAGGAGACCCAGTTCTCCTGCAATGTGAACGTCTCCGATCCCGCCGATGGCCGACCGAGCACCGACAACAAAGAGTCCGCCCTGCACGCAGCACGGTCAGCCTTCGAATACGCCACCCTCGAATGGAACGAGGGATTCTATCGTGAGGCCGCCAAGCTTTACATCATCTTGGTCACCGACGAAGTCGATCAATCTGATGGTACTGCCGCTCTCTACTTCGACTTCTTTCAAAATCTCAAAGGCATCGGTAACCCCGACCTCCTCAACATTTCGGCCATCACCGGTCCCCCCCCCGACGGTTGCGAATCGTCCAATGGCGCTGCCGAAAGCAACCTGCTCGACTTCAATGCCGTGGAGTTGGCGGGCGGCCAATTCCGCTCTATCTGCTCTGCCGACTGGACCGACTTGCTCGACTCTTTGGGTCTCGATGTGTTCAACGCCAGACGGCAGTTCCCACTTTCACGCCCTGCAACGCCGGTCACCATCGACGTCTGGGTATGTCCGAGCACTTGCCCAGAGGTCCCATCCGCCGCGGCAGGGTGCACCCACGTGCAGCAAAACGGTGCCGACGGTTGGACCTACGACGCCGACGTCAACGCTGTGACCTTCCACGGAAACTCCTTGCCAGAAGCTGGCGAGTGCGTGGCTGTGAGCTATATCGCCATGTGCTACGCAGCAGGGGAAGGCTGATCACTCGGGCGTCTGCTGCGGTGGTTTCTTCAGGGCTATCGCTGAAGGCGAGCGCAGCTTGCCGAAGAAACGGCCGATCTTTGCCAACACGTAGTGCCAGCTGAAGCGGAAGACGATGCGCGGATCGAAATAGGGATTTTTGGTCTTTCCTAGCCAGGAAAGATTCAGGACCATCTCGGCAACGCTGACAGTGCAACCACGAATGCGGATGACCCTTTTCCCAACCGCGAAGATTTGTTCGAAGAAGAACTTGAGAATCTTGCCGACCAGGTCTCCTGCGTGTACCCGCTCGGGGCTGATGAGCTTGCGCTCCTTATAAAGGAAGGGAATGTCGACGTCCTTGCCGCCGATCTTGCCACACCAACGGGCGCAATCACCAATGAACAGGACCTTCTCTCCCTGACCCACGTCGATGTCACCCCGGTACGCACCGTAGACCAGATGAATGGGCTTGATGCTGTTCTCGACGTCATCTTCCATCTGGCCAATGATGCCCATCGCCTCAGTGAGTGCCCCGGGACAACCTCCCCAGCAGTAATCGTAGGTGTCGGGGGGCGGGCCGACGTAAACCTTGAGATTGGATTTGCCGTTGTACTGGGCATCGGCCTTGTCCAGGGAGAGCTCGAACCCCTTCGCTCGTCCCTTGGCCTCCTCGAGAGTGACGTCGCCTTCGATGCTGACATCATCGAGTGACAATGATCCCCAACCGCGCTCGGCGACGATGCGAATGTGGTCCACATCGCGAGGATCGAGGCCCGCAATGTGAGTGCAAACGACATCGGTGGAAACCGCATCATCCCCGACAATAATGAGCCCGAGGGGGAACGGCTTGGGCGTCAGCATCGTCTTGGCACCAGCGGTGATCGCGTCCATGACGCAAATCTTCGGCTGAATGACCTCGTAGAGGTCGGCTATCTTGGAGTGCAAATGATGGTCGTGATCGATGAGACGGTGCTCGTCGTCCTGTATGCCGATATAGAGCTTGAGGTTGAAAGTGACCTTGGTCCACGGATGCGCCTTGAACTTGGGCGCCGAAACCAAGAACTCGGTCTCGGCAATCGCCTCTGGGATATAGATGTAGTCCCTGAGGCGCCCCTCCATGTGCAGGTCGCGACGAACCTGAGGCATCTCATCAAAATAACGCGGACGCACGTGATGCTTTCGCATGACCTTGGGATAACCAGCCTCGGCAAAAGCATAACGTGTCGGGATGGTGATGCCGCAGCGCTCCCCAAGGGAGAGGTCGGTCATCTCATCGCCACGTTCTTTGAGGGCACCAAACAGGCCATCGAGAAACTCGGGGCGCGTGAATGCGTGAGGGAAAAAAAGACGATGCGCAATGACGGTATTGGGCTTGACCAGCGTCCTCCCCTGGGGCTTGATCCCAAGCTCGTCCATACTTTCGCCGATGATGGCGCGAATACGATCGGGATCGTAATCGTCACACCGGCGTAGAATCACTCTTGGCACGCTGGTATGATGCGCGTCCCCGGAGGGAAGTGCAACTGCAAAACCAAAAAGGCAATTCTGCCCTGTGGAGGCTATAGATCATGCGACCATTTTTCAGCTGCTTATCACTTTTCACCCTCTTGCTGTTTGCCGCAGAATCTCAGGCGCAACCTCGTGCACGGCGACGTGGTCCGCCGCCCGCGCCTCCAGGGCACGTCCAACCGAAGCCCGAACCACCAGACACTGCGGCAATTTGTCAATCTCGACAGTCTGTGTTGGCTCAGGAGCAGCGTCGCCTCGACGCCTCGCAGTCAGACCTCGCGGGTGTCGACTCTGAGCTCGAAGCACTCAAACAACGCATGGCGCAATTGACCAACGAACGCAATGCTCTGCAACGCCGTATGGACTCGCAAGAACGACGGGTGAGCGCCCTCAAGAAGTCCTACGACAAGGAATGCACCAAGAACGAAACCTGCGAGCAGTACGAGACCTTGGTCACGACACTCGACAAGCAGTCCTCTGAGGTCGAAAAGGAGATGGCCATCGTCCGCACGGACATGACCACCAGCAGAACCGAGATTAACAACCTTCAGCGAGAGATCGATCCACTGCGAACTGAATACGCGTCACTCAAATGCAACGACATGGTGCCGGGTGAGACTTCACAGGAAACCATCGACCGCTGCGCGGCGATCTTCAGCCAGTGGAATCGTCTGCAGGCGCGAGTGAACCAGCTCAACAGTCGTTTGAGCGAGCTCAGAAGCCGTTACCAACAGCTCCTGTCACAGCTGCGCAGCATCGAGTCACGCGGCAAAAACTATGAGACCTACCTTGCGAGCAACTGTTCTTCGAGCGCCAAGCTCGTCACGGTCCGCGGCTACGGCGGCGTGCGCCAGCGAGCTGAGAAGCTCGGCAAAGAGCTCGATGACCTGATCCATGATGCCACCAAGCTCAGAGGCATCGAGATCACGGTAACTCCCAAATAGTTGAGAGCGGCGAGGTCCGGGCTGAGCTCGGGCCTCGCTGCCATTCTCTTGTCACAAGCAACAGGCAGAACAGTCGTCTCCTTTCCTACAGTGGAGGCGCTCGGGAATCTTTGGCGAGAGGTCAATGCCAGACCTTTGTGGTCTCGCCCTAACTTCTGGCGTTGGCTGCAATTGCGTCGGCGTATGCATTTGCGCCTCATTCCCTTCGAGGGAGTGCGAATCTTGGCCCCCGCCGGCAAGATCAACGACTGCTCCTGTTGCAGTGACATCTGTTGTGTCGGCCCGCGCTCGACAGTCCTTCTGCGACTCAAAGACATTGCCACACTGTTGGACCTGGGACGCTCAGATCTGTTGACCACCCAGAAACCGCGCTTTGGCGAAGACGAACAGTTGTCCCACCCGGCGTTGCGACGCCACCTAGCCAGTGACGCCTGGCACACCTTCCCCGTACTTCGCCAGGACTCCATGGGCGCTTGCGCGGCTCTCAGCCGCTCTGGGCAATGCTCCCTCTATCCACACTGGCCGCTCTCTTGCGCTCGTTTCCCCTATTCTCTACACGCGGACGAACGTGAGGTGTTCTTCAGCAAACGGTGCGAGTCATACTGGATTCGCCCCGGCGTGGATCAACGCATCGAGAAAATGGCTCGGGCCGCCGTCGAAAGCTACAACGAGCGAATCCGCGATGCCGTATTGCTCGAGTATGCGAGAGACCGCTTAGGGCAAATCGGGCTGCTGCCGTTCCTTGCTGAACAACCATAGTCCTCCGGAAACTCCGGAACCTCTGGAACCCCCGGAACCCCCGATCCGCGATTGACATTCGCATCAAAGCAGTGGGATTGTTTGATGTTGGGAAGATTTCACGAGCTCGGAGAGATTTCCTTCATGCGGATTCTGCCCTTCGTGTTGCTTTGCTCGATGGCGTCGCCAGTTGCGGCACAAACCCCGGGTGTCCTGGCTTCAACGGATTCCAACACCAACCGCAAGGCCCAAGCAAGCGTGTCGTCGCCCTCTGCCACTTCTAACAAGGGTACCCGCGGCGTGCACCGAGTCGAAGCCGCGACGGCACACCCCACCGGCGATATCATTCTGGTCGTTGGTGCGCAGTACTCCTACAACACTGGGCTGTTCACCGCGGACGACACCAACGAAAATCACGCCCAACACCTCACGGTGGTGTGGGCGCCCATTGACCACCTCGAGCTTCGGTTGCGCCAGTCGACGGTGTCGAATCGCAATGACGCGTTTTTGCCATCCACCACCCAAAATCTCGGCGACCCCACCGTGGGTCTCAAGTTCAGCTATCCGCTGATGGCGGAGCTCGGTATTGGTGCCGATCTCGCATTCATGCTGCCGACATCAGCGAAAGGGACCGGCCTCAACGCTGGGGCGTTCGTGCTCGAAGCCAACGCCATCGTCTCCTACGTGCCGATGCCCTGGCTCGGGGTGCACCTCAATGCTGGATATCGCCTCGACAACACCAAGGAGATCTTCAAGCGAGACCTCCTGCCAGTTCAGCGGTTCACTGCAGGTATCTCGCAGGATAACCTCATCCTCGCAGGTCTCGGAGTCGACACCTCTTTTCTGGTTGGGAAAGAAATGACGGCAGGCGGATTTGCTGAGTTCCACGCCGGTCTTGCCCCAGAGTTTGATGAAAGCCCAATCCGCGCAACGGTGGGCGGGAAATGGTTGCCCTTTGGCGAAAACGCGGTCGACGTGGTGGTAGGTGCTGATTTCGCTGTGGCTGGCACCCCGACGAAGAACGCAACCATGGCGGGAATTCCAGCATGGGAGGCCTTTGGCCAGATTGCCGCACACCTCAATCCGCCTGAGACACTCGTCGCTGCAGTGAGCGGTCCAGCCGGATGTACAACCCAAGCCCAATGTGAACAGAACCAGCAGTGCGTCGACGGCTACTGCCATTGGGTGCAAAAGGTCATCGAAGAGAAAGAGGTCATCAAAGAGGTCCCGATACCTTCCTTCTCCATCAAGGGCGGAGTCTTCAACAAGGCTTCGGGAGATCCCCTCAACTATGCCACCCTGACATTCAGCGGTGTCCCAGGCAGCGCCCTGGCGGTGGATTACAAGACCGCGACCTTTGAGTCGTGGCCGCTGCCCAGCGGCGAAGGGTTGGTGAAGGTCGTGGCTTCAGCGCCCGAATGCACTCCCTCAGAACAAATGGTCAACAAGGGCAAAGCCGGCGACGTCAAAGAGATCGTCTTCAAGCTGCAATGCGGTGTTGCCATCGGCGAGATCAAAGGCAGCCTCAAGGACGCCCGCACCGGCAAGCCGGTGAAGAACGGACAGATCTTCATTCCAGCCCTCAAACAGAAGATCAAGACTGACGACGATGGCAAATTCAGTGCTGAGGTGAAAGCCGGCAAACATCAGATCCTCATCTCGGGAAAGAAGTACGGCACCCAACGCAAAGAGATCGAAATAAGAGCTGGCGACGTCGTCATCCTCAACATCGATATGGACAAGGGACGGTAACGATCACGGGCGAAAGCGAGGTTGCCTAAGGCGAGGTGTGGGCAAAAATGAGCGGCCTGTCGACAAGAAAACGATTGAGTCTTTGGCTGACACTGTTGTTGTCACTCTGCGCCTTGGCACCTTATGGTTGCCAAGATGCCGTCAGCGCCGTGGCGCATGTCCGCGCAGTGAAGGGCGACGTCACCTGGAAGATCAACGACGAAGGTGCACCGCAGCCAGCCGAGCCAGAGGTCAGTTTGCCTGAGGGTAGTCTGGTTATTACCCAAGAGGGCACCGCCCAGATCGAGTTCGCCGGTGGAAACTTTCTCGACCTGCAACCCAACACGACCTTGGTAATCCGCAAGGCGGGCGGTACGGCTGCTCAGTTTGGCGCTGTCCTTCTCTCTGGAAACGCAACGGCTTCTTCAAAAGGCCGTGGAGTCCTGTTGGCAATTGGCACGCCATTCGGCCTGACCGAATTCGGCACCCAAGAGCTGTCGTTCGAAATCAGCCACCTAAACGGCCTGCACGTCCTCATCGGCGAGGTGTCCGTGATCGACGCTGGTGGCCAGAGGACAACTTTGGGAGCGGGCGACGACTTTGTCATTCCCGGCGTCACCGTGGTTCTTCGACGCTGTTCAGCCGACAGTGATTGCAAGGACAACGAGGCCTGTGACCTGGAGACATCTCACTGCATTCTCAAACTCGAGCCAATCCAGTTCGTCCTCCTCGCCAATCCCCAACAGGTGCAAGTTCTCCGTGCGGGTGAATCCACGTGGCGATCACCTAAGAAGCGCGACTTTCTCGCTAGAGGTGACATGGTGCGCACGCGCAAGGCGAGCACCACACAGATCCAGCTCGGCGACGTCGCCGAGCTGAAGCTCAGGCCGCAAACCCAGATGATCCTCAATGATGCGGGTCTCAGCAAAGAAAGCCACCGAGCAAAGTATGGCTTGGAGAGCGGTAGCGTCCTCATCCACGTCGACCAGAACTCCGAAGTCGGTGCCAGGCACGAGCTCGAAGTTGCCGGCCTCGTCATGAAAGTGGAACCGGGGCTCAAGGAAGCGACGGTGGAAGTGAATGCCCCAACAAAAGACAAGGCCCAAATCAAGGTTCACTTCGGCCGGGCGACACTGTCTGACGGCACCGTTGTTGAAGCAGGGCGCGCCGTCACCATCGAGAAGGGCGTGGTCATCACCACGTCCGCGCCCTTGGCTGTCACGGGTGTCGAGCTCAAGCCCAAATCGAGCTCAATCATCTATTACACGAGCTCGATCCCACCGATCCTCTTCAACTGGAAAGCAGAAGAGGGTGCCGAGAGTTACGAGCTGGAAATCGCAAAGGATCGAGATTTCGACAAGCGAGTATTCCGTGAGAAAGTGAGCACCAATTCCTTCGTGCATGAGCGATTCCCGGCGGGTCGTTTCTATTGGCGTGTCAAAGGCACGGGCAACTGGATTCGAGGTATGCTCTCGGTTGAGAAGAAAACCGACAACACCAACCAGCCCAAACACCACAACAAAGTCGTCGATACTGGCGAAAAGACCGTCATCTATTACCAGAAGGCTCTCCCAGACCTGACCTTCACCTGGAAAGCCGTCGAGGGTGCGACCCAATATCGTCTGCGCATCTACCCCGACGGCGAGTTTGACAAGCCCATGGTGGAACAAGAATCGGCAGAAAACACCAAGTACTTCGCAAAGGGTAGATTCCCAGAGGGAAAATATTTCTGGCAACAGTCGGCGCTGGCTGCTGACGGCTCCGAGCTCAAGACTGGCAAGATGAACACCTTGCAGATTGCCTACGACAATGCCATCACCGACCTCGACGTCAAGAGTCCCAGGCCAGATATGAGAACCCGTAGCAAGACCGTTTCGACCTATGGAGAGCTGCAACTGGGAGCCAAGTTGTCGATCAACGGAAAGCGGGCTGGCCTCGACAGCAAAGGCCGGTTCCGGGAGGTGATTCCGCTCAACAAAGGCAACAACCAGATTGTCTACACGACCATTTCCTCTGACGGTATCGAGAGATTCTACGTTCGCAATGTCACCCGACATTAATTGTTGGTAGGATCGCCACATGGTCGTAGACTCCCCAGTCACTCAGAGCCCCAGCGGCTTGGTGGAGATCCGTTGCACCTCCTGCAATCGGTCGTTTCGCATCGACGCCGCTTGGACCGAAAACGTCAGCGCCGCCCGCTGCGTGTGCGGAGCTCGGCTCGCCCTGAGGGGTGAAGACGCATTGACGCCCCCCGGTACTCAACGATTGGGTAAATACCTCCTGCATCAACGCATCGCTGTCGGCGGCATGGGCGAGATTTTCTATGGCAAGATCGCCGGCGTTGAGGGCTTTGAGCGCGAGGTGGCCATTAAAAAAATGTTGCCTCACTTGTCGGAGGACCGGGGCTTCATCGGCATGATGGTCAAGGAGGCCAAGCTCACCGTTCTCTTGCACCACCCCAACATCATCCAAGTCTTCGACCTCGCGCGGCAAGGCAACGAATATTACATCGCCATGGAGTACGTCCCAGGGGTGACGGTTGCCCACCTCCTGGAACTGTCTCACAAGAGCCGATCGATGTTGCCCTATGAGGTCGTGATCTACATGGTCATGCAAGTCCTGCGCGGCCTTGCGTACGCCCACGACTTGCGTGGGCCAACCGGCGAGCCGATGAATGTCCTTCATCGCGACATCACGCCACAGAACATCATGGTCACAGCGGATGCGTGGGTGAAGATTGCCGATTTCGGTATAGCCAAAGCGCGCAACGAGATCTCGACCACCAGCCCCGGCATGATCAAGGGCAAACTCGGCTACATAGCCCCCGAACAACTATCCGGTAGCCAGCCAGATCAGCGCCTCGACATTTTCTGTGCGGGAATTCTTCTTTGGGAAGCCTTGGCGACCAAACGCCTGTTCAAAGGTGCCGATGAGATCGACACGTTCCGGTTGATTACCGAGTGCAGGATCCCTCCCCTCTCCAAATACCGTGACGATGTGCCGCCAGAAATCGAGGAGGCGGTACGAGGAGCGTTGACCCGAGACCCCAACCAACGCTACCGCACCGCCGACCAGTTCTACGACGCGCTCAATCAGGCCATCTTTCCCAGCACAGCCGACGATTTTGCCAGCATCGCCAGGCGCTATTTCGCGGCTCATCAGGAATACTTCTCTGGCGTCGTCAAGCGAACCGAGAGTCTCAAAGATGCCGAAAGCCTCGATGATGAGGTCACCGAGGAGATGGAGGTCACCAGCACACCGCTGGATGAGCTCGTCGAAGTTACGGATCTCCTCCACCCGCCCAAGAAGAAATCACGCAAGGGCTTACTGTTTCTGTTGGCAGCGATGGCCGTGGCGCTGCTCGGCGTCGTGGGTTGGGCAGTCGCCGACAGATTCCTGACCCACGCTGACACCTCCGACAGCACACCAACGCCAGTCTTCAATGCGCTTACCCAAGAAGAGGTACAACTCGCAGTCAATGGTGAGCGTCAACGGTTTCTCGAGTGTTACAACCGTGGCGACAAGAGATTCCGCAAGATTGCCGAGCTCAGCGCGCGGTTGGTGATTCCCTCAACAGGCGGTGTTGCCGAGGTCGGGCTTTCACCGCCGAAGGCAGAGTTGGGCCAAGTCGGTCCGTGCGTCGAAAACCTCCTCGCAGGCCTGAAGTTCCGTTCTCACGGTGCTCCGGTTGTCACCACCCAAGTCAGCCTGCCGGCACCGCTCGATTCCGTGCCGCCGCCGGATGTCAAACCGCCGACACCAGCCCCAACACCAGCCTCTATGCCAGCGGCCCCGCCAAAGCCCCTCACGGGGAACGAGATCCAGGCGGCAGTGCAGAAGAAATACGGTGCTATCACCAAGTGCATTGATGACCTCGCGGATGTCCAAAGCGCTCCCAACAACGTCAGCGCCACGATAACCATCGGCACCAACGGCCGCGTCTCTCAGGTGACGTTTGCTCCCAGCGTGGGCACAGACTCGGTCGAACAGTGCCTGCGCCGCACCTTGAAATCCCTGCGACTGCGTCCTCAACCCGTGGACGATTTCAAAGTCTCGATCCCACTGAAAATCACCCAGATCTGAGCTGATACTTTTGTCGATGGCCCGTTGTTGCTATGTTGCACGGCGGTATGGCTCGCCTCTACGAGTTTGTTATCCCCGTGCGCAAGCAAACACGGCAGGAGTTTGCCAAGGCAAATCCCCATTTGTTTCTCTTGATGCAACGCCCCGAGCAAGAGAAAGGTACCTGGACATTCAAAACCCTGACTCTCTCCATGAAGGGGGCAAAGATCGCAAAATTCGCCGCTGACGAAGACATCAGGCTCCTCCCAGAAATCGCCGAGTTTGACGTTTTCCCCGTCGTCAAGGCGGCCGACAGCCCTTGGCCCGAACGGATTAGCGTCGGCCGCGCCCGCAACAACGACATCGTCCTTCCGGATAGCTCGGTATCAAAGCTACACGCTCATTTCATTACCGAAAACGACAGATATTGCGTCGTCGATGCCAACTCCCACAACGGCACAACCATAAACGAGCACAAGCTGGAATCCGGCAAGGTGACAGACGTCAATGTGGGTGATTGCATTACATTTGGCAGGAGTATGGTGAGGCTTCTCCTGGCCACCGACCTTTACGATCTGGTGGCGAAACACGTTGAGGAGAAGCAGTAACTGCGCATATGAATAGGGTTGGAATAGACACGTCCAAGGTAGCGTACGTTTTTGTCGGTGGAAATGGAGAACCGAGATGAGGCTCCACAGTTTGCTTTCCTTTGTGGCATTTGTTTTTTTGAGCAGCCAGGCCCACGCAGCCGCCAAACTGGCAATGACACAGGGCCAGGTATGGACACAGGCACCAGGGGCCGCAGAAAAGTCAGCCAAAACTGGCGATGAGCTCGCCGCGGGCACCCAGATTCGCACGGGCAAATCGAGTAGCACCGAAGTAAGGTTTGAGGATGGCTCACTGCTTAAGGTGCGACCAGAGTCGTCCTTGAAACTATCGGGCAATAAACGGCAGAAGAACAAAAGCTCGGTGTTGCTCTTTTTTGGGCGCGTGTGGAGCAAGGTCACCAAGTCGGTGGGCAAGGAAACGACGTTCGAGGTCAACACCCCCAATGCCGTATGCGGTGTTCGTGGCACCGAGTTCGAGACCGCCGTGGCTGACGACGGCTCGGTTCGCGTGCGAGTCACCGAAGGCAGTGTCGGCGTTGGTGCCGATGACCCTGACACAGAGGTGGCCGCCGGACAGGAAATCGCCGGCGATGAAGAGGGCGTAGATGAAACCTACGACGCCGAGGAACAGGCGAAGTGGGAGATGTGGGAAAAACAGAAGAAGGAACGTTTGCGCAAGGGCGGCCGCGGCATTGTCGACAAGGTCAAGGCCAACATCATGACCCGTAAACAGGCCCTGGAAACCCTGCGCAAACAACAACAGGATATAGAGACCAAGCGCAAGGCTGCTGAAAGTCGCGCACGCAGTGGCGACAAAGCCGCGATGGATGAAATCCGCAACTACAATCAACAACTCGGTGCCATAGCCGATCAGATCGCCGACCTGGGAGATCTCGCCGAGAGTCAATTCGGTATCGTCGACCACTTCGCCGACCTCGCTACCGATCCCCGCTTCAAAATGGTCGACCGCAAATACTTGGAAGCAGAAGCCGAGAGCTTGCGGCGCGTGAAGAAGACCCTCGACAAGTTGGTATCCGAAGGCACCGATATCTCCATCGAAGCCATGGACAAGATGCTCGACGACATGGGCAAGGGAGAAGGCGGCTTGCGCGACGACGATTCCGCCGCCGATGACCTGTTCGGCCCTGGTAAGAAGAAAAAAGGTGGCAGCGGAAAAGATCCCTTCGACTTCTGACCTACGCTATCCGAAGACTCTGGTCCCCACTCCCCACCCTTGCTATACGTCGCTCCCGTGGTGTTAGAGTAGCGTCCTCAGCATGGGAGGAGTGGGCAGTGCCCCCAAACGACAACAAACCCCTCATCACTGGCGTCCCCAACGTTATCCTCGTTGTGGGAGGCATTCTTCTGGCTGGCTTGTTGGTCGCCAAATACTTTGCCACACCAGGCGATGTCTCAGAGGAGCAGCTGCTGCTGATCGACGGCGCAATTAACAATGTGTTCTGGACGGCGCTTGGGAGCTCATTGATTGCAGTGCTCGTGCTCGCGGTCAAAATGCGGCGAGACACCTCAGCAGGCGTAGATATTGGCCCATTCGTGCAACTGTTGGCCACCGGGGACGTGGCTCGCGCCACCGCCCTGGCGGGCGAACAGGGACAGCTGACTCCCGCCGTTGAAAACGCCCTGCGGCAAATCAGCGAAAGACACAGCGCCTCCAGTGATGCCTCGGGTTTGCGCCTGCGGGCACTCGAGCACATCGGCACTGCCACAACCAGTCTTGGTGAGTCCTTGCAACAACAGAATGGGGCGATCGTTGCCCTCAAGGTCTCCTGTGAGGCCAGTCGCGACTTCTTCTCAAGCGTGGCCCGCAGCATCGAAGGCCTGTCGCGCAGCTCCGAAGAAACTTCATCCAGCATCCTAGAGATGGTGGCGATCAACAACGAGGTCTCAGAGAACATCCACAACCTCGCCCTCAGCGTTCAAGAGACAACCACAGCGATCGAAGAGATGACCTTCTCGGTCAAAGAGGTGGCTCGCAACATCGAAGACCTCAGCACCGCCGCAGAGGAAACGGCGGCTTCCATGAACCAGATGGACGTCTCGATCAGTCAGGTCGAGACCAACGCCAATGAAACCTCCAGGCTGTCAGAGACGGTGACCAGCGACGCAGAAACTGGCGTGGCCGCCATCAACCGCACCATTCAAGGTATTGATCGCATCAAGGAATCGAGCCGCGGCGCAGCCGTGGTCCTTGGCAACCTCGGCGAAAAGATCGACGAGATCGGCAACATCCTCACCGTCATCGATGACGTTGCCGAGCAAACCAACCTCTTGGCCCTTAACGCTGCGATCATCGCCGCGCAGGCTGGCGAGCATGGGCGCGGGTTTGCGGTTGTCGCCGACGAGATCAAAGCGTTGGCCGAGCGCACAGGAGCCTCAACCAAGGAAATCGCTGATCTCATCAAAACGGTTCAGTCTGAATCGCGCAACGCCATCGCCACCATGTCGAAGGGCGTTGAAGCTGTCGAAGAAGGTGTGCGTCTTGGACACAACGCCGAGGAAGCACTGATGAAGATCGTGGAGTCCGCAAAACGCTCCACCTTGATGATCAAGGCCATCGCCCAAGCCACTGTAGAGCAGGCCAAGGGCTCAAAACAGGTAACCAACGCCATCAGCCGAATCGCGGAGACAGTGCAACAGATCGCGTTAGCTACTTCGGAGCAGGCCAAGGGCTCAGAACAGATCATGAAAAGCGCCGAGCGGATGCGTACCATTACGCAACAGGTCGAGCGCAGCACCGAAGAGCAGAACCGTGGTGGTCAGCAGGTCACCGAGGCGATGGAGAACATTCGCGATATCGTCGAACGGGTCACGGCCGACCAGGATCGCTACACCAACGCCGCGGGCAAGATGGACAATGCATCCGCACAGGTTGTAGCCAACTCCGAGAGAGCGAGAGAGACGCTCGACGAGATCGAGAAGAATTTGGCCCAGATGCTCGCTTCCCTCGACGCCAAAAAAGCCCGGGTCGGCTAGCGCCGGTTTTGCCAATGTTTGGTCTCGGCATTTGGGAGGTTGTGGTGATCTTGGCAGTCGCCCTGATCGTCATGGGTCCCCGCAGACTCCCCGACGCGGGCAAGCAGCTTGGTCGGGCTCTACGTGAGTTTCGCCGCGCCACCAACGAGCTTAGATACAACCTCGAAGAGGCCGCCGCTGAGCCAAGGCGGCGCCCAGTTGCCGATGACCCCGATACTCAATCGAAGGAGGTGACCAGAACAGCACAGAGTGCCATCGGTCCAACAGAGGCACCCCTGGCAACCCCCCCGGACGATTCCAAAACCCCATGACCGACCAAGATGCACAGACCCCGGAACCGGGGAGAATGAGTCTCTTCGAGCACCTTGATGAGCTGCGACGTCGACTCATTGCCTGCGTCGTCGTCATGGGAGTGTGCACAATAGTCTTGTTCAGCCTTGCGCCGAACTTGTTCAAGTATTTGCGCCGGCCCCTCGACGCCATCGCAGCCAATGGGCTGATGCAGCTGCAGGTGCTAAGCCCCCTGGAGATGTTCCTCACCTACCTCAAGCTTGCAGTCCTCGGGGCATTGTTCGTGTCGGCACCTTGGATCCTGCTGCAGGTGTGGATGTTCGTCTCGCCAGGCCTGTACAAGAACGAAAAGCGATGGATCCTCCCGTTTGTTTTCTTAGGCACCGCCTTCTTCATTGGCGGCGCTGCTTTTGGATATTTCCTGGTACTCCCTCTCGGCTTCGATTACCTGGTGAGTTTCACCCCTGCAGAGGTTACCAACGCCTGGTCCGTCGAGAAGTACTTCTCGATTGTTACCCGTTTGCTCCTCGGGTTTGGTGTCGTGTTCGAGGTTCCCCTGTTGATGTGGATCCTCTCGGCAGCGGGTATCGTGCAGCCCAAGTCCTTTTCCAAATTCCGCAAATACTGGATTGTCTTGGCGTGGATCATCGGCGCCATCCTCACCCCACCTGACCCCTTTACCCAAGCAATGATGGCTGTGCCATTAATGATCTTCTTCGAGGTGGGCCTGCTCGGTGGCAGGTTACTCTACCGCCGCCGCCAGGACGCCGCCTTCAAATAAAGAGCTCATCGGAGTGGGCCTGTAAGCCGAGTTCTGTCCCAGCGAAGCTGGTGACGATCATTCATCTAGGCATACGGTTGCCCGCACACTCGAGCTGCCTACCCGAGCCCCAATCAACGGGCCGTTGACGCGAGGCAAGCCTCGCCGGGGCTCCTATTTGGCATTGCTCCGGGTGGGGTTTTCCATGCCGGTCAGTGTCGCCACGACCGCGGTGCGCTCTTACCGCACCTTTTCACCTTGACCACCTCACGTCCCAAAAGACGCTACGGATGGCCGTCTGCTCTCTGTGGCACTATCCGTCGAGTTGCCTCGCCTGGCCGTTAGCCAGCACCCTGCCCTGTGGAGCTCGGACTTTCCTCCCGCTCCCAACCGAGGTTGAAAACCAGCGATCGCCCGGCCCACTCCGATGAGCCGACGGCAAATTAGCAGAATGTACCGAAAGCCGAAAGGGCGTGTTCTCTTTGGCGTGTTCTATTTGGCCAAATCGATGGCGAGGTTGGCTTGGGTGTCTGCAACCGCGTTCTGTCCATGGGGCACCTGACGCACTTCGAATCGGCGAAACAGCTGCATCAAGTCGCGGGCGGTGCTGTGCATCCGCGCCAAGCGGTCATTGGATACACGGCACTTGCCGTTGATCTGCCGCACCAACAGATCGCTGTCGGAACGTAGCGCCACGTCGATTGCGCCCAGGGCATGGGCGGCCTGCAACGAACGGACCACCGCCTCATACTCCGCCTCGTTGTCCGTGCGATCGCCGAGGAATGCGTTGCCCTCTTGCAGAATGTCCTGGGGGCCATGGATGACCCACCCGGCACCAGCCGGCCCAGGGTTCCCGCGGGAGGCACCAACAACATACACCTCGACCCTCAGGGCATCATCTCTTGCCCCAGCAGCTATCGCCTCCGCGTGCTTGGGTGAACGGACTTCGTCGGCCACCGCCCTCAAAGAGGAGCGAATGTGATCCTCACTCAAATAGGGAAACTCATCGCAGGTAATGTGGAGGGACTCGTGTTCGGCTATGAACCGAATGAGCTCACAAGCATCAGGTACCTTGCGCCGGCGGGTCACGGTGCAGCCTCTGCCCCCTTCCTGTCGTCACTTTCCTGGTGAAGGAAGTTGTCCCACACAATGATTCGCTGACAGGCCGGACATTGCTCGAGAGTGTCTCCGCGTTGCAGAATATTGTAGAGCTGCGGGGGGAGCCGCATGTTACAGCCCTGACAACTGCCGTCAATGACAGTCACCAGCCCAATGCCGTGGCGTGCCTTGCGGATGGAGTCGTACTTCTTCAACAACCCGACAGGAATGTTGGGAAGAAGGATCTCTCGACGGGCGGTCGACTTCGCAACGCTATCGTTTGACTGCTTCATTTCCCGTTCGACACGCGCACGTTCGGTGGCGCAGTCAACTTCTTCCTCGGCGAGACGATCCTGCAAGACGTCGAGTTGCTTGTCCAATTGCTCCCGATGCGCCATCAACTCGAGGATTCTCTCCTCGGCTTCCCGATTGGCTCGTTTGGACGCCTCGACCTCGCGGGATAACGCCAGATACTCGCGCTGATTGCGAATCTCATTGAGGCGAGTTTCCCACTTACGGATCTTGATGTTTTCGGCCTGGACGGTGCCCTCGAGTGTCTTTGCCTCGCGGAGGTTGTCTTCGCGCTGAGTCGTGAGGGTCTCCACCTCAGTTCTCACCGCCTTGACGCTGTTCTCGAGCTCTTGCAGACATGCCTCGAAGGCTTCTCGATTCTTGTCGGTATCTCGGATCTCCAGGTCGATCTTTTGGATTTCGTGCAGATCAATCAACTTCTGGCGCACGCGAGCATACCTCCTACCACGCAGCTTTTTAGGGGAATCCTGCGCGGCTGTGTTGACGGCGGGGGCCGCGCGCTGGATTTCCTGGTGGGCCCACCAGGGATCGAACCTGGGACCTATCGGTTATGAGCCGACGGCTCTACCGCTGAGCTATGGGCCCCAGAAATCCACACGGTTAACCTCTCGTCGTCCTGTGCCTTTCCCCGGCACCAAACCTCTTAGGGCTGCGGCTTTTAGCACGCGCAGAACCAGCGTGCAACTGCTAGCAAGCATTCCTTCAACATCTCGATTTGCTAAGACAATTTGCCGCATTACGGCACCTCAGCTATCCACAAACGCCTTGAGACGTTTCGACCGCGATGGGTGTCGCAGCTTGCGCAAGGCCTTCGCCTCAATCTGTCGAATGCGTTCACGAGTGACCTCGAAGTCCTGCCCCACTTCCTCGAGGGTATGATCACTCTTTTCGCCGATGCCGAAACGCATGCGCAGGACCTTCTCTTCGCGAGGCGTCAAGGTCGCCAACACCTTTCGCGTCTGTTCGGCAAGATTGTTGGAGATCACGGCATCCGACGGAGACGTGACGGCCTTATCCTCGATGAAGTCCCCAAGATGGGAATCCTCTTCCTCACCAATCGGCGTCTCCAAGGAGAGCGGCTCCTTTGCGATCTTGAGAACCTTGCGAACCTTATCGATCGGCAACTCCATCTTGCCGGCTATTTCCTCTGGAGTCGGCTCCCGCCCAATTTCTTGAACCAAGTAGCGGCTGGTGCGAATCAGCTTGTTGATCGTCTCGATCATATGCACTGGGATACGAATGGTGCGAGCCTGATCGGCAATGGCACGAGTGATCGCCTGGCGGATCCACCACGTCGCGTAGGTTGAGAATTTGTACCCCCGACGATACTCGAATTTGTCCACCGCCTTCATCAAGCCGATGTTACCCTCTTGAATAAGATCGAGAAATTGCAGACCGCGGTTCGTGTACTTCTTCGCGATTGAAACAACGAGGCGCAAATTGGCCTCAACCAACTCATCTTTCGCCCGTTCTGCTTTGCGCTCACCACGAATGATCGCGTCGTAGGTTTCGCGCAACACGTCAATTGCGACTCCCGCCTCTTCCTCGATGCGTTTGATCTTTCGTTGACTGCTCTTGATGACGCGATCAACCTCGTGCAGCTCCTCGACCTTGGTACCCAGCTGTTTGCAGATGCGTCGCTCTTCTTTGATCGTCTTTTTGCTGTCGCGCAGCAAGCGACGCAACTCATTCCCATCCATCTCCAACCGCCGCTCAACGAGGCGGACTTCGGTCTCCGCCTTTTCGACGCGACGAATGAGGGATTTCAACCGCAGTACAATGCGATCTATCTGCTTCTTCGACAACCGAATGTCCTCGAGAGCTTTTTGCATCAAGAGCCGGTTGTCGTCTAACGTTTTGCCCAAACGTTTGTGGGCACGGTCAGTTGCCCCACGGTCATCCAGTTGTTGCAAGAGTTTTTCGTTGTCGCGATTGACCTTGCTAATCTTGTCAATCTGCTTGAGGATCCTCTCCCGCCGTGACTCATCGGCAGCCTCGTCGCTGTCTTCGTCATAGTCGCGCACGACGTCACGCACGCGAACCTTTCCCGCCCGAAGCCGATCGCCGAGCTCAATGATTTCCTGAATGGCAATCTGAGAATTGATGACAACGGCAAGGACCTCTTTCTCCCCATCCTCGATCCGTTTCGCGATCTCGACCTCGCCCTCGCGGGTCAACAATGGAACAGAGCCCATCCTTCGCAAATACATGCGAACGGGGTCGGTCGACTTGCCGACGGCATCTTCCTCGGCGGTAGACCGTTTGCTCTTGGTTGTTGTCACCGGTCGCGCTGACACCTGGCGATCGAGTATCTCGACCTCGCTCTTATAGAAAAGGTCGAGCACCTCGTCGATTTGTTCCGATGAGATCGACTCTTCGGGCAGGGCATCGTTGACCTCGTCCATGGTGACGAAGCCCTTTTCTTTGCCTTGGGTCAGAAGGTCTTTGATCTGTTGGCGATCCTTGGGTTCCTTGGCGTTCTCACGCACCTCCGAAGCGGTCGACGGCCCCCTGGCAACAAAAAGCCCAACTGTCGCGTCCCGAGTGACTTTCTTTTTCTTGCTGGTCTGGGCGGACTTATTCTCTGCACGCACCTTGGGCAGACCAACCACCATCTTGGTCGTTTTCTTTGCCATGTTGGTCTTCGTGGTCTTCTTCTTGGTCGCCATGACTACTCCACGTGGTCCTCTCATCGGCGTCACCATACGGGCCAATCACCGAGTTCACTCAAACTCGTCACCAGCCACTCAGCCCGTACCAGGCCGTTTAAGCTCCCTCTCACGCCGCGTCAAGTTCTGGATACGCCGCAGAAGATCGTCCGTATCCTCACCACGGGCCTCAGCCTCGGCAAGCTCACGCATCATCTCCCGCCTAACGGCCTGCATGTGCCGGCCCTTCAACCTGCTCAGCACATCATCAAACGTTCGACTCTCCCGCGCCGCCAACTCCTCCGGCTCGCCAGTCGTGTCGGGCACAATCGCCGTCAAGTTCGCCAGCACTCTCCCGTCGGTGATGTGCCGCTCCAGAATTTCGTGAATGGCCTCGTCTGAGTTCGCCATGTCGTCGAGCAATGCGCGCATGACGTCCCCGGCAAACTCGGCAAGGTCACCACACCGACCTCGCAACTGCGGAAACAGAAACACATCACGAAGAATGTTCTGCTCGAACTGATCGAGCCTCTTGCTCTGCGCTTTGGCGATTGGACTCTCTGCCGACGCTACAGCAGTGGGTTCGGGCGACTTCGGTTTCACCACGGGAGGTTTGGGGCGTAGATGCTCCTGCAGCCTTTCAACGGTCACACCCACCTTGTCAGCCAACCGTGACGTGTAGAGGTCTCTCTCCAACCCTGAGGGCAACGCATGCAACAAGGGAGCCAGGTCCCTGGCGGCCTGAGCGCGCTCCTCAATGGAATGCTCGCCAGCAAAAGAAACTTCGATAAAGTGCTCGAGGGCCGGTTTCGCGTCTTTCACCGCCGCGAGCAGAACGCCCGATCCCTTGTCCCGCAGCAAGCTGTCGGGATCACTCCCGGCGGTCAGTGGTGCCACGAGGGTCTTCATCTTCGCAGCGATGAGCTTCTGAGCAGCCTCACGGCTGGCTGCTCGACCGGCAGCATCACCATCAAACATGACAACTGCTTCTTTCGCCAGTCGCGACACCATCTGTGCGTGGTTGTCACCGAACGCCGTGCCAAGAGAAGCCACCGCCTCCCCGACGCCATCACGTTCACACGCCAACACGTCCATCTGGCCCTCGACGAGAACAATTCTGCCGCTTTTGCGGATAGCTTCCTCGGCTACCTCCCATCCATATAGAAGGTGGCGCTTGCGAAAAAGCTCTGTTTCTCGAGAGTTGATATACTTAGGTCCGTTTTCCCCCAGTCGTCTGGCGCTGAAACCCGCCAAATTGCCCATGCTGTCGAACACTGGGAACACCACACGCCCTTCGAAAAGCATGCGCCTGTTGTCCTCAGTCATAATGCCCGCACGGTTTAGGAGCTCCACTGGCACTTTTTTGGCGTGCAGATACGAGAGTGCTTCACCGGCAGCCCCACCAAATCCGAGCCGGCGCTCACGGGCGAACTCTGCGGGAAGCCCTCGCTCGGTGAGGTATACGCGCGCCCTCGCACCACCCGACTGCCAAAGGGCATGCTCAAAAAAAGCTTGCAGGAATTCATTGGTGTGGGCGAGCTCCTCACGCTGCTTGCGCTGCTTCTTCTCCTCATCCGACTCGGGTTCGAGCTCAACGCCAGAATCCTTGGCCAAGACTCGCGCAGCTTCTTGGAAGCTCAAGCCCTGGTGCCGCATGAGAAACGAAAACACATCACCGCCTGCGTGGCAGCCAAAACAATAGTAGAGTCCTTTCTCTGACGAAACGGAGAATGACGGCGTGTTCTCACCATGGAAAGGACACAGGCCTAGATACCTTTGACCCTTCTTCTTGAGCACGATGCGGGCACCAATCACCTTGACGATGTCGGCCCTTTCGCGAATCGCACTTATCTTGTCCGAAGACAACAGCACGTGGTTTCGATAGCCGTTCCTTCCCAGCGCACACCGAGAGGCGGGGACCGGCAATTAGATAGGTAAGCACCGACTTGGCTGTCAAGGAGCGCGAGCAATAATACTTGTCAACATTTCCAGGTCGGTCACGGCGGCGGCGTGAATAAACAATAGCGGCGGCGAGAATGAAGCGCGGGCCAGGAAATCCGCCTGTTGCTGCCCAGGCCAGGAAATCCGCCTTGACGAATGGGTTCCGGTGTCATATGGCCGGCGACAAGCGGAAACGTTCTTTTCACAATTGGCAGGTATGCCCAAAAAGAGTGAGCCCATGAGAATAACAATCAAGACCGTAGCACTCACATTGGCACTTGGTGCCTTCGCTGCATGCGACGAAGACGAACCAAAACCCAACCCCAATCCCCAATCCAAATGCACTTCCAACGACAATTGCAGCGGTGCCAAACCGATCTGCAATGTTGCAACGGGTGTCTGTGAGGATGGCGGGGCCTGCCAATTCGGCACCGACTGCACCAATCCTGATGCACCCATCTGCAACCTCGCCACGGGGTCGTGCGTGGCAGATTGCAAGTCCAACGACGATTGTTCAGGCACCCTACCCGTGTGCAACATCATCACCGGTTACTGCCAAGCCGACACGCTTTGCGGCGGTGCCAACGCCTGTGCCGAGCCAACTCCGGTCTGCAATGAGATCGGCATGTGCGTGGGCACCGAGTGCGATGGCGTCGACTGCATCACCGAGTTCGCCGCAAACTCCCACTGCGAAGTGTACGACGCGGAATCCTATTGTCCCTGCAATGACGGCTTTGCCATCGATCCCATCGCAGGGGACACATGTGTACCGACCACCGGTTGCGTTGACGACAACGTCGGTCACGATGTTGCCACCGCCACCCCCATCAGCTTCCCCTATGACGGCATCCACCACATGTGCTCGGGCCTCATGGACGTCTTTCAGATTGACCTGACCGCAGGCCAAGCTTTTTGGATCCTACTGGACAACTTCTCGCCGACCACCACCGACCTCGACCTCTATCTGGCCGATGGCCCAAATCCCGACGACGTCGTGGCCTATTCTGAGAACTATCAATCCGAAGGAATCACAAACGAGTCACTCGTCTACACCGCAACAGCAACCCAATCGTACTACGTTGTCGTCATGCCGTACGGTGCCGCCAACCAAGACTACCACCTGCAGATCGAAGCCGATGTCGAGACCGCCTGCCCTGGGGGGGTGAGCGACTGCCCGCCGGTCCGCCCTGTCTGTAACGAAATCGCCATGTGCACGAGCGCTGTGTGCGAGGGCGTTGTCTGTGCGGATGAGTTTGCCGCCAACTCCCATTGCGAAGAAGGCAATCACCCATACTACGGCCCCATTCCAATCTGCCCTTGCAATGATGGGTACGCCATCAACCCGATCACCGAGAACGAGTGCCTTTCCACCGCCGGTTGTACCGACGACGCCATCGGCAATGACTACGCTGGTGCCCAGGCCGTCACCGTGCCCTTCGACGGCACCGCCCACATCTGCTCCGGTAGCTCAGACTTTTACAAGTTTGATCTCGCGGTGGACGATGAGATTTGGATCGTTGTCGACAACTTCGACATCTCCACCACCGACCTCGACATCGTCTTGTTCGGCGCTCCCAATAACGACGGCTACATCACTCACTCCGCAGAGTATCAGAGCGATGGCATCACTCGTGAGGTCATCACCCACACGGCAACCGTCGCCGGCACATACTACCTTGAAGTTTATCCCTACGGCCACGCCAACGCCGCCTATGACGTCGCGATTGGTTTCATGGTCGATGAGTTGGCCTGCAGCACCGACGACAACTGCAACGCCTTCTGGCCACATTGCAACGAAGTTGATCTCTGCGTCGGCCCAGAGTGCGCTGACCTCGACTGCACTGTAGAAATGGCCAACTCCCACTGCACGGTCGCAGAGGACTATTACGGTGCCGCGGCGCCCATGTGCGTCTGCAACGAAGACTACGCCATCGACGCCATCACTGGCGATACGTGTTACGATACAACCAGCTGCGTGGACGACGACGCTAGCCATGACGTGACCACCGCGACCCCGTTGACCCTCGATTACGACGCCACCCGCCACGCCTGCTCACTGTTCGACAATGCCGACTTCTTTAGTTTCGACCTCGCGGCAGGCGACATCCTCTGGGTCGACGTCGATGGCTTTGACTCCCGTACCCACGATCTGGCCGCCTACCTGTTGAATAATCCGGAGCTCCTGCAGACGAACGTCGTCGCTGCCTCAGACAACATGCAGAACGCCAACCAGGACATCTACGAATCTTTCGTCTATCCTGTCGCGACAGCCGGAACCTATTACCTCGGCGTTGGCTCCTGGTACTACGCGGACACCGCGTACGACCTTTCGGTTCGCACCCATTGCCTAAGCAGCGAAGAATGTCCCGGACCGTTTATGAGCTGCAACGACCAGAGTGTTTGTATCGACGCAGGTTGTGCTGCCGACAACATCGCAGACACCGCCGCAGCGGCCACAGAGGCGGTCTCGGTTCCCTACGAAGGACATCACACCGTCTGTGCGCAGGACAACGACTACTTCAAGATCACCTTGGCTCAAGGCGATATCGTTTTTGTCGACGTTTTGTTTAAAGACGACTGGGGGGACATTGACGCCCAAGTCGTCGATTCCGCAGGCACGGTCGTGGATTCTAGCGGATCGACCTCCGATGACGAGCACATGTCCTTCATCGCCGCGACTGCGGGTGACTACTTCGTGCGTGTTTGGGCCTTCAGTGGCGCAAACAAGTATGACCTGATCATCCGCACCCATTGCATCGCGACGGATGAGTGCCCCCAGACCCCAGGAACCCCTGCCATCACAAACTATTGCACCAGCGACGGTACGTGCGCCGCCATTCCGACCTGCGAAAATGACGAGCCATGTAGCCAGATGACCTCATTCGGAGAGGAACGCTGGATCTGCAACCCCTTTGTGACAGAAAATGCCTTCTGCGGGATCCTCCCCGAGCACCTGTGCACCGAGGCCACCGAAGAAGACAACGACACCCTGGGCAACGCCTATTCACTCGAGTTTGATGGTAGCCTCATCGGCCAAGCCTGCTTCAACGACACCGAGTGGTACGCGTTGGTTTTGGATGGAACGTCGACCTTTACGGCGAGCTTAATTTTCCCCGAGGGCGACCTCGACCTCATCATTCTGGGTACCCCACCGTCGGTGTACATCGCTGGGGCCGAAGAGGACGCCCAGAGCGGCGGCACCGAGGTGGCCACTGTTGAGTATCTGGAGGCAGGCACCTATTACCTCTATGTGGACACCTCTTACTTGGATACGGGTGACAACTTCGATTACACCCTCACCCTTTCGGCGTTGACCTCTGCGGCCTGCGCCTTCAACGAAGACTGCGCTGATTCAGGGGACCGCTCGTTGTGCAGCACCACGTCTGGTGCCTGCGTCGTCCCAGAGATGTAAGCGCCTGGGCCTTTTCGCCCAACTTCACTCCCTCAACGTTTTTCGGGAACAAAGATGGTTCCGTCTGCCGGCTCGGCATCTTCGGTCTCATCTTTTGACTTCGCTTCAGAGTCATGATCGTCGGTCGTTGTCGACTCGACGATTGGCTGGGCGCGCACGGCGCTGTGCGGGACCCGTGGCACATCGAGGGGTTCGAGCTCGACAAGGAACTCATCCATGGCGGTGGACAGCATCTCGGACATGGCGCGGGTAGCCTGGGCAAATGTCCTCTGTGACAAGGGACGGCGCTCATCAAAGCGGAAGGTGTGCAATGTTTCGCCCGTGGCGAACTCCGTGAGAACCAAGGTCAAGGCCAGGTGGGCAAACCACTCGTCCTCGCTGTCATAGACTTCTATGGCGTCGAGTTGGCCACCGAGAATGTAGTTGGGTCGTAGCTCGCCGAGCTCCCGTACCACGGCGGCAAAACGATGACTCTGACCGAGTACCCTGGCGACGACGTCGGCAACGCCACGACTGGGTTTGACCGCCCATACGTTATCTTCGTTATACTGCAGCTCGTAGGGATTGCGCCGCACCACGTATTGGAACTTCTCGAACACTGTGTCGGCATCGAGGTTGCGAACGCGGACCATACCGGCAATCGGTTGCTCGACCATCCCCGAGGCACTGACACCGTGCAGAACATAGTAACTGCGCGCTGGCACCGACGTGCCAAAACAAGCTACGAGGGAACCGCAAGCCATGGTGGAACCCATGACGCGGGCCAAGAGCCTCTGGTGCGCTGGATGCTTGAACATTGACTACTCCTTGCCACGAATCAAAGTCGATGGGTCCTGTGCAATGATGCGACTGAACTCGCGCACGTACTCCGCCGCCTGACGCAAGTCGGCCAGCGCCGCAATGAAGTCCTCGCGTCCGGCGCGAACGGTCAGATCCGTTGACTCGATGAGCGTGGTCATGTCGTCGAGAGTCTTCACCATTCCCGCCATGGCCAAACGCAGATCCTGACTGGACAGCCGTTCATCGAGACTGCTCATGGCCTTGCGCGTGGAGGTCACCGCCCCCGCGAGCTCGTCGGGATCAATCTTGCTCACTGGGCGCTTAAGATCTCTCAGGGCGGTGCGAGTCTCTTCAAGGGTCTTGGTGATCTCCGCGGTCACCGTCTTGAGCGAACGGTCGCCTTCTCGAGTGAGACCGGCGACCGCGTCGCCGGCCTTGGCCACACCGCCGAGCGCATCCTTGAGGGGCTCCCGGTTGGTCTCAAGGAACCGGTCGAGCTCGCGAGCAAGGGCGGTGGTGGAATCAATGAGACTTTCGATTCGCTCCCGGTTCTCATCTTTGGTCCAGTCCGCCAATCGGTTGGCGACAAGCTCTACCTTTTTGGCGATGTCCTCCGCCTGCCCGGTGATCCTGCCCATAAACGACTCACCGGCCTCGAGTTGGGCACCGGGAGGAATGCGAGGCTTCTTGGGATCCCCAGCCGCGAGGTTGATGGTCTTGAGACCGGTCAAGCCGCTCTGCGCCATCACGGCCTTGGTTCCCTCGTAGAGAACCGTACGGGGATTAAGCTTGAGGGTTACCTCGATGACCGCTGGATCGTCGGGGGCAATCACCAAATCGGTGACAGTTCCCACTCGCAGGCCCTGGTACTTGACTGGCGCGCTCACCTCGAGGCCGCCCACCTCCTCGGTAAAACGGACGGTGTAGAAATCGTTCTTTTCCCAAATCTTGAGGCCGGCAAGGACCAGCACCGCTCCCGCGAGCAACATCGTGCCGGTCACCATGAATGCGCCAAGCCGAACCTTTTGTGCCCTGTTGAGGTTCACTGCCTCTCCTTTTCGGTGAGCTTGCGCAAGATTGATGCCCGCTCACCGTATGCAACGTCCCCTACTCTGTCAAAGAAGGCTCGCACCTCAGGGACCTCCAGTGCACGAACCTCGGCAAGTTTGCCGGCAGCGAGAACCTCACCCTTGCCAAGCATGGTCACCTGGTCGGCGATGGTCTCGATGCTTGCGAGCTCGTGGGTGACCACGACCACCGACATGCCAAAGCGATCGCGCAAATCGAGAATGAGTCGGTCGAGGGCGGCAGCGGTAATGGGATCCAACCCCGCGCTCGGCTCATCGCAAAAGAGCACCTCCGGGTCCAACGCCATGGCACGCGCCAATGCCGCCCGTTTTTTCATGCCACCCGATAGCTCCGGTGGCGTTAAAGCCGCCGCATGATCGAGCCCCACGAGAGCCAGCTTCATCCGCACCATCTCATCGATGATAGCACGAGGGAGATCACCCGATCGCTCCTGGATCGGCAATGCCACATTGTCGTGCACCGTGATGGAGTTGATGAGCGCCCCTCCTTGAAACAGCAAACCAATGCGGGCAAGAGTGCCTTCCCACTCGGATTCTTCGGCCGTCTGTTGGTCAACCCCCAGAAGCGTTACGCTGCCGTCTGCGGGCTGCTCCAAACCGACAATGTTCTTGAGCAGCGTGCTCTTGCCACATCCGGATCCACCGAGGATGACGTGCACTTCCCCGGGCTCGACCGCCATACTGACGCCATTGAGGACCGTGTGCTCCCCGTAGCGCGCCACCAGATCTTTAACTTCGACCGTGAGCCGTCTCATCACTCACCCACCAAAGTAGAAGATCAGGCTAAACAAGGCGTCCGCAACGACCACAGCAAAAATGCTGGCGACGACGCTGGTCGTCGTACTCAAGCCAACAGCATCAGCGCCGCCGCGGGTGCGCATGCCACAAAGGGCACCAATGGTAACGATGAGCTGAGCAAAAACGATGCTCTTGAGAATGCCGATGAGCAGATCTCGCAAGAACAGGGACTGTAGCAGCCGGTCAATGAATGGCTCAAGGCCAACGTCGAGATAGGTCACGGCAACAATGAATCCGCCGAGAATCCCCAAGAAGTCTGCCATCACCGTAATGAGAGGTTGGGTGATCGAGATCGCAATGACCTTGGGCAACACCAAAAAGCGCGTGGGGTTGAGTCCCATGGTTCGGAGAGCGTCAATCTCTTCGGTGATTGTCATGGTCGCGATCTCCGCCGCGACCGACGAACCCGACCGCCCCGCCACGACGATCGCAGCCATCAAAGGACCGAGCTCACGCGTGAGAGAGACGCCAATAAGATCGACGATGAAGATGTTGGCACCGAATTGGCGCAATTGCGCCGCGCTCATCAGGGCAACGGTGCCGCCCACGAGAAAGGCGATGAGGCCAACCACACCGAGGGCCCGCGAGCCCATGTTGGCCATCTCGTAGGCAACGACGCGCCAACGGATTTTGGGCGGCCGAAACAGGCCAACAACGCCGAACCACGCGACGTCAGCACAGAGGGCGAGATACAGGAGCAGAACCTCATGGCTTTTCGCCGTACCTTCGCCGATACGCTCGAGAAACCCGGGTCGTGGTGGTTTGGGTGGATCCCCTTCGACCACGGGAAACAGATCGAGGGTCTTGGCCACCTCAGGGCGGACACCGGTGACCTTGAGTGCACGACCTTCGCGCACCGCCCTGCGGTAGTACGTAGCCAACAATGCTGCGCCAGCACTGTCGACCAATGTGATGGCGGACAGATCGAGAGTGACAGGCCCACCACGTCGCCACAGGATCTCTATCTCGTTCGCGATGCCCGCCACGTGCGCACGAATCAATTTTCCCTCAGGCGGCTGCATCAGAATAGCTCTACCGAGAATCTGAGACGGACGTCGTGTTCCAATTGGTCCGTCTCAGAAAGAGTCTTGTCACGCAAGAACCGAAGAATGTAGTTGATGCTGATAAAATGGGTGAGCTTGACCGCCAAGGAACCCTCAACTTCGAGAATCACGTGGTTGAGATCGTCGAAGGGAACCAGCGCGTCCATTTCCACATTGGCAACGACCCAGCGGGTGACACGGACGACGCCCAAGAGCGTGCCTTCAATGCCAACGAGATGACTGTCTGGGACACGCAAATACAACAAGGGGTCCGCAGAATCACCACTGGTTTGCTCCAGCAAACCGCGGGTTAGCCTGTGCCGCGCGCCCACCCCGGATCGCAAGGTTGCTTCACCAAAGACCGTCTTGAAAAAACGGACGTTCACCCCAACGCCTTCTTTGACTGATGTGAGTCCCACCGGAGAGCGAAGCAACAATTTGTCCAGATTCTCTTCAGTGCGCCGGACTGTGCCGTCTTCGCGCCGAACCTCGATATCCCGCCGCCCGTCGAAATACTGCCAGCCCTCGAGGAGGTTGGTCTCACCGCTGAACCGGAGATAGGGGCCAATCCAAGGGCGGACGCGATAGACATAGAGGCCGTCGAGATCGGCCCGATCCTGAATGGTTTGCCACGGCAACTCCGGAGACTTGTTCCAACCCTCTTCGATCTGCAGGCGCAGGATGAGCGGACTGTCGAAGATCTCGGCGCTGAGCTTGGTGTCGAGGAACGCGCGAACAGCGTACGACTCACCATCGGGACTGCCCACAACGTTCGTGCGTGAGTTCAAGCTCAAGTCGCCGCCAAAGATGAGAGTCGTCCACAAGGTGCCCCGCTGAAACAAAAACAGCTCCTCCTCGGGGATCTCGCCGCCACCTTTAAATTCGGCGGTGCTGGCATCCTGCACCAATTGAAAATGGGTGAGCCGACCAGAAGTTAGACGGACGGTGGAGAAGTCCCGTCGTGCCCTGTAGGTCTCGCCGACGCGGACAATCTTGTACAGTCCAGGCCGCAAGATCCAGGTTGACACCGGCTCCCCCGCTTCTTCATCGGCCCCAAAGCCAATCCCGAGATACTCGCGATCCTCGACACGAATGAGCTCATAGGATCCACGCAAGCTGCTCATTTGCTCGTCAACGATGTGGACCGCGAGACCCGCCCAGCTTGCCGGAACAACAGAGGTGAACAGCTCGCGTACCGACGTCTGCACGGAGAAACGCTGATCCACTGTCCCCGAACCCATGTGGACATTGTATGTGCCCGGCGAGAGGATGATGCGCTTGCCTGTTGTTCCTTGTGCAACACGCCGGTCATCCTGCCAGATGGATACTGGCGGCTCATCCAGTGGGTTGGTCATCGCTGGCACAAATATGGCACCTTTGCCAAAGGGCACGATGGTAGGATCTCTCTCCATCTGCTCTGCGATGCTACCGGCGCTCCATTGCAGTGTGTCTGATGACGCATCTGCGGCGTCGGCCACGCCGCCTTGGCCGAAAAGGAGCAATGCCACTGAAATGGGAAGCATCGTCAGCGGAGATTAGCAGCGTCCCTGGGGTAAAGGGTAGCCCGCACCGGCCGTCGGCTCACTCACACTCGACTCATCTTCGAGATAAATGCGAGCTGCCTTGACAAGAGGGGCGTGCACACCAGTTTGTAAGAGCAATACTTGTGGACATGGGTGCCGCAGCTGCTAACCTCGACCAGGTCTTAGCGGTGTAGCCGCCGCTCATCACAGCCTGGCAAACTTTTTAAGTCCGCCACAGCGCGGGGAGGTGTTGTTATGAACATGGGTTGGAATGCAAGTCTCGCCACCGGCATCAACGCCATCGACTCGGAGCATTTCGATTTTTTGCGGCGAATGAATGCCCTTCTCAACAACCGAGACGGGTGCGACAGCGTCGCAAGTGCTCTGCACATGCTGACATTTTTGGAGCACCACGTCTTGCATCATTTTGTTGAGGAAGAAGAACAGATGGTTCTGCACGACTACCCTGCCATGCTCGTCCATCGCGATGAGCATGTCCGCCTCGTCGATTCAGTCCTCAACGCCCGGTGCGACCTAGAGTTGCACAACAACAGGCTTGAAGTAATCATCCTGTCCAACCGCTTGCTTGCAAGCGGGCTCCTCGAGCATCTCAACACCTTGGATCGCAGTTTCGCTCAATTTTTGCGCCCGGCCCCTTTCCAATCGCAATGGGATTGCGTATGACACCGCCTCGGCCGCGGGTCGCCAAAAACCTATAGACGAGGAACCTACGGATGCACAACAGTATCATCGGCGTCGACATCGGTGCTCTCACCGTCAATGCCGTGATCCTCGACCCATCTGGCGACACGGTCAACAGCGCCTACTGTTTCCATCAAGGCAACCCGCTCACCACTTTGCGACGTTTGCTCGAAGGCATGACCAACGGTACCCCAGCGGGGATCGCGGTCACAGGCTCTGGTGCCAAAATCTGTTTGACCCGTGATGTCATGCTGGTCGACGAAGTGCAGGCTGCAACCGCGGCCGTCCGCGCTCTTTTGCCCAACGCTCGTAACATTCTCGACATCGGCGGTGCCAGTCTCACCCTGATCCGACTCAATTCGGTTGGTCTTTTTCGCAGCTTCTCATCCAACTCCCAATGTGCGGCTGGCACCGGCTCGTTCCTCGATGAACAGGCGATGCGTCTCGGCCTAACTTATGGAGACATTGCTCAATTGGATGGCGTGGACGAACCACCGTCTGTCGCCACGCGTTGCGCTGTCTTTGCCAAAAGTGACCTCATTCACCTGCAACAAGCCGGTGCCACCGCCCAAGAAATGTGGAGCGGTCTGTGTCGAGGCATGGCGCAAACGGCTTTGCAAACCCTGCTCAAGGGCAAACCTTTGGCTGGCTTGACCGCCCTGGTCGGGGGCGTCGCACAGAATCGCGAAGTGCTGCGTTGGCTGCGGCAGCTCGCAGATTCCGAACTGGTAACCCACGCCGACGCCCACATGTCTGGGGCACTGGGTGCGGCATTGTTGGCCCACACATCGGGCAGGCTCACGCCGATCCATTGGCACGAGTGGCTCGAGAAAGCGGACGACGGCACGGCTATGCACGTCCGCGCTCCAGTAGCCCAATGCAATACGAGCGAAGGCGAGCCGTCCGGTTTTGCCAGCGAGCACGCTGATGAGCCGCTGGCCCTGGTGCGCACACAGTACCCTAGCTTCGAGGTCCTCGAGAGTTACAGCGACACGGCCGACAACGAGGTGCGCATCAGCCGCTGGCCGAACAACGCGGTGGTGCGAGGATTCCTCGGTATCGACATTGGTTCAACGAGCACCAAATTGTGCTTCATCGATGAAGACGGCGATGTCTTGGTCGACATCTATCGCAAGACCGCTGGCGATCCTGTCGGTGCGACTAAGCAGCTCTTTGCGGCGATGTTGGCCTTAGCGAACGCACGCCACGCCCAATTCGAGATCATCGCTTCTGGCACAACTGGCTCGGGGCGCAAGCTCGTCGGAGCAGTCATTGGCGCAGACACCATTGCCAACGAGATTAGCGCACACGTCGCCGGCGCAACCCACGTCGACCCACAGCTCGAGACCATCTTCGAAATCGGTGGCCAAGATTCGAAGTACATGCGCACACACGCTGGTGCCGTCGTCGACGCCAACATGAACTACGTCTGCGCCGCTGGCACAGGCTCCTTTGTCGAGGAGCAAGCACGCAAGCTCGGCGTGCCCTTGGACGAGGTCGGCGATCAGGTCTTGGGGCTGGTTCCGCCGCAGACCTCCGATCGCTGCACCGTGTTTATGGAGCAGGACGTTAACAGACTCCTGCGCCACGGCAACAACGCATCCATGGCGCTCGCAGCGGTCATGCGTTCCGTGGTGCAAAACTACCTCAACAAGGTGGTCGGCAATCGACCGTACTCCCGCGCCAAGATCGGATTCCAAGGTGCCACGGCACGCAACAAAGGGCTCGTCGCAGCGTTTGAAACCCTTCTCGGCGTCGAGATGGTCGTGTCGCCTTACTGTCATGTCATGGGTGCGTGGGGCGTGGCGCTCCTCGCACGGGAGCATCTGCGCATAGGGGGTGAGACCTCCCGCTTCATCGGACTTGATCTCTCCGGGCGACATGTGGAGCTGCGCAAAGAGCGTTGCAAGTTGTGCAACAACGATTGTGAAATTACATTCGCGAACATCGAGGGGTGTGACGAAGAGCCCTCCTGGGGCTATGTCTGCGGCCGCGACGCCGCTGATGAGAAGATGCGAGTCCATCGCGAGCACAGCCTCTTTAGGAAACGCCAACGTTGGTTGTGGGGCGACGGTGCCGCAACCCGTGTGCCGAAGAACGACCACCGACAGCCCCTTGTCGTTCTTCCCCGTGCCTTGACCACTTTTTCGCACCTACCGATGTGGCGCCGATTGTTGGAGGAGCTCGGCGCAGAGATCACCTTGACGGCCGAGTCGACTCGGCAAACCCGCGAGCGTGGTGCCGCGCTCACGAGTGCTGACTTCTGTTTCCCGGTCAAGCTGGCCCACGGCCAGGTGGCCGAGGCGTTGGAGACAGATGCAGACTTTGTCTTCATTCCCCGAATGGTTGCTCAACCCCCTGCCGGCAACCAAAGCAACACGTATTTGTGTCCCTACGTGCAAGCATTCCCTTCTGTCATCGATGCCGCCATTTCGCAAATCGGTGGGAATACCTCGAAGTTGTTGATGCCGACTTTTGACCGTCGGCAATCATTGCACCGGCAAGTGAAGTCACTGCACACGGCTCTTGGCCCGGCCCTGGGCGTCACCGAGATCCAAGTCCGACAAGCCCTTGAGGCCGCCATCGCCGTGCAGGACGCCTTCGAACGACGGTGTCAAGACGCCGGCCGCGATGTGCTCAGAGCTTTGGCGGCATCGGCAAAAACTTCAAAGCCGGGCATCGTCATCATTGGCAGGCCGTACAATGTGGGTGATGCGAGCGTCAATTTGGAGCTGCCACGGAAAATCGCCGAGATGGGTTATCAGGTGATACCCATCGACTTTGTCCCGTACGAGCCGATCGACATCCATCCGCGTTACCACAATGTCTTTTGGGCCTATGGCCAAAGGATTCTTGCGACCCTCGAGACTGTTCGCAACCGCGACGATCTGTTTGCCATCTATTTCACCAATTTCAACTGCGGGCCCGATTCGTTCTTGCTCAGCTACGCCGAGGAGATCATGGGTGACAAACCGATGCTCGCCCTCGAGCTCGACGAGCATGGTGCCGACGCCGGTTACATCACCCGTATCGAAGCCTTCCTCGACGTAACCCGCAGTTGGAATTCGAGTCCCGCGCCAAGCATCGCTGCTCTGCCACAGTGCTCAGAGGATGAGCTGCGCGATCGACACATCTGGGTGCCCGCCATGCACCCTATTGGCAGCAAGATGTTCGCCGCGGGATTCCGTGCTGCCGGTTATGATTCCGACGCTCTCCCCACGGAGACGCACGCCGACCTCGCACTTGGCCAACGCCACACCAGAGGCTGTGAGTGCCTGCCGGTGCGAACCATGGTGGGAAGCCTGATCAATGCCCTCGAGCGCGACCCGAGCGGCAAAAAGCAGGCCGTGTTTATGCCCACCGGCAAGGGGCCGTGTCGCTTTGGCCAGTACTCAGCGCTCCACCGCATGATTCTGGAGCGCACCGGGCACGAGGACACGATGATTCTCGCGCCCTCTTCTGACAACAACTACTTCGGGTTGTCCGAGGGCCTGCGGCGAACCATGTGGAAGGCTCTCCTCACTGGCGATGCCATATTCAGATCGGCATGTCGTGTTCGCCCTTACGAGAGAACTCCAGGGGATACAGACCAAGCCCTCGCCTCCTGGACCGACCTTGCCGCAAAGACCGTTGAGGAAAGGGGCGATCTCTTGGACCTGGTGGAACGGGCCGGACGCGCTTTTCTACGCATCCCCACTCGCAACGAGCGCAAGCCTCTGGTGGGCGTGGTCGGCGAGATCTATGTGCGCAACAATGTATTCTGCAATGAGGATGTTGTTCACGTCATCGAGCGCGCCGGTGGTGAGGCGTGGGTAACGCCGCTGACCGAATGGATGCTTTTCACCGGCGCCGAGGATGCAAGAAACTTTGTCGATTTGCCAAAATCCATTGGCGAAGCGGTAACCCAGGGAAAGCGCATCATCAAATCTCGTTGGATGAAGAACAATGATGCCACTTTCCACAAGGCTGTCGGCGCGATTCTCGCGGACCGCCACGAACCCGACATTGACGACACTGTCATCGCTGGCCGTCGCTATCTGCCGTTCAATATTGGAGGTGAAGCCATCTTGACCCTCGGCCGCTCTGTCCACTTCGCACAGCAAGGGGCCTCGCTCATCGTCAACATCTCGCCATTTGGCTGCATGGCTGGCACGATCTGCGCTGCTCTGTTCACAAAAATGGAACGTGAGCTGCAGGTGTCCGTCATCAACATGTTTTACGATGGGAGCGGCGATGAGAATAGCCGGCTCGAGGTGTTCTTGGCCAATCTAGAACCCTCCGCCGCACGTTCGGGGCCGCCGAGGGACCGTTCACAAAAAGTAGGCAACAAGAGTCCGTTCGCATTTTTCCGCATGTAGCCTGTTGTCCGACCCGGTCGTCAATCACGAGACGGGCTGGCATCGTCGCGAACAACCGTTTGCAGGTCATGGAGTTCGGGATTTGACCCAAGACCCGCAGGTTTCGGAGGGGTAATGATCCCACCCGAGATGATCATCTTGAAGGCGTCATCGACCGACATGTCGAGATAGATGACGTCCTCCTCGGGAGCGAAAAGAAGCCAACCGCTGGTCGGATTGGGCGTTGTCGGGACGAAGACAGACACCATATTTCTCTTCGTCTTCTCCTGGACTTCACCGCCGGTGCGACTTGTCACCAGAGCCATGGTCCAAAGATCCTTGCGCGGATACTCAACAAGTACGACTCGACTGAATGCCTCCCCCTTGGAGCGGGAGAAGGTTTCAAAGAATTGACGGATCGCGGAATAGATGCCGCGAACAAAGGGCAATTGCAGAATGAGCCGATCGAACGCGGCAATGAGCTGCCTACCGATGACATTGCCGCCAACGAGGCCGACCAAGTAAATGAGCAGAACCGTCAATGCAACACTCACCAGTGGGGCGACGTGGTTCAGCCACGCTTGCGCACTCCACGCCCCAATGCTCACCCACCCGATCACCTTTAGGACGACGGGCGTGACCGTCGTGGCGATGATTCCAAACACAGAGAAGATAATCCACACGGTGAGCACCAAAGGCAGCACAACAACCAGTCCCGTGAGAAATGTTCGGCGAAATGTCTTGCGATGCGGCAATTTGTCCACAGCTGTCTCCTCGAGGGTGCGTTGCCTCGGTCTTGTAGGTGAGCAACGTTTGCTTGGCAATGGGCGCCGCGCTTGCTTTGCCGTGCATCCTCTTGGATAACCCGTTTCATGGGCAATGCCACACTGGGGTCGAGGAGAAACTATGGCAGATGAGTTGTTGCAGGCGTTGATCGCTGACTCCGTGCACAAGAGTATTGCGGTGAAACAGCAGCTCGTGCCACTCTATCCGGGCATTGCCCGCGCCGCCGCAGTCATGGTTGACACCTTCGAACGTGGCGGCAAAGCCATATTTTTTGGCAATGGCGGTAGCGCCGCAGATGCTCAGCACTTCGCCGCAGAGCTGGTGGGCAGATTCAGTTACGAACGCCCCCCGCTGCCGGCCTTGGCCCTGAGCACCAACACCTCTGCGGTGACTGCCGTCGCCAACGATCTGGGTTATGATCAGGTCTTCTCCCGCCTGTTGCGCGCTCACGCACGCGCCGGTGACGTGGTG
>Ga0156400_1040_pt2 | contig 49740 bp, 36 predicted proteins | sample RifOxyA3_FD_108044 | JGI IMG/M metagenome (GOLD analysis project Ga0156400, IMG submission 108044) | Deltaproteobacteria bacterium RIFOXYA12_FULL_58_15
CGTTCTCCACAAATCGAGACCTCTTGCACCGCGACTTCGAACGAAACCACAAGCGCCAGGTCTTCTTCCGCGAACGCGGGGTCAACGTCGAGGTATGGCTTTTCGAGCAACGAACCCGGGGACAAAAAGAATGTCGCCGCTACCGTCAAAACAAAAGAGAACCTCAAGACCACACTTGTAAAAACACGTTCCATCTGCGCAATTCCCGTCTGTGTGTTGCTAGCGCTACTATGTCATGTGAACACTGAGACCTCAATCCAATGATCAGAGACCATGCAACGTTCTGCCACGTCACGCGCCGATCCGGAGGTTAGGTCAAGATCACCAAGGCAACCAACAGGTAGATGCCGACACCGAGTAAATCACAGCCAGTTGTAACCAATGGTCCAGAGGCGATCGCAGGGTCGATGCCGACTTTTTTGAACACGGCAGGGGCTGTGGCACCGACTCCGGAGGCGACGGTCATCGACGTGACAATGGCAACACTCACTGCAATTCCCAGACGTATTTCGTTTTGCCAAAAAAAGTACGCAACAAAACCCACAAAAATCCCGGCAACGGCGCCGAGCATTATGCCCACTGAGATCTCGCGTAGGATCGTGCGGCCAAGGGTGCCGAAATCGACCTTACCAACGGCGAAGCCACGGGTGACGATCATCGCTGCCTGTGAGCCTATATTGCCTGTCATGGCCATGACCACCGGGCCGAGCGAAGCCGCGAGGACCGCCTCGACCACAAAGCTCTCGTCGGGAAAGCTGCGAAATAGAGTGAGCAAGAAGCCTGCGGTGAGAGATACACCCAGACTGGTCGCGAGCCACGGCAAACGGAACAGGGCAATGCGGAAATATCGATTGGAGTAGACCAAGTCTTCCGAGGACGCACCGACCGACGCCATCAAATCTTCCGATGCCTCTTCCTCTACAACGTCATGAATGTCGTCGTAGGTGATGCGCCCGAGCAGCACACCGTCGGAGTCGACCACCGGCAGGGTGTAGAGGTCGAACTTGCCAAACACCGCCGCGACTTCCTCCTGGTCGATGTCAGGGGTGACGCGCGCTTCTATTGGTTCCACCAAGGACTCGATGGTGACCTCGGGATTGGAGAGCACGAGGTCCTCAAGGGCTACGGTGCCGGTGATGCGGCCATGCGCGTCAACGACGTAGACTTCGAGCACGTCCTCGACCTCGTCGCGGGCCTTGCGCACAGCCTCGATGGCCTCGGCGACGTGGTCACCCTCGGTGACACGACACAGCTCCGTCTGCATGATGCCGCCCGCCGAATCTTCGGGGTAGGCGAGCAGTGAGGCGATGTCGTCGCGGTCTTCGAGCTTGGCGAGGATTTCAGCAGTTTTGGCATCGGCCAACTCGCCGAGAACGTCCGCAGCGTCATCGCTTTCGAGTTCATCGACAGCCGCTACCAATCGGTCTGGGTTCAGGTACTCACCGAGCGTGGTGATCTGTTCGTTCTCAAGCTCAGTGAGGACTTCGGCGAGAATTTCCGCAGGGAGCTTGCGGGTGATCTTTGTCCATTCTGCTTCGTCGACGAAGTTGAACAGCTCAGCAATGTCAGTCGGGTGCAGCAGCCGTAGGTACGACCGGAGCGTGTCCTCCTGGTCGGCTTCAAAGAGCCGATGGATGTCATCATACTCGCCCATTGCCTTGGCCGGCTCTAACACAACGGCGACGACCAGTTCAGTACTTTTTCGAATATTTGCAGGGTGTTAATCCGGGCAAATCCGGGCAAGAACAGACACAGGATATCGACTCGAGTCAGGCCGAGTCAGGCGGTCTCAGGTGGACTCAGTTTGAGGTTTTGGAAATCGGAAGGTCGAGGGACACATCTAGCTTTTCGAACTTCTTGCGGATCTGTGAGGTGGGCATGGCGTCGAAATGCCACCACTCGTTGTTGATGATGGAGAAGCCACCCCCTTTCACCATGGCGTCACGCAGAATGAGTCGGTGGGTGAGTTGCTCCAAAGTGAGCTGGCCTTCTTTTCTGAATCGCTGTTCGTGCCGTGGCTGGGCAAGTTTTTCGAAGGAATCGTAGGGCGTTCCCATGTCGACCTCCTTACCCCCTCGAGCCAAAGTAAGGTCGACGGCGGCACCGTAGTTGTGGATCGAGCCGGTTCGGGTGTTTGGGTTGGCAACGTAGGACTGCTGGGGTGTACCCTTGACTGCCTCCCACATGATTTGTTGGACGTGCATGGGTCGATAGCAATCCTTAAGCATGAACACGTACTCGGAATGATGCTCGTCGAGATATTTCTGCGCGCGCAGGAGCTGGTCAGTCACGGCGCGGCGTAGCAGGCAACGGTTGACGGGATAGAGGACCTTACCGGTGAAGTTGCGCTCGGTCGCGTAGTCGATGTCGACAAGCCAACGGCTCTCGAAGGTCGTGACGTCGACCAAATCGATCGTCGCAGTGCCCGGCTTCGCTCTCGGCCGATCGATCTGCGGTGCCTGGTCCGATGCAGGGGCGACATTGGGTACGGCGATCGCGCTTGCGGTTATCAACAGGAATCGAATCATCATGCGGCATAGTATCCACTGTCGGATGGGACTTGGCTAGAAAGCGACCACAACTCACCGGCACGGCTGACACTGGCGGCACAGCCGGTACTGGTGGTAACGGGATGAGGCGGATGAGGCGTGGACATCATCGCAACGATGCTGCATTGTGACGGATGTTGGCCCCCAATGGCTGTTGCAACGGATGGAAAGGGATAGCGCGTGGAACCAATGGCACGCCCCCCCACCGAACTGGTCAAGACCTTCGATGGCGAAGAGCGCCTCGATCTCTGCCGAGCTGTTCTTGAGGTAACCCGCGGGCCTGATCGCGGGCACAAGTGTGCAGTGCGAGTCGGTGGCATCACTGTGGGCACCGGAGTCGAATGCGATTTGGTGCTGACGGATTCCACCGTGTCTCGCAGGCAGTTCGAGGTGCGGCCGACGCCAGACGGTTTTGTCTTGGCCGACCTTCGTAGCACCAATGGCACTTGGGTAGGTGGGCTGCGGGTCAATCATGGTGTCGTGCCAGCGGGGAGTAAGATTGTCGTTGGACGTACGACACTCTTGCTCGTCGCGCGCAAAGAACGAGAGCCACATCTGCTCAGCCCGCATCACCGTTTTGGCTCACTGTTTGGTCAAAGCGCGGTGATGCGCCGCTGTTTCAAACTGCTCGAGCGTGCAGCCGATACGGACAGTACGGTGCTCATCGAGGGCGAATCAGGGACGGGAAAAGAGCTCGCTGCCCGGTCACTGCACGAGAAGTCACAGCGCTGTGACGGGCCATTTGTCGTTGTTGATTGCGGTGCCATCGCCGCGAATCTCATCGACTCGGAGCTCTTTGGCCACGAGAAGGGCGCGTTTACTGGTGCCGTCGAGAAGCACGTCGGCGCATTTGTGCGAGCGCACGGCGGCACTCTCTTTCTCGACGAGATTGGTGAGCTCGGCCTTGAGCAGCAACCGCGACTGCTGCGCTTCTTGGAGCGCCGAGAGGTTCGCACGGTCGGTGGTTCTGGTGAGATCGGCGTCGACGTTCGTGTTGTCGCAGCGACAAATCGTCGTATGGAGGAAGCGGTCGCTGCCGGTTCATTTCGCGAGGACTTGTTCTATCGTCTAGCTGTCATTCGTGTGGACCTGCCACCGCTGCGCAGCCGTGCCGAAGACATCTCAATTCTCGCCCTCGAGCTCGCTCGGCAACTGCGCCCGCAGGTCGATCCGAGCACATGGCTCGACCAGGGGACTCTCGAAGTCTTCGCCAGTCACCCGTGGCCCGGAAATGTTCGAGAGCTCCGCAACGTTCTCGAGCGTTTGGCGGTCTTACCTGAATTAGAGATCGAGACTCTCTTGGGAGTAGCGGCTCGTGTCGGCTCCGGGGATTTGGACAGCTCCCTGACACAATTGCCATATCACCAAGCCAAGGAGAGACTGCTCGACAGTTTCGAGAAGCGTTACCTTGAGGCGCTACTTGCCAAAGAAGAGGGTGTCGTTGCTCGTGCTGCAGAGCGGGCTCAGGTTCCTCGTCAAACCTTCTTCCGGTTGATTCGTAAACACAACCTGCGGGGCGCTGCTGAATCTGGTGACGACGGCGATGCCGGAGCGGGACGCAGGTGAAAGAACAGCTGGCCGGGCATGTTCTCGAAGAACGGCTTGCCGTTGGCGGCATGGCCGAAGTGTTTCGGGCTCAACGCGTCGGTGCGAGCGGTTTCAAGAAGCAAGTTGCCATCAAACGGCTGCTGCCGGATCTCGCCAAGGACCCCAGGTTCGTCGAGATGTTTGAGAGTGAGGCACGCCTAGCCGCGCAGATCGACTCCGACAATATCGTGCAGGTTTTTGATTTTGGCGAAGAGAATGGCTTTCATTTTCTCGTCATGGAGTATGTCGACGGGTGCGACCTGGCCGCCGTCTTAGCGAACAGCGTGTTACCGCCAAATCTTGCCGCCCATGTGGCGCAGCAAATGTGCGTCGCACTCGATGACCTATTCAAAGCAACGGACGACCTCGGTCAACCTCTGATCATTGCCCATCGCGACGTGACACCCGGAAACGTTTTCATCTCCCGACGCGGTGCCATCAAGCTTGGAGATCTCGGCATTGCGAAGGCGAGAGTTCGGAGCATGCGAACCGAAGCCGGGCATCTGAAGGGCAAGCTCGCCTACATGAGCCCTGAGCAAGCACGAGGTGATGACGTCGACATCCGCACCGACATCTATTGTGTCGGTGTCACCCTCTACGAAGCCCTCACGGGTGAGCGGTACCTTTCTGCCACAACCGACGCAATGCTCGTCGACCTCGCTCGAGCACCCGAGAAATGTTTGGCGAAGATTTCAGGGAATGTGAGTTCCCGCCATCTTGCAGAGGTACTCGAGCGATGTTTGCAACCCGAACCGAGTGGACGCTTTGCCACTCCGGCGGCTGTGTTAGAGGCCCTAGAATCGGCAGTGGACATCTCCGACGTCGCTTCTCTGCGTCAGCAATTGGCCACCATGGTTGGTTTGCTGGCACTCCCCGCACCTGAGGTCGACTTTGTGGATGCTGCTGCGGTGCCTCGTCGACATCCTACCCAGCCAAACAACGAGCCGTCAGTCAAAACCGAAGTCTACGACCCTTTGGCGACGAGTCCTTTGGGTCGCGTCCGCCCTACATTGTGGGTCGGGTTGTTGATTGCCGCTGTCACCTATCTCCTATGGTCCTTCGAACCCTTTGGCGTGCGACGACAGTCGCCATCCGCCATCAAACAACGCGAGACCATATCCCAACCGGCGATTGAGCCATTGACGACCACGACAAAGACCGGCCCTCAACGGCCTTTGCCTCCACCCACGTCACGAGTCACGGGTCGCCAATCCCTTGCGTCAACGTCAGTGTCCAAACGACCTGTTCTGACTGCGCCGTCCGAGATGTCACCATCCCCTGACCTGCTTCCACCACCGCCCGGCAGCACCGTTGCAGTCGCACAGGTTCCAACAGACGCTGCGACTGGGGTCGAAGGGCAGTTGCATCAGGCGGCGGCGATACTCGAGCGGCGCGGCATTCTGGAATCCGATGCGCCTAGGATATTCGCTGAGCACCTGCGCCTGAGCCAACGACCCCACTCAGGCACTGAGGAATTGCGCCAAGCCAAGGGTCTCGTCGAGCAAGTCTCTTCTCTTGTTGTCGACCGCGCCTTCATCGACACCAAGCTGCAACGGATAAATCGTGAGATGGTCGGGCACGATCTGGATGCAGAGACAAAAGCCAAGGTGCGCCGCTCCATCCGCGAAGTTCTTTCCTTGGCGGTTACGGCACAGTATGACTCCGCCAATCACGAGCTCAATCGGGTGCTATCGTTGATCGGAGGCTCTGCCTCTTCGCTTTCCGGGGATCGTGACGACAATTCGGTTCAGAGATCTCCCAGATGAACGGCCCTGTCATCGGCCCGAGGTTGCTCCACGGCCCACCAGGTGAGTCCCACCGACGCACCGATGACCACAACGGCTGTTGTCCACACCCACCACTTTTTATGCCAGGGTGCCACTGAGCTCGGGAAGAGACGCTGTCGCAGGTCGCCGGCATACTGTTTGAGCACCAGGTCGTCGGCTGAGACAGTCTCTTGAAGGTCTTGCACGATGACGCCATCGGTGACGTCGAAGAGGCGAACCCGTACCAACCGAACATCGTCGAGCCCGGCGACGGTGACCGACAGCGCCGAATCGGCGTTCACCTTCCTGCCTACATTGATCAGACACTCGTCGGATTGGTTGCATTGGTTTACGTCTCCGGGCAGGGCTCGGATGACCTCTGGTTGCGCCACTATTCCTATGTGCCCGGCGGTCGCGAGCTCGGCACGCAGGGCGTCGTCGAATGCTGCGGCTTCCGTTTCGGCGATGCCAAGGGTGGTGCTGGGCACAATCGCCAATCGCATGTTTGGATTGGATTGCCCATGGGCGCAGGCAACAAGGGTGGCGGGCAAACAGATGACGCAAAATACAAAAGGAGACAACGGACTTTTTTTGCTCGGGTGTCTCACGACTGCGGTTGATGGTACTGGCAGGAGGGTGTCCTGAACAAGCGATTCGCACCTCAACGGGCTGTTTCCCGAGCGTTGGGAGTGTTATCCTTGGACACTTGATGAGCAGTATCGTTGCACCAAAAGGGTCGCCCCGATGACCCAGGAGCGACCGAGTCGGCAACAGTTTGACTGCCGCGTACGCCTCGCAGTCTCGGGACGTCAAACGATTGTTGAACGCTATGCTGCCAACCTCAGCGAAGGCGGCATGTTCATTCGTGACGACCGACCACCGCCGGTTGGTAGTGTCGTCCTCATTGAGTTTGTTTTGCCGGACGGTCAGTCCCTCAGCCGTGCTGCCGCCCGAGTTGTCCATTCGCGACCGGCGACCATGGAGGGGGACACCACGGCGGGCATGGGTCTGCAGTTTGTGCAGCTCGATGCGCTGGCCCAAGAGATCGTCGAGCAGCTAAATGGTCAGACTGGAACCGACGTCAAGGCCAAAGCTGAGCCCGAGCAAACCGAGTCGCGTTTGTTTGACTTGCGTGGTCTCGAAGCTCCTTTGCTCGCGTCCTCTGGCCCCATCCTTGGCATCGATCTCGGCACGGTGAATAGCTGTGTGGCGGTGGTCAAAGCCAACAAACCGCATGTCGTGCTCGGACCGCAGGGCTACGACGTCGTGCCATCGGTGGTTTTTGTCTCAGACCAGGAAGAGGTCTTTGTTGGGCACAAAGCGCTCGAGCGCATGATCCTCCAGCCGCATCGGGCAATCTACGGTTCCAAACGCTTCTTGGGACGGCCATTCATCTCCAAGGAGGTGCAAACCTACGGTCACTTCTTCAACTACGATTTGGTCGCAGGGCAAGACGGGCGCACCGCGGCCTCTGTCGACGGCAAGCTGGTCCCCCTTGAGGTTGTCGGAGGCCACATTCTGTCGCGACTGCGGCAAATGGCGGAGCTCCATCTCGGTTGTAACGTGGGTCGTGCGGTTATCACCGTGCCCGCCTATTTTGGTGAGACCCAGCGACAGGCCGTTCGCGATGCAGGTCGCATTGCTGGCCTCAACGTAGAGCGAATCCTCAATGAACCCACCGCCGCAGCCATTGCCTACGGTTTTGGCCGCAACATGAAACGCACGATTCTCGTATATGACCTGGGTGGTGGCACCTTTGATGCTACCGTTTTGCGTATCAAGGATGACACATTCGAAGTTCTAGCCACCGACGGCGATCCATTTCTCGGGGGTTCTGATTTCGATGATCGACTCACTGAGTTTGTCCTGTCCTCCTTTGAGCGCCTGGGCAACCCCAGTTTGCGTAGAGATGCCGTGGCCGTGCAACGTGTTCGTTTTGCTGTCGAGCTCGCCAAATGCCAACTCTCCGAAGCCACGAGCGCCGACATCGACTTGCCGTATATTGCCCAAGGCTCGCAGGGACCATTGCATTTGCAGATGAAACTGCCGCGAGATCTTTTCGAGCGACTCGTTCAAGACCTCGTCGATCGAACATTCATCATTGTTCAAGAGGTCCTCGACCGCGCCAAAATTCTCAGCAAAGAGCTTGATGACGTACTCCTCGTGGGTGGTCAGTCTCGCAGTCCTTTGGTCCGCCAGCGATTGTTCGAGCGGTTCGCGCAGAAGCCGAGCAGTTCGGTGCATCCCACTGAAGCGGTGGCCCTGGGTGCCGCCATTGTCGCCGAGGCACTTCACTCCGATCTGCAAATTCACATGGCCGACATCCTGCCCGCAACCATTCGTCTCGGTCGTGCCGATGGTGGCACGACGGTGTTGATTTCACGGGGTGAGCGTTTGCCGGTGCGCAAAGAGTTTGAGGTACCCTCCGAGGCGCGGTCCGAAGGCATCAGAGTATCCCTGTATCGTGGCGAGCTCGAACGCACAGACGAGAACACTTTCCTCGGTTCGTTGGTGTTTCCAACTTCACAAAATGCCACCACGGGTGGTGCCGCCAAGGTCGTCATGCAGGTTAGCGGCGACGGTTTGTTGTCAATGCACGCATTCAATCCCGCTACCGGAGAGCACCGCGAGCTCGACCTGCTACTCAACGACAATTGAAAAGGAACCGTCATGTCCGGTGATCGAGTCGACTGGGACGCGTTGTGCCAGCATCGCGAAGTGGAGCAACTGACGAATCTTGCCATCGCTGAAGACCTCGGCACCGGTGATTTGACCACAGACGCGATCTTCAGTGAATCAAGAATCGTCGAGGGGCGTATCGTCGCTCGAACTCCGACGGTGGTGTGCGGCATCCCGTTGATCAAGCACATCCTGCTTTCCTTCGATGCAGAGGCGATGCTCGAACAATCTGTGCCCGAGGGCAGTCTGGTTAAAGCTGGCACAACCATCGCCACCATCAAGGCGGACGTTCGCGCATTGCTCAAAGCCGAGCGCTGCATGCTCAACTTCCTCATGCGATTGTGTGGTATCGCCTATGGTGCCCACCAGGTCGTCGCAGCACTGCCCATCGGGGTGCGCGCCGAAATCTACGACACCCGCAAGACCATGCCGGGCTGGCGCCAGCTCGACAAAGCGGCTGTGGCAACGGGCGGGGCTCGCAATCATCGTTTTGGTCTCTACGACGCCGTCCTCATCAAGGACAATCACATCGCCGCGGCGCAGTCGCTCACCGACGCAGTCAAAAAGGCGCAGCAATACACCAAAGGTAGAGTGCCTATTGAGGTTGAGGTCGACACTCTCGGGCAACTCGATGAGGCCATTGCCGCCAAAGCCGACATCGTTCTTATCGACAACTTTTCTGAGACCGACATGAAGACTGCCGTCGAGCGTGCAGGAGGGAGACTCATCCTTGAAGCGTCGGGGGGAGTCACTTGCGAGCGGATTGCCGCGATAGCCCGGACAGGTGTCGATCGCATTTCCCTCGGGTCTCTGACGCACTCGGTGATACCCCCAGATATAGGCCTCGATATGGATTAGATCGCCTTGGGTTGGACCGCTCCTTTTTCCCATATGCTGTGCTGCATGAATGTCACGATACGTGGTAACGTCTGACTCTGGTGAGGATATGACATGATTGTTCTGGTTTTGGCGCTACTGGGACAGAACTGGGTTGTGGGGCCCGACAATCTCATGTTGCCCGACGGTCCGATGATGGGCGGACAGCAATCAGGTCCCTATGTGGCACCAGATAACCTTTTCAGCGTGAGGGTTCCCGGGGGCTGGGGAATCGCTTTGCATAAGGACGATCCCAATACCATCGACTTTCGCGCCGTCTCGCTACCGGGAAATGGCGTTTTGCAGATCCGTCGAGTCATCGTGCCGCAGGGTGCCCATCCGCGGCAATTGGCTCTCAATGCCGTGGAGATCCGCCTCTCCAAGCTGCCCAACTTCGAGTTGGTCGAACGACGCGATGTCGTCATCAATGGCAACCAGGCGACTGCCGTGACTGGTTCATATTCGCATCAGGGCAATCTGCAGTTTCCTGTCGCCGTGGAAGAAGTCCACATGGTCGCCGGCAGCGAGGCCTTCATCTTTCACTTCGAGTGCTTCGCTCCCGAGGCGTCCAATCTTGCCCGCGACGTCAACACCTTCTACGCGTCGTTTGTCCCCCGTCCCGTCTTGGCGGAGCCGGTTGTCGAGCCACAGCCAGACCCCACTGTCACGCCGACAAAGAAGTCGAAGAAGAAAAGGAAACCTCGCCGCGCCTTTGACGAAACCCGTTTTTGACCCGCTCCTCGAAGACCTGCGACCGCTCACATACCAATCTGTGAATCGGCGTTGCGGCGGGGGGCGTTGGTCTTGACGTCCCAGTAAGGCGAGAGCCGACGAAGGTTTGCGACGATGCCGGGAAAAACCTCGAGGATGCGTTCGATGTCGGCGTCGGTGCTGTAGCGGCTCAGGCTGAAACGGATGGAGCCGTGCATGGCGGTGAACGGTACTTTCATCGCCATGAGCACGTGCGACGGCTCGAGGGAGCCAGACGTGCAGGCGGAACCACTCGAGGCACATACTCCCGATGCGCTGAGCTGATAGAGCATGCCCTCGCCCTCGACATAATGAACGGCGACGTTTAGCGTGTTGGGTAAACGAATTGCGCCGCTGCCGTTGATCTCCAAATGCGGGATGGCGTCGATCAGTCCCTTCTCCACTCGATCACGCAAGGCCAACACGCGAGCCTCTTCGGGCATGTGCTCCTGTGCCAGTTCACAGGCCTTGGCGAGTCCGACGATGTACGGGACATTCTCGGTGCCGGCGCGACGGCCTTCCTCTTGATGGCCACCGATCATGTAGGGACGGATGGGAGTACCGCGACGAATGAAAAGAGCGCCGATGCCCTTAGGAGCGTGCATCTTGTGACCAGAGAAGGACAAAAGGTCGACGTGGGGCATGCCGTTCTTAAGGTCGATAGGGATCTTGCCCACCGTCTGGGTGGCGTCGGTGTGAAAGACGATGTCGGGTTCGGTTTCTTTGGTGAGACGCGACATTTCTTCGATGGGGAACACCACACCGGTTTCGTTGTTGGCGTGCATGATGGTGACCAAAGCTGTTTGCTCAGGCCTAAGTGCTCGCACGAAGTCGGCCATGTCGATTTGTCCGTGACGATCGACGGGCAAAACGGTTACTTCATAGTCGTTGCGGGCGAGCTCTTTGCAAACCTCAAGAACCGCGGGATGCTCTACGGCTGACGTGATGACGTGCCGACGTGTTGGCATGGCCTTGGTGACACCGAAGATCGCGGCGTTATTGCTCTCGGTGGCGCATGAGGTGAAGAGGATCTGTCGCGAGGCACCAACGCCGAGGAGCTTGGCCACGGTTTGGCGTGCAGCAGTGATTGCGTCCGCAGCCGGCTTCGACGAGTCGTACATGGAGCTTGGGTTGAAGTATTCTGCGGTGAAGTACGGCCGCATCGCCTCGACGACTTCGGGTGCGATAGCAGTGGTGGCGTTATTGTCTGCATAGACGATCATGATTCTCTCGTGCGGTTTGGGTGGTGCCGCCAAGTGATGTCAGTCAGCGTGCCGGTCACAGAGAAGAAAACAGAATCTCGGAGGAGCGCAAACGGCATGACCGTGATTAGACGGCGATGACGCGAATGCGTTCGTCGACCTTTGCTTTGAGGGTGCCCTCGACCATCAGTTTGAGCGTCATCGAAGCGCCAGCACAGCCAGCGCAAGCACCGGCGAGTTTTGCATAAATGATGGTGTCTTTGATGTCGATAAGCTCGAGACTGCCGCCGTCCTGAGCGAGCATTGGTTTGACCTCGGTCTCCAGGACTTGCTCCACCTTTTTGGCGAACTGAAAGGGAGACATCTTTGGCTGCTTGGGGATGTCGCCGTGTAGCTCTGGCTGGGTGGGATTGGCCTTGATCGTGAGCTCTCGCCGGCCCCAGGTTTCGTCGAGGAGATCCTGCAAGCCGCCGGGAGCGTGGTGGCAGTTCATGCAGGCGCCGCCTGCCTTGATGGCACCGGTGATGTCCTCGATGGTTTTGAGCTTAAGTTCTTGGATCTTGCGACGGATATATGGCTCAGTCATGGTGAAGCAAGTGCAGACGATGCGCCCGTCGGCGTCCTCTTCGTTCTTGAACTCGACACCCAGGGCCGCAAGATCAACGCCGCGCTTCTGCGCCCAATTGAAAACAGAAGCTTCCAAGGCTTCGGCACCCATCACGGAACAATGCAGCTTCTGTTTGGGAAGGCCTCCCAGCACGTCGACGATGTCGCTGTTGGTGATCTTGAGTGCCATGAGCGGCGTGTACTCTTTCGTCTCCAACAGCACACATAAGGCCTCAGAGGAAGCAATCGCTGACGTACAACCAAAAGTGAGGTAGCGTGCGTCGGTGATAATGTCCTTGGTCGGATCGCTCGCGTCCTTTTTGACACGAAAAGTGAATCGCATGGCGTCGCCACACGAGATCGAACCATGCTCGCCAAAGCCATCGGGATCTTCTATCTCGCCAAGATGAGTGCCCGGCTTGCCCTGGACTGCGTCCATGAACAGCTGTGTTGTTTTCTCGGTGTACTGCCAGGCCATTCTGCTACCTCCTGCTCGGCCGACGGTTGCGCAGTAGTGGAAACACTCCGTTTCGTCAACCCTTGGCCGCCCCCTTGAGCATTTTGCCTTTCCCCGATTTCAGTGCCTCGCCACCACTTAGGTCCTTTCGACGTTCTCTGCCTCCTTTTTGCGCCGCGTGGTCAACAGCCAGAGCACCAATAACAGCAAGGGAGTCGATCCGTAAGCAATGTAATGCAGCTTGCCAGGGGCGGCTTCTATTTTGATGTTGCCAAGCCGGGTCATACCGCGGTCCTCAGGCGTCTCTTCTCGACGATTGTCGATGCGCAATTCGAAGCTCGCGAGTGGCCGTTGGCCCTGGCCGAGAACCAGGGTTGCGGTGTGCTCTGCCTCGGGCACACCTTGCAGTCGTTTGGCCACAATTCGGAAACGTTTGACCTGACCGGGCTCAAGCTGCTCCATAAGGGCCGGCCGCACCACAAACTCGGCTGCATGGCTACTGGCAGCGAGGTTGAGCTCTGGCAGTGCCGTGGCGGTGGTGCTTGCCACGGTGACCTCGAGTTCTGTCGTCTCGCCCCGCAATCGAATGTAGCTGCGCGACGGTAGCAGCAAGACTTCCGGAGGGCCATCATTGGCGGCGGTGACCATGTCGACAGGGCGGCGGCCGTCTCGGGCGCGCACCATGGCATCGGCACCGGCGATCATCAGTGCTTTGGCGCCGCCCTCACTGCGCACCAAGTGCAACGGGGTCATGCCATGGTGGTCCACCGCGTCAACACGGGCACCAAATCCGAGCAGCGTCTTCATAGTAGGAGCGTCGGCTGCCAGGTGCAGTGCGGTACGGCCGTAGAAATCGGGGGCTTCGATCTCAGCGCCACTCGCAACAAGCACCTCCACAACCTTGGCGTTGCCCAACAGTGAAGCCCAGTGCAGTGGCCGCAGATCGAACCAGGCGCCGATTTCCACATTGGCACCCGCGCCGATAAGCCTTTTTGCCACTTGGGCGTGTCCCGCAATAGCCGCCCAATGCAGGGGCGTTCGCTCACAACGGTCCTTGGCATGGAAATCTGCGCCCTGTTCCAGCGCTGCAGTGATCGTGCGGCCATGCCCCACAAGAGCAGCTCGGTGCAACAACGTCATGCCCTCAGTGTCTTGCGCACGGAGGGTTTCGGGTGTCCAGGGCCCTGTGTCCTGACACCCGGAAACAGAGAAACCGCCCCAAATGACTAATGCATATGAGAGCCAGCGCGCTATCGTAGCGTTGGTGGCGGCGGACGGGTCGGTTATACTTTCATTCTGAGTGGCAACCACGAGGGGTTTTATGAAAACGCGGCTACGCACCATGGAGGACGGGGGATATCACTCAGCCGCCTCGCCGGAAATGCCGCCATCAAGAAAACTGCTGAGCCACTTGTCCGCTGTTTTTCTTCTAGGTGTGCTGTTCGGAGTGATTTTTGCACCAGAGACCGCCCGAGCCCACTGGTGCGATTGCCTGTGGGAATCCCGGTACAACATTGTGGTGCGGCCAGCGGTCGATTCCGTTGAGGTGCCATCGTCAGGCCAAGTCACGTTTACGGTGTGGCTGCAGAACAACATGGGTTACCCGTTGTATGACTATCGCATTCAGGCCTACGCCAGCAGCTACAACATCAGTGTATCGATAGACAGCGACACACGCCCCTACCCTGACTTTGTCATGCCGGGGGAACGACTGCGTCACGACCTGTTCGTGTCACGAAGTGGCGGCGGAACTCTGTCGATCGATGACATCGGTTTCTATGTTGGATTTGGCCACGACAACATCCAGCCGCGCCTCTACGGCTCGAGCCCCAATACCGTTCCGAGCGCCGACGCCATCGTCAAGCATCAATCAGATGGCTCGTTGTACCCATCCAGTCCAAGCATCAGCGGGGGGAGCCAGGCACGCCACATGATCTCCTCTGCACGTGCGGACTTTTCCGCGAGTGAACGTGCCACAGGCATCACCGACCTTCTCAACGAGTACTGTGCTGGGCGGCACTCCTGGTCTAGTGGGGATCCTGCATCTCCTGACACGAGCTACTGTCCCACCCCAGACGGCTCCGGCGACACCACCTGCCCCGGTCAATTGCGCAGCACCAGCACCACTAAGTACCAGTGGCAGCACCTGTGGGCCGCGGGCGAGCTGGCCTATCGCAAGAATGCACTGAGCAGCAATCAGCTCCAAGCTTTCAGGGATCGACTGAAATGTGGCCAAGATGAAAATGTCTTTGCCTTCAAAGCCTACGCCTTGTTCGCCTTGGGTTACTTGGGCGAAGGGAGTTTTTCCAGTGACGTCGGTGGCGGCACTGTAGCCAGTTTTCTTGGCGGCATTGCCAACACCTCTTCGGCGGAAGGCTGCGCCGCCAATGCTGCACTGCTCATGGCCGGCGGCAGCAATACTTCGTCAGTGACCACCTGCCTCGGCACGAGCAATGAGTTTGCGCAGATCCTCGCCGGTGCCGCTCTCAATGTAAGTGGCAACGATCCCAATGACACGCACATAAAGACCGAGGTTTTGAACCGCGTCGATTGGACCAACGAGCCTGAGGCCACCGGTGGCCTCGATTTGTTCGCTGCCCATGTGGCCAACATCGTTGCCTGGCACCATCGCGGTTGGGCCGCCCTGGGCAACGACAGCGGCACCGTCAGTTTTTACAATGAAGAGGACGTGCCGCCTCGAGCACCCAATATTAGCTGCGCGGTAACCTCCACCGATCCGCCGGTTTTTGCAGTGAGTTGGCCTGCTGTCACCCAGGGCACCAACAACCAGGCCGAACAATACAGTGTCGGATATCGAATCTATTGGGGCACCGCGTCGGGGAGTTATGTTCATGTCGCCTACACCCCGGGCACATCCTTCAGTCCCCCTGATGTGACGGTGAACACCAACTACTACGTGACAGTGGTGACGGTCGACGACTCGATGAACGTGAGCGCCGACTCAGCGGAGATCACGTGCAACGTACCGGTGAATGCCAATCCGCCAGTAGCGTCCCTCAACTGCAATACGACCAGCGGCGTTTGCACCTCTCCCACCGCTGGAAGTCTAAACTGTGGCACCGCCCCCGTCACCGTCGAGTGCTCCTGTGACTGCGCGGGGATCAGTTGGGGTTGCGATCCCAGCAGCGATCCCAACAGCAACATCAACCATTGCTGGATCACCCTCGATAATGGCAGTCGTGAGGACATTCTGGGAAGCAGCGCAACCTACACGTTCAGTGCGGGAGGCTCCCACAATGTGTCGTTGGAAGTCACCGACGGCACCGGTTTGTCCGACACCGACTCCTTGTCCATTGCCGTCGACGATCCCAACAATCAGGCACCCACCGCCGTGGCGACCGCCGCTCCAAACTTGGGCGGCGCTCCTCTCGAGGTTGCTTTCAACGCGGCGAGCAGCACCGATCCCGACGGCTCGATTACCGGCTGGGAATGGGATTTTCACGATGGCAGCACATCAATGGAAGAGAATCCAACACACACCTTCGACTCGTCAGGAGAATACGACGTTCGTCTAACTGTTACCGATGATGGTGATCCTGCATTGACCGGCACCGACGTAGTTCGCATCACTGTCAGTGACCAAGCCATCAATCGCCCGCCGCCCACCGACTGTGGCGTGGTCACGCCAACATCGGGTCGGGCACCGCTCACAATCAGTCTTGATGCGTCGAGTTGCGTGGATCCCGACGGCGACATCATTACCTTCAACTGGTCGGTGGGCTCGTGGCAGGTGGCTCCGGTCGATTACACTGGCCCGATGGCGGAGCACACCCTCTCTGAGCGCGGCGAGTATTCTGTGAGTCTCGCCATGGTTGACGATGGCTCGCCCCCTCGGCAGGTGTCACAGAACTTCGATGTGACAGTTCTGCGCAATGACGGCCTAGAAGGTGACCTGCCACCGCTGATCGCGGGTTGCTCGTGCGATAGTTCACCCTCCTCTGCCAGTGCGCTTCTGATAGTGGCCGGTGCCGGTTTGCTGCTCGTTCGCCGACGTTGCCGCCGGTAGATTCTCAATGCTGTGACAATGCACTGCAGCGATTGCCACTTCCACAATCGATGATTAACTTTCATCACATTGCCTATGGGCACGGGGCCTATGACAGTGACACAAAGAGAGGACAGGTCAATGGTCGTCTACGAATGTAAAAAGTGCGGAATGAGCGTTGGCAGCATCACCTGTGGCAAGTGTGGCAAGGAACTGCAACACGACACATTGACGCTCGATGGCGGCGCGAAGGTCACCATCTCCAAGTGTCCGGAGGGTCATGGCAAGATCAAGTCACCGCAGTGCTGCGGTGAAGACATGACCTGCTCCATCTGACCATCACCTGGCAACTGACCATCACCTGGCAACGGCATCACGATCACTCCGGAGCAGAGAAGTCGATGCCTGTCCGCTGTGCGCTTTGAAGTGCGGTGAATCGATTCGTCTAGGCTCAATCCAAATGAGGTGCCAACCGCCACAGGGAGCCTGATCGGTGATCATTGTTATCGTTGTCAGCGACTCGGTCAAGATTCCAATGATCACAAATTCGCTGATGTTGACACGAATCGCCAACCTATGTGGTAGTTGCACTCTGACACTGCCAGTAACTCTTCTCTCAACTTTGCCTGGGACAACAGGTTGACAAAAGAAGCAAACGCGACCACCACGCTCATTGCCGACATGGCTGTGACTGTTGTCGTGTTGCAGACCATCGTCGCCGATTCTTTCGGTCACTACCTCCCATGGGGCATGGTGGTCTTGCCACTGGTTGCAACGAACTTGGTTTCGGCGTGGTACGCCCGAGGTCACGGTCTTACCGCGCTGCCATTCGGTGCCAACACCGTCTTCATCATGGTTGTGCTCGGCGACGTCTTAGCGGCACAGGACAGCGATGGACTCTCTCGTCTCGGCACAGATTCCCAGCTGCTCGCACTCCTCAGCACAGCGCTGATTTTATACTCGGCCGTCGTCTTGACCGTTACCTTTGTAGTCCTCTGGCTGAGACCGACCTTGCCTCGACAAGCCTTGATGCTGCCTCTCGTTGCCATTTGCTGCTGTTATCTGATCCTAACGCCAATTCTTCAGCTCATCGACAAGTCCTTGTCGGCTCTGCTTGCGGCCTTGCTCCTGTGGTTGTTGCTGAATCGCAAAGCACCTGGTTGGTTGACCTGGTCGATCCCTTTTGTGGTGTGGGGGGGACTGACATGGCTGGTACCGGACAGTGGTGGCGAGTCACCACCGCCCCCTACAATCATCACCGCCTCGATAGCTTCTTCTGACGTCGTCGGATGGCTGTCGAGCTCGCTCTTCTGGCGAGATGTGGCACCCCTGGTGGGGTTGATTGGCACTGCCAATGCTTTTGCCAACCTCGAGAACCTTGCGTCCGCGCAAAAAGCTGGTGATGTACACGACGCCCACATCACCACATTCATCGCCTGCGGTGGCACCTTGCTCGCTGCCGCAGTTGGCGGAGGCGCACCGGTCACGGTCTACATTGGGCACCCTGTTTACAAAGAAATGGGAGGCAAGTTCTTCTACGGAATTGCAGCCACCGTGGGTCTCGCTGCGGTCTTGGTACCGCTGGGAACATGGGTCATGCAGTGGCTGCCCGTACATGTCCTGTTCGGAGCTGTTATCTTCATAGGCACCGGCATCGCCAGCATGGTGCGTCATCAAGTGCACTCCAACCGAGACCGACTCAAAGCCGCGATTCCGATGCTGCCGATCGTGGCGTTCTGGATGCAAAATAACTTTGCCGTGAATACGCCGCTGTTGTCGATTCTTGGCAAGGGCAGTCCCCTGGTGGCCATCGGTTGGGCTATGCTCTTGTGGAGTGACGGTGGGCGAAAGGAACGCCTGGTTATCTGTCTCATGCTCGCGGCGGCGAGTTTGGGCGGCATTGTTCACGCGCCGGCGCTATCCTGGTCTGCACTGGCGTGCTCCCTCGTTTACGGATGCATCGCTGCCGTGATCAGTCACCCTCGATGCCGACGCGCTCTGTAACCCATCCAACCGAGCGTAGTGCTATCGTCTTTCTTTCGGTTTTTCTGTCCTGAGATATTTGCTAGGCTCACGAGCTCCATGGCAACTGTACCGTTTGATCTGGCGTTGAGCGTCGGCCTTGGGGCCTGCGTGGCGGTGTTTGGTCGATCGGTTGCGCCGGAGAAAACCCTGCTCAGGTCCGCAGGGCTGTGGGCGCTGGTGGCTTTCGAGCTCATGTTGTTTGTGCCCGTCGGGGCATTCTTGCTTTGGCGCTTCCCCGAGTGGAGCTGGATGTACCTGCTCGAAGCTGACGCCCTGCCGTTTCCCGATTTTGCCGTTGCGGCGGCATATCCAGCCTTCGCCATTGCCTCCTTCATATTGTGCAGACACCTGGTGAGCAGTGGCCGATTCTGGCTGGCAGTCGGTGTGATGATTGGCGGGATGGCCATCGCCGGCTTGGTGGGATTTTTCGGTTGGGAGCAACTCTCGGTGAGCGGTACCACGGAGCAGTTTCGCGCAGATCCGGGGCAGATGCGTGAGGTGACCGAGTCATCCCTTGGCTATTTGCTCGCTGCTAGCAACGTGGGAATCGTCGTGGCTTGGGGAGCAATGCTCTGGCGCCTCTTGCTGCTCTGTCGAGCCGCACAGCTTCATCCTTCCGCCGTGAGCTCGTCCTCAGTGGCTGACCAAACCCCCTCAAATAACGGCAAGAAGCCTGCTGCCGGGTCGAAGACCCGCAAAAAGACGTGATTGGTTGACCATGATTCATCCCTCTGTTACACATTTCGTAGTTAACGCCAGGAAAGATTTAAGTTTCTTGGCAGCACGGGAGGGTCACGTGAAGTACCTTGTCGCCATCCTCCTCTTGACGACTGTTGTTTTGTCGTCTGGGTGTGGGCCCATTGTTAGTGGTGTGCAAATTGTCAACGCCAATATCGCCTTGAGTGCGGCTGAGACGGCTGGTGCTAAGCATGCTGCAGTGTATGAGTACACAGCCGCCCGGGTGTACCTGCAAAAGGCGCGAGAAGAACACTCCTACTCCGATTTTTGGGCGTCGCGCATCTATGCAGACAAGGCGCTGGACTATGCAGTGCGCGCACGCAAGACAGCAGCGGCTTCCGCTGATTTTGTGCAACCGATGGTGATGCCAGAGGCGCCACCCGTCCTACAAGAGACGCCAGCCGAGCCTGCACCCGTCATCGTTCCGACCATGTAGTCAATTCAACCTCGCTAATTCGAGGAGCGGTCATATGCGACACACTTGGGCAAGGGCTGGCATTCTGCTTACCGTAGCTATTGGAACCGTTTCCTGTGTGGTGGGTGCCAAACTGCGTGAAGATGCCAAGCTGATCGAGAAGAAGATCGCCAGTGCTCGCGAGCGTGGTTCTTATCGTTGTGCTCCCAAAGAGCTCGCCATCGCTGAGGCCAACCTCGAGTTTCTTCGCTATGAGCTGGAGATGGGCGATTTCCAACGCGCAGAACGGCATCACCGCGCCGCTTTGGAAAACATCAACCGCGCTATCGAGATAACAGATCCCAACGAGTGCGCTGAGAAGCGCGTCTTGATCATGAACGATCGGGATGGCGATGGTATTGGTGACACCATTGACCAGTGTCCTGACGAGCCCGAGGATGTTGACACCTTTGAGGACGAAAACGGCTGCCCAGATCCCGACAACGACGGCGACACCGTTCTCGACGTCGATGACAAGTGTCCCATGGTCGCAGGGGACCCCACCAGCCACGGTTGCCCCATCGAAGATCGTGATGGCGACGGGATTGCCGATGCTGCTGACAAGTGTCCGGACATACCCGAGGACCTCGACGGCAACGAAGATCAAGACGGTTGCCCTGAGGAGGAGAATCTCGATTCGGACGGCGATGGCATCCTCGACAAGGTCGACGCCTGCCCGAATGAACCCGAGGACTTTGACCAATTCCAAGACGAAGACGGTTGTCCCGACCCCGACAACGATCAAGACACCGTCCTTGACGTGGTCGATAGTTGCCCGTTGCAGCCGGGACTCGCGATCAACAACGGCTGTCCAGTCGCTGACCGCGATGGCGACGGTGTCAATGACGACGTCGACCAGTGCCCCGACGTACCAGGTCCGGCACCCAAGGGTTGTCCCAAGCGGGTGCTCGTGCAAGTGACCGGTGACAAGATCGAGATCAAGAAACAGATCATGTTCGAAACGAACAAGGCAGTCATCAAGGGTCGCATTTCCTTCGAGATTCTCAATCAGGTTGGTGCGGTGTTGCAATCGAATCCAGGTATCAAGGTCGTCATCGAGGGTCACACCGACAGTGTCGGTGATGCAGAATACAACCTGCGTCTCTCCGACGACCGCGCCAAGTCCGTCCGCGCGGCATTGGTCGAACGAGGCGTAGACGGCGGTCGTCTCGAAGCCATTGGTTACGGCGAGTCAAAGCCCATTGCTTCGAACCGTTCCAGTAAGGGCCGTGCCGCCAATCGGCGCGTCGAGTTCAATATCGTTCAGAAGGAGGGTGCTCCGTCGGCACCCGAGACACCGTAGAATTCACACGGGTAGTATTCCCACTGGCGCGCGCCGCGGTCGTCCGGATCGTTCGGCGGCGCCGTAACCAAGAGCCATTCATGCCAACCGAAGCCGTCTCTCCAAGCCAAGGCATTCCCAACGAGGGACTCCAGAGCAATCTCCTTGATGTCTTTTTGTACCTCGGATCAGAGTGGGTGCTCTACCTCCTGTTGATTCTCAGCATCGTTTCCGTCGCTATCACCATTGAGCGTGCCATCCACTTCATTCAAAACCGTATCGACCTCGAGAGCATGCATCGTGCTCTCGAAGCACAGCTCACCAACGGGGACGTCGCTGCTGCCAAAGCTCTGCTCGAATCGACACCCTCACACGTTGCCACTGTCGCTCTGCGAGGTCTCAATGCTCTCGGTCGCGGCGCGGCTGCTGTTGAGGAATTGATGAGCGGCGCAACTCAGGTAGAGCGGCTGAAGATGGAGCGCGGCCTCGCCTTTCTCGGTACCCTTGGAAACAATGCACCGTTCGTCGGCCTGTTCGGCACAGTCCTCGGCATCATTCGCGCTTTTCGCGATCTTGCGACCAACACCATTGAAGGATCGTCTGCGGTGATGGCGGGCATCGCAGAGGCACTGATTGCCACGGCAGTGGGCCTGCTGGTCGCCCTGCCGGCGGTTGCCCTGTTCAACTATTTTCAACGCCTCATTCGCACTCAGGTCGTGGCCAGTGAAGCCATGACCCGCGTGGTCTTGGCGCATGCCAAGACGGTGAAGGACTGAGCGCATGGCGGGCACTTCACAGAGTGATCCCGATGGCATGATCACCGACATCAACGTCACACCGTTGGTCGACATCATCTTAGTGCTCTTGATCATCTTCATGCTCACCGCGAATCTCATCGCTCGGCCGAGCATCGAAGTCGACTTGCCCGAGGCGTCCACGGGTGAAGGCGTCGAGCCGTCAACGCTCGCCATTACCATGACCCAAGACGGCGAACTCTATCTCAATGGTGTTCCGACTGCGGAAGCGGACCTCATTGCCTACTTGCCATCTGCCCTCGAGGAAGACCCCAAGACTCAAGCAATCATCGCCGCAGACAAGGAGGTCTCTCATGGACAGGTGGTGCACATCATCGATGTCGTGCGCCAGGCTGGAATCTACAAGTTCGCCCTCAATATTGACCCCACCGGCCAGTCAGTGAAACCCGAGGCCCAACCCACGCCGTGAAACTCGCCTTTGTCATCATCTTAGGCGTCGGTCTCGCCCTCTATCTCGTAGCCAGTCGTGCGACCTGGCGAGATGTCGTGATCTATGTTGGCACCTTTCTCTTTTCCCTGTTGGCGCACTGGGGACTCATTGGCGGCTTGAGTAGCGCAGCCAGGATGGCACCCCCTGAGAAGGCCCGAGTGCTCGAGTTTGCCGTGGTGGAGTCGCCGCCCCCTCCAACCCCCGAGCCGGAGCCAGAGAAGCCCAAGCCCAAGCCCAAGGCAAAGCCGATCGATCTCACCAGCGTGGTGGTCCCTGACACGACTCCGCCACCACCCAACGAGGCCGGCGAGACAGAGCTCGAAGAGGCCAAACCCGTCTTTGGTATCACCATGTCCTCGGTCGTCGGCCCTGGTAGCGGCGCAGGCATGTCGGTGCGCGTTGGTAACACCACCATGAAGGCACCGGAGCAAGAATTCACTGACCCAAATGCGGTGAAAGCCTACAAGCCGGTACCTCTCTACAAGGTGACTAAACGGCCGACCTTCACCCACGGCATCTGCAAACCCGACTATCCCCCCGAGCCCAAGCGCCTCGGCATCGAAGGTCGCGTGCAGCTCTCAGTCGAGTTGCGCTCTGACGGCACCGTCGGTGAAGTCAAGGTGGTCGAAGGTCTTGGGTACGGCCTTGACGAAGCCGCGGTCAAGGCGATCAAGAATTGCCCCTTCGAGCCCGCCAATATTGGTGGCGAGCCGGTCACCACCACCATCACCGTCGGCGTCAGTTTTGTGATCGAAGATTAGTGAGGATCAAGGATCAGTGGACGCCGCTGCGGTCACATCCATAGTTCAATTCCCAATTGTGGTCATTCCACGGGACAACAAGGCTCCGTCACATTATTCAACCACACGTTGCCTGAGGCGCCATGTGCGTACCCGCAGTGCGATTGGCAGGAGCCAAAGCGTTGCCAGCAATGGATCCGACCGTCCGGCTGTATTGCAGCCATCTTCTTCTTCGTCCGACACCTCGGTGGGGGAAGTAATGCACGCAGCAACACCATTAACGACCTCGCACACTTTGCCTTCTGCGCTACAGTCAATACTTCTAAGTCCCTGCTCGTCACAAGCGAGGACGGTGGCACCTGAACACAAACCGCCCGCTGGCACTGTGTCGCATACTGCAATCGTATCTGCGACCGAATCAATAAAGGCGGTCGCAGTATCCACGCGGGAAAATCCATGAATGAGTCCTTCGGCGGATTCAGCTGTGAATGACAACACCCCGAGAATTTGCAGATCACCCTCGGTGTCGCGACGGAGGATGCCGCTGCCGGAGTCACCAAAACTGGGGTCGCCGCTGCCCATGCTGTCAAGCCAGGCCACGTTGTTTGGTGTGCTCGTGATCGTCCCGTAATACTCGAGCTTTGACCAATGCCGCACGGGTGAGAAATCGTACGATTCGTCGAGGGAGCCGTACCCACCCTGCAACATCTCCGTGCCCCTAAGCGAATTCGACAAAGCCTCCCGATTCATCTCGAATGGTGTTAACTGCGGGCAGGTTTCGGCCACCGAGTTGGCAAATACCATGACCGACACATCGTTTTGGATCCAATCGTCATCATCGATCGAGCACTCGGGGTGGATGTGAACTTCCCTGACGGCGAGCTGGCAAAGAGGTGCGCCAATGTCAGGACCAACATGGTATTTGAGCATCGACGCTGGTGCGAGTTCTGGCTCAGCGCCATGGAGCCATGCGCTTTGATTCGTGACAACGCAATGCGCGGCCGCAATCACAATACGGTCATCCACAACGTTGCCTGTGCAGCCTTGATACGTATCTCCTTCGTCTTCAACCACCTGTGCAACGATCGCATTCTGCTCCTCAGCGGTCAGAGTGAAACCGAGAACTGACGGATCAGTTTGGCCATCAATAACGGCGGCGGTGTGGGGACGAACGCCTGCGGGGTCGACTTCTCTTGATGTGCCACACGCAACAGCAATTGCGGAGACGCACAGTAAGGCAAGGGGATTTCTCGAATGTGAAATCATATCTCCAATTCGTGGGCTCATGAGCATCCCTCCCTGGCTTCTCGAACGCCAACAAACGGAAATTGCCTTGTTTGGCAACACCATGCCTATCGAACCAATATCTCGGCACGGCAATATTCATGCCACCGACGCCCGTGGGCTCAGCATATTGAATATCAATCGGTTTGTCATTTGCCGCAGTCTTTTCGTTCGACAATTGGTTCTGCAAAGAGAGCCTCAAATGTTGTCTCCGTTCAATTGAACGAACCATCCCGACAAGGTGGACTGCCTAGACTTTGCTACGCGAGGACTTTGACCCAAGCCGGCGTGTTCAGACAGAGGGCCGCCTTGCCATCGAAGGTGAGCCACTCCCCGTCCACCTGACGCGCCAGAGCAGCGTAGGCCGCGTCGTAACCAGACAGCCCGAGCGCCACGAGCTCCGCGGTCGCGACCGCGAGGCTTGCGGTCATTTGCGCGCGCATGATCGGCAATGACAAAAGAAACGGCATGTCCGTGCGCGCAAAATCGGTAGGGACCGGGTGGACGCGCAGACACACGGCCAAGACTTCGAAAAAGAACAACTCTGGGACGACGAACTCGCGACTGCCACGATACACCTCCTCCAATACCTGGTCCGCAGCCTCGTGGCCAGCCTCATGGATGAACCACTTCACGGCGACGGACGCGTCGATGATCGCGGGCGTCATGTGTCGTACCCGCGCAGGCGCCTCAAGATCGCCAAGCTGTCTGCTGCAGCTCCTGCGGTTCCCACTGGATTGGCGCCGACTCGGCGCGCCTGGACCCGCGCCCGGAGCTCACGAATCTCGTCTTCGCTGACCACGTCCACGAAGCGCTTTCTGAACAACTCAATGGGTACCAGAGCGGCCTCCACCTTGTTGCCACGCCGCAATAGAATCGGCTCTCCACTCTTGGCAAGCTCATCCATGACCAAACCAAATTTGGTCCTTACTTTCAATGCGTTGACTGATTTCATATAGGCATAGTAACATATGTCTGTTCATATGTCACCACACGTAGATGCGTCACCTGCAAGGAGTCGGCCACACCCGACCACCATTGAAGCCAATGGTTCTTCCAGGCGCCGCACGCCCCGCGGATCGCCGAACGCAACCCGGTGCGGCCATGTTCCAGTGGTTGAACTCGACTAGCGGTGATAGGGTCCCGCCGGCCTGAAATTTTTCTTGGGTTTGAGCCGTCGAGGAGACAACAGATGGGTCATTGGTTCGGTCGTTTCATTCCAATCGCCGTGGGTGTGTTGCTGATAACTGTCGCTTGCACAGACCCAGACAAACCGTCAGGCATTCCGGATCCCAAGGGCAACAATGGGGACGTCAGCAACATCGGCGGTGATGTCGCTATCGACGCAACTCTTCCTACGGTGACCATCACTGCGCCTGCGGCCAATGCCATGGCTGCCTACGGGGAGTTGGTGCAATTCTCGGGAACCGTGAGCGACAATCGGGATGCGCCCGAGACGCTCAATGTACGCTGGCTCTCCGACCTCGACGGTGCCATCGCTCATGCACCGGCTGACGCAAACGGCGTCACCTCGTTTGCGCTGTCCTCTTTGATCTCCGGTCGACACACAATCACCCTTGCCGCAACCGATGGGGCAGGTAACACCGGCATTGCAGCCGTTGCAGTTACCATCGCCGCCGCAGTCGGCGCGCCAACGGTCACCATTGAGCCGGCCTCCCCCACGACTCTCGACCGACTCTTGGCAAATGTCACCTACACCCCAGATCCCTCAGCCACATTCAGTATCGAATGGCGTGGCAATGGCGAGGTGGCAACTGCCGAAGACGACGAGATACCCTCAGCCTTAACTACCAAAGGTGAACTCTGGAGTGTTCGCGTGGTCGCGCACACGTCTGAAGGCGACACCCCGCCGGGTGCCGCACAGACTCGTATCTACAATGCCGCACCACAGTGTCTGGCTGCTGCAATCGTACCCACCGAGGGAACCACCACCACCACCTATGCATGTCAGTGTGTGGATCGGGTTGAGCCGGACGCCGAAGATCCCCTTGCGGATCGCTGCGAGCTAGCGATCGATGGCGTTTTCATCGATTTCGACGCCTGTACCGTGACTCCAGACTTAACTGCGAAGGACGACCTTCTCAGCTGTTCCTACATTGCAAGTGACGGCGAGGATGAAGGTGCACCACGAGAGACGAACACCGTTATCGTAGGTAACACACCACCGACAGTCGGTGGTACGGCCATCAGTGCCGATGGATGCGGCAGGTACACGTGTATGGCCACCGACATCACCGATATCGACGACTCAGACAGTGACTTCACAGTGGCCTATCGTTGGACTCTCAATGGCAGCCGAATGGTCGATCATGAACAGACCCTCGAGGGAATTGGTTTTGCCCAGGGAGACGCTTTGCGTTGCATCGCCCGCGCCACCGATGGGTCGCTTCGAGCCGATGGGTCTCCTGTCTACGGTGAGGAGACCGTCTCCGCAGTCCACGCCATCAATGAGCCACTCTCCGGTGTACAGAGCGCCACCTTGCTTCCTGCGGCACCTGTCCCCGGTGATCTCCTCACCTGTATGCCGTCGGGGTTTGATGGCGGCAACTGTGGTTGGGAGCCTTCTTATATCTACGCATGGCTCGAAGACGGGGCTGTGATTGCGGGCGCCGATTCGGAGAGTCTCCGCCTCGAAGCACCGGCTTTGGGAACCAGCTATCAATGCCGCGTGACACCCACCGGCGGCTCCGTCGCCGGGCCCAGTGTTTTGTCCAATGCTGTTGCGGTCGGGTCCGTCGATCCGGGTGCGCCCATCGTCGAGATCAGCGCCCCCGAGGGCGCCGACGGCCCCGTGCTATGCAACGTTCGCGAGGCGGCGACGGCGTCAATGGACGATGTGATCTGGCACTGGCAGATCAACGACGAAGATCCCTTCGAGGCTGGTCAAGCCCTCGGGGACGCTGCGGTTGAAGGTTGCGACTTGGTCCGTTGCTGGGCGGAGCTCCCCAACGCCGGTGTTCCATTGTTTTCCAATCAGGCACAGCAACCTCTTCCCATGGGTAGCGGCTGTGACGATGGCAATTCCTGCACCACCGGGGCTTGCAGTCCAGATGGTGGCTGCGAATGGGTTCCCACTGGAGACCAATGTGATGACGACAACGTCTGCACGGGAGTTGGCGCCTGCATTGATGGTGTATGCATCGCTGTAACCGTCGATTGTGATGATGATGATCCGTGTACTGCCGACAGCTGTCACCCGCTCAATGGTTGCACCTCTTCTCCATCGAGTGGCGCAACCTGCGACGACGGCAATGTCTGCACCACCGGTGACACCTGTATTGTCGGTGCCTGCTTTGGGACGAACACCTGTTCTTGCGGTGATGCCAACGAGTGCGACGACGGTAACCCTTGCACCACAGACACTTGCCCAGATGGCACCTGCCACAACTCGGCGACCTCTGGCGGCTGTAACGATGGAGATGACTGCACTGAGAACGACCAGTGCACCGTGGACGGTTGTCGGGGAAATCCCGTTACGTGTACCACTTGGTATCTAGACGCAGACGAAGATGGCTTCGGCAGTGGCATCTCGACTTGCACATGCGGCTCGGTGCCGGGCTTCACCGCCACTGTACGTGGGGACTGCAACGACAACGATGGTGCTGTCCATCCCGACGCCAGCGATGCCCCTGGTGATGGTGTCGACTCCAACTGCGACAGTGTCGAGCTGTGTTATGTAGACGCAGACCTCGACGGTTACCGTACCGACATCACGGTTACGTCGACCACCGGTGTTGCCTGCAACGGGCGAGGCGAGATTACCGCCGATGCCCTCATTGATTGTGACGATGACGCTGCCACGGTGAGCCCTGGAACCCCTGAGACCCCGGGTGACAACATTGATTCCAATTGCGATGAGATTGAGCTGTGCTACCTCGACAGCGACATGGATGGATACCGTTCGCTCGAAACCGAGGCGGGTACGGACCTCGACTGCTCCGCGACGAATCATCTGTTGGCCACCGCTGGGCTCGATTGTGATGATAGCCGCGACGACGTGAACCCAGGTGCCATTGAGATCTCCGACGACGGTGTCGACTCGAACTGCGATCTCAAGGAGCTATTCAACAACAATCTCCTCGGGCTTGCAGAGCCGTTGAGTGGATCGGTTTATGATGTCGCAATCTTTGGCGACTTCGACATGGGACCCTTGGGGGTCGTGCATGTTGACGGCTCTGTCGAGCGTGATGCCGAAGGCACGGTCACGTGGTGCACGTGGGCGACGATGTCCAAGACCCTCGGTGTCGTGGAGTTGCAAGATGTAACCGCCCGGGTTTGCATGAACGACCAGGGAATGATTGTCACATCCGTCGTGGGTAACGGCACAGTGGCTGGTTACCCCCTGCAACTCATGGGCAGCTTCGCCCTCTATCCTCCCTACGACTATGAGCTCCTTCTCACCGGTCAGGCCACCCTCGACGGTCAAAACTTCCCCTTGGTGGAAGCTTCCGCCGCTAGTTTTGTCAGGCGCGTGGACGGCGAAGAGTCGTGGCAGCTAAGCCTCGCCGCTGGGGCCGTGCCTCTAGGAGCAGGGGTCGTACTCGAGGAGACCGTCTACATCATTCATTCCGGTGGCACCTCGCTCAGCGCCACCACCCGATTTGGAGACGCCCCCAATGACATAGCGCTCACCGCAACGGGCGCGTATTTCTTGGGCGGCGACTACGCGATCACCTTGGCGCTCGCCGACGGTGAGACGTGGGATCCCTTCGGTTCAGATCTCCCTGTGGAGTTCACCACTGTCTCCGGCACCCTGGCGCGAACCGCGGGGTTGGTTGATGTCACGGTGGTCGGTGAAATAGCCGGCAGCCTCGGAATCGTCCCCGGCTTGACTCTCACCAACGCCAAGGTGACGGGTGTTGTCGCATTCAATGGCGACTGGTCCGTGGAGCTGTCCGGCGAGAACGACGTCGATCTGGGCGATGGTGTCGAGCGTACGGTCACCATCACCGGCGGTTTCAACAGTGACGGTGTGCTCCATCTCAACGGTGAGGTGGTAGGCGCACTCGAGCCCCTCGAGTCTCTGATTGGAGCAGGCCGTTTCGTCATTGACGGCACGGAGGAGCAGCCCTTTGTCATTGGCTTCGAGGTCGACATTCCGGGAGCAGCTTTCACGGTCACCCTCGACGCGCCGATGACTTTCTGTCCCTTTGGCGGGTGTTCGGGCGAGGAGATCGCCGCCATGGTGCACGCCGAGGGCACGATCGATGGTAGCTTTGCAGGGTACTTCATCGCCTCCATCGAAGGTCTCGAGCTCCCCGGATTTGGCCCTCTCGGAACAGTGGCCTTTGCTGCAGCGACAGCGGAGGTCGCCGACGTCGACATGTTCAACGACGGCGAAGTGATTCGGACGCTGCCCCGTGGCATTACCATGGCGGCGAGCGCGCCGAGCCCCATCCCTCTCGAAGGGATGCTCGAACGTTACATGTTCATCTTCACCATCATGGGCCCGACGGGCATTCGCGCTGAGGCCGACTTTGGTTTGCAGTTGAAGATCATCCGTCCTGAGGACCAGTTCCCCACCATCGAGTACGTCGATTTGGTCAGCATTTACTTCTTCGCGGAGATCCGCACGGGCGTCATCGAGATGGGTATCGGTTCGGCCGTCGAGTTCAAACCGACCAATCAGGACAACCCGCTCGTAGGCAGCGCCGAGTTCGCGGTGAGCTCGACACTGTCCGTTAGCGGCACGATCTCGATTGTGGGGCGTTGGTACGAGCCCTTCATGATCCAAAACTTTGCGGTGCAAAACCCTGGTTTCGCGCTCACCCTGAAGTTCCTCCCCAACGGTGTTCCGGTTCCCCAGAGTCTTGGTTGGAACCTCGACATCTTCTGGCTCAAGAGCGGACAGTGGCCCACGGAGTTGCCGCCCGACGTGGAGTTCACGCCGGCAAACGTGTTCACGGTCGGCAATACATTCTTCTACGATGCTGTCCCCAGCGAGAGCGGTCTGTGCTTTGTGGGTGCCTGTGCTCCCACACCGACGGTCATCTTCCGGTTCAATCTCGAGAACATAACCTTCGCCGAGATGATCGACTTGCTCAACCGGGTTCGCTTGGCCCAATCCCAGGCACTCGCGGCGGTTCAACCCTATGCGCAGTTTATGCCTGAGTCGGACTTTGCGGTTCTGGACCCCCAACCCATCGACATTGACCTCGACACCCTGCGCTTCGAGCTGTCGACCCACAACACCACGATCTTTGGGCAGCCGTTTACCGCTGGCGGACGGGTCTATGTCGACGCCACTGTCAACGGGGTGCTGACATTGTTTGAGGGCTCCATTGATCCCGATGGCTTGATGGTCAACGGTTACCAAGATGGGTTTGCCTTGCCGGGCATTGCCGTGGTGGGCGATCCATTGTGGAGAGAGGCCATCCTTCATGGTGGCACCATCAACATTCCCCATGACTCGCGCCTCACCCCCAGCACCGGCATGATCGAGGGTTGGGTGCGCCGGACGAATTGGACCGGTGGCGCTATGGTGGGGCAGTTGGCTGAGAAGGGATTTGGTACCGCCAACGGTTGGGGTTTCGGAGTTGGCGATGTAGACGGAGATCTGGGACGACTGGTGTTGCACATCCACAACGGCGGCACGACGCGGGTGGTGAGTAGCGTCAATGGTGTCGTCGAGCCAGACACCGATGCCCACATTGCCTGGCAATGGGATGGTGCGGCTGTCGGTCTGTACCACAACGGCGTGCGCCTTACCGTCAACGACAGCGGCCCCGCCATTGCCCCAGGAGCAAACAGTAGCACGCTCCGTCTCGGTGCCGGCATGCAGCGCATCGACGACGTCAGGATTTGGGACACCAACCGGAGCCTCGCGCAGATCAGTGGCCAGGCTCGTCAGCTCCCCACGCGTTACATCAATGTGCGAGCGGAAGGTTTTCCCGACTCACCCTTGGTTGCCCGTTACGAGTTTGATTGGAACAACGTTGGCGCGAGCGCTTACAACTCCCGTGAGTACGCCTCTGGGCCGTCTCTGGACGGCTCCTATGTTGGCGGCGCCGATGACGAGCTGCGGGTTATCGACAATCCCAAGATCTTGATGATCGACATTACCAAGCCACCACCGGTCGGACGCGCGCCTGGGTTTGGCCTCAAGGCGGGTGTGGCTGTAGGGATCCCCGGTATTCCCGAGACCAACCATGCTTGGGCTATCAGCGGTAAGCTCGGCAACGGGTCGGTCAGCACCGAGTTCTTTGCCTCGAACATGCAAATCCTCCCCATCGGCATACCGGGACAAGATTCCTATCTTGGCAGTTTCTGGGTTGGCGGCAACGGCCGCAACCTGTTGGACGAAGGTGGCCACTTCGACGATGGCATCTACGGTGAGGCCGACTTCGCCAACCTCTACTTTGCTGGGTCTGGCCTCTTCGAGTTTAGGCACGAGAGTGGCCTGCAAGATCGTTGGTCCGAGGGGACCTTCGTCTTTGACGAGCCGACCCCCTACATGTACATCGACGCCTTCGTCAACTGGGTCGTCCCCCTTTCGGACTACTCCTTTGGTGTCGCGGGAGCGGCAAGCTTTGACACCCGTGACCCCTTCCCGCAGATGCAGGTTGAAGGGGATGTGGTCATTCTCGGTGAGAGTTTCATTGGCGTCGATGTGATGATTTCGCAGACCGAGGCGAGGTTTACCGCCGGTTGGCAACTGCCAGATCCACCGTTCTTGCCGACGGGGCTCACCACCCTGGCTGGTGCCACCACGTCCTACACCGTCAACTTCATCGACCAGTCCTTCTGCGGCGAGACCAGTGTGACTGTTGCCGGCTCGGGCTGCACTTTTGGTGTCTGCTTCTACACCGCGGATTTCCCAGAGTTCAGCGGTTCCTGCGATACCTTTCCCATGTGTGGCAACAACGTCTGCGAGCCCTATTTCGGCGAGACCTGTGGGGCCCTGGACAGTTTAACCACTTGCCGTCACGACTGCGGCCAGTGCCCCAACGGCACACCGTGTCTCATCAATGCGACTTGCTCCAGTGACACCTGCAATCTCGGTTTCTGCATTCCCTATCACTCACTGCCGGGCACGGTGCCGTGCACCACGAGTAATGCGTGTCGCAGTGATAGTTGTTCATTCGGTGTGTGCGAAACCTTCTGCAATGACGGTTATTGCGAGCCGCCCACGGAAATTTGTGGCGGCAGCAACACCGCCCCACAGTGTAACGACGACTGCGGCGGTTGCCCCAACGGCACACCCTGTGTGTCGAGCGGTGACTGCGCGAGCAATGTTTGCAACGACCTATTCTGCATTCCCTACCGTTCCGTACCTGGCAACCTCCCATGCACCACAGACGACGCCTGCATGAGCGGCGATTGCCTCGGTGTGCCACCCAGCCCTCAAGGCGTCTGTTCCACTGTGTGTGGCGATGGTCGATGCGAGGTGCCAGTGGAGATTTGTGGCGGTAGCAACAGTGGTATCCAGTGCCGCGATGACTGCGGCCGTTGTCCGCCGCCGTCACCCTGTGGCAGCAACAGCGACTGTACGAGCGATGCCTGCAATTTGTACATTTGCGTGCCTTATCACTCGCTGCCGGTGGGCATACCGTGCGACACCGACAATGCTTGCATGAGCGGCAATTGTCAGTGTGATCCCTACGGGATCGCATGCATCTGCATGTGAGAGCAGGGCTTATCTGCTAGCCCGCGGCGTCCTCGTCGAGGTGATGTTGCGCACAAGGGCAGCGGTGCCGAGCAGCAAAGCCACGAGACTCGCCAGTTGCACACCGGCGCCCACGTCGTAGGCGTCGAGTAGCGGCAATCGTGGTCCCCGCTCGACCAAGAGCCGCGCGGCATAGGCGAGTGGGGACTGCAAGTCGGCCCCGAGAGCGGGGCTGTGCATCATGACGTGGCTAAACATAGTGCCACCGACATTGATGACGCATGAAACCAACAGAGCAACGTAACACGACCAACGCACCAGTGGTGTGTGCCAATCGAGAGCCGTGAGTCCCCAGGCTAGAAATGGGATGACCGCAAAGAGGTAGCGGGGTCCCCACAGCACAGCCAGGCCACCCCAAAAATGTTGTGCGTGGGAGGGAACCGCAGCGCCGAGGGTGCTGTTGTAGGCGAGATAGGCGGCAAACAGCACAAGACAAAAGACATGGATCGGACGGCGCCGCTTGCTGCGCAAGCCGATGATGTGCCCGCAGAATCCCAGAAACAGAATGGGGCTGTAGACGAACAGTCCCTTGAAGAAACCAAAACACAGTCGAGCCATGACGGCGAGATCGGGGAAACTGATGCCGACGGCGGCCCCTCGTTGAAAGGCAGAAAGATCGACTCCCTGGGCCGCAAGCGCCGCCGGGGTGAGCCAGAAGCGATGATGGTACGGGGTCGAAAACGGCGAGTCGAAGCAGGCCCAGTGATACAACGCGACCGCCCCCATAGCGATGACGATTGGAAACGCGAGGGATGTGCCGGTCCCCAGTCTTTGTGGGCGTGGCAATCGCCACAACACTCCCAGACACGTGAGACCAATCAAAATGGCGCTGGGGTAATCGATGGCGAATGCAGCTCCGAAGAGGCAACCGACGATGATGTATGACGCGCGGCCTAAAGGGTGGGGGCCCATAAGCGATAGGAGCCCATGCCACACCAGCAGGTAGGCCAGAGCCTGGCGCGAGTACATGGAGGTATAGAACAACATCATGCTGCCGACGCCGATGGCGATCATGATCGCCAGCCGGCGCGTGGGATCATCGAATCGTGTTGCTAGCTGCCTGTCGAGCCGTACGAAGAATGACGCTGACAAAGGAGCGATGAGCAACCAGGTGAGAATTACCTGCAAGAGGTACAGCGACTTGAAATGTGACGATGCGGGGACATCCAGTTGGCGGCTGTTCTGGATGTAGTATGCCATTCGAGGGTTGGTGACGACGTCATCGTCGAAGAGGCCGAGCAGAGGTTTCAGGGGTAGATAAAAAGGTGCAGCAATGACGCTCGCCCCCGGCCCAACGCCGGAGTAGACCTGCCCATCAAAGAAACTGATGTCGTGGGCAGCCGTGCGGGCGACGACCTCAGGGTCGTGGCTGTCACTGAGTGTCCATGTTTGCTGGTCCACCAGGCGAATGGCCGCGAGCAGCACTGCGTCGGCCATGGGCGGCCCGCTGTTGTTGACGAACACGGCCGGCCAGATGAAGAAAAGGACAAAGATCGAGACGAGCCTACCCGGGCAAATCGAGGCGAGCTTGCCTGGGCAAATCGAGACGAGCTTGCCTGGACAATTGCGCAGTTTTTCGGCCAGAGTTTTCGCGTTGACCATCACGGCACAGCCGACGTATTTGGACACCAATGTGGAGTATCGAGACATGGAACTTGTCTATCCTGATTGTCGCGCTCGGAGTCAAAACGAATTGATACGCCAACCCAACAATTCGTCTTCACTCACAATTCTCGCACGCATAGGCATCGTTGTTGTCGCTCTCACTGCGGTGTTCTTGGTCACACTCCCGCTGACATCTGCAGGCTCCGCGCCTTCAACCTCCCAATCGTCACCGGGATCTGCTCGGTCACCATTTGATTGGCATCTGCGGATTGACGGGAAAGCGCAGTCCATCACCAACAGTTCAGGCGCGCTAGCAATCACCCCACCGGGTTGGTCCTGTCAATACTCAGTAGATCCTCTGACCACCGAGGGCGAGACACAACAGCAGTGGGGTTCGTTAGCATGTAATCATGACGCCACCGGCAAGGCCCTGGATACGCTGGTGCTTTGCCGCGTCATCAGTGCCAAGGACACAGACTGTGCCGGCGGCAATCTGCAGGTTGGAATCGGAACCAAGGCTCATCGGGTTGAGCTGTCCTGCGGTAGCAAGAATCGCCGCTGCACACGGCCACCATTACAGCTCGGGGAACCGTCCCAAGCAGGCGGTCTTGGAATGCGTGGCGCCTCCACATCACAAGAAGCGATCAAGAAAGAGCCATCAAATCCGAACAGGTTTCTTTGGAAGCTGCAGGTTGACGATCCGGGTCGAACCTCGAAAAGGCTCGCGATTACGAAGAAACAAGGTGCAATAGAACATGGAGTATCCGGATGGAAATGCGACTACGAAATCGAGGGCGGGGATGATGCCAACTACGGCTACTACGAGGTTGCCACGGTCATTTGCCAACCCCCAACAGGAGAATCATTTTCCGTTAACGTTCCGTGCGCGATCATTCCATCAGAACCGCACTACTGCAACGTTGCTTCCCTACGTTTCAAGGACAACGACGAAAACGTCCGAGCGCTATCGATGAACTGCAAAGATGAAGGCAATCCCGGATGTTGGAAGTGAATGGCCTACGTTGCGCTCTTCATCTCGGCCACGACGGTTCCTTATGCATAAACTCGGCCGTTCAGGGACGGTCCGCTGACTCATGTCCCAATACGAGCGACAGTCCTGCCTGGATTTCTTGAACCCTCCCGCCTCCAAGCTTGCCAATCCGCTCGACCAGACGTTCTTTGTCCACTGTGAGCACCTGCGTGACGTTCACGACGCTGGCTCGGGGGATTCCCCCTTCTCCCTTGCGCAGTCTTACATTTCCAGGCATTGCGACCAAACGCAGATTCGACGTTACTGCGGCTACAACCGTCGTTGAGATTGCACTGCGGTTGTAACGGTCATGTTGAACCACCACTGCCGGACGTCTTCCGCGGGGTTCAGAACCTCTGCCCTCGAACGAGAGCCAATAGACCTCGCCCTGTGCAATCACCAACCCTCATCCCCCCATGGTTCAGCCACCGACTCCAGTTGTTTTGCCACAAGCGATTGTTCACGCCGCGTTTCGACATCAACGAACAATTCGTTGAGCCGTCGCGTGATTTCTGCATCTCGTCGTGCACGAACAGCCTCAGTCAAGACTCGAACCACAAACCGGTTTCTCGACTCGCCGCGTTCTCCAGCAACGCGATCAACTGTCTTCAGTAACTCTTCTGGGACAGCTATCGACGTCTTGTGTGCAGCCATGGCACCTCCCGGGTATTCCTAATCAGACTACCATTGTCAATACCTTTCCTCAAGGCTTCTTTTGCCCGCTGTTGGTGAGCGTGAAATCGAGGCGAATCTACCCCAAGAAGTAGGGTGGCGTGTGGTGGCTCTGGGGCTCCTATGGTTCCTACGGTGTGCTTGCTACCGTTTTAGTGTACCACTACAATCCCAAGCGATGTGGTCCGGTGCGCAACCAGGCATGTGGGCAGTTCGTTTACAACACCTTGCCGAGCCCTTCGATCGCACCATCGGTAGTCCGATATCTGGATACCCGAACCCTCGAAAGGATAACGAGCAATGATGCGACGCAAGAATTCGGTGATCTCATTCGCCATAGCTATTGTTGTAAGTGTTGCGCTCTCAGCGTGTGGGCAGAAGTCCGACGTCGGGTCCAATCTCGGTGTCCGCATCATTGAGGGTCAGGCCTTTGCGCGAAGCGGTCTACCGCTTGCCGGTCTTCTGGTGGTTGTCGATGGCAATCAGACCACGGCGGACGCCAACGGCCGCTTCCGCATCGTGGTCACGTTTCCGTTAGCGGCAATCAACGATATCTATGACCTGGTGGCCTTCTGTTTTGCGCCGGACGACAACGTATCAGAGCATCCGTGCGAGGGTGCCCACATCGTGGACCCGGACTTCAGCAATGTCGATGTGTTGGCGTTCCAGGGCATTCACACTCTGAACCCGGTATTTGTCTGGGAAAGGACTTCTGGCAACGTCATGAGTCTGACCGGAACCGCTGATCCTCTGCAGATTCCCCTTCCTGGTGACCACGCGGTCTTGACTGCGGTCGATCATCCCATGGTCTACGACACCTGGATTTCTTTGTCCGCGGACACCGGCGAGATCTCCGGCTACGCTCGTTGGGGGCAAACCCCGTTGGTAACGGCGGAGCTGTGGAGCATCCATCAGATTGATCAGCGGCTCCTGGACGCATCGAGTGAGCAGTATGCCATTCTGCCCGCCCAATACGTCGGGGTTGGGCACACCACTGGCTTTGAGTTCGAGCTGTCCTTCGGTGCGCCGAGAGAATTTGTCATTCCTTTGGAGGCTCCTGCAACCACCGTTCGACAAACGGGTCAGGTCGAGCTTGCTGCAGGGCACGTTGCAGTGAGAAGGGATTACTCTGTTGCCTTTGGCGCTGCGTCGATGCCCGTGGGGATGGAGCTCGTCCACGATACCCCCGCTGATCCGTTGAGCTTCAGCTGGCTAGCACCGGTACTGGACGGCGCGGTGGTCAAAGTTTGCGCGAGATCCGTCGCAGAGGAGAATGTAGCAGGCGCGGCCGCACCCTATGCTGTTGCATGCGCCACGGCGTCGGCGCCTGACGAGTCATTGCGCGTAGTGGTACCGGCAACGATTGACGCGCACGCCGCGTGGGATCCTGGTAACGGTGTCTGGCAATTCAACTGGTCAACGGCCCCGGAGGGGGAGTATCTCTCGAAGGTCAAGGGGGATATCCAGCTCGGAGAGACGACCGTGCCCTTCATCGTCTACGGTCAAGGCGCACGCATTGCGTTGCCATCCCTGGGGGCCATCGGCGTCGAGGTTACCGCAGCGACCCAATTGGCGTGGGAGGTTGGTCTCACCAACAAAAAGACCCTCGAAGAAGTCGCGGGCGGAGGTTTCGCAGGCTCAACAGCATTTCCGGCGCAGCAACGCGCTGGCACAACCGTCTGGGACATCGTCTATCCCGAACGAAGCGAGTTCATCGACCCGTAGCGCTCGAAGCCCAGAGTCAGGTGCTCAAACCCCGTTGTCGTAGCAGCGCCTCAATGGATGGTTTGCGTCCGCGAAATGACTCGAAGACTTCCATGGCCGGTCGGGAACCCCCAAGGGCAAGCACAGTGTTGGCGAAGCGCCGACCGACCTTGCCGATGGCCACGGTATTGTCGAGTCCCGCCTCTTCGAAGGCACCGAAAGCATCAGCGGAGAGCACCTCAGCCCACTTGTAAGAGTAATAACCGGCTGCATAGCCCCCAGGGAAAATGTGGGAGAAACCGCAGAGGAATCGATCCTCTGGCAGAGGTTGCAACAATTGTGTCGCCTGTGCGACCTCCCGCTGCACCTGGAACGGCGTCTTCTCCGAGGTCGGCTCATAACGATGGTACAACTCAACGTCGGTCTTTGCGAAATAGAGCTGGCGCAGCATGTGTGTTGCGGCGAGGTGGTTTCGGCCACCAATGATTTTGTCGATGAGCGCGTCGGGCATCGGCTCGCCGGTGTCGACGTGTGCAGTGAGGGAGCGCAGGATGTTCTTCTCGTAGCAGAAGTTCTCCATGAATTGGCTCGCCAGCTCCACGGCATCCCACTCGACGTTGGAGATGCCAGCGACGGCATCATAGTCGACCTGGGTGAGCATGTGTTGCAGTCCGTGGCCGAGTTCATGAAACAAGGTCTCCATCTCATTGAAGGACATCGGCGACGGCTTGCCATTCACCGGCGGCGTGCCATTGCAGCAAATGTATGCGGTAGGCAAACGAAGGTCGGCACCCACCGGGGCAAATCGCCGCGAACGACCGACGCACTCATTCATCCAGGCACCGCCGCGTTTGTTCTCTGGGCGCGCGTATGGATCCAAATAGAAACTGGCGACGGGTTTGCCGGCGTTGTGAATTTCGAAATAGCGTACGTCTTTGTGCCAAACGGGAGTCTTGCCGTCGGCCGCCGCAACACTTACGCCAAACAGAGTATGAAACAGGCCAAAGAGACCGTCGAGGACCTTGTCAAAGCTCAAGTAAGCACGCACCTCTTCATCACTGTAGGCGAATTTCTTTTCCCGCATACGCTCAGCCCAGAAGCTCGTGTCCCAGTGTTGCCAAGCGCTGGCTTCTGGGGCGTCCTGGTCCCGGGCGAAAGCTTGCAACTCGGCTAGCTCTTTTTGGGCGGGCCGCCAACAAGCACAACGAAGTTCTTCAATCAGCCCATCGATCGCCGCCACGTCTGGCGCCATCTTGGTTGCGAGACTCTGTTCTGCGTACGTTGAAAAACCCAACAGTCCAGCCATCTCTCGGCGCAATACGAGCATCTCTCGAATGAGTGGCGTGTTGTCCATATCCCCAGCGCTCGCCCGGGTAAGGTAAGCTCTATACATTCTCTCGCGCAGCTCGCGACGCGGGGAATGTTTCATGAACTCGACGTAGCTCGGACCTGCCAGAGTAAATCGCCAGGGCCCCTTTTCGTTTGTCGCCTGATTGTCGCCCGCATCTCTTGCGGATTGTGCAGCCTGTTGGATGGCGATGGGGGGAAGTCCCTCAATATCCGCCGGATCCTCGAGAATCATGGACCACGCCTTGGTTGCGTCGAGCAAATGATTCTCAAATTCCGTGGAAAGACTGCTGAGCCGCTGTTGTATCGCATTGAACCGTCTGCGCGCATCGCTCGCGAGGCCAACACCGGCCAGATTTGCGTCACGAATGGCGAGCTCGATGACACGCTTTTGTACCGCGTCAAGGGCGTTGAAGTCGGCACTGTCGCGTAGAGCCACCAGCCCATCGTAAAGTGGGCGACTTTGGCTGACCCTCATGGACGTCTCAACCACCGCGGGCAGCATCTTCTCGTAGGCGGCTCGCAATGGAGCACTGTCCTTGACTGATTTGATGTGTTCAACCACACCCCACGGTCGCCACTGCTCACCTAGCTCGACGAGTTGCTCCACCAAGCCTGCCCAGGTGGGCTGGTGGTTCTTCTCCAACGAATCGAGACTTGCTTTGATTGAGACGAGCATCTCTTGTAGGCCCGGCTCGATGTGCTCGACCTCAATACGATCAAAGATCGGCAGGCCTCCCACAGTCTCGAGAAGAGGGTTCTTGGGATTCGCCATGGATGTCGTCCTTCACAAGGGGTCTCTGAAACCAACTCAATTCAAGGTGATCATTGTCGCAGCAGAATCATGCCCGAGCGCGAGTGCGGCGAGAAAAAACAACGATGAAGGTGCAAAGAGCCAGAAGACCGACAATGGCGAGGACTTCACCGCCAGCACCCTCGAGAACATGATCCGGGAGGACGTAAACGATGGACTTCGGTGCGAGGCTGCCACCGGTTGACGCCTTGATGATGGCGTTAATGATGGCATCAACTACACCGATGATCGCGCCGCCGGCCATCAGGCCTGATGCCACCAATACCCCTTTGTCGGAGCGAGCCTTGACTGTGGCATCGGAGTCCGTCTCCTTGCGTCGCCCCACCAGCCACGAAAGAATGCCACCCAAGAGCACCGGTGTGTTGAGCTCCATGGGAAGATACATGCCGAGAGCAAAGGCCAACGGCGGCACACCCGTCATGCGCAGGATCAGGGACAAAAGGACGCCGAGTCCGAACAGGTACCACTGCAGTGGCGCTTCGGTGGTGCCGAAGATGCCGACCAGAATCTCTTTCATGGCCGAGGCTTGCGGTGCAGGAATGGCCGTGGTGCCAAAACCTTGATCCGCCATCACCCACATTGCGACACCGCAGAACATCGCAGCCACGAAGGTACCGAGGAACTTCAAGCCAAGCTGCCGGGACGGAGTCGCGCCGATCCAGTGCCCTACTTTGAGATCGGAGGCCAGTGCACCCGACGCCGCTAGAGCGGTGCAGACAACGCCGCCAACCATCATGGTGACGAACATGCCAGGCCCACCGGTGAGACCGAGCTTGAGCATGACGACACCGGTGATGATGAGGGTGAGCATGGTCATGCCCGACACGGGATTGGTGCCAACGATGGCGATGGCGCGAGCGGCGACCGGAGCGAAAAGAAAGGCAATGGCAAGCACCAACACGGTGCTGACAAAGGCGTACAACCCGGCGTCAGCGACGCCAATGCCGTACGAGAAGAAGATGAACGCAAGCACGGCAAAGATGACCAGCCCCACCAAGGTTGTCTTGCCGCTCAAAGATCGATCCACACGTGGAATCTCAGTCTTGGAGCGTTGATCTTGGCTCTTGAGTCCGGCGATGTTGGCACCAATCGATCGAATCATCGATGGCAGGGAGGAGATGATACCGAGGATGCCGGCACCAGCTATGGCACCAACGCCGATGATGCGAACGTAGTACCTAAAGACCATGCCTGGGTCCATTTCGGCGATGGGGATGCCCCCCGGAGGAACGGCATAGTTGATGTGCTCGCCCACAGCGTGAATCATGGGCACCAACACAAAGAATGAAAGAAATGATCCGGCGCAGATGATGGCGGCGTAACGCAGGCCGACGATGTAACCGATACCGACGATGGCCGCATTGTTGAGAACGCGCAGTGTCATAAACTGGGTCGACAGAAGATCGCCGAGCTTGACCGCTTTGAAATGAATGGTCTCTGCCATGAGGTGAAAGCTGGTGACCAAACCATCGTAGAGAGCGCCGAGCCCTGCCGCCAACGCTAAGATCTTCGCCTGGTTACCCACCTGTTCTCCCGAAAGGAGAATCTCCGTGGTGGCAGTGGCTTCTGGCCATGGCAGCTTGCCGTGTAGCTCGATCATGAAGTGATAGCGCAGAGGAATGAGGAACAGGATGCCCAGACAGCCACCCAGAAACGAGACGGTGATGACCTGCAACACTGTGGGTTCCGACACACCCATCGTTTGATCCGCTGCCAACATGTAGAGAGCCGGAATTGTGAACACAGCCCCCGAAACCACATGGGAAGAATTGGCACCAATGGATTGAATGATCACATTTTCGAGCAGGGAGCTCTTGCGCCGCAACATCGCTGATAGACCGATGGACAATATGGCGATCGGAATGGCCGCTTCAATTCCTTGACCCACCTTGAGGGCCAGGTACGCCGCCGCCATTGAGAAAATGGCACAGAAGAGCAGCCCAAGGGCTACGGAGCGCAGGGTGACTTCTTGGATGTTTGTTTCGTCAGATACGACCGGAACGTAGGACTCACCAACAACCAATGGGCGACGGGCGTTCTCTGGCAGGCCTACGATGGCTTCTGAAATCTCGTGGCTCACATCTCTCTCCTTTGCCAATCTCGGTTGACAAATCACCGATGCCTCTGAGCGAGTTGGCAAACTCTATACGCTGGAACAACCTTTCGAACAAACTCGGTCGGCGACAATCTGTTCATCGTTGCCCGGACGAGCTCAATCAGAAAGGTCGCGGAGAAACCGAGAAAAGGGTAGCTTCTCGGCCGGCGGCCGGTGGAACAACGTTGCTGACTACGGCGTCGCGTGCTTTTCTTCTTCGTTCTCGAGATCCATGTGTACGCGGTCTGCGTTCTTGCGCACGTAGTCGCGCACCGCAGAACTGAGCTCTTTCATGTTGTCCATGGCGTTTTTGAACTTTTCGAGGTCCATCTGTGCCAAGGCGTAAACTTCATCGCCATTGGGGTGGAACCAAAACTCAGCGACCTCAATGCCAGAGAGAGTTTGTGCGGTGAACGTCTTGATCGCCTGTTCGACGTGTTGCTCTTCGCTTGACGCAGTCATGTCACCGGCTGTCGTCGCCGCCATGTAGTCCTTCATCAAAGAAGCGCTGTAGACCTCAAACACCTTGGCGATTTCGTTGCGAGCGCGATTGGCGGCTGTGGTGCGAGCCAACGCTTCGTTTTTGATCCCGTTGACAGAGCCGACTCCGTGGAACACCCGCCCAGCGTCACCGGCAAATTTGCCGCTGCCTTGGGTGACCCAATCGGGAAAGTCGACGCCCTGAAGATTGGCAGGAGCATTCTTGGGTGTCGAGCACGCGAACATTGCAAAGGCCAAAAGCGAGACGAGACAAATTCGAAAGAGTTTCATCACATTCCTCCAATGAGTTGCGCCTTTTGGTTTTTGACGGCCAGGCCGATTGTTCGGTTTCCAGGCGCACTTAGGGTTCTGCCAGAGAGACGAAACTGGGCCACTATTGCTTCAAGGACATTCTTTATTTGTTTTTTGATTAATCGCTTCGCCTTGTTAAGGAAGTCGTGGGGTCACCAAAAGCCTGGGCGAAGGCCATGATTTGCCTGCTCAGGGATATCGATAATGGCCAGTGACAACCCAGTCGCGGAGGCAATCGCTTTCGGCGGGGTGGGGTGGGAAGTGGTGGAACACGAGTGGCAGGCCCGAGTCACCGAGCGCGTTTGAGATAATCCCAATGTGAGTGTTGTCGCCATTGCCGTACAAATCGAAGATGACGATGTCCCCACCCTTCCAGAGCTTGGGCTCGTCAAGGGAGACTGCCAATGATTTGCCGTGTCGAGCAAAAAAGGTCATCAGGTTGTTGACCCGACGGTGGTCGATGTTGGGGTCTGGCCGTTTCTGTTGGTAGCGTTTGCGCAGCTGATAGATCGCAAAGTTCTTCCTCATGTCCTCCTGGACGAGGGACTGCAGGTCTTTGCCGATCGCGCGAAAAGCTCGGACGACGATGTCGGTGCAGACACCGACGTCAGATGGAGGATCGCCGTTCGGGTAGTTTAAGGCGCGGTATGCCGAATCGTAGGTTGTCTTGGCGAGGGCGAGCTCTCGCGCTCGGTCCACCAGCTTTTGGATCTCCTCAGCCTCACCCGTGGCGAAGAGCAAAATAACAAAGACAGCAGTGAGGCGCATGCCTCAGTTTTAACACGGGTTTTGTACGGGTGCTACGGACGTTTCTTTCACGTCGACGACCAGCATGTGTGATTCCATTCGATTCCAAAAAGACTGCTCCTTTTGACGCCTTCTGAGAAACAAAATGAAGAATCTGCCGAGAACTCCATGGTAAGAAACTGTCCAAACACGGCGGGAGAGATTCATGGCCATATGCGGAACCGTTCGAGTTGTTCTCAATGACAACCGTGTGCTTCAATACAAGGGATCTGTGCGCGACGACTTCGACGCCTCCCTGCGCGAGGCCCAACAGGAGATCAGTGAGGCGGACGCCAATTCGCTTCGCAACTTCATTTTTGATGATCGAAAACTCGATCCAGATGAGCAACTGAGTGCGTTCTTGTTGAGCGCGTGCTCTCTCCTAGGCGAGCGCGTGAAGTCCATCACGTACGAATCGTCCGTCACCGACAATCCCGTTGCGTTTCAATGTCGCATGCATCCGAGCACCTGTAGGACTACCCGAGAAGAGTTGCTCAAAGACGTCAAGAAGACAGAGCGCAATTCATCTCTGTCGGTCATTGAACGCATGCTGATGGGGCGGATCCCCCAACAGAAGACCATCAATCGCCTGTTTGGGCAAGAATCGGACGCGGTACCACCTGCCAACCCGACCACACAAATATTTTCTCTCGACTCATCTCAGGCCACGACCGCCGTTGACACCGTCAACGTATACCTCCAAGCCGTTGCCCGGCGTACTGGCCGTCCAACCTACACGATGATCCCCAAACGGGTCTTCTCCGATGAGCTCGGTTACACCCACGTTCGTTGCGATCGCACAGTGCCTGTTGTCTGTGACGGCGAGACTAAGAACCTGCCCATCGTCGGACAACAGACGATCTATCACATTGATCCCGAGGGCAAAGTGTCATCGACCACGGGACGTGATCTCGTGCCGTCCGTACTTAGCATCATGTCATTGTCCCCTCAGGGTGTGGCTATATCCCTATCCACCGCTATCGAGCAGGCGAAGCAGGCCTTTGCGAATCAATACCAAACGAGTGATGCCATCACCGTGCGAGAGGACAAGGCAAGACTGTGTTTGTATGAGCACAATGGGCACTTCATCACGGCCTACGAATTGACAGTGGTGGACTTCGGGGCCACAAAAGATGGCAAGTCCTCTCCCGCGGTGGTCAAATATTATGTTGACGCTTCCAACGCCACGAGAGCTGGTGTCGTTGGTCAGATTGCTGGCATCACCTCCTCGCTGTTGCCCAAGGGGCGGCCGCTGACGCGGGGACCAAGAGACGACGCTACCCACTATTATGGACAAGTCGATCTGTCCACGACTCGAGACCCTGCTACCGGCAAATACATTCTTGAGGACAAGAATCGCCGCGTCGTCACCCAGAACGCGAAGGGAATGGATGCCAACGACGTGGCCGGAGAGTGGGAGAAGACCTCCCCGTTTACCGATGATGATAACAAGTGGGGTGCAGCGAATGATCCAAACCGAGAGATCGTTCTCTCTGCGGCTGATGTCCATTTCGGCGTTTGCAATGTCAGCGACTTCATGGACGACATGTTTCATCGAAAATCGATCGACGGTGAGGGCATGGAGATACGTTCCATGGTCAACATCGGACTGAAATACAACAACGCCTTCATGTACGAAGCCATCCTGCATTTTGGCGAGGGCGATGGTGTGGAGTTTGCACCGCTGACCCCAGGTGATGTGGTTTGTCACGAGGAGTTCCACGCAGTCGAAGATTTCGAAGCGGCACATATCTACGACAAGAATGAATCAGGTGGCCTCAATGAAGCCAACAGCGATATTTTTGGCTCTATCTTCGATTGGTGGATTTCCAAAACACGGGGCCTCAATCTCGATCACTGGAAGATTGGCGAGCAGTGCACAACCCCTGGGACCGAAGGTGATGCCCTTCGCTACATGAGTGATCCTCTCAAGGACGGGTATTCCATTGACCACTACAGCCTGTACAGGGACGGCACGGATATGCACCTGTCTTCGGGCATTGCCAACAACTTCTTTTATCTTCTGGTTGAGGGTGGCACCAATCGCACCTCGGGCATGGAAGTAGAGGGCCTGAAGAGCGCGTTGGGAGGCATCGATGCGGGCATGGACGCCGGTGCCAAGATTTGGTACCGGGCCCTGACGACTTACATGCGTCCCAACGACACCTTCAAGTCTGCCCGGAATGCAACCCTCAGGGCCGCCAAAGATCTTTACGGCAGTAGTCCAAACGTCCAAGCGATGGTTACAAGCGCGTGGGCGGCTGTTGGTGTCGACGCCTAGCACCCTCTTGACATCCACCGATATTCCGTTGTTTCACCTGGCCAACTTCGAGGCCGAATAGCGTACGTGGTATGCCCACGGTTTCGTGAACTTGGGGAAGAGGGGGATGGTCATGACTCAGGATACGCTGTTGAAGAGCTCACGATTGTCGGTGCCGACGCACCCTTGGGGCGTGAGTTTCACCAATGGAGAGGCGTCCGGAAATGATTGGCTAGACCTCGAGGGGATGTCCCGTTTGGGCGGCATGTTGGCGGGCCATTCGTTCGTGAAGCTGGTCATCGATCGTCAAGAGAAGACCATCCATTTTCTCAACCACGAAGCATACGCGTTTCATGCTGACTACATCACCGAAGTCATTTTGGGACGTCCCCGTGAGGAGATGGAGCGCGATCTGGACGCCTTCAACGCGACGCTCTACTTCGAGCCTGATCGCCGTTTTCTTCTGGGTATCCTCTCGTTGCACCACCGACTTGGGGAAAGGTTGCTGGCTTTGGAAACCATCGAGGTCGACACCATGGATATCGGCCTCATCCGCGAGCTCTTCGACACCGCGCGGGCACGACTCGAGCCCAGCCTCAAGCTCTTCTTCAAACCGTCAAATCACCTGCAAGAAGATCTCTTCCATGCAGACGACATCGACGGCGTTCCGGTGATCTGGAATCACGACCTCTTCGAGATGTCGAGTTTTTTTGCCCTCAATTACGGGGCAACGAAGGGGCGGCTGAGGGTCTTCGAGAGTATCGACAAATACAGAGCGGCACTGCCCGAGCTCGGTTGGAGCGACATCATCGTCATGCCGCGAGTTCCCGACGACATTCCCCGGGTAGCGGGCTTCATCAACACCGAACCGACGACGCCGCTGTCACACACCAACGTGTTGGCCCACGGGTGGCACGTTCCCAATGCCGTTCAGCGCGGTGCCATCAAGCTCATCGACGAACGGGGTCTCCGAGATTGTTGGGTTCTCTATCGTATCGATCGCACTTCGCTTGAGGTCGAGCTGCGCAAGCTCGACGACAGCGAAATACCCCATGGCCCGTCTTGGGCCATTCAAACGGTCCAGATCGGCACACCTGATGTGGAACGCACTCCCATCAAGGATCTCACTGAGCTGCGTATGGAGGACAGCGACAAATTCGGCACGAAGGCGGCAAATCTCGGCGAAATCCACCACATCCTTCGTCACCAATCCAATCGGTTGCTTGGATTCTATCGGATTCAACGCCCTCCCCGAGAAAACCTGTTAACCCACCTTGCTCGTTTCTTGGCCGTGCCCAACGACGAACAACTCGAAGATGTGGCATGGAAATTCATGCAGCGGTTCATCAATATACCGCGTGGAATCGCCATCCCCTTTTCGTTCCAAAAGGAGTTTCTCGCTTCCAGTCCACCGATCCAACAACAGATCGGTCGACTGAAGATGGCTCTTGAGCTCAATGCGCCCGTCATTGATCCCTTGTGTATCGCATTGCAGAAGATGATTCGCGAGCAGCGAATCCCAGCAAAAATACGCGATTACATCGACGCGCAGGTGGTGCGCAACCTGAGCGGTTCGAGCAGTTTTGTCGTGCGAAGCTCTTCCAATGCCGAGGACCTCGACAACTTTTCCGCAGCGGGGTTGTATCAATCCGTCAGCCAGGTGACTACGGCGGAGTACTTGTTCAAGAGCATCAAAGAGGTGTGGGCCTCCTTGGTAACCCCCCGCAGCGTGCGGATACAACACGCAGCCGGGATCCCCCTCGACCATTCATACATGGCGGTCATCGTCCAAGAGGAGATCAAAGGCGACCTCGGCGGCGTTTTGGTGACGACCAACCCGCTGGAACCCGTCAGCGATTTTCGCAACGTCTTCATCAATGCATCATTGACGTCCGTGGCTCGAGTGGTTGATGGCACAGAGCAGCCGTTCCAGTTCCTCTACAACACGGTAGAGGGTGGCGGCCGCACTCTGGCCGTGGGAGCTGGTGGGGGAGAGGTCGTCACAGCCAAGAAGGAAATATTACAGAAGCTTGCCTTCGCCGGTAGGCTTCTACAATCCCATTTTGCCAACGACTACACCTTCTCGTCACCGTTGGACATCGAGTGGGCGATTGTCGGTGACACCTTGTTCATCTTGCAGTTGAGACCCTATGCACAATGAGTCGCCGCGTCGTCATTGGCTACTACGGCTTTCAGACATTCTTTGCGCTCTATATCTGGTTGCCCATCTTCTACGCCTACCAGCGACAGATGGGCCTCGATGACGCGCAGATCTTTGGCATTCAGGGTTACTACTATCTGGCCTTCGTCATCCTCGAGGTGCCCACCGGCTTTTTTGCCGATAGGTGGGGGTATCGGAACACATTGCAGCTCGGCGCCTTGCTGCTGTTCGTCTCTCAGTTGTTCGCGATCTTCCAACCCACCTACATGGGGTTTTTGTTCCACTTTCTCCTATTGGCGCTCGCGCGATCATTGGTTTCCGGGGCAGCAAGTGCCTATCTGTATGAGCATCTCAAGCTTCACGGCCGGCAAACTGATTACAAACAGCTCGAGGGGAACGCGCGGGCGCTTGGACTGATTGCCAAAGTGATTGGCTGGAGTGGCGTCGGTGCGATGATGGCCTGGCACCTCAGCCTTCCCTACTGGCTCACAGCCGGTGCTGCATTGATCGCTCTTTTTGTCGCCATATCTTTGCCCAAACTTCCCACCCAAGCCACAGCGCAAACAGACATGCCTGGTTGGGGTGCCTACCGGGTGACCCTCGCGTCGCCGGTGTTGATGTGGCTTATGGTGATCGGAGTTGGCGTTTTCGTCATCGGAAGAATCGTCCAGGTCAATCTGTTTCAGCCCTTGCTCATCAACGAAGGATTCGACATTGCTACCCATGGCGGCATCATGGCGGCGATGACCATCGTCGAGGCCGTCGGTTCCGGGCGTTCCCGATGGCTGCAGAAGTGGTTCGATGATTTGGGCGCTATGTTGGTGATCACCATCGCGGTGGTTCTCAGCATGTTATTGATGGGAGGACTCGGAAAAATACCTGTGATAGCGGGACTGCTCCTGTTCGCATGGACGACCGGGCTCGCCTTTCCGATTCAGAAGCAGCTTCTCAATGATGCCATAACAGATTCCCGTTTTCGTGCGACCATTCTGTCGATCGAATCTATCGTCGATCGCGCTTTCATCGGCATCGTCGCGTGGATGCTGGGCAATTTTGTCGCAACGGGTCGCATCAACACCTTTCTTCTCATCTCTGCGGTTGGAGTCGTCCTTGTAACGGTCCTCGCCTTTGCCGTTCTGCGAGGCTACCTGAAGTTCCGCCCATCCCGTACCGATTCGGACGGCGGCAAGTAGCGCACCGCACTCTAGTCCAAATAGCCCAACGCACGTAGCTGCTCGGTGTGCTCCTTGGACATCTCGATGGAACCACCCCGATGGTGCTCACTTGAAGCCGCAACAATGTGATCGACGATGCGCGATCTCGTCTCCTTGGCCCGAGTCGAATCGTCGTCTTGGCGGTTTGTCAACTCGTGGGGATCGGTGTCGAGCTCAAAGAGCTCGTTCATCTTGGGGTCGTTGAGATCATAGACAAACTTCCACGAGTCAGACACCACGGCGCGAAGCTCTCGTCCACGGGACAAGCTCAAGAACAAATCTCGGTTCGTCGCGACCGGTCCATTGGAGAGCAGGGGCATCCAACTCT
>Ga0156400_1115_pt1 | contig 48730 bp, 38 predicted proteins | sample RifOxyA3_FD_108044 | JGI IMG/M metagenome (GOLD analysis project Ga0156400, IMG submission 108044) | Deltaproteobacteria bacterium RIFOXYA12_FULL_58_15
TCCCCAAACTCATTGGCGGTCCATTCCTGTCTCGTCGTGGTACCTCCATTATCGGCCAAAATTCAGCGGGGTTGCGTCTTGCAGGGGCACATCAGGGGCGCTAATAGACCAAGTACCAACCAGCACACTCGCCCATTGCATCACAGTTCTGGGATTGAAATGCCGTCCAAACACACTCCACATCCGTCAAGTCCAGGCATCCCACAGTGGTGCTCATCTCGCAATCGATGGAGCACTGACTCGCGTTGGTATCATATCTGCAAGTTGCCGCAAGCTGACAGATGTCGCCATCCGAAGCGGCACCGCAAAGCTCTGATGCACCGGCAAAGGTCAAACAACTATTGGTGTCGTATTCCAGATCTGGAAGCTGAGAGTTGTCTGCTATGACGTTGTAGTGGAACCTCAAATCCGGCATTGAGTACACGCAGCTGTTGGCATCAACAAACACACCCGTGTGCGCCATCGAAACGACGGCAGGCGCGTTGGTCCAACGGAATTTCTCCAACGTATAAGTGTATTCATTGCCACTCGCCGAATGTTGGTAGCTCAGATCCGCTGGCTGCCGGCCTCCAGCCGTGTGATCGGCCCCAAAGGTGAAGTTCAGCGACGACAAAATGCCTGGAGGATTCACCACGACAAACTCGTGCTGAATGTCCTTGTTCGCTACCGTCGCGTCGAGGTCGGGTTTGATGTTCTTCACGACAAGCGGCGTTGGGTTCTGCGTTGTTCCGCAGCCGAGTCCCTTGTCGTCGTTGTCCTCCTTGTCCTCGCCACACCCGACCAAACTGATCAAAAGACCGACAACCAGAGCTGACAGTAATGCATGCTTCATTGATCTCTACCCTTCAAGAATCGTAACGACCAAAAAAAAGGAGGAGCATCGAAAATGATCAGGCCGCCCACCGCCCACCCGCATTGCGCTCATGGTGCCGACGTCCACGCCGCGAGCGTTGTCGCGAGCGCGGGCACCTTCTGGGCCGCTGCCGCCTCGTCGGTGAGCCAGCACCCGCCGAACCAGCTGGGTCGAACCGGTCATTCAACGGGGCGGGGTTTCGGCAGCTCACACATTTTGGAAACACGATGATCGCCGATCCAAAGCTTGCTTAGGGTTTCGACCTCAGAGAGGGTGACTGAGATGGTGTAGATACGGATCCTCTCGTTTCCGTTGTTCTCTTCCATAGAGTCCAGCTCCATGGCACCCACGAGATCGGCACCGAGCTCGGAGCCGAGCTCGGAGTCGTCGGGCCCATCATCGCCGTCGCCGACGTGGATAGCTTCCATTCCAACTCCGGGCTCGACCAGAACATCGACCTTGCCGGTGGCAACCATGGCCTTTTGCAAGTCGGAGGCGATAGGTTTGAGGTCGATTCGTTCCATGCTTCGATTGCGAAAGTTGCGGAAGCGTAACCGCGGCTTGCGACCATGTTCCTCTGCCCATGTGTCGATACCCACCGCGCTGCCGAAATCAGCGGAGAGAGTGGCAACGGTTTCGTTGAGGTCCTCGCGGTCGAAGTCCAAATCCATCGCCGCGCAGCTCCTCGACGTCGCACCGGCGTTGGTCTCAGCGGTCGCTTGGCTGTGCGCAGCGTCATGGGGTCCAATGGCGCTGGCGCAGGAGAACAGACCAGCCATGGTGAGCCAAAGAAACAGTCGCATGTCGTTCCTCCCAGTTAGGAGACCCGAGCGTAGGATTGGTTACAGCGTGATGTCAATCGGTTGGTTCTCGGGTTCTCGGGTTCTACGGTATTGCAACTCACCAGCGGTAATCGGATCGACGCTCTCGATGCTTAGCGGAATTTCCACGGGTTGCTGTGGGCCCCCGCTATGCTGCAAACGCTGCAATCTATCAATCAGGTATTGTGGGGCCTCTCCGGTCTCCAAATAGGCTGCGTAGGCATTTCTGAGCCAATCACGCAGTGCCGCCGGTCCAGGAATCAAATAGAAGCCCGCCTTAAATTTGAGAACCAACAATCCGGGGGGAAGTGTGACGTTTACCCGTGGCGTGTCGAAGTTGACATTCATCCAAAGCTCGGAGGGGTCGAAATCAGGCAGAGTCAGAAACACACCGGTCAGGTCCTCGTATTCCTTGCGCAAATACTCGGTTGCGTTGATGTAGGGACGGTCACCCGTCTTGAGAGCTCCGCTTTCTGCGATGGCGACTGCTGCTGGGCTGTAATGGGTCATCAATCCCAGATCCTCGGAACGAATAACGTCGACTCCGTTCGGTAAGCCTGTCAGAAATTCCAGATCCTGTTCGTCCATGCCGCGTTTGTACGATCGAAAAGTCTCCTCACCCAGCTCCAACTTCTCGAGAAGGCTCTTTGTCCAGGTGCGAGAACGTTCGATGTTGGCAAGCTCTTCGTCTGTCAACGACGCCCAATCTCTTGGATGGACTCGACCGAGCGGCTCCTGGGTTTCGCACGGCTGCGGCCTCTTTTCAAAAAAATTCTCGAGCAACCGAGCGACGCCGGGATGCAACATGGAATGTGGAATTTTGTCCACATCGAACCACTGTGCGTCGGTGTGTTCCGCGTTCAACCGCGGCAGGAAACTATCGGCGACCTTGGGCTCTACTTCCAGGAGATAGGTCGTGTAGGAGAAGTCACTTTTTGTGTCTCGATCGATGTGCGGATCTTGCCCGAGTCGGCCTTCCGGGATTTGCCCCATTTCTTCGAGGGCTTCCTTTATGGCAGTGCGCGCGGTTGCCTCAGCCGGATTCGAGCTCTCTCCTGCGGCAACGGCCCCTCCCGGAATTCCCCAAGAATAGGGTTCACTCACCGAGGAGGAACGCTTGAGCAGTAGAATGCGACGGTGGTCGGTGGTGATGACCAACAAACCCGCGCCGGCCGCCCCCCATTTGCCGTTTTCGGTCCAACCGACGTCATGGATGCTGCCACCTTTGCTGCGCTCGATGAGACTGTTGAGATCTTGAGGCGTCCAGAACTTCCGTTGGTTCGAAACGGCGGACAGTGGGGCTCCACAATGCCCTACCTCAACGCCCCTGTTCGAACCGTATTGCGACACGGTGTCGGTCGGTTTTCCGGAATGATAGGTTGCAGTCGACTTGCGTTTTCCGGTTGCGGTCGACTTGCGTTTTCCGGTTGCGGTCGACTTGCTTTTTCCAATTGCGCCGGATTGGTGTTCTTGCTCCACCGTTCCCGTCGATTGGTGTGCGGTGGCCTTTGCAATTTGTAACTTTGGTACAGACATCATCGAGCCTCGGCTTCCCGCCCGTTCTTCATAACCAGTTATCGGCAAAAAGACCAAGAAGTTAAGTGAAAATGAGGATGACGAGGATGACGGTGGCGACGGAAATGATGGAGAACACCTGAGGGGTTCGTTTCGTCATGCGAGTGCAACGAGGAAATGTGTTTGCGAGCGCCGGTGCGCTAGACTGGAGCCAATGAATCAGACGCCGTTCATGCTGGTGCTCACGCTTCTAGGGGCGGTGCCGGCCTCGACCCCTTTAGTGGCACCTGCCAATCCTGCCGCGCGTGTGCGGCAGGTGCGGCCACCGCGTGTGCCACCGGGAATCGCTGCGTGCGATCATGTCATCGTTCCGACTGGACAACTGTCGCGCGCTTCAGGGGAGACACTGCGCTATCTCGTCGATGTCGACGGATTGTCAGTGGGGACCATCGATTTCAAAATAGAACGTCGGGGAAACTACGCGGGCGAACCGGCCACAGATTACCGCAGTCTCTTCGAGCTCGATGCGTTGGTTGCAGCTTTCGTCCCGGTTCGCGGGCGTGCGGCGTCCATGGTGCCCGATTCTGGTTTTTGGCCCACTGTGGCAATGAGTGACTACAATCTCCAGGGCAACGTCTTCGAGGAGGAAATGCTCTTCGGGGCTGACGGCAAAACTTTGGTGTCGAAACGTAAGAAGAACGGTAAGCTCAACGAACGACGACGGCGTTTCTCCCAACCGGTATTCGATTTTGTCAGTGGCTTTTATGCGATGCGCGCAATGCCCGTTGACATGCGTGGTTGCTCCATCCTCTTCGGCAATCAGCGTGCCTATACCATATGGGTAGAACCCGATGGTGAGGAGGAGGTGAGTACTCCGGCGGGGCCACGGGCTGCCCATCGCTATCGCATTCGCTTCGCTTCGGAAAAGTCAAAGCGGCCTTACGACGCAACCTTGTGGGTGGGCATAAACAATCGCGTTCCCTATCAGGCCGAGATCCTGGGCACGTCCCGCCTCGTAGCTCGCATCCACATGTACGAGACTGGCATTTGACGGTGCGACTTCGCTCGATTTTGTCGGCGACTCAACGGGAGAAGCTAGAGCCGAACTGTCCGGTCCAATCGGTGTGGGGGGTGATTTTGCCAGCCGCTGCCTTCTCGAGGATCGAGCTGAGTGATTCCCAACCCCATTGTCCCCAGAGAAAAACGTTGACGATCTCTTCCGCCGCGACATCGTGTGGTGCCCGGTAGATCGTCCCGGTCGGGTTGAAGCTGCCAATTTCGAGTGGGCCAATGGCTGGGGAGGCCTTCACCTCGAACAGGACTCCGACGCCGTCAATGTCCGATCGGCCGTTTTGAAAGATATAATTCTGTGCTTCATACAGACTGGAGGAGAAAGAGATTCCAGGGGGGCCACCCGTGTGCCAACGAACCTTCGAAAGCTCAAACCCGTGTCTCATCGTCTTTTGAAGCTCAGGGATCGTGAGGTGTACACCGCGGAAAAACCTCTCAGGGTTGCGAAGATGTCGGAAGGTCGGCCGGTCGAGATAGGGCTCGATTCGGCGCATGTAATAACTTTCGCGGTATTCGTCAGGCAATCTGTAGCCTCTGACGATGTCTTTTCGCAGTTTCGCGCCGTCGAGTTGCGTCGCGATGTCGCAACGCTTAGCCATTGACTGCGGTGGCGAGGTGACAACCTCAACCGCTGCTGCGACGGGTGTGGGGGTTTCGACCTGACGGTTCTTGCCGTCCTGGCCCAAAGAGACCTCGGGTTTGACCATGTAACCGTCGAGGACAACCTTGACGCCAGGATGCACCATTGCATCGTCGAGCCCGGCAATGTCAAACCACTGCCAATCGATGTGTTCGAGATTCAATTTGGGCTGGAAGTCCTGTGTATCCACCTCCAGCACGAAAGTCCGGTAAGTGAAACTCGTGCCCGGCTTCTTGTATTCGAAGGCCTGTTCGTAGAGCTTGCCGTTGGGGAGTGAGCCCATTTCCTCGTTCGCTTCGGAGATTGCGGTCACCAGGGCCGGTTCGCAGCCCTTTTGGGTCTCCTGACTGGCACCGCCAGCAATTCCCCAAAGACCAGGATCGTCGACATAACCGGAGCGGCGCAGCAGCAGAACCTTGGTGTGGTCTGAGGAGACGATCAATACGCCAGCACCTTGGTTGCCCCAGGTACCATCCTTGCTGTAGCCCATGTCTCTGGCGGCCGCCGAGGACTTGCGATCGAGGGTCGCATATTCGTCGTATGTGAGAAATTCCCTTTCGTCTGCAGAATTCAACTTCACCGGAAACGGTTGTTCGACGTCGACTGCGTTGCCTATTTGATTGCGGGCGATGAACTCGGCGACCTGAAACTGCGATGGCGATTGTCCGTTCTGGTCGTCAAGCGCCGTTTCACCTTGGACAGTCGTGGTTGTCTCGCTCTTTGTATTGAGGCTGAAACGATCACTGGCATCAATGACAACGTTGGGTCTGTGCGCATACGTCTTTATCTTGTCGAGTCGTTCAAGATCGAGGTGCAACGTCTGCAGGTCGATGAGTTTTGGGAAGAGCGAGATTTTTTGCGCCTTCATGGTTTCTCCGTCGACACATCCTAAGATCCATAGCTCAAATCATTTCGCAACCAACGATGAGATTATCGTGGGTTATCTGCAGAAGTTACGCGCCGCACGTCAAAAACAACAGGGATGGCGTCCCTTGGCGATTGAGGATAGTTTGGGAGGAGCATGGGGACACGGTACGGACGATATCTGCTCGATCGACGTCTGGCGATAGGTGGCATGGCCGAGGTGTTCCTTGGCCGCGTCGAGGGTCCGGCGGGATTCGAAAAGAAGGTCGTTATCAAGCGGATCCTGCCGCACCATTGCAACGACAAGAGATACGTCGACATGTTTCTCGACGAGGCTCGCATTGCTGCGAGATTCAACCATCCCAATCTGGTGCAGATTCACGAGCTGGCCAAGATTCAGGGTCAGTTCTGTATGGTGATGGAATACATTGAGGGCAAAGACCTCGAAAACGTGAGAGATCTTTGCTCCGTGCAGCGTCGCTTCATGCCACTGCCGATTGCCGCTTTTATCATTGCGGAGGCTGCGGAAGGGCTCCACTACGCCCATGAGCTGCGCACCGAGGACGGCGAGCCGTTGTCGGTCGTTCACCGCGATGTATCCCCGGCCAACATCATCATGACGTGGATTGGCGGGGTGAAGGTCGTCGATTTTGGCATTGCCAAGCACAATGAGTCTCAAGCCCAGACGGAGGCTGGAGTCATCAAGGGTAAGTTCTCCTACCTGTCGCCAGAACAAGCAAGCGGCAGGCCGATCGATCGACGCAGCGACATATTTTCATTGGGGACGGTTCTTTATGAGCTCTTGACCTTGGCTCCATGTTTCACCCAAGCGAGTCCGTTCGAGACTTTGGATGCGGTGGCTCTGGTACGCTACAGGCCGGTCCATGAGTTTCGCAATGACGTTCCAGAAGAGCTGGAGACGATCCTCAGGACGATGTTGCAGAAGGAGCCAACAAAGCGACAACCCAATGCCGTCGAGCTGTCGCGTAATTTGCGCCATTTCATGGGCCAGGCGGGCGTGCCAGTGGCGAGTGATGTGCAGGAATTTTTGGAGCAACTCTTTGGCCGGACCAACCCCCCCGCCGAGCGGAGCTATAATCCTTTGTCGAGTGGCCCTGAGGTTCCAGTCACGCAAGAGTTTTCGAACCCGGCGGTTGGTGTGCCGGAAGCGGTACGCGAACAATTGCTGTCCCAATTGTCCGAGGTCAACTCGAATAGGGCATCTGTTGATTTGCCAAAGGCCAAGGGGCAAGTTCCGACGCGGGAGTCATCAGACCGTGCGACCACGGCGGGTGGAGGCGCGGTTGAGAATTCCACATCTCGAGCGACGCCGACCGTGCCTGCCGTGTATGATCCTGCGGCAGAGACCGTGAACTTAGGTGACCTCGCCCTTGCGACCGTGAACTTGGGGCAGGAAGAGCCGCAGGAAACCTGGGACGATCAGACCGTAACCACTGCGAGCCCCAACTTCACGATGATGAAACCGCCAGCGGAAGGTTGGGACGCCCCCACGACACAAGGGGGGTCCCCTTTCCTCGAGCTCAGCAGCGACGATGAGCTTTGGGGCGACAAGACCCGCGCCGAAGATGCGCTTTGGGGTGATAACACCAATCCACAAGAGCTATGGGGCGACAAGACGGTGCAACAGGACGTCTCGCACCAGCTGCCGATCGTCCGCAGCTCCACAGGCGGCGTGGCGCGGGAAAAATCAGTGGGTCCATTGCCGATAACAAAGGAATCGCCATTTGGTGAGATTGACGACCCCTTCAGCGGACCGAGCGCCACTGATCCTTTTGAGTTAAGTGCCACCAGCCTGCCGTTCGAGGTGAGCTCCGAGAGCATTCCGATTATGGCGATCACCGCAGATGACGCCGGACGGAGGAGGGCCGACACCGGCGGCGCTGTCGGTATCGAGGACATTGGGTACAGAACTTTGGCCGACGGGGCTCGCTTACCCCGGCCGTCGTCCAAAGGCCGTTTCCTGCTGCGGCAGAAATTGTTTGCCGTGATTGGCGGTGTTGTTGCCCTCGTCGCGATGGGTGCGCTGGCAGGTTGGATCTTCATGTCCGACAGTCAGCCGGTCAAGCCGGACATCGTCCAACATGTGATGGGCTCCCTCAAAGTGGAGAGCAGTCCCCCGGGGGCGACGGTCTATGTCGACGGTCTCGTGCGCGGTGAGACCCCGTTGACCGTTGAAGAGTTGCCCGCGGGCAGCCACCGCGTGACGGCTGCGTTGGAGGGATATCCCCCGGCAACGGAGAACGTGACCATCAGTGACGCCATGAGCAGTGCGGTCATGACGATCTCCCTGAGCCAAGCCGGAGCAACTGCGAAAATTCGCAATGCACTGGAATCCGCGGCGGTGGATGAAGGCGGAGTTGAAGGTGAAGGGGAAGGCGAAGTTGAAGGTGAAGGGGAAGGCAAAGGCAGCGACGAAGACGAAGACGAAGACGTCAACGAACCGATTGCTCCGCCACCCCGGGTGCCTGAGCCGCAGATCAAAAAGGCCGGTGGGGACAGTCCACCCACAAACAAGCGTTCCGACGACGGCAAAGCGAGCCGTCCACGACACGGCTTTCTCAACCTTTCGTGCAAACCGAATGCCGATGTTATTCTCAACGGCCAAACAATCGGAACGACGCCGCTCAAGGGTTACAAATTGCCTACGGGGTCGCACACCCTGCAACTTCGCGGGCAGGGGATGCAAAAGACCCTCAAAGTCTCAGTTCGCGGTGGCGACACAATCAAACGGGATGTCCAATTCGGCAAAGGAAAGGTCTACGTGAGTGTCTCTCCGTGGGCCGAAGTCTATCTGTCAGGAACCCACCTGGGTACGACGCCGATGCCGCCGTTTTCCGTATGGGAGGGCGTACACGAACTCAAGCTAGTCAACCCCCAGCTCGGCATTGAGCGGAAGAAAAGAATCAACGTTCGCGCCAACGAAACAGTCAAGGTTGTGGAGAAACTGCAGTAACGGCACTCTCGCGGAAGTGGTGTACCTCTCGGCGGTCGATGATCTCCTGAGGCACTCCGATGACAAGCCAACGATGGGGCTCTTGCTGTGCAGAGAGAAGAACCAGTTTTTCGGGAACAACCTTGGGTTGGTGTGAGGTTAACTAACTAGGGGCCGAGATCGTACTCGAGATCGATCTGTGCGTAGTCGAGCAACATGGCACCACTGAAGGGGCCGCTGCGGTATTCGGTGGTTGTGCGCAGATCGATGCTTCCCTGGTCCCCGAGATACCCGGCCATGTCGTCTGCGTTGAGGGGGATAGCGACCATTGAAGTGGCGGAGCCTGCACCCGAGCCAAGCGCATCCCATCCACCAGTTGTTGCGTTCCAGAGGAATAGGTCAAAACCGCCCGCGGGCTCGTCAGCGCCTGGTGGTCCAGCATCGGAGGTCCCCGCTATGGCTATTGTGGCTTGGGTGATCGATGTTGGGGGAACGTTGGCCGCAAACCAATTCCATTGCACCCATGCGGTGGCGCGGCCACCTGCGCTCTTCCACTCGGCAATGCTCAGGCCACCCGCAGGAGACGAGATGAGGCGTCCAGCATTGTTGTCGTAGGTCATGCTCAAGGTGGATGGCGCTGTGCGATCGGCGGCGGCAACCAACTCGACCCAAGTGGCGCCCGTCCATTCCCACAAGCCTGCGTCCTCCACTGTAATGCCGAAACCTGCGGCGTTGGTGCCACCAAACACGGCGACACGACCCCGTGCGGTATCATAGGTCATGGCGTGCTGATAGCGTGCCACGGGGCTGTGGGCTGATGGGATTGGCCCCGTCCACGAGCTTCCATTCCAATACCACGTGTCGTTGAGCCCATAGTCGGCGGTTCCGCCTCCCGCGCGGCGACCGCCAAACAAGACGGTGACAGCGAGATTGGGGTCGTAGGCCATGGCCGTCGATCGGCGGGCCACAGGGCCATTCTGTCCAGTGTCCGCCCAGCAGCGGCCAGCTCCTCCGCACGTGCGCGTTCCCCAGGCTCGGTATTCCCACGTATCCCCCAAGGGTGCCGAGTTGGTGCCACCGCCGAAGAAGATCAACGCATCGCGATCGCTGTCGTATGCGAGGGCACCGTTGCTGCGGGCACTGGGAGCTGCCGTGCTGCTGGAGGTCGTCGTCCAACAGCGACCGCTGCCGCCACAGGCAGGGTCGGTGCGCCAGTACCACAATTGCCTGGCGTTGGAGTCGTAGGCCCACGCCTGTTGTCGACCTTCGTCATACGTCGCACGTACCTGGGTTGTGTCGCCAGCAGGGTGACTACCTGTCGGTGCGGTCCAGCCAAAGCCGTCAAAGACTTTGGTAACGCCCGCAGACAGCGCCAATAGTTGATCGCCCATCTGGTCATAGATGACAGTGCTGGCTCCGGGGGCAGTGGTGAGCACGGGATACCTTTGTTGCCAGCGGGACCCGTTCCAGCTTTCGGTGATGTCAGTGTAATTACCGACACCGTTCGGGAATCCCCCGAACAGAATCATCTCCCGGTGAAGCCCGCTGTAGACACCGGCCATGGAATCGTAGCTTGCCAATTCCTGGTTGGGATTGGACCACGTACTGCCATTCCACTCGTAGGTGTCGCCGCTGCCAGCAAGAACAATGACACCGCGATCACCATCGTAGCCCATCACGTGCGACCGCTGGGCACCGGCGTTGGCACTTGGGTTCAGTTTGATCCAGGAACTGCCGTTCCAACTCCAGGTCTCCTGCTGTTCGTCACCACTCCCTCCTCCATACAGAATCATCACGCCATTAGCATGATCAAAAGCCATGGCGGCACCGTCACGCTGGGTTGGAGCGGTGGCAGGGTTGAGGTTGAGTTTCTCCCACCCTTCTTCGCCGAAGGTCCAGGTGCCACAGGGCTCGGTATGGCTGTCGACAAACAATATCTTGCCGAGGTTCTCGTCGTAGGCCATCGCCGCGAGATCGTCGCCCCCTTCGGGGATCTGTGCGCAGATGTCGTTGGCTGGTTGACCATCGCAGCGGCGGCTCCAAACTTCGCCGTTCCACTCCCAGGTCTCCTGGTAGGCAATTCCAGGTCCGGTCTCACTGTCCGTGTCACCACCAAACACAACGGTAACCCCGCGTCTTGGGTCGTACGCCATGAGATGACCATGCCGTTTGAGTGGCCCACCGAAGGTGACAATCTCTTGCCAACCAGTCTCAGTGAACTTCCAAAAATCAGAAAAGTCGAAGGCGTAACCGCCACTGACGATCTTGATGCCACCAAACATCACCACCTCGCCTCGGCGGGAGTCGTAAGCCATGGCGGCGCTGCTGCGTGCCTCGGGCCCTGTGCTCGAAGTCGCAAGCTCACGCCAAAAAGATAAGCCCGAGACTGAGGCGTAGGAATCATCCACTTGTTCGAGGGAGGCATACTCCTCGATCTCTCGCGTGAAGATGGGATTGGCCTGTGGGCCGAGGTCAGACTCGAGACGTTGATAGACCGCGTGGGGGTTCCCGACAAAATTCCTGGGGCTCTTGCCCGCCAGACTGGCTGCCCAACGGCCGAAGCGCACGCGGCTGCCGTTGGAGCTGTTGCCGGCAGTGTCGATGACCACAGCGTGTACCTCTGGGTAGTCTCGTGCGCCAAGACTTGCCACGAAATCGCCATCAACTCCGATTGAGGCGCGGCCGACCTCAACGAGCAGGTTAGGTTGATCGTAAAACACGATCTCTGGGCACACCATGGAACCTGCAGCGCAGGCTTCTGCCGACCCGACTGCGCCCTCAAGCCGATTGTTGGGGATACCGCCGTCAACACCCCAAGGCTCGCGGACGTGGACGATGCCCGACAGGACCGCTGGGGCCGGTGCTTCTCCATCGACGACGACTCGGCCATCTGAAGCATCACGTCCGGCGTCCGGCAGCACATCGGACAACACGACACTGCTGACGTTGCCCACGGCATCGCGGGCGGTAACCTCGATATCGTAGGTGCCATCTGTGGGAAGGGTTTGCGGTACCAACTCAAAAACGGAGGTCGTGCCGATCTCTCGCAGGAGTATCAGTGAAGGGCCGCCAACCAACAGTGCCTGTGGATATTCTTCGCCGTCGGGGTCATCAACCACCGGCTCGTCAAAGGCGACAACAACCTCGAGCCGATTGCCGTGGGTGAGGGAGTCAACGACACCGCGATTCGCACTTTCACCGGGAAAGATGGACACCTGCACCACGTCTGGGATGGGTTGCGGCCCGCGCGCATCGACTCGAACAACGCCGGGCTGCGCATCGATGCTCTCGTTGCCAGCGAGGTCAACCATGGTGACCAAAGCGTTGGCTGAGGCTGTGGGTTCGTCACCGGTGGCTACATAACTGAAGGTGAAGTCGGTGGTGCCAGATGCCTCTACAAAGGTGGTGGTTCGTTCGAGATCGGGCCACCCGAGCGTAAGCTCTGGGGGATCGCGCAAGGGTTCGTTCACGGCGATCGCAAAGTTGACGATTTGACCGAGACCAACAACTGCGGGCGTAGCAACGATGGCTCCGGCGAGCTCGGGGTTGGTGAAGTCGACGGCGATGCGACCGATGTCGACACTCTGGGCAACGCTGCCATCCAATCCAATCGCAGACGCCTCCAGATCAAAGAGCCCCTCTGACAAATCAGCCGCACTGATGCGGTAGACATAATGGAGGTCGTCTTCGTCATTGATGCGGGACAGAAGCGAAGCAGGGGTGGTGGCCACCACGACCTCGGCGTCAAGCCGTAGTCGCGCGGTGACGTCAAACTCGACTGTCAGAGTGTCCTGTGGACCGAGCACATCTGCGCTGAGTGTGACATTCTCGAACTTGATGGTACCACTGGCGTTGTTGAGAACGCATTCGCCAATTTCGGTGATACAGCGCCAGTCGGGAGGACATTCACTGTTCGATTTGCACTCAATCCGAGCGGTGTTGGGCACTTGCAGGTCGACACCACAACCAGCAGTGATGACGATGAATACAGTGGGGACAATGAGTCGCATGGGCAATCCCTCACGTCAGGTTTGGCCCTGGGAATATAACTGCGTCGGTGGTGCTTTGCACCCATCGTTTCGTTGCGGACCATCCATCCACCACACCATCCACTTATCCACCACCCCACTGGATGAAACAGCAGTGTCGGGCTATGCTCGCCATTGAAGTGAGATGTCCACTCTCCATACTTGCTGTGGCATGGCTGTTCTGCAGCACAACGGTAAAGGCCGCCGGACCTTACGACCCCCAGTTGAGCTGGCGAACGATCTTCACGCCGCGCTTTGCGGTTCATTACCCGGACGACGGCTACAATCTCGCCGTGCGCATAGGTCGCATCGCCGAAGAGAGCCTTGATGATGTTTCGGGGCTGCTCGGATTCTCCCCCGAGGGGCGAATCGAGATAGTTCTCAGCGACGCGTCGGATCGGGCGAACGGCTCAGCGCAGGTGATGACGAAGAACACCGTTCGTCTATTTCTCACGGCCCCGACGGAGCTGACGGGGCTCACCTCCTATGATGACTGGTTGCGAATTCTCGTCGTCCACGAGCTCGCGCACATCTGTGACATCGACCAGAGTTGGGGTTTTGCGCGGTTCTTGCGGCACATCTTCGGCAAATACATTTCATTCAATGGTTTGTCGCCGCAATTCTTGTCTGAGGGGGTGGCGGTGTATGCCGAAACTGTCCTCACGCCCACTGGTCGAGGGCGTTCGTCCTATGTGGCCATGCTCTTGCGCATGGCTGCGTTGGAGAATGAGTTCTTTGCTATCGACCAGGCGCACCTCCAGGTTGCCGATTGGCCAGGCGGCAACGTCGCCTACTTCTACGGCGGTTTCTTTCATCTGTGGTTGGCTAATCGCCACGGTCAGAATGCTGTTCGAGATCTGCATCGCTATTACGCCTCGATGCCGCTGCCCTACATGTATTGGTTTGGTGCCGAGTCCGTGTTTGGCGAGAGCTTGCCTGATCTTTGGGAGATGTGGCGACAGGATGAGCTCGCCTTTGCTCTCGAGATCAAGGCGGCCATCGAGTCAGCGGGGGTGACACCGTCGCGACAGATCACCTTTCACGGGCGCGATATCACCGGTGTGCGGTATCGCCCGGGCACTGGGGAGATCATCTACTCGCGTACCAGCCCGGTGGATGGTTCCACCGTGCGTCAGGTCCTCAGGGATGGCACCGACGACCGCTACCTGGTTCTGCAGACCTTCAGTCCGCGGTTCTCATTCTCGCCAGATGGCAACAGCCTTTTCTTTTCACAAAACGCAATCAACGAGCGATTCAACGACTTCAACGACCTCTACCGCTACGACTTCACCACCCACGAGACGACACAACTGACAGAGCGGGATGCGCCCGACGAGAGCCTGCGGGCTCGCGATCCGGCGGTGTCGCCCGATGGTCGTCGCATAGCCTTCGTGCAAAACCACCTGCACCAGAGCTGGGTGAGCATTGCGTCTCTGGATATCACCCGCGCTGAGGTTTTCGATGTCAGAGTGTTGGTGCCGCCGCGTGGTGACATGCAGCACGCGAGTCCCGTGTTCTCACCCGACGGCACCCGGATTGCTTTGTCGACTTGGTTTGAAGACGGCAAGCGCGACATCGTGATTGTCGATGCCGATTCTGGGGAGTTGTTGCGCCGCGTAACCTTTGATGCAGCGCTCGATGGCAATCCGGCTTGGAGCCCAGATGGGCGTTATCTGCTCTATGAGTCCGATGCCGATGGCATGTCCAACATCTTCGCCTTTGACCTGATTGAGGAAGACTACCACCGGGTGACCCGCGTGGTGGGGGGGGCCTTTCAACCAGACGTATCAGCAGATGGGCAATGGATCGCGTTTCGCAATGCAACTGGGAATGGATTCGACATTCACGAGATGGCCTTCACGCCACAGCAATGGGAACCCCAAACGTACCTTCCCTCCGTGGGATATGTCGCTCGGACAGACGGTGTGGTTGCTCCGTCGGCGGAGGTTTTTGATGATCGTGCGTGGGGTCTCGCCATGCCACGGCAGAACGAAGAGCCGCTCACGCTCGAGGGCGGCGAGCGAGACGCTGCCTATTCTCCTTGGCGGACATTGCTACCATTTCAGGACAACTGGATATTGCTGCCCGCCGTGTATTTTCTCAACGACGATCCGACCTTGAGATTGACGACTGTGGGTCAAGATTCACTCGGGCATCATGGCTGGTCGGCCTCAGCGGGATCGAGTTGGTATGCCAGGCGCCTCAATTGGTCGGCCTCCTATTCCAATGACGTTTGGTATCCCACCTTCTTTGTTGGAGCCGGCGACCAAGCGGAAACCAGCAGTGCTGGTGCCATGGGTGTAGGTCGCATGCGCGGCGAAGCAGGGGTGAGGTTGCCCGTCAATCAACGACATTTGTTTGGCTTGGCGTATGTGCGTGAGCAACGTCGCGCTTTGACCGCGCAGGCCGAGGAATCGTCCCGGCTTGGCGAGTTTGGTTGGCTCGAGCTTGGCTATCGTTACCACTTCACACGTCGCTACCCATATTCAGTAGGAGACGAAGATGGCACTTCCCTCGCGGTCACCGGCCGATGGTACAGTGATGCGCTCGGCAGTGACTTCAACGAGATTCTAATCAACCTCGACGGCCGTTTCTACGTGAACAATCCGTTGTTTGACAATCATGTGCTCGCCCTGCGTGGCGTTGCAGCGTTGGCCATTGGCCCGGACTTCGAGGAGGTCTTCTACCTCGGGGGCGCTCAGGGCGTATCGCTGTTCTCTGTGCAAACCGAAGAAGTGTATCCCCTACGAGGATTTCCTGCCTACGACGATCGACCAGGGCGAGGCCTGTTGGCCGCCTATGCGGAGTATCGTTTTCCCTTGTGGCACATAGAACGCGGGTTGTGGACAGTGCCCATTTACGTCGAACGTTTGCATGCGGCGATTTTTGCTGAAGCTGGAAATACCTTTGGCAAGGGGGACGAAGAAGACGTCACAGAGCTCGCCGAACAGGCGTGGACCCGCTTGCGACGTGGTCGGTTCGGTGCTGGCGTTGAGCTGCGCATTGACGTCAGTCTCGGTTGGGCGTTTCCCTTGTCCGTCCGTGGCGGGATGGGTCTGCCCTTGATGGAAGGCGGTAAGTACCACGCGTACGAGGCTCTGCGCGCGCCATTGTTCTATTTCAGCTTTGGCACGGCCATTTGACGTGAGAGGCCTCAGGCAGTGACAGAAGCGAATCCTCGCTCAAGCCGTAGCGCGAGCCCGCACGCAGAATACCGAGCAATGCGCCCGCCGGGCAACGCGTTCGGCGGTGCTCCCCATCGGGGAATCGAAGCCGCCGTCTTGACTCGAGCCCATGACAATGAGGTCGACATCCTTGGCCTTAGCGGTGTCGAGGATCTCTTGCGCCGCTCTGGTGGCACCGCGCACCACGAGATGAACCTTGCGGCGGTCAACAGCCTCGAGCCCGCCTTCTGCGTAAAGCTCGTCGAGTCGACGGTGCACTCCCTCCTCGACGCGCTCGATTGTCTCTGCGGTTTCGACGTAGCGTTTCTTGGCGAAATCAAAAGCGCGAATGGGCTCCGATGCGTGCAGCACCCACGTTTCGGCATTGAGCGTCGCGGCGAGACTGATGCCAGCATAGAAGGCCTCCCGCGAGGCGTCTGAGAAGTCAATTGCGATCAATATACGTTTGATGGGAACTCGTTTGTGCATAGGTATTCTCCGCAAAAGTGGAGGCGTTCCTAATGAGGACGCAGAAGTGGTGGCGTTCCTAACATGGAATGCCGCGTCTAACCAGAGTGATGTGAGACCATAGGGTGATGTGAGACCATAGGGTGATGTGAGACGACAGGAAGGAAAGCAATTGTTGTCAAAGATGTGGTAGAGAGATCGGGCAATGGCCAAAAAAGCCGACAACAATAAGACAGCGAAGGGTCAGGCGCTTATCTGCAAGAACCGTCAGGCCGCCCGCAACTACAACATCGAAGAGCGGCTGGAGGCCGGGGTGTCGTTGTTAGGGTCTGAGGTGAAGTCCTGTCGCGCACATCGTGTCTCCCTCGATGACGCCTACGTGAGAACCGCCAACGGTGAGGCGTTCCTTGTCAATGCCCACATTGGTGAGTATGGTCCGGCCAACCAGTTCAACCATGAGCCGACTCGTCAGCGCAAGCTGCTGCTGCATCGCAAGGAGATCGACAAGCTCGACGTGCGACTGCGACAACAGGGGCAAACAGCGGTGCCCACTTCTATGTACCTCAAGGAAGGCAGAGTGAAGGTCGAGATTGGAGTCGGCAAAGGCCGGTCGCATGCCGATCGCCGTGATGTGGTGCAAGAACGGGAAATGCAACGGGAGATCGATCGGGCGATGCGCCGCCATCGCTGATCCAAAACTAGGGCGTATTCTCTTCCTTGTTTTCGACGTCATACCCGTCCGGGGGTGTGGGGAATTCCCCGCGGAAGGCACCGCGGATCATGCCCTTCACCTCGTCGGTGAAGTCGGACTCGGCAATCCACGTGAGGTACTGAGGCTCTTCTTGAACAAGCCACCGCAAGGAGCGATCGCGGTGCTTGCCAAAACCCAGACAGGCTTCACCGCGGTGCCAGACCAGCTTGCCGGCGGGGTCTATGGCGTTGGGACGCACGGGATGACAAAAGGCATGCAGATCTGCAATCGCAGTGGGGAGATCGGCGTAGCGCTCGAGTTGGGCCAGCAATACCTCTGCTGCGGCAACAGTGTCCGCCTCGGCGGAATGGGCATTGGCGAGGTCCTTGTTGCAATACATCCGATAGGCCGCCGTGAGATCCCGTGGCTCCTTGGCGAGGAAGATCCTCCAACTGTCGATCACGTTCACGGGGTTCGCCGGGTACTTGATGCCCGCCCGATCAAATTCTTGAATCAATAGTGGCAGATCGAACCCTTCAACATTGAAACCAGAGAGATCGCAGCCATCGAGGTAGGTGAACAGGCTGCGGGCGACTTGCTGAAATGTTGGCTCATTTTCGACGTCGGCATTGGAGATGCCATGGACAGCGGTAGCTTCCGGCGAGATCGGCACGGTGGGATTGAGTCGACGTGTGCGCAGATCTTGGGAGCCATCGACCCCAATTTTTAGACAGGACATTTCGACGACGCGGTCACGACGGACGTCGAGGCCAGTGGTTTCGAGGTCAAAAACCACCAAGGGACGTTCGAGCTCCAATTTGCGGCTCATCTAGCCTCCCGGCAATTCAACTGAACAGCAACATCCCCAGGCTACCCCAGGGGTCTGTCCTTTTTCCCCCGTGGTTGGGCCAAGCGCAGGGATTGTTGTCGGGATTGTAACTCTGACGATCCTTCGCGGATTGGGATCGGGGGTCAGACGACCTCAGTGCCCGCTTTGCCTGCTATGGCATCGCCGATGAGCTCGGGTGAGGTGATGATTACCCGTTCACCGCCATTGTCGAGGAACTGCAGAGCGGCTTCGATCTTGGGCCCCATGCTGCCAGGCGGGAATTCACCTGCCTTAAGGTAGCCGCGCAGCTCCTCACGGGAGACCCGGCCGAGGGGGCGAGCCGCTTTGGTGTTGAAGCCGACCTGGACTTGGCTCACGCCAGTCGAAATAAGCAGAAGCGGAGCGCCAACGGTGTTGGCGAGAAGTGCTGAAGCACGGTCCTTGTCGACGACAGCTTCGATGCCAAAGTACATGCCATCTCTCTCGTAGACGGGAACGCCGCCACCACCCACCGCAATGGGAATGATACCGTTGCCAATGCAACACTTGATGGCGTCGACCTCGAGTATCCTCTTGGGGATGGGTGATGGAACCGTGCGTCGCCAACCTCGTCCCGAGTCTTCGGTCATGTGCCAACCATGGTTACTCATCTTCTTCTGGGCGACCTCTTCGGTGAAGAATGGACCGATGGGTTTGGTCGGGTTGTGAAAGGCTGGGTCTTCGGGAGTCACCAGAACCTGGGTGACAAAGGTGACGACCGTTCGTTGCAGGCCGAGCTTGGTCAGCTCATTGGTAAACACCTGTTGCAACATGTAGCCCATGCCGCCTTGGGTATCAGCGTCACACACGTCGAGCGGTAGCGTGTACACGGTGTCGGCGGCTAGTTCCACGCGCAGCATGACATTCCCAACTTGGGGGCCGTTGCCGTGGGTCAACAGGAGGTCCCATCCCTCGCGCACCAAGTACGCCAGTTGCTTGCAGGTCAACGCTGTATTCTCGAACTGTTCGGCAATCGTCCCAACCTGGTTTGACTGAACCAACGAGTTGCCACCGATGGCTATTACCGCCAGGGCCATTGTTCACCTCTCAAGATGACGACAGACTTTTTGCGATGCAAAAGATACATGATTCTGGTCGATGATGGAGTTGGTTGCCAGGCTGCAGGCACTAACGTCGCCGTTTGGGGATCTTGATGGGCTCCGTATCGGGCAAATAACCTGGCAATGAGGCGTAAAACGCCATGGTCTTCTCTAGGTCGTCAATGCGCACATGATCGTTGGTGGGGCTCGAGAAGCTTTCTTCCGAGGGCCCAAACCCGATGGTCGGGATATTGGCCAAGCCCATGGTGTATACGCCCGCGGTGGACATGGTCCACCGGTCGATCACCGCCTTCTTTTTGAAAATGCTGCGATAGGCATTTTCCGCCGCGCCGAGAAGCGGGTGATCTTCGGGCATCACCCAGGTTGGGAAGTACTTCTCCATTGGCAGACGCAAGCCGCGGTAGCTGGGGCGATCGTAGGCGACCACCTCTATTTTTGCGCGGGTGCCTTTGCACAACTCCTTGATTTGCGACAATGCCTTCTTGAGTGACTCGCTGGGAACGAGTCGTCTATCAATGATGATATGGCACGACTCAGGCAAGCTGTTGGGGCCGTTGTAACTGCACTCAACATGGGTGACGGCGATGGTCGCGCGACCAAGGAATTTGTCCTCTGGTAGCTTGGCAGCGAGCTGTTGAACGCCCTCGATGACCTTGTTGATCCCATAGATGCAGTTGAAGCCCTTGTCTGGGTCGGATGCGTGAACGGGTTGTCCGCGGAGGGTGACCTGGATCTCAGCACGCCCACGGTGACCACGGCACAACCGCATGCCGGTGGGCATCGACAGCACAACAAAGTGCGGATAGAGCTTTTCGACGTCGAACAACGCCTTGTATGCGAGGCCCTCACACTCTTCCGCCTGGATAGAGCCGATTACGAATACGGTTGCGTCCGCAGCGAGATCGAGCTCTTGAATGATTGAGCCCGCATGCACCACCGCAGCGAGACCGCCCTTGTTGTTGGCTGCACCATGGCCGTAAATCTTGCCGGCCTTCATCTCCCCCGCATAGGGGTCGAAGCGCCACGAGCTGCGGTCACCAATGGTGCCAGTGTCGAGGTGGCCATCAAAGATGATGCGGGTGCGACCATCCCCGATGCGGCCGACAACATTGCCAAAACGGTCGATCTCGGCACTCTCGTAGCCGAGGCGTAACATCTCTCGACGCACCAAAGCGGCCGCAGCGTCTTCGTGGCGGCTCGGCGAGGGTGTCGCAATGAGCTCGCGTAGAAATTCTGCACACCGGTTGCGATGCCTTTTTGCCGCAGCAACGATCCGTTCGCGCATTTCGTCCATGAAAATCCCTAAGTCAATCTAGCCGCAACCAGACTTGGCTGCAAATAGTCGTTTTGCCAAGCCCGTCCGACTTATTAGCTTACAAGACGGACGAAATACTGCGACTGAGAATTCTCGGTGATTCCACATTGTGTGATTTTGTGCCGCTGACATGGGTTGGCGACGCTGCAGGCGTATGTTCTGCGGGCGTATGTTCTATGGTGGAGCAAACTTGAGGGGGAATTCAATTGTTGCTTCGCCGCCGAACTCGGGTTCTGGGAACACCAGTTCGTTGACGTGACCGAGCAGGCATTTTCGTAGCAGCGTATCGCCCAACTCGTCCGTCGTTACATCGACGCTCTTGAGCTTGCCGCTCGGGAGTACGGTGAGAACCAGCAGGAAGGTTCCGCCGAGTTTCGCCTTCACTTTCTGCCGTTCGTCGTAGCAGTTTTTGAATTCCTGTTCCTTTGTGTGGAAGACACGACTGACCTGACCTGGGGAGAGGCGGCCGATTGTTTTGCCCCCTTGGGGAGGCACGAACCGCATGGGGTGATTGAGTGTGACCGGTTTGCCTTTGTAGGGCGCAGGAAACTGCAACTCTCGTACTGCGTTGAGGGCGCAAGCGTCGAAGACATCCATCCCCGTTTTTGAGATGAGCTCGGCCTTTTCGACGTTACCTTTGCCGCCGATGACCACTCGGAAGATGAGGTTGCCCGTCAAGTTGGGGTTGTTGCGCAGGGCGGTGTCGTAGCAGAGTTTTTTGATGGTGGTCGCCGCCTCCTTCATGACGGGATCCGTCTGCTCCGGTGACAGACCCGTCTTTCCCGCCATGGGATCGGGTTTCTGCACTACCATCACCGCCACTTGAAAAAACGGCGGGTCGTCGGGTACGAAAAACGCGCCAATGGCAATGTCGGCATATTCCAGAGCCAGCGCTTTCTGTGTGTCGGCATCTTTGCCGATTTCTCCGAGGAGCTCGTTGCTGTGGGTGCCGGCCAAGTACTGCAGGCGGTATCCATGTGGTGCGAGCTTCTGTGTCTTGATTCGCAGCTCAAAAGTCTTTGCCGCAGGGTCGCCACGGGCTCCGCGTTCGGACTGCTCTCTGAGCATCGCCTGAAGTTGTTCATCCATGCGCAGAGGTTCGAGGCTCTTCGTTTTTCTCATCTTGTTCAGGGCTGCGAGAATCTCCATCTCCACCTTGACGGCTTTGGGATCGGCGTTCTTGGCACCGAGGCCGCCGAGGCGGGCAACAGCGAGGCTGCCGGTCGCGGTCATAGCTGCGGCGATCAGTATGGGTGTGATTTTCATGCGCCAATCCTACCGCGTCCTTCGCGTCTATAAAGGAAAAACTCGAGTGCTTCCCGTTTCCGTGCCGCCACGAGAATCGGTGAGGCAAGAAGCCAATCCTGCACGGGCAGGGAGCAGGCAGGGAGTAGGGAGCTGGGGCAGGGAGTAGGGAGCTGGGGCAGGGAGCAAGGGCAGGGAGGAGCTGGGGGACCTGGGGAAACGTGGCTGGCTCTTCCCCTCTGGCGCATCTCGTGCAAAAGTCGCATCTGTGTTTTGCCATCCGGTCCGTCGGTGCACTTGAAGGTTCGATGGTCGAACGGACGGATGGGCGAATTTCTGATGGAGGACTGTGATGCCCGAAACGATGCAACGAAGGTTTGCCCGCGCCCGCGAGCGAGTCGCCGTAAGACTCATTTTCGACGACGGCGAACGGCATTTGGAGGCCATCGTTCACACCTACGACATCAGTGTCAGCGGTGTCTTTCTGGAGTCAGAGTTCTTTCTCAAACCGGGAATGGTGCTCGACCTCGAGTTCGACATGCCCAACGAGTCGCGGACCGTGCGCGCGCGGGGCATCATCGTTCGTGAGGTGCGATTGGAGGAGAGCGGTCGCGGTGTGGAGGGTGTGTCCGGTTTTGCGTTGAAATTCACCGAATACTATGACGATGCGAAGACTGTATTGGCGTCGTCCTTCTTGATCGTCGAGCTGGACGAATTCATCGACGATTATCTGAGGCGTCGCACTCGGCAACCAACTTCAGATCGCGAACTTCTGCGAGAGGCGATCGTTGCTTGGGAGGTCGACAAGATCGATATGGCGCCCACTGAGGTTGACCTCCTGCGCGAGACGATACAGGTGGATAGCACCGGGCGGATTCGCCGTCAGGTTCAGGCTGCGGGGATCCGTTCCCCCCAGTCGGTCGAGAACAAAGCCAAGCCGGTCGAGAGCAGAACCAAGCTGGTCGAGAACCGAGCCAAGCCGATCGAGAGCAGAACCAAGTTGGTCGAGAACAGAGCCAAGCCGGTCGGAAGCAGAGCCATGCCGTCGGCCAGCGTCGCCGGGACGGCTGTGAAGCCAAGTGCAGAACCATGGTGGCGACGGACCGTGGCTCCTACTTCGAGTGTGCCTGCCAATTCGGCGACACGGGTCACGAGCTCGGCCAAGAAACCGGCGGCAAGTGGGGCAAGTGGGGTGAACGCGGCGAAGAAGGAAACGGCAAAGCCAACTCCATCAAAAAAGAAGACCGCGATCTCGACGAAGAAAAGCACAAAGAGCAACAGGTAGGTGCCTTGGTGTGTTGCGTCGTTCATGGGCCTACGCGACCCTGACGTTTCTTTGTTCTCAAGAGTGCGCGACATTGCAGCTCATTCATGTGCACCGAGCGTCGAATATAGGACTCGACGGCTTCATGCATGACGTCGAGGTTTGTCTTGGCAGTGTTGCTACACGCGTAGGCAGTCATGGCCATGCCCTGGCGCAAGTCCGAATCGGCGTTGTTCAGACAGTCCTCAAGTCTATCCCGTGACCACCAACAGACTTCTCGCGCGTCGGTGCCAAATGATTCGGCCAATAACAGGCGCAGACGTGTCTCGACCAAATGACCGATCAGCCAAGCAAATAGGCGAGCCCAGGCGTGTTCCCGCACGGAGAAGCCCTCATTTTTGGCAAAATTCAGTGTGCCCAAGGGCTTGTCGTCGAACCAAATCGGCATCACCAAAGAGAAACGCGGCGTGGTGCCGTGGCCATAGTGTTGAAAAACGCCAGTAATGGCGACAAAGGAGCAATTCTTTATTGCTTTCCAGGCTATCCCCTCGCCCCGCGGCACGCGCTGACCGACGACGTTGACCGCGTGACCATCACCTGCAACCACAACCAGTTCCTCACCCGCCAGGAGCATGATTGAGACCTGTTCGGCCTCAATCCAATCGCTAGACTGGCGGAGTAAGTCCGTGCACAGCTCTCCCGCCCATTTGTCCATGGGCATGTGTTTTGGTCGATCGTCCCAAGAAAGGTCCGAAACTGATGAGTCTTTCTTGTGATTGCCCAACATTTGAAACTCCTCGCGTTACCATTTGACTGTGCAACAATTGGGCCGTTGCTGGGGATGCACGATTTCAAGGGGTTAGATAGACCTCCACACAGAATTGGGCAATCGTGACCACATTCCAGCGCCATGTTGTTACTATTTGAGGTTCTATGGCGCGCCTTGCGCATTTTGGCACCAAGAATTGGGCAATCTCGGCCACATGTGTTACGGCAAGCGATTACGCGGACTGATTGAGGTTAGGCTCGGCTCGCATTGGTGCTGGTGGCACGCCAGAATATCCACAACCCCATTCCAAGGACGGCCACGGAGAAAAGGCCGCACACGCCGCCCCAAAACCAATAGGGCAGCAGCAAGAGGTCGGCCATTTGCGCCACGTCTGACGGCCTTGGACCATCGGCAGTCATGGCGACGTCGGTGAAAAGATAATCGCCGCGGGAGAAGACCGCCAACGCGAGCTGCATCCCGACAAAGACGAGGGTGATCTGTGCGATTCGTGGCGGAGCTTTTGCTGCGATGGCAAGGGCGACGGCGGCGACCAGGAGGACGAACAGGAAGCCAAAGAAATTGCGAACAACAACGACACAAGACGCAACGAGCAGGAGGCCCACCCCAAACAGAGCGAAACGTGCGACCTTGGGGCGGGGGCTCAATACGAACAAAACAGCCGCGGCAACAGCGGGACCGAGCAGGCCTCCCGCTGCGACAGCCCCTTGGGCCAGCCGGCCGCTGGTGCCGTGGGTCGCCATTCCAGAGGCGTCGGCATAGATTTCCAACGAGTAAAAAGTGCCACCGGTGATGACTGCGGTGAGGCCATGCCCCATTTCGTGTGCAAGGGTGGACAACAGGAGCAACGGATAACCAATGGTTTGCCCATAGGGCACCCCATACAACACCACGGTGATCGCCATAGCCACGAGCATGAATCCGCGTGTGCGCTTCGCGGCTGCGGTTGGGCTGTCGTTCATTCTTCGCCTTCCCTAACGATTCACAACCACCGTTGTGGCTGAGACGTCATCGGAACAATCGCGGTTGCTCGGGCATAACCTCTTCAAGGGTGTGGCATCGACGACAGCGGGCCTCGTAGGCCTCGGTGGCTCCGATGACGACCTGCTCTTTGTCGCGGCTGAGGCGTTGGGAGCGACCGGCTGGGTTGCCGCACACCATACAAATGGCCAGGGTCTTGGTGACGTACTCGGCGATTGCGAGGAGCTCTGGCATGGGCTCAAATGGCATGCCGCGAAAATCCTGATCGAGTCCAGCAACAATGACGCGCAAACCGCGGTCGGCCAGGGTCTGAACGACCTCGACCAGCTCATTGTCAAAAAACTGCGCTTCGTCGATGCCAATGACCTGGGTTTTAGGGTCGGCCAACTCCAGAATGTCTTTGGCGCTACCAATGGGTTTCGCCGAAACACTCTGGCGACTGTGGCTGACGATCTCGATTTCGGCGAAGCGGGTATCGATCTTGGGTTTGAACAACTCGACGCGTTGCCGGGCATACAACGCGCGGCGGACGCGGCGGATGAGTTCTTCCGTCTTACCCGAGAACATCGGGCCACATACAACCTCGATCCAGCCTATGCCTCTGGGAGGTGCGTCCACGCGATGTTCCCCCGCCTAGATAAGGATTTCTTTCCAGTCGCTGCGTCTGAGTTTCCAGTACATCGCCGCAGCGAGAAGGCAAACATACAACATGGGTCCGACGTATACACCCAGCAAACCGAAGTCCAACACCACCCCAAACAGATACGCCACGGGGCTCACCACCAACAGGTGGAGGCAAAGCTCGACAATCAGCACATACTTTGCCAACCCAACGCCGTACAGGGTCTGGGCCATGATCATCGCAACGGCGACGACTCCCTGCAGGACGCCCAGGACCCGCAGGGGAGTGCGGGCAATCTCTATGACTTCTGGGTCGGGATTGACCAGGGCGATGATGGCATCGGGAGTAAAGATCATAAATGCGCCGAAGATCCACATCGCGTACGCCCAGATGCGCGCGGCATCGAACACGTATCGCTCAGCAAGATACGGGCGTCCCGCGCCCAACGATTGGCTCACCAGTGCGGCAGTCGCCGTGCCGAACGCCAGCGCCGACATAAATGCCACCATGAAAATCGAGATGAGCACTGCGTTGGCGGTGGAATAGACGGGGTTTCCTGGGGTCGCATAGAGGCCATTGACCTGATCAACCACCCAGTAGAAACCGACAAATCCAGTCATGACGACGATTGTTGCGGCACCATTTGGCAACGAAAGGCGGATGATCTCGCGAAGAACGCCAACATTGATCTTGCGCGGATCATAGTAGCGGTAGCGCATCAAATAGCGTGGCGCAAAGCTAATGACGACGAGCAGCACAAGTCCAACATAGGCAGCGGCGACAGACGCGATAGCTGCGCCTTTGACGCCGAGCATGGGAACACCCAAGCTGTCGTTGCCGAATATGAGCAGGAAGTTGAGCGCCACATTGAGAATGTTCATGACGACGGCGACCACCATGAAGACCCTGGTTTTGCCGATGCCGTCGAAGAAACTCTTGTATGAGAACGTGGCTGCCATCGCCAGTACGCCGACCAAGCGGACCTGCAGGTAGTCGGTTCCGAGCTCGACGATCTTGGCATCGTGGTACAACGCCCCAAGGACGTGGGGCACGAGCAACACGGCCGCAATTGAAAAAACGACTCCGGATGAGATCGAGATCAACAGAGAGTTGGTCAGCGCCCTTCCTGCAAGTGCGTCGTTGCCCTCGCCGGCGCGGCGTGAGGTGATGGCCTGGGTACCTACCCACACCGCCGAGAGGAAACCGCCAACCAACCACATGAGCGGCAGAGAGTTCTGGATAGCGGCCTGGCCGGGGTTGGCGATTTCTCTGGGGAGCCTTCCCACCATGACGGTGTCGAGGATGTTGATTGCGGTCTGCGTCAACATGCCGAGGACAACTGGCAGCGCCATCCGAAGAATGTGTCTGGCGAGTATCGGGTCAAACCACAAGCGTCGCAGGCCGTGGCGCGGCGGCGGGTCGGGGACCAACAGAAACGCCTCCAGCTGGCCACGTTTTGCGAGGCGACTTTCGTCGTTCGATGGTGTTTCTCCCCCCGAGTGCGTGTCCAACATCCGTACCGCCTGGCCCATTTCTTTGGTGCACCTCAGAGCAAAGAGGAGCGGCACGCTAACTGACGCCCGGACAAAACACAACCGGGTTTACAGATCTGCGCCTGATAGCGTGAATAAACCGTTGACTTCCCCCAGGTGCGACCTTAGGATACCCCCAACTCAATAATTACCGGGACACTCGGAAATTCCGATGCGGTTTCGGTATGTTATCGTCGAATTGGGAGATGGAAACCATGCGACTTCGCCTGGACAACGTGCTGGCCATTGCGTCTGTTGTAGCTCTTTTCACGTTTGCGGGATGCAAACCTAAGTACCCGAATTGCGAGAATGACGACCATTGCAAGGACAAGGGTGAAGTTTGCGTCAACAAGCAATGCCAGGAGTGTCGCGACGACACACAATGTCTCGCCAAGTACCCCGAGGAGAAGCGGGAGTGTGTGAGCGGCCGTTGCGACGTGAAACCCGAGTGTCGTTTGGATGATGACTGCGCAGCGGTTGGCGAAAACCTCGTCTGTCGCAGCAATAAGTGTGTGCAAGAGTGCAGCGTTACCGAGGACTGCCCATCGGGCAGGAAATGCGAAGGGCAGAAATGTGTCGCCGAGTGTTCGGTCGACGTCGACTGTGGTCCCGGTCGCGCATGCGTTGATGGCGCTTGCCAAGATCCGAGTGGCGGAACCAAAGTTTCAGGCAGTTGCCGTCCCATGGACGCGAGCTCGGGTGATGTGGTTGCGTTGGCCACGGTCAACTTTGATTTCAATGAGTACGACCTGACCGTCAGTGCCCGCGGTGCACTGGACCAAAACGCAGAGTGTCTGCGTGAAGCCGCTGGCGTCAAGATCACCATGGAAGGCCATTGTGACGAGCGGGGCACCCAGGAGTATAACTTGGCTCTCGGCGAGAAACGCGCGGCGACAGTCCGCAGTTATCTCAAGAATCTCGGCATCGATACCTCGCGGATGCAGATGCGCTCCAAAGGCGAGAACGAACCAGTATGTCGCCAGCAAACAGATAGCTGCTGGTCACAAAACCGCCGTGTCGAATTCGTCCAAACGACCGGTAGCTTCTAACCTTCCCGATGCTCATCCGCTCACAGAGCGGACCCCGAGTGTTCGAGAAGACTTTTCCCCAAATGCCTCAAGCCTCAGGCCTCAATCGATGTCGTTGGCTCGCACTGCGGTGGCCCACTTGCTCTGAATGGCCACGCCGTCACCGAGCGGTGAAACTGTTTGCAGTTGTCTTCAGCGTTGCGATCTCCGCGTGCTTCGTGCCAGCAGAAACGGGCAGGAAGATGCAAGCCGATCTTCTACAGCTGCAGGGCGGCCTGGGCGATCTTACAAAGGGGATGGATGAACAGCGGGCGCGTCTCGAGGAACAGATGCAGCGCGCTGACAAGCAGATTGATGAGGTTGCGCAAGCCCTTGCGGATCTACGTCGGGCGGCTCACAACACCGACGCTGATTTTGGTGTGCAGATGGAGCGTCTCATTCAAGAGATGCAAGAGCTGCGGGGAGCATTCGAGCTAGCGGAATACCGCTTGGGCAAGCTCGAGAGTGCGCTTGCGGGCGAGGGCTCTCTGGGAGTCCGTGTTGAGGCTCTCGAAAAAACGACGAAGGAGCCGTTGACGCCAACCGCACAGAGCGAACCCGTTCCCAAAAACCAAAAAGATCTCATGCTCCAGGCCCGCGATCTCGCAAGGAATGGCAAGATCGCCCAGGCTCGCGGTGTTTACCGCGACGCCATCAACCGGTGGCCCGCAGAGGCTGGTGTCACCGACGAGGCGTACTATCGGCTCGGCGACCTTTACTACGAAGAGAAGAAGTGCCGTAGCGCGCTCCAAGAGTACATCAAGGTTGCCGAAAAGTTTCCCAAGGGGCATTACGTAGATGATGCGCTCTACAAGGGCGGCATTTGCCTGGTTGAATTGGGCAACCTGGAAGATGCCGTGACGTTCTTCTCAGCGATTGTCTCTGAGCACAAAAAGTCACCCTTGGTGCGTCAGGCCAAAGGCAAGCTCGACGAAGTCAAGAAACAACTCGAGAAAGAGAAGTCGCGTCCCCAGAAGGGCAAGCGCTAGCCCGGTTTCAACTTGAACTGAGCTGACTCATCGATGACGCAGCGCGGCGCGCGCCAGTTGGAGCCAGTTGGAGCAGTTGGAGCGCTGGCGCCGCGCCTGCGTCATTCTTACCGTCCCAAAGATCCGATCCCATAAAGACGAAAGCGGTCTAGCCTGCGTGATCACAGTGTGCACCCGCACCCGCACCTGAGCTCGGACCTCGAAGACATGGCGGGAAACACATGTGGTGTGTTCTAATCCTCTCGCCGTTTCGTTTGCAGCGCCGTTCCCTCATCGTCTTTTTTGTCACGAACAATTTCGACTTTGACTTCTGCAATCAAAGCCGCCATTGCTCCCACTGCAGCAATGACGGGTGAGAACATCGCCAATATGCCTGCCACCGCTGCACCTGCGACGATGGGGACCTCCATCATGGTTTCACCGTTGGGCTTGCGGATGATCACACGGCGAACATTGGCGTCACCCATCAGCTCCTTGATGCGGTCGACGAGCTCTGAACCTTTGATTTCCAGTACCTCGCTCCAAGTCTTTTCCTTGTTGTGCTGCGAGTTGCTGTTGTCTCTGTTGTCTCTGTTGTCTCTGTTGTCGTTCATCGTTGTTCCTTCGACTGCGCAAAAAAAACTGGGCGTCACCCGTGAAGATGACGCCCAGTTTTAGTTGAGACTCGTTTGGCTAATCAGCCGTCGAATTCCTCATAGGTCTCCGTTTTGGGCTCTGCGTCACGGGGCGGCAGGTGGACCGGAGCTGCCGGGGCGACCGCAGGAGCGGCATCGTGCGGCGAGGGCACGATGTAGTCTTGCGTGCCATTGCCATACTTCGCATCGAAGTCATAGTCCCAGTCGTAGATGATAGCGATCCAAGCAAACATGTTGTTGGCTTGACCGGAGAGGAAATTCGGCCCTGCGAGAACCCAGTTCGGATCGACGTGGGCCATCAACTGGAAGGCCTTGTGATGCACCCGAGCACCGAGCATCAGAGACGTGGTGCTGGTTGTGGCGTTATTGAGGCTGCTCTCGTCGGTGAACTCACGTCGCAAGGTGTTTTGATTGTCCTCTTGTCCCGGAGTCACCAGAGTGCCGGCGGGGCCTGGAGGATTGGTGTTGTCGGGGATGCGGCTGTCGAAATAGGTGGAGGTTTGGGTTTCGCCGCGCCATTGCTTGCTGGCGCCGATGAACATGTCGAGCCAGTCGAAGATTTTGCCTTCGGCACCGATGTGGAAGAACGGTAGGGTGGTCCAAGCGGTGTTCTCCTCGGCGTACCATATGCTGCCTACAGAGGTCTTGGCCGTAACTGAGTTGCGACGGAAGCCAACGGCACCGTACAGCTTGGCGCGCGACATTGGCGTGTAGCGGACCAAACCAGCAATTTGGATTTGGCTGTTTGATTCTTCGTACATGGTGCCATTGACGGGGAAAGCCTCATTGCCGGCGTAGTCGGGGTTGGTGAACTCATTCGGCAACGCAGAGCTGGGATTCGGCAGGCTCGACAACAAGTCGGTGTCGGAGGGGATGTACGGCTCTTCGAGGGTTCCGCCGTCACGCTGGCGTTGTGGTGTCAGGGACATTGAAGCGCTGACGAAGCGGATGAAACCACCCACGGTCCACTCGTCGGAAAGATCGAAGTGCGAACGAAGGTTGAGGCCAAAGCCAGCGCCGCCGATGTCGGCGTAGCTATCAAGGGCGTTGGGCTCCCAGCTCACACCGAGCAGATTGACGTTGAAACCGAGGTCGGCACGAAAGCCTTCGATGCCACGCCAACCAGCGCCAAGGCCAAAGCCAAGATCGTTGAGGCCGTAGGTGCTCTCATCGATTTTGAGTTTGTCGCTCTGTGCGTCGACGCCGATGCCATGGTTGGTCGGGTCGTAGTCTGTGGCGATGTTGGAGTCGAGATTGAGATCGATGGGGCCGACGGAGTCGTCCGGGAGTCGACCGGCGCTGGCCGAGCCCCACCACAGATGAAGACCGGTCTCGATGTCGAGCTCCGGGAACCAATACGACACGAACAGGTCGATCTTGCGGCCAGCCTCGAGGGACGCGTTGTAGGCGTCGAAGGTTTGCAGCTCGCCGATGGGCGCGCCGTCGACGTAGTTGTTCCAACCGGTGGCGGCGATGCCGCGGCTGACAAAACCGCCATGGCCTGGACTGTGAGTGGAGATCCACATGCCGAGGTTGAGGTTCTCGACGAGCTCGAGAACGAAACCGCCGCCAGGACCTTTCTGGATCGAGTCGATGACGCCGGTGCTGTTGGCATAGCCATCAACGTTGTAAAGGCGAGACAGCGGGCTCGACGGCGCGCCAGCCCACTGCAGCATGACGCGATTGTCGATGTTGCCCATGCGATGTGGGAAAATCCAAACTTCTGCTGGGGTGTCCCAATAGAAGCCTTGGTCGCCGATCACCGTGCCTTCGACGCTGGTCATGGCTGATGCGGTGTTGGTCGTTCCCAGAACCCCCAGCGCTGCAACTAAACCAGCCACTGTTAACAGTTTGCGTACCATCAATGCCTCCTCCGATGCTTTTGTTGGGGCGGGGGATTTGGCCTTTGTTTTGGGCGAACCCCGCGTAATTCTCAGGAATTAGGGTTTGAGCTAACGCTCCGAGTAGCATGGTACCGATCGGCGAACAACATTTTTTTGTCACAGAAGAAGCCCTGTGGCTTGACCGCAGCTGCCGGTGAGTGCAAAACTGTTTTTCGCCCGTTCACAGGTGTTTCCCACGTGGCGACCCAGCCAGACGGTCCGAAATGGCCAAGAAGAACCTTCTTTTAGTCGACAACGATGCCAAGAGCCTTCGGGTCATGGAAGTATCGTTGCGAAAAGCAGGTTTCTCCGTGACCACTGCGGTCAACGGCAGCGACGCTCTCGACAAGGTTAAGATTTCCGCTCCTGATTTGATCCTGTCGGTGACGAAGATGCCAGAGATGGACGGCTTTGACTTCTGCCGCCAACTCAAGGAAGACGAGAAGCTCGTCAATGTGCCATTCATCTTCCTCACCTCGGAGAAGTCGATCGATTCCAAGATCCGTGGTTTGGAGCTTGGCGTTGATGACTATCTGACCAAACCGATCTACATCAAAGAGATCGTCACTCGCATTTCCATCCTTCTCGAGAAAAAAGAAAAGGAACAGCTTGAACGGCGTGATCCCCGTGCCAAGTTCAGTGGTGACCTGTCGGACATGGGCGTGGTCGATCTGATTCAGACCATTGAGATTGGTCGCAAGACCGGCTCGATTAGTTTTGAGCGTGGCGGCAAAGAGGTTGGCAAGATCTTTTTTCGCAATGGTAAGGTCATTGATGCCGAGTTGGGGCGACTGACCGCCGAGCGCGCCGTCTACCGAATGATGGTTTGGAATGAGGGCACTTTCGAGATTGCCTTCAGCTCCGTCGACAGGCCAGATGTCATCGAGCTGTCCAGCCAAGGTTTGCTGATGGAGGGGATGCGCCGGGTTGACGAGTGGGGGCGTCTCCTCGAGCAGCTCCCTCCGTTGGACACCTGTTTTGGCGTCGATCACACCGAGCTCGCCGATCGACTCGCCGAGATTCCCGACGAAGTGAATGGTATCCTGCGCCTCTTCGATGGTGTCCACTCGTTGATCGATGTAATCGAGGAATCGGAGTTCGGCGACCTCGAGGCGATGAACATCATCTCGAAGCTCTACTTCGAGGGACTTATCTACGATGTGAGCACGCGGCCTCCCCCGACTCAAGCCGAAGCGAAGCCCGATACCCCGAATACTCTAGACGCTCCCGATACGGAGCTGAAGGTACCAAGGGCTCCAGATGCAGAGGCGACGCCGCCCGCGCCCGCACCGGTACCCACCCGTCTGCCTGACGTTCCATTGGTGCCAACTGATGCACTACCAAAACGAAAGGTTGTGTTTGGCGGCGGTGCTACGCCACCTTGGCCGTATGCGTTCAATGGGGTGAGCGGGACAGCGCCCTTGCCCGATGCGCCCGAGCTGCCTAACGACGCGGCGGTTCGCGGTGCGCCACGCCCGAGTCAACTGGTGCCTGCGCCAATGGTGCCCGTGCCAATCGTGCCTGTGCCAACGGTTCCCGTCCGGCCGAACACCACAGCCGGCACTCCAACAGCGGCGCCACAAACCAGGTCGGCAGCGTTGGTGTCCGCACCTCCTCCACCTTCTCCGCGGCCGGTCGTTCCGCCGGAACCGACGCGAGCTGCTGCACCGCCGCCCGTTCAATCGGCTCCGCCACCTGCTGCTCACCGCCAAATTGGGTTCAACCCCGCATCGGTGGTGCCTGGCTCTCCTATGGGTGATGGTCGACTTACTCGTTCGGGGGTTGCCGAGGTTCGTGTGGGCCATGGACCTTCCCCCTCCTCGGAGGCGCTTCAACAAGTTGTTCCCAAAACGCCAGAGGAGGCTTTTGGGCTCAATGCGCCTCCTGCTGTGGATCAGACTTATCTCGACGATTTTGAAGAGCAACCCAAGCGCACGACCGGTCTGGTCGTCGGAATCCTTGCGGTTGTGGTTGTTGTGGTCGCTGTGGTGGCCGTTTTGTGGAGCCGCTCTGATCCGCAATCATCAGGTGCAGATGCAAAATCGACACGCCCCGAATTGACGGCGCCAACAGGGCCAGTGCCAGCGCCGAAGCTGGCACCGGTACCGGACCCCGAGTCAACGCCCGAGCCCGAGCCGACGCCCGAGCCCGAGCCGACGCCTGAGCCAGAAGTCGCACCAAAGCCAGAGCTCAAGCCAGTTCTCGCGTCGAAGCCAGAGCTCGCCTTGAAGCCGGAGCCGACACCCGTCGTCGAGGATTCAAGCAAGACGAAGAGCAAAGCAAAGGCCAAACCGAAGCCCGTAGGCGAGGAGCCCCAAGACGCGACCGAGGATGTCTCGCGAATGCTGAGTCGAGCCACATCTCTCTACGAAAAGGGCAAGATCAAGGTTGCTGTGACTGAGCTCAAGAAGGTGCTCGCCATCGAAGAGGCCAACGACAAGGCGCACACCCTCCTTGGCACCGCATATTTTGATCTCGACCAAAACAGTCAAGCGCTCACCCATCTCAAGCGTGCCATCGAGATCAATGGGCGCAATGGCCAAGCGTTGGTTACTTTGGGAAATGTCTACCAGGCCACCGGTGACAAGGGGAAGGCCAAGGCAGCCTACGAGAACTATCTGAAAATCGCGCCGGACGGAAAATTTGCCGCTGATGTTCGCCTAATTCTGCAGGCGCTTTGAGCTGAGTCTCCCGCTTTGTTGCGGTGTGTCTTTCCCAGATTACAGGGGCGTGAAGCTCTCAGAGGCGCTCGATCTTCAAGTCGTCGAAGTACACCTGTGACGCCCAATTGTTGAATGCAAAGCGATCATGACCTTCGCCCGACAAAGGGGATGGGTCGAAGTACTCGAGGTGAAGCTCGTCGTTGACGAAGAACTTGAGCTCGTGGTCCTGGCGTTCGACGCGGAGTCGGTAAACGGTGTTCGGTGCCATTTGTGCGCTGCGCTGGGTGATTTCCCGTCGATCCGCATACTGCACCCTTGCCGCCCTCGGGTCCGCGGCCAGTTCACGTCTCAGTGATTCTGTGGTGGCCGGTGTACGTGGGGGATTGTGGCGTTCGCCGTGCTCGGCAAGTCGAGCGATGATGCTGCGGGAGTTGTTCCAACCGGCGAGAATGATGATGTACCCCGATTCGTGGTTGCGCCCGTCACCAAAGAGCTCGACCTTCATATCGACCGCTTCACTCTTTGATTCGGCGGTGAAGCTGATGCGCACTTCGGCAGGCAAGGCGGCGTCCAGCCACAAGGGAACGTTGTGCGCGCCATCGTTGTAAAGGCGGCCATCGACGACTTGCCAACCACCCCCCATTGAGAACCACTCCGATCCCAGCGCCACTGAGAAATCCTGGGAGTAGGGGATTGTGGTTGTTGGTTTTTGGGTGCAACCCGCGGCAGTCACGAGGCCCAACAGCATGGGCATCAAACCAAGTAATTTCATGGGGGCGTCATATCCCAGAAATGACGGCAAACGAAACACAGGACGGTGGCGACGGTGGTGGCGGCGGCGACGGTGGTGGCGGTGTTGACGGCCTACGAGCTCGTGAGCACGTTGGTGTTCATGTCGACCTTGGCGACGGAGAGGATCTCGCCGGTCTCGACACGCACCATCTTGGCAAACAGAGTCGCGCCCTTCTCATGCACTTGGAGCTTGGCAACGATGAGCAGCTCGGCCCCAACCATCTTGCCGACCCCGACAGTGTTCTCCGCGTCGAAGAGGTCTGAGATCTGTAGCTTCAGCTCCTGTCCGATCTTGCTCATATCTCGCTCAAGCACTTTGAAGGCGCGGTTACGCGAGGCGGCAAAGATCATCTGCTCGGTGATGTATTCGCCCACGTCTTCGTGACCTTTTTCCGTACCGACGGGTACCACCGCCACCGGGGTGCCAGGTTTAAGTTGAATCGCGCTGTAGTCGGCGAGTTGACGCAGGACCTCAGCGACCGCGGGGGCCATAACCTTGTCACGCGGGATCTTTTTGTCGTTGGATGTGGCGACGATCGTGTCATCGAAGTCGCGCGGCACGTCGGTCATATAAGAGATTTCGCGCTTGACGATGCGAACCATCGCTTGGTCGAGGTTTTCGGTTGTGTAGTTGGAGCCAACATGGTGGCTCGCCTCGCCGACGCCGCCCTCGGAGTTGCCGGCAGAGCCTTGGGTTATGAAGACATATTCGCCCATGGTGTATTGCGCAATTTGTCGGAAGATGACCTCGCCGTCCCGGCCCAGTCCTCCCGCGCCGACAGTCGCCCACTTGATGCCGCGCCCCAGGGCCTCTTGCATGGCATCCCGATAGTTGAATTTCTGATCGTAGTCGGTGTGGGGGATGGCGTCGGAGACGGTGAATCCGAGGCGCAGAGCGTCGCTGCGCCAATCGAGCTTGTGCATGGCGTCGTCGAGGGCTTCTTGGAGGTCTTCGGGGGTATCGCCACCGCCGTCGGCGTCGAGCTTGTTGAGCACCCGTTGGAAGTCGTCAACGTTCTTGGTGAACTGGGTCACCTGGGTCACATAGTCATCGCCCCGATCGCGATAGGCGACGAGGCCAAAGCGGACGTCTGGCTTGGTTGGCAGGTTTGAGAGCTGAAAGTGAATGGCCTCGAGGGTTTTTTTCAAGCGGGCAATCTGGCTGCCCATGCTGCCGGTGGTGTCGAGGACCACCGCGATATCGACGGGCAGGGGCTTTGGGACCTTGCGAGCAAAGGGGAAGTGCAGGGCAACTTCGCGCTTCCCGGATCGCGAGAGCTGGCCGGAGCGGGTCTGAGATCCGCAGGTGGCGCGAACGACAAAATCTTTGGCGTGAGCCTCTGAGCTCGCCGCTGGAAAAAATTGAGTGCGACCATCGGCGTAGGTGACGCTGTGCGACAGCACTTTGCCGCTGGTCGTTTGTACTTCGACCTTGCAGTTCGGCAGGCTCTTCTCGTTCTCATCGACCAGGCGAATCACCAACCGCTCACTGACGTCGACTGGGTGCACCACCAGGTGTTGGTTTTCACCAAGAAAGCTGAGGAAACGATTGTATTGCTTGTTGTCATCATGGCGGCCAGCTTTGATCGAAGGAGCAACAACGGAAGCGCTGCCGCTTCCCTCTGACGGGCTGCTGCCTTCGTCGTCCCGGCCCCCGGCCACTTTGCCGGCGGTGCGGCTTTCGGTCTCGGTTTTCTTGGCGCGGGGAGGGGCAGGGGGGACAGCTGGGGCGCGGTCAGCTTTGGTGTCGCCGTCTGCTTCGAGGCCGCCAAAGTCGCGGGCTGTTGCTTCTTCGTCTTCAGCGCTTGGCTCTGCGCTCGGCTCGGCGCTTCGCCCATCGGTGCTCGCGATTTCTGCCCGATCGTCTGTCGGTACTCCGTCCAATCTTACCGACTCCTCGCTCGGTGCTGCTTCTGGGGCATAGCTGTTGAGAGTTCCCGAATCGGCGGGGCCGCCAGAAGCAGGGCGGTGCGCTCCGGCGCAGCCAGAAACCATCCACGCGAATACCACCGAACGTGCGATCGCTTGCCTCATCATCCTCTGTCTCCTCACTTTTGGAACTGCCCCTTCCTAACACAGAACCGTCCCGCTCACATCACTCCCACCATTGCCGGGGCAGCGTTTTTGCTCTAGTTAGTCGGCGCAGCGTACGGAATCGGGAAGGGCAGCGTCTATGACCCAACATTTTGACGTCGCGGTCGTCGGCGGCCAAGCGTCGGGTTTGATCGCCGCGGCGTTGTTGGCCAAGCGAGGCAGACGCGTGGTTCTTCTTGATCACGGCGAAAACACCACCTACTACCGCCGTCGTGGTTTGCGCCTGCCGTTGATTCCGACCCTGGTTCCCGTATTTGAGAACTCGCCGTTCATCAAAAGGGTTCATGACGAGCTCGGTCTTGCACCTGAATTGCGCTCAGCTTCAGAGCCGCTGGATCCGATCTTCCAGGTGATCATGCCCAAGCATCGCATCGATGTGCGCGCCGACCGTGATGCCCTCCTCGAGGAGATTGGGCACGAGTTTCCCGAGATGGTCGATCCCGTGGCGAGGTTTTTCACCCAACTGTTTGCTCTCGATAAGGAGATCTCACAGTTTCTTGAGGAGTCGTCACCCCTCCCGCCCTGGGGCATGTGTGAACAATGGCGGATGCGCGGGATCTTGTCCAAAGCGAAACACCTCGATGCTCCCTTTGAGAGTCGAGACATGCTCGAGGGTATTCCCCCCGACCATCCTGTGCGTGAGCTCCTCTTGGGGCCTCTTACTTTTTTTGGACACCTTCCGGTCAAGGAGCCGTCAACGCTTCACGCGGTTCGTCTCATCGCTCGTTTCTATCGTGGAACTCTTGCCTTCGCCGACAGACTCGGCGGGCTTCAGGCTGTCCTGCTCAAGGTGGCGCGCGACACCGGTGTCGAAATTCGCCGTGGCGCTGTTGTTCGCAGTATCAGCACCCGTGGCAAGAGGCTCCACGAAATCATCGAGGCGGGCAGCAAGATCAGCATCACCGCAGACTATTTTGTTGCGAACACCTTTGGGCCATTTCAGGAGTTGCTGCCGGCGAATAAGTTGCAGGCACGTTACGCGCAAACTCAACGGGCCAATCATGCCACGGGGAGCCTGTTGGTTCTCAACCTCGTGGTCCAACAACAGGTCATCCCCAAGGGTATGGCGCAGGCATTGTTTTTGCTCAACGGCCGCCGGCAACCGCGGGATGACGAAGCCACTGACCCCGCTCTGTTCTTGCGTCGGTATCCCGCCATGCAACGCGAGCCTCGCCCGGTACATACTGCCGATACCCAGGACGACCCCAAGAACGAGGTTCTAAGCATCGCCTGCCCGGTGGACACCGCCGATGTAGCACGGTCGCCGGAACGTCTTGCCGCGCTCAAACAACAGCTCACCGAGCGAGTAGGGCGGTTGATTCCATTTCTGCGCTCATTTGTCGTTGATATGTCGTTGCCAGTAGAGACATCGGGGTGGGATGTGGAGACGGATGATGTGATCCGGCGCATTGATCCCTGGTCGTTGCATCCGATCTTCGAACCTGCAAAGCGGCCATTGTTCGGGGTTGCCAGTCGACCGACACGGACCGCGTTCAAGAATGCGGTTCACACCGGTCGCGATGTTGCGCCGGGACTCGGGCTTGAAGGTGAATACCTGGCCGGGCTCGCCGCAGCCGATGCCCTGGTCCGCATCGCCGGTCGTAATTGGCAAAAACCCAGATAGAGAAACCGAGGCCGGATCAATTCAAGACACGCTCTCGGGCAGCCGCGGGAAACTCAGGCAGCTTTGGTGACTTTGCCGCTGCGTAGGCAACGGGTGCACACACACACGCGCTTGACCGTACCATCGACGATCGCGCGAATCTTCTGGATGTTCGGCTCTTGTTTGGTCCGAGTCTTGATATTGGAGTGGGATATTTTGTTACCCACCATGCGTTTTTTTCCGCAAATGTCACACGTCATGACTGTTCCTCCAGTCGAAGGCGCGCTTTCTTAGCAGAGTCGGAGCGATTTGCAAACCCCCTCTAGCGCAAATCTTTATTGCGCGGAAGAATTGACGACGAACTGGGTTGAAATAGCGGCTAGACCCGATTTTACTGGTGTGCCCCCGCCGGACCAGAGATACTGCCGTCGGCTCGAGGCCGTCGCCGTGCGGCCTTGGCCCCAACATATGAAGCTCGAGTAATCCAAGATGTCCAATACCTCTGCGGATCCCCGATTCGCCACCGACTTCAATCCCCGCACTGACCCACCGCTTGATTTTACCGACAAGTCTCTCGGTGAGATGACGGCGGATGACTATCGCGCCCTGGGGTTCATGTGCGGCCTCGAAGTGCATCAACAGATACTCACGAGAGGAAAACTGTTCTGTCGTTGTCCGGCTGGGAGACGAGCACACGAGCTCGACGCCGAGGTTCTGCGACACATGCGCCCAACTCTCAGTGAGCTCGGTGAGTACGACGGTACCGCCCTGATGGAGTTCAAGACAAAAAAGGAGATTGTCTATCTTCTCGAGCGCGAATCCGTGTGCACATACGAAATCGACGACACACCTCCGTTTGAGATAGACGAAGAGGCGGTCAAGACGAGCATCGAAGTCGCCTCATTGTTCAATCTCAATCTGGTGTCTGAGCTGCACGTGATGCGCAAGCAGTATCTCGACGGCTCGATTCCCACAGGCTTTCAGCGCACGGCGATGATTGGCCTGTCGGGGTCAATCCCTTTTCGCGTGCCTGAGCTCGGCGTTGACCGGGAGTTGCGCATCCGCCAGCTCTCGCTTGAAGAGGACTCTTGTCGCGAGGTCTCTGATGTGGGCCACCGCATCACTTTCTGGACGGACCGGTTGGGAACACCGTTGACTGAAGCGGTGACCGAGCCCGAGTTGCTAACCCCCCTAGAAGTTTTCGCTGGGGCCCATCTCGTCGCCCGCACCGCACAGATCACCGGCAAGGTTCGCCGCGGCCCTGGGGCTGCGCGGCAGGATACCAATGTATCGGTAGCAGGTGGGCGCCGCACCGAAATCAAGGGGGTTCAACACCACAGTGCGTTGCCGCTCTTGGTTCATGTAGAGGCTTTCCGCCAGCTCAATCTTTTGCGCGTCAAGGCGGAGCTCAAACATCGAGGGGTGCCTTCGGAGATGCTGCAGCTCCCAGTTAAGGGACTGCCGTGGGAGCTGTCGCCTTTGGTCGCCGATGTCGGAGACGCCTTGCGCGGTGTCGACTTCGGTCCCATCCGTGATGCTCTCGAGACGGGGCAGACAGTTGCGTGTGTCCGCCTTCCGACGTTCGCCGGTCTGTTGGCGCATACCACTCAGCCTGGGGTCACCTTTGCTCGTGAGTTTGCCGAGCGGGTTCGTGTGATCTCATGCCTGACAGCTCGTCCTTTCATGATTCACTCCGATGTGAAGGACTACGGCATTTCCTCAACCAAGTGGCGACAGCTGCGACAGCGGCTCCACGCCAACAAGTGGGACGCGTTGATGGTTGTGTGGGGCCCTACGGCTGATGTCGCCACAGCCGCACGGGAGATCTGTAATCGAGCGCAGGACGCGTTGGCCGGCGTTCCAGCAGAGACTCGGCAAGCATTTGTGGATGGCACCACGGGCTTCGAGCGGATTCTACCTGGAGCCGACCGGATGTATCCCGACACCGACACCCCGCCATTGCGAATTCCAAACCAATGGGTAGCCGACATTCAGAGCGACCTGCCCGAGCGACCATGGAACCGATTGTTGCGATATGAGGCACTCGGCCTCTCTCCCGCCTTGGCACGCAGTTTGGAACAGGCGTCTTGGTCATTTTTGTTCGATGGTTTGGGGCTCCATGAAGGTGCGTTGGCACGTCGCGTTGCGTTCGCCTTGGAACGGTGCCTCCCATATTTACGTCGATCGGGTGTGGACCCGTGGCTGCCCGCGGCAATGCGAGTACGACCGCTCATTGAGGCAGTGGAGAACCAGAGGGTGAGGGTAGAGGCGCTTGAGGCATGTCTTTGCGCCTTGGTGTCCGAGCCCGATGTTCAATCCGACAAGATTCTGGCTCGCTTCATGATCAAAAAAGACGAGCCCGCCAAGCTCGAGGTCCTCGCCGATCAGATTGGCGAACGTCTTGTGGAAATCGGTGCCAAAGGAGAGGACGTTGCGTTGCGCTGGGCCATGGGCCAAGTGATGCCACACATGCTGGGGCGAATGTCTCCGGCTGTGGTCGAAGGCAAGCTCAAAGAGGTCTTGGCAGCACGGAGTCATCCATGAGCGACGACAAAGAGCTATACAAGGGTTATCGCGAGCCTTGCCTCGCAATCATGAAGCGGTTCGGTATTACAGTCTGGTCTGAGGTTCGTGCGCACACGAGCCGAGGCCAGTTTGAAGGTCTGGTTCTGCCACGCTCTGAAACCTCTGACGCTGACCACCTCGTGCTCAAGCTCATCAGTGGTTACAACATGGGGATCCGTTACGACACCATCGAGTCCTTAGAGAAAACGGGTTACCGCGAGGCACACTACAAGATTCCGGAGAAGGCGTTCCCCACCGATCCCAGCAAGCCACGTGTGAAGTTGTTGGGGACCGGAGGAACGATTGCATCGCGTCTCGATTATCGCACCGGTGCGGTGATCCCAGCCTTCAGTCCCGGGGAGCTGTATGGCTCAGTTCCGGAGCTCGCGGACATCTGCAATCTCGATACCGACAAGCTCTTCGGGGTGTTCTCTGAGAACATGGGGCCCGAGCAGTACCTGACCCTCGCCGAGAATGTGGGAGCGGCGATCGCCAAGGGTTACGACGGCGTGGTTATCGGCCATGGCACTGATACCATGCACCACACGGCGGCGGCGCTCTCCTTCATGGTTCAGAACCCGCCGGTGCCTGTGATCATGGTGGGAAGCCAGCGCTCGTCGGACCGACCGTCATCTGACGCCGCACAGAATCTCCTCAGCGCGACTTGGGCCGCTGCCCACGGGCCGATCGCTGAGGTGATGGTCTGTATGTTTGGTCCCACCTCTGACCGTTACAACCTGCTGCACAGAGGTACGAGAGTGCGCAAGATGCACAGCTCTTATCGCAGCACTTTTCGCACGCTCGGCGATATCCCGTTGGCGATGGTCGAGTGTGGCAAGGTGGAACCGCTCAAGAAAGACTATGCGCCGCGGCGGGATGACCGCAATGTGACCATCCAGGCTTTCTTCGAAGAGAGGGTCACGCTCCTTTATTACTACCCCAACATGCATCCCGACTTGCTCGAGTCGATGATCGATCTTGGCTACAAGGGGATCATCATCGCCGGCACCGGGCTCGGCCACGTCAACCGCAAGATCTACCCGGCCCTCGAACATGCAAAGCGCGCCGGTGTGCAGGTCTACATGACTCTGCAGACCTTGTGGGGATTCGTGCAGATGCATGTCTATGAAACGGGGCGAGAGATTCTCGAGCTGGGGGTGGTGCCCCTGGCCAACATGCTCCCCGAGGTCGGTTACATCAAGCTTGGTTGGGCCCTAGGGGTTCACCCCAACGATCCAGAAGCAGCGAAGCAGCTCATGATGACATCCGTCGCGGGGGAGATGACCAGTCGCGAGCCCCATGACGGGTACCTGATCTTCCAGGGGGGCATTCCCGAGGTGAAAGACTTCCTCGAGCGGGTTTGGCAGTAGCCTACGTATTCGCCAAGAACCCTCAGCGAAGATCATCGTCCTTGAACATGTCGTCGGCTGAGACGCCCCTTTTGACGGCGATGGCCTCGACCTCGACGTCGACTCCCTTGGGAAGGGCTGAGACCTGGACGGCAGCACGTGCCGGTAGCATCTGGCCGACAAACATCTTCTCGTACACCTGATTGACCTTGTCGAAGTCCCCCAGGTTGGTCATGAAGATGGTGCACTTGACCACCTCATCCATGGAGAACTTGGCGTCGAGGACGATGTTCTTCACGTGGGTCAGGGCGATCTCTGCCTGCCGCTTGATGTCGCCCTTAAAGACATCGCCACTCGGCACTTCAATCGGGATCTGTCCTGAGACGAACAGCATCTCCCCCGGCTGCTTGACCCGCACAGCTTGGGAGTATGGGCCGATGGGTTTTGGAGCCTTGCGTGAGGTGATCATTTCATGAACAGGTGGGCGTCGCGCCATGAAGTCCTCCAAGTTGCCGCCGCGACAATGTGCGGTGGCGTTTCCTACCGCTACTGCTTTGGGGATTTCGGCGCAAGCGAGACGCGCAGGGCACACAACACCTTGGCGGCCGAACAGGACGAGGGCACGCTCGTTCCGAAGAGAGCGACTGGGGTTGCCCTGCACACGGAGCGCTGCCAAAATCGGGGAATGATGATTCCCGCAATTTTCGTGTTTGGTGTGGCGGTGGGGCAGACGGCTCCCGTGGCTGAGGTGCCGACTGACTATGCTACGGCAGTGCATAAGGCCTTCGTGGCTGCATCTGCCAATTGGATCAACGAGAACGCCAACGCCCTGAAGGGTTCGCTCAAGGGCCAGAAAAGGCGATTGGTGGTGCTCGAGCTCATGATTGGTGCCGATGGGGCGCTGAGCGCCGAACGTTTGGTGATGGATAGCGAAGATAACACCGTCGATGATCTCGCCCGGGGATTGGTGCTTGCAGTCGAGCCACTGCCTCCCCCCCCGCCTGAGGTTTTCTCCGGTCAAGCCAACGCCGTCTGCCTGATGCGTTTCAGATTCTCGATCGTTAAGCAAAAACCAGCATTGGCGATGGCGACGGCCTGTCAAAACGGAGTTGAGCCAGTGTTCCAGGTGGCGGGAATTGACGAAAACGTCTCGGCAGAAAAGGACCCGGGAGCTCGACTTTTTCTCGGTTGGGCCAAGGAGGGCTTGGGAGATCTCGAGTCTGCGACGCGTCTCTATCGCCAGGCGGTGATCTCCGCGCCGGACTGGGATTTGGCTGCACGCGCTCTAGGATTGAGCCTCGTGAAGGGGAAGAAGGCACCGCAGGCGATTCCCTACCTGAATACCTACGTCGAGGCGCACAAGGGTGCCGTCGATGCCCATGTCTTTGCGCGGGAGATCGACCGTTTCAAGAAACTGCAGGAGGCGAAGATCGCCGAGGCAAATCGCGTCCGCACGCGCCTGTCAAAGGCAGACATTGGGATGGGGATCAAAAAGGGATATGCGCTCCTCGAGCCGTGCCTCACAAAGGCACGAAAGGAGCGGAGGCTCGAGGTTGGGGTGGACACGTTGGTCCTCACCTGGCGAATCAAGCACGACGGCACGGCTCACATGGCGCATCTGGAGGCCCCAAAGTCGTTGGTTGCCACCGAGTACGCAGAATGCATCGAGCGGTCGGTCGGGACTTGGCGGTTCCCGCGATACAGTGAGGGATCTGAGGTGACCGCATCGCGGGTGCCGATCAAAGTGCGTGGATCGACGCCAGAAGTGAAGGTGGCCTCGGAGACGACAACCCCCCAGCCCACGGAATCCATCGACGAGTCCTCCTTTTCGCAATGCGAACGCACGCCTGAGGAGATTCAGGGTCACATACGCAAGAGCTGGGGGCGAGTGAACGCATGCATCATGGCTGAGCGGCAGCGTGCGCCAAACGTGCCCATGCCAGAGGACTTACCAATTTCCTTTGTCATTGATGCACAGGGCCCGATTCGTAACATCGCCGTCGAGCACCGGGCCTACCGAGAGGGGCCATTGTTCGTTTGTGTGCAGAAGGCTCTCTATGGGGCGTTGCTGCCCAATGACGGGGCAGATTGTCCGGCACAGTTTGCGTTGGATTTGCACAAACTGGCACCGCGGCATCAGTTTTGAGAGTCCGCGCCGTCCATGCAGGCCATGCAGGCCATGCAGGCCATGCAGGCCATGCAGGCCATGCAGGCCGGGGCTGTCCACGCAATCGGAGAGTTGCTACATTGTCCCTGTGACAGATGAATTTGTTCGAGCGCTGGTCGTTGAGAGTGATCTGGTTGTAGGTGTTGCCACAACCACCGGCGTTTGCGCACGCGCGCAACGGCAACATGACCTCGCGGCCACATCCGCGGTGGCGCTGGGTCGCCTGATGACCGGGACGGTGCTGACCGGGTTGTTACCTCAGAGCGGCGCGGCTGTGAGCTTGCAAATTCTCACCAACGGTCGAATCCGGCAAGTGTTTGCCGACATCACAGACAGCGGCCATGTGCGGGGTTACATCAGACCACCCGATCTGGGTATTCCGCCCCTTTCGGAAACACAGCGGCTCGGGCGACGAACCTTGGCGCACGCGATGGGAGACGGCATTCTATCGATGATTCGCACCGCCGATGCGGACCCCTGCGTCCAAAGCTCAATCGAGCTCTTGACGGGAGAGATCGATGAGGACCTCGAGGACTTTTTCGGACGTTCCGATCAGGTAGCCTCCGCGGTCGCCTTAGACGTCTTGCTCGATGCGGACGATCGGGTTCGCGCTGCTGGTGGCGTATTGGTCCAGGCGCAGCCGAGTGCCGATTTGCAGCGGCTCGAAGCAACTCGTGCGGCCATTGCCGACGGTGGGTTTGCGGAAATGCTGGCAGAAACCTCTGATGCAAGAGAGCTCTTGCGGCGACTGTTCGCTACAGCCAAAGAGATTGACGCCACACCGTTAGAGTGGAAATGCCGGTGTTCGCAGGAACGAGTCGTCACCTCTTTGAGGGTGATCGATGTATCCGAGCTCGCGGAGATGGTGGCCAAAGGTGATGAGGTCGAAGTCACCTGCGATTTCTGCGCGGCAAGGTATAAGGTGACACCTCGGGAAATTGAGGAAGTCTACACCGCCATCATCAAGGCGCAGGTTTGAGTCTCAGACCCGACCTGTGTCTCTCGATTGTTCATTGTTCATTGTTCAACGCGGCCAAACAACCAGCAAGCGCTCTTCCGTCATCTCCGCGGTCGACCAGCGAAGACCTTCACGGCCGAAACCGGAATCCTTGACGCCGCCATAGGGCATCATGTCGACCCTAAAAGTGGGGAAGTCGTTGTGTATGATGGCGCCAACTTCGATTTCGTTGAAGCAGTGCCACAGTGCGCGGACGTCGTTGGTGAAGACCCCAGCCTGGAGTCCGTAGCGCGAATCATTGACCATGGCTGTTGCTTCCTCCCAGGTGGAGAAAGAGGCGACCGTGAGCACCGGGCCGAAGGCTTCATTGCATGAGATAGGCTGCTTTGGATCGACTTCGCTCAACACCGTTGGCGAGACGGTGTTGCGATTACGCTCATTGCCGCAGTGGACCCGCGCTCCGGAGCGCTTTGCTTGGTCAATCCAGTCCATGATCCTTTCTGCGTTCGCCGAGTCAATCATCGCAGACATCAGCGCATCACGATCTTCGGGAGCACCCACGAGCGTCCTGTTCTGGCTCTCCTCGGTGAGTCTGGAGACGACTTCAGCAACAATCGACTCATGGGCAATCACTCGTTGCACGCTGATGCAAACCTGTCCGGCATAGGCGTAAGCACCGACGGCAATTCTCGGAATGGCCCAGTCGAGGTCGGCATCGGCACCGATGACAGCGGCGGCATTGCCACCGAGTTCGAGCACCACCTTCTTCTTACCCGACCGCGTCTTGAGGCTCCAGCCGACCTCGGGAGACCCCGTAAAAGTGATCAGCTTGAAGCGTGAGTCCTCAATGAGTCCATCGGCTTCTTTGCGGGCGGCGGGGACGACACTGATGGCCTCGGGAGGAAGTCCAGCTTCCACCGCCACCTGCCCCATCAAGAGCGCAGCCGAGGGCGTTTGCGAGGCCGGTTTGAGGACGATGGGACATCCTGCGGCGATGGCTGGTGCGAACTTGTGCGCAGAGAGGTTGAGAGGAAAGTTGAATGGGCTGATGCCGAGAACTGGGCCAACGGGAAATCGGCGGATGATTCCATGGCGCCCCTCTCCGACTTGGTTGCTGTCGATGCCCACTCCTGCTCCGTCAGCATAACGCTTGCACTCCTCCGCAGCATTCTTGAACGTATCGGCGCATCGAGTGGCTTCGCCGAAGGCCAGCTTCCAAGGCTTTGCTGCTTCTTCACAGATAGCGTGGGCAATCTCCTCCCGTCGTTCGAGCAACATGGAGGCCATGCGTTCGAGAATGTCGGCCCTCTTCCATGTTGGTAGCTTGCGCATCACAGGAGCCGCCCTCTCGGCTGCGGCCATGGCTTGCTCGAGAAGGTCGGCCGTCGCGAAGTGGACCTCGGAGACGGTCTCGCCGGAGTAGGGGCTCCTGATCTGTGTCACAATCCCGGCCGTAGGCTCGCCGGCAATGAGAAGCTCGAGTGTACGCATGGGACCTCCTTGAGTCCGGACCTGCCCGGGCGTAGCATACGTGCAACCGTCTCAGCAGGAAATGTCAATCGGCCAGTATGACTATGAGAGGCAAGAACATTGTGACGATCGCCTTGGTCCCGGTTGTCGAGTGCCTATATTAGCGCCCACGCTAACCGCCAATGGGCGAGGTAGGCCATGTTCATGAGCGCAGCTTTTCCATCAGAGTTTCGCAATCTCGAGGCCATGTTGCTCGGCCAAAGGTCCGCACACCGGCACCAACCGGCGTCGACCTTCGAGCAACGGGCAGGGCAGCTCGAGGCTTTGCTCAAGCTCATTGTTGACAACCAAGATCGTATCGCCGCGGCCATCTCTGCCGACTTCGGACATCGATCGCCCCACGAGTCCAAGCTGGCCGAGATCTTTCCCGCAGTGAGCGCCATTGGACACACGCTCAGGAATTTGCGGGAGTGGATGCAACCGAGCCGGCGACGGCTGGCTGTAGTATTTTTGCCTGCCACGGCGAAGGTTCACTACAGGCCTCTCGGCGTTGTCGGAATCATTTCGCCGTGGAACTATCCCTTTCAGTTGGCTATCTTGCCGTTGGTCGCGGCCCTCTCTGCGGGCAATCGTGTGATGCTCAAGCCCTCCGAACTAACCCCTGCGACCGCACGGATCATCGAAGAACTTCTCAGCGAGCTGTTCTCACCGGAGCAAGTCAGCGTCGTGACCGGTGGACCGGACGTCGGTGCAGCCTTCAGCTCATTGCCCTTCGACCACTTGTTTTTCACAGGATCGACCCGTGTTGGCAGGGCCGTCATGCGTGCGGCTGCAGAGAACCTCACTCCCGTGACCCTCGAGCTCGGTGGCAAGTCTCCTGCGATTGTCCACGAGTCATTTCCCATCGACCAGGCGGCGGATCGTATCGCGGTTGGCAAGACGTTCAATGCCGGTCAAACGTGCATTGCGCCGGACTATGTGCTGATTCCCCGAACCCGGGTGGATGAATTCGCAGCCGCATTCGTCGCCGCTGTTACGCGCCGCTTTCCCTCATTGCAGGGCAATGACGACTACTCATCGGTCATTGCAGATGGACATCGGCGGCGGTTGCAGGGACTCATCGACAACGCGAAAGAACACGGCGCGAGAGTCATCGAAATCAATCCCGCTGCTGAAAGTTTCGATGATGGGCTGCACAAAATGCCGCCAACGCTTATCTTGGATGCGACCGACGAGATGGCCGTGATGCAGGAAGAGATCTTTGGGCCGGTGTTGCCGGTTATTGGATACGAGAGCCTCGACGATGCGATAGCCTATGTGGGGGACAGGCCGAAACCATTGGCTCTCTACTATTTTGACTATGACGACGGTCGGGTCCAGAACGTTCTCGATCGAACGGAGTCAGGTGGGGTGACCATCAACGACACGATGCTCCATGTCGTCCAGGATGATTTACCGTTTGGCGGGGTGGGCGAGAGTGGCATGGGACTGTACCACGGCCACCAGGGTTTTCTGACGTTCAGTCATCAAAAAGCCGTGATGCATCAGAGTCGATTGAGTGTTACCGGGATTTTTTCGCCACCGTATGGCAAGGCTGCGGCGGCCGGAATCGAGATCCTGTCGGGGAGGTGGAAACGCAGGTTGCCGTGGAGGCAATGAGTGTTGCGGTCGCCGCACAAATCCACGACAATGCACCAACGATTTTGGGGGACATGTGCCGAAGGCCCATTCACCGCAGGACTCAGGCGCTAA
>Ga0156400_1236_pt2 | contig 48655 bp, 41 predicted proteins | sample RifOxyA3_FD_108044 | JGI IMG/M metagenome (GOLD analysis project Ga0156400, IMG submission 108044) | Deltaproteobacteria bacterium RIFOXYA12_FULL_58_15
TGAGATCAATAGTGCCGACCTGGGCGTCGATTCGAGTGGCGAGGGGACCTTTGAAATCAGCCGCAGGCTTGATGATCAAGGGCACGTGGATGAGCTCGTCGTAGAGTGTAGGGCCGCCGTGCCCGAAGTAGTTGTCGTGCTCCCACATGAGTTCACCATGGTCGGAGACCAAGGCGATGATGGTGTCCTTGTAGATGCCGCGTTCCTTGAGGGTGTCGATAATTCTGCCGATGCGGTCGTCAACATAGGCAATCTCGCCATCATAGAGGTCACGTGCTAATGGTTTGAAACGTTCGGTGATCGCGCCGTTTTCGACACAACGGCGACAACCCAACACTCGCCCCTCGCCAATCATCACGGGCAATGAAACCCCCAGGTCGTCCATGGCACCGGGCTTGGTGAAACGATCGACAAAAGGGTCCGGCTGATTGAAAGGTTGATGTGTGTCGTTGAAGTGCAAGAACAAAAAGAAGCGTTGATCACCGTTGCCCTCGAGCCAGGCGAGAGTTTTTCCAAGGTTGTCATCGGCGACAATGTTGGGATCGGGTACGTTGAACCACGTATCGAAGCCTTGCTCGAATCCCATGTTGTAAAGGTAGGCCTTGTAGGCGATCGCATGGGTGATCCAACCCTTGTCCCGCAGGTGTTCGGTGAGGGTGTGGATCTGTGGGGCTATGGATCGAACCCGGTGAATCACCTGGTGTCGCGATGGCATCATTCCCGTAAAGAGTGAAGCAAACGAAGGGCTGGTCCAGTTGGCCGCAGCGATGGCGTTGGCAAAGGTAACGCTGTCTTTGGCAAGCTCGGACACGCGAGTCGAAGTAGGACGACTGGTCCAACCCTGCATGCGATCGGCACGCAAAGTGTCGACGGCGATGAGGAGAATGTTGGGAGGGTCTTCGGTGCTCCGTGGCACATCGATGACTGGGCTTCCCCACAGGCCGATGCCCGACTGGCCGTCGGGAGCCGATGTTTCCAGGGTGAGCTCGATGTGCTCGCCAGTGAACTGCTGCAAAGACACCCGATGCTCGTGCCAGTGCCACAATTCATCTTTGACCTCGAGCCCGTGACGCAAGAGTTCCACTTCTCCTTTGGCGTTCTTTGCACGCACCACAAAGTTGATCTGCTCGCCTTCTTTGGACGCCTTGAATGGGGCTGTCGACAGGGACAAACGGGCATTCGCGGCCACGTGGATCTTGAAGGTCATCTGGGTTGGCGTCGGTGCGAACAGGGCGTAGCGATAGTCGTAGTTGTTATCGAAGGGCGGTTTGAGATCACGAACAGGGCGAATAGGAAGCATTTGCCCGTGCTTGACCAAGCCGCTCGGGTGAACCGAGAGATGGTCCTTCCACACAGCCAACTCCTGCTCCATGGTGGGCTGGAGCTCCTCGACAATCAGGTCATCAAACATGGCACCATCACCTTTGCCGGCGAGGAGTTGCTCGGGGTCCTGCAGCTGAATCACCAAGGAGTGCGTCTGCGCAGAGGTGAAAATGCTGATGCTGTGGTGATCCCACTGTCGGGTTTTGGCTCTCGGCAGGTGATGCACCAACACCAGCTCGCCCATCCCGACAAAGCGTCCCTTGAGCACGCTGTCCACGTCGTCCGAATGGTTGAGATCCCGTGGATGTTTGAGGCGAACACGAGTCTCCATGATGCCCAAATCGATCCCAGGATTTGCGGTGTTGATGCCGCGGCTGATTCGATAGTGCCGCCTGGGCTCCACAGGTAACACGAAGATACATTTGTGTGGGTTCTGTCCGTGATATCGCAGCACCGCGCCACGCTTGGGATCGAATCGACGCTCGACGGTGCAAGCTCCGCGGGCAGGCCAACCTGCGGTGCCTGTATCAAAATCGGAAAAATCTGTAGCATAAATCTCTTTGCTGGCAAGCGAGTCGCCCATCGCTGCGACGGACCCCATGCTGTCGAGCCTCTTCATCGGCGACACGACTTTGGCATCGTCGAGCATGTCCGTGAGTCGGATCAATCGTGGAGCGCGGGCAACAGGTGCCTCAATCACCTCCTGCACCGCTTGCGATTCCGGCGACTCCTGAGACGCAATGTCCACTTGGGCGGTGCCACAGGCCACGGGTAACATTGCGAGAATCCAAAGCTTTCGCATGTCCACAGTCTCCTTGTTTGCGCCAGTTCCGTCAATTTTCTGTATGTCGGCCGATCGGTTCCGGGCTATGGTCTGCACCTTGATCCCAAACCGTGAGTTGCAGCCATGAACGAGAACCCCGACAACGAGACGACCGACCACCTCGACGAAGAGAAGACCGGCAAGAAGAAGACCGGCAAGAAGAAGTCCAGTAAAAAGAAGACCGGCAAGAGGACGACGGACAAGAAGACGACGGACAAGAAGATTAGCAAGAAGAAGACGGACAAGAAGACCAGCGAGAAGAAGACCAAGGCGCTCAAGACACGCAAGCCACGCAGAACCCCTCAGGAGATCGCTGAGGCGGAGGCCGCAGTTGGGGCAATTGCGGACGCGGTGCATGCCATCATCAAAGAGGCAGCGCCTGGACTTTCTCCGACGAGCAGGTGGGGTCACGATTGGTATGCTGGCACCGATTTGGTGGTCGGCGTCGCGCTTCATGGTGACCACGTCAACCTCGTCGTGTACAACGGCGAGCAGGTCAACGACCCGGAAAATCTCATGATGGGCGTGGGATACAACCGTTCAGTGCGGATCAATCGTCTCGAAGACATTCGCAAGTCGCCCTTGATGGAGATCGTTCGATCCGCAGCGAGCGCGGATGCCGCCAAACAATCCCAACCGACCGGCCAGTTGAAGTCTGTCTAAGTCGAGGAGCATTTGATGAAGAAGCTGACCAAGTTGATGTGTGCCTGGGGAACCATGGTGGTCGCCGCATGTGCCACCACACCATCGTCTCGAGACGCAGCTCCACCCACCGTTGAGGAGGCAGAGGCCTTCGTTATCACCTTGGATCAAGAGCTGCGGGAGCTACAGATTGAGATCGATAAGGTCGCCTGGATAAAATATACCCACATCACTCCGGACACCGATTGGTTATTGGCCCGCGCCGACGAGAAGGTTATGCGCGAAGTCCGGCGTCTTGCGGATGCCGCACAACGTTTCGCGGGTCTTCCGGTCTCTGAGGCATCAGCACGAAAGCTTGCTTTGTTGCGGTTGTGGCTGAGCGCTCCCGGTCCCTCGGACCCTTCCGCCCGCCGCAATTTGGCCACGGTGAGCAGTGAGCTGACCAGCGCCTATGGCAAGGGTCAATACTGCCCTGCCGAAGGGGCTTGTCTCGACCTCGGTACCATGACCGATATCATGGCCGAGTCGCGCGACTACGACGAATTGCTCGAGATCTGGACCGGGTGGCGTAAGGTGTCACCACCGATGCGTGACAACTATGCTCGCTTCGTTGAGCTTGCCAACCAAGGTGCCAACGAGCTCGGCTTTGCCAATGTGGGTCAGCTTTGGCTATCCCGGTACGACATGCCACCGGAAGCCATCGAGGCCGAAGCCGAACGGCTGTGGCAACAGGTGAAGCCGCTCTACGAATCCCTACATTGCTACGTTCGCCGCAAACTCGCGGAACACTACGGCACCGACAAGGTACCCCTCGACAAACCGATTCCCGCGCACCTGCTCGGCAACATGTGGGCGCAGGAGTGGAACAACATCTATGGGCTCGTGGCCCCTTACCCGAAAGAGCCAGACCTCGACGTTACGGCAAAACTGGTGGAGAAAGGTTACGACGCCACAAGGATGGTACAGCAGGCTGAGTCTTTTTTTGTCTCCTTGGGCATGCCCAAGCTGCCTGAGTCGTTTTGAAAAAACTCGATGATCACCAAACCACGGGACCGAGAAGTGGTTTGTCATGCTTCCGCCTGGGAGATGGGTGGTGAAGGTGATGTGCGCATCAAGATGTGCACCAAAGTGACCGGCGAAGATTTCTTCACGGTGCACCACGAGCTCGGTCACGTCTACTACTACCTGATGTACGAAGGCATGCCGCCCTTATTTCAACAGGGTGCCAACGACGGCTTTCATGAAGGGATCGGTGACACCCTGATGCTGTCGGTGACCCCCAAGTATCTCGTCGATATTGGCTTGTTTGACAAAGTTCCCAACACCGCAAAGAGTGACGTGAACTTCTTGATGAAGCGCGCCCTCGACAAAGTCGCCTTCTTCCCCTTCGGTAAGCTCATCGATCAATGGCGTTGGGAAGTCTTCGATGGTCGCATCAAGCCCGAGCAGTACAATGCAGCCTGGTGGAAACTGCGTACCGAGTATCAAGGCATCGCCGCACCGGTGGAGCGAACCGAGGCAGACTTCGACCCCGGTGCCAAATACCACATCCCCAACAACACGCCCTATCTACGCTACTTCCTCGCCACGGTATTGCAGTTCCAGTTCCACCGTGCGCTCTGCCAGACCGCAGGCCATGAAGGCTCACTCAACAGTTGCTCCATCGCCGGCAGCAAGGCGGCTGGCAAGAAGCTCGCCGACATGATGCGCATGGGCTCCACCCGGCCGTGGCCCGAAGCGCTGCAAGCGATCGCTGGCGAAGATAAGATGGACGCGACAGCCATGCTCGACTACTTCGCCCCCCTGGCCAAATTCCTCGACGAGCAAAACGCCGGACAGATCTGCGGCTGGTGAGCCGGAACCCGCAACCACCCACGCCGGACGAGGTACGACTACACGACTACTGATTGGCCTTCTTTTTGAGGTAACAGAATGCCGGCTCTGCGTCTCCGAGCTTCCAAAGATGGATCGATCCGCCTTCGCATTTCTTGACGTCGCTGCAGGTACTGCAGTTGGTTTTCTTGATCCAATCTCTTCGGCGATAGGCTGCGAAGCGGGTTTGCCAAACATCGGCAAAGCTGTCGCGCAGAATGTTCCCCTGGTAGAACGAATGATGGTTGTTCGTGCAGCCCGTGATCGTGCCATCGCATAGGATGGAGGCCATGTTCACGCCAGCTCTGCAAAAGAACGGAAAGTCGCGAATTGCGCGATCCTGCTTGAACGGAACATACCCTTCGCAACTCGCGCCTACCTTGAGTCCTTTCTCGGCGTAGAAGGGTCGGCGCTCGGCGATCCAATCCAGCATTTCCCAGGTTTGTTCGTGGGTCATCAGAAGGCGACTGTTATTGGCGGCGCGCCCCGATGGAAATATTCGAAACAAACGCCAGGCTGGTATGCCGTTGGCAAGGAGTATTTGGCCGATCTCATCCAGCTGCTTGAGGTTTCCGGGATACACGCAGGTGACAGCGTCCATCATCTCGATGGAAGACTTGCCGAGTAACTCAAGGGCCCCCGTCACCTTGTCGAACGCAAGTTTATGGTTTCGTAGCTCGTTGTGAGCGTCACGTGTGCCGTCGAGACTCAGGGTGATGGAATATAGGCCACGATCAATCAACTGATCCAACCACGTCTTGTTTAGGGACATGCCATTGGTAACCATGCCCCATCGCATGCCAAGCCTGTTGATGTGGGAGACAATACTTTTGAGATCGGGGTGGACGAGGGGTTCACCACCGGTGATGACGAAGGCGACTTTGTCACCGAAATGCTCTTTGACGTAGGATATGATCTTGAGCCAACTTTCAGTTGTCAGCTCCGGCGCATCCGTGTTCGCGGTACAGTCAGATCCGCAATGCAGGCAGTTCAGATTGCAGCGGCGCGTGATCTCCAAAAACAGATAAAGCAAGCAATGCTCGCGCACTTCGATGTCCTTGTAGGCGCGAAAGGCTTGCTCTCGGACGAAATTCAGCATGGTCTATCCTAGGCGCGTGATCGACACACCGAACGACAATTGACATTCGTTTGCACGTGATCGACACACCGAACGACATTCGACATTCGTTGCTGCCGGGAAGAGAGCGCTGGACCTACTGTTCGGTCATCTCAACTTCATAGGTGGAATCTTCGGCGTTCAGTTGAACCGTCTCTGTTTGGAAGAGTCCGAGATTGTCAATTCCATCCTTGTCCGTGATGGTTGCCGCACACGTTGTCAAATCGGTATCTTCCTCCAGGCGGAACTGGACGAGGCCACCAAGGGTTTCTTCGGTGAACTCTTGCTCTGGAACCGTGCAGCTCATGACGACTTCGAGACCGTCGATGGGACTCTTGGCCGCATTGACGGTCGTGATGTCGATCGGGATCCGGTAGTCATCGCCGTCCACGGCCTCGCTCATACCGTAGCACGCCGCCAAAATCACCGTGGTCGTACCACTGACGATGGTCAACAGAACCTTCCGTGCAATTCGAGCCAACATCATTTCGTGTCTCCTCCGCCGAGTGATGGCAAAAGCTTAATTGTATTGAGCCAATCAAGCAAGCGGCATGCCAAGTAGCCCAAGTAACCGTCACCGCCACCCATTGTAGGTGCCTAGAATTGCCAGCATCTTCTCGCGGCAGCGACAGCGGTAGCAGGGTTTGTTGGGTTTGATGAGGTCAGCAAGGCATCGATGACGCGAGGGAACCATCTTGTCTCGACTTTGAGACATGATGCTCGCAACGCCGGATCACATAGTTTACATTTGTGTGGCCCCCTCTAAACCCCCTCAATCAATCTCGACGAACACGCGATTGATCTTCCCATCGACCTTGCTCACCTCGACCTCCGTGTAGAGCCCCAAAGGTCCGCGTCCCACAAAGCGATAGAAATCCATGTGCCGTTCGATTTGCCCGTCACCTTCTGTGTTTGGAAAGTGGCCAAAGGCCGCGCACTGTTCTTCGATTCCTACTGCGAGCAACCCGTCCCAGGTATTCGGAAGCCCACAGGTTTGCCAGTCTCGTTCAAACATACGTGTGTCGCGTATGTACGCAAAAAGTCCCCCACATGCGATTTCTCTCGCCGCGTCTGAACGAAGCGAGTGCGGGGGGTCTGCAAAAATTTGAAACGTGTGACGCAGAACGTCCTGTTCACGCTTGATATCGACACTCTCGAAACTGAAGCCCTCCGGCATCTTTGTGCCAATGGCGGACGCCGACATGATTCCATCGGGTGAGGCATCGAGCGCTAACGAATGCACGGAAGAAGAATGGTTAGAAGAAGAATGGGTAAAAGAAAAGGTGCCGCGGTGTCGCGCCTCAAAATTCGAGACAGCGCCGCTTGTGTCGGAGCGAAGCACATAGGCACCCTCAGCATAAACAAGACTTGCGTTTGGATGCGTCGTTTCAAGCGTCGCGTTCACGATCGGAATAGCTTTGAAAGGCGGCTCCACGGGCGTTCCCGCACGCACACGTTCATAAGCCTTGAACGTCATTTCTCCAAGCCCCTGATCAACGTGTGTGATGGCTCTGACTTCCTCGCGCGATAAGGTTCGAGCGTCTCGGCTGCCAGGCGGATTGAAATTCGACCACACACTATCCGCGTGTTTTTCGGCAGCTTCTATGAGTGTCTCGACGGACACGCGTGTTCGTTTACCACCCTGCTGACGAAGTTCTTGGGAGCGAAGCTTGAGATAGGTCGGAAGGGCCTTCTCCTCGTCCTTCGAAATGAGCTTGTTACCTTTTGCCGCCGCCACCGCCGCCTCACGTACAAGATCAGTGAAAGCTGTTTTCGCCGCATCCATCGTCACCATACGAGTCATCGTCGTTCCTTCATGGAGCCACCGGCCCCGGAGTTTACAGTTATGTGGCGATTCATCAGCGCCGCTCGGCCTTAGAAACCGTTGCAAGCATACACCATCAGGCTGCCCACCCAACAAACGAAAACTGCATCTGACCCAACGGCGGCGCCTAGGTTCCAACCCAACCCATCTATTCATGGGCGCTTCGGCATCCCCGATCGTTTCACTCCTGTTGCTCCGATTGCTCCGACAGCGCGTCCGCCCAGGCTTTCATGGCTGGATAGCGCCAGGCTTTGCGCGCCCCGATGAGACCGACGATCCCAGCTGGAACGCACGGAATGCTCGCGATGATTTGGAAGATCGCGCCCCGCCGGTACTGGCCGCGCTTCACCAGGAAGATCCCAATCAGTTGGCACACAGGTGCCGCCACAAAAACCGCGACGAACCCAACGCTGAGCCCGTCACGGGCGAGGACGCCGCCTACAGTGCGTCCACATCCAGCCGCGCCAGCTCCCGCAGAAGTGCCGGCACATCCTTCGTAGCTGTTGCCCACACCTCGTCAAGGTCGACGTCGTCGTAGCCGTGGATGAGACAGTTCCGCATACCGATCATGAGCCGCCACGGTACGTCGGCGAGCTCGTCGCGAAAGCTTTCCGAGAGGCGATTGGCGGCCTCGCCGAGCACCATGATCTGATGCAGAACGGCCGACTGCGTCTTTGCGTCCTTATCGAAGGCGGCGCGGTTCATGCCGTGGACGAACGCACCGATGAGCTCGGCAGCCTTGCGGATGTCCAAGACGATGGCGGCGTCACGCGACATCGAACGGCACGGCACTTTCCAGGATCGCCTTGCGGCGGATCCAGTTGGCGCTGCGCTCGATGGCACGCTTGCTCACGAGGTCTACCTCGCGGCCGAGGAGGGTACACAGCTCCAACCGCATGGCCTCGTGGTCGAACAAGCTCCAGCCCGCATCGGGCTCGAAGTCCACCAGGATGTCGATGTCGCTGTCGGGCCGGAAGTCGGGACGCAGCACCGAGCCAAACAGCTCCAGGCCGCGCACCTTCCAGCGCCGGCAAAAAGCCGCGAGCGTCGGGCGGTCGATGTTCAGGTTGGGCGGGACCATACAGACAATGTACCGACTCGGGCTCAGAAAGTGAAGTCGTTGGCGCGTGTTCGTGTCGCGCCGCTCGTGCCGCTATCGTGTCCTGGAGCGTCCTGGAGCCACCCACCAGCATCTTGCCATCAATCTCGGGGGAGGATCGGTTTGCTCGCGGGCGCAACCAAGCAACCGCAGGGCGGTCGTCTAGCGGGATAGATACACGAGCGGTGTGGTGTCTTTCGCGTTCGTTGTGCTACTCCTTCGCATCATGAGTCTAAATGACAATGGACCGCTCCACGAACTCGACGACGGAAACGACGGAAACCACCCATCCTTCCAGCCTTGGTATGCTCGATATGGCTGGTTTCTCTTGGGCGCATTGTGCATATGCGTTGCTGTTCTTGTTGGCTTCGTAGGCATGTTGGTCGGCATCGACGAGTCTTTTGCCGCAAGGTCGTTTTACAAAGTCGCTTTTGGATTCTTCCTTGCTGCGCTTCTGGGATTCGCAATCGGCACTGTTCGCGCCTTCACGAAAAGTATGGTTCGAGACAAGCACAAGACGCCGATGATGTAGGCGTACAACCCGGTGCCACCATAGACCCAGATGAGGTCGTCGGTGACGAGTCAGGAATCAGGGCCCCATCATGAAATGAAGAATAGGAATCATGCGATGAAGTTCGATAGCACCGAATTCGACCTCGACAGACGTTCGCGCAGCAGACGCCATCAAAGGAGACGCGTCGCTCAGCTGGTACTTCTGGCAGTGGCTGCGGATGTCATCGTGCTTTTGGTGGAGGTCGCCGCCGGTCTCGAGCCGTTGGCGGACTTCCAACATAGCCCGGTGATCTATGTGCACGCGTTTGTGGTCACGATCGGCACATTTGGCGTCTTTGGGGCTGTTTTGGGCTCTCGCGAGGCAATGCTGGAAGAGATGGCGTATCGGGATTCCTTAACCGGGTTGCTCAACTCACGATTCTTCCACGCGCGGCTGCGAGAAGAGATCGCGTCTGCCAGAAGGCACGAAAGACCAACCTCACTGGTGCTCCTCGATATTGACCATTTCAAGAAGGTAAACGACGAGCACGGGCATCCGGTTGGCAACCGGCTACTTGAGTTCATCGGTCAGGCGATCCAGTCAGTTCTCCGCGAAGGAGAGATAGCCGCTCGGGTGGGGGGTGAGGAGTTTGCCCTGCTGTTGCCAGGAGCGACGGCTGGCGATGCCGCCATAGCCGCCGAGCGTTTTCGCGTGGCGATGGGCCAAGTCACCGTGAACATCAACAACGACCGGACACTCGCCGTGACAGTCTCCGCCGGTGTGGCGTGTGCAAACCCGGATGGTGTCCAAGATGGAACCGAGATCTACAATCTCGCAGATAGAGCGCTCTACGCAGCCAAGGAGCAGGGTCGTAACAGGGTGGTGAATTGGATGGCCGGCAAGGAGACCACTGCCCGACCATAGGTGGCATGAATACCACGGCTCCACTTGCCCAGGTCATGGTCACAACCGAACTGAAAGAAAACCATGTCCGGAGGCCGAGTGACTCACTCGCCGATGGTGTAGGCGTACAACCCGGTGCCACCATAGACCCAGACGAGGTCGTCGGTGAGGGAAACACCGCGCAATGCCGATCCCGCGAGGGTGCCGGTGCCATTGGGGACCACCGTATCGGCGACCAGGCGTGGGGCTGAAGGGATCTCGAGGTCGACCAGCTTCAGGGTTCTATCGCTGCCCTGGGGGACGCTGGCGAGCAGAGTCCCGCGCAGATCGACGGTCGAGGCATCAATCCCACGCCACACAGGGTAGGCCACTGGGTTGGTCGGGATGGCCGCGTCAAAAACAAAGAGGCCGGCGCTGGCACTCACCACCACCAGGCCCGCTGCGTTGGTCGCCATAGCCTGACCGTTCGGCAGTGTGAAGGTCTGGCGCAGCGTCGGTTGGTTGCCGTTGCCGAGATCGAAGACATCGAGGTGCTCACCGAGCACCCACAACCCATCGCCCACCACCGCCAAGGCCCGGGGGAAGGTAATCGCCAGGTGGCCCTTCTTCGGCAGGTCCGGGGTAGCCAGGTCGTAGATGTCCACCCCATTATACCACTCGGCGGTGATCAGCAGGTCGCCAGCGATCACCGCGTCGTAGACACAGCCCACCGCGGTTCCCGCGGCGGCGGGAAGCGTGAGGGTCGGTACCAGTTCGTTGACCGGGTTGGCGTAAAGCGCGGTGCCGCTGCGGCACCCGGCGACAACGGTATACTGAGAATATACACGAATGCCGCCGGCGACCTGGGTGGTGGCCGTGGTGCGGCTCAGGACGGCGGGCACCGCCGGAGCGCTGACATCGAGCAACAGGCGTTCGCCCACCCCGGTGGCCAACGAATTGGCACCGTTCGGGGTAAAGCGCGACACGGACGTTCCGAGGTAACCGGTCGCCGTCAGGGAAAATGCGTTTTCATCGGTGACCCCGTCGCAGTCGTTATCGAGGCCATCGGCCGGATCGTCGCTCAGTTGGGCCACGTCGCCCGTGCACGGGTCCCAGTCGACGCCGGTGCAGGTCTCGGTGCCGATCTCGCAAACGCCGACGTCAATACCGCAGGTCCGGGCCCAACCGGGCGCGCAACCGAGTACGCGGAACTCGCTGGTATCCACCAGGCGCAACCACGGTCCGGTGGTATCGGACTCGACGCGGACGTGGACCAGTTCGACGAGGTCGCCCTCGGCAAGAGCCGGGGGATCGGCGCAGTCGCCGATGGCGGGGTTGCACAAAAAAATGCGGAGGGACACCGCGGCGGACCCTTGGTCGCTGTCGCGCAGATTGCCCACCGTATGGGCGGTGGTGCTCGTGATCGCCGTCCCGGGGGTGAGCAGCACGGTATTGAAGGAGACAAAGCCGCCGGTGAGTGCGTCGAGGTTGGCCAGCAGGTCCAGGACGGTGATCGCCGTTGTCATGGGTCCTGGGCCTTGCCAGAGTCTGGCCTGGACGAGGGTCACGAGGTTGGTCAGCGCCGCCGTTCCCACGCCGGGGGCAGCGGCTACCAACGCGAGGCTCGCCCACGGGCGTCCTCCGAGCAGGGTCTCGGTAAGGGCCTGGTCGAGGCCTACGTCGGCACGGAGCTGGGCTCGGGAAGCAGTGTTGACCACCGCGAGCGCGGTCTGTGCTTCGTTCTGCGTGAAGGTTACGCCATCGTAGGTGAAGGTGGTTTCAGGCGTCGTCGTGTCGCAGTCGCAGGTGGCCGCCGGCAGGGTGCACCAGGTCGTGGCGACCTCGTCCCGCAGGTTGGTCAGAACGGTGGCACCGACGTTGGAGACGGCCCCAAGGGCGGGGAGGTCGGCCAAAGGCCGGGCCGCGATGATCCGACCGGCGAGGGTGGGGCCGATGCCGGTGATCGTGTCCAGCACTGCGCTCGCACCGTGGTTGGCCAGATCGAGCACCGCGTTGGCCTGGGCATCGGAGAACACGACGCTCTCGAAGGTTCCCCCGAGGGCGGCGCAGCCGCTGGAGTAGGAAGCCGCAAAGGCCTTGAGGGCTTGGAGGGCACCAGCGCCGACATAAGGTGCCGCGGCGATGGCGGCCAGGTTCGCCAGCGGATCGGCGGCGTCAAAGGGTCGCGCGGTGACGATGGCGGCCGCGGCGCGGGCGTCGAGGCCAACCTCGTCGTCGAGGGTCGCAAGGGACGCCCGGTTGCACAGGACGATGACCTGCGCGACCTCGGTGGCGGTAAACGCCACTTCATCAAAGTAACCGACGATGGGATCCGCGCCAGCGATGTAACCGTGGGCCTGGGCGTAGCTGAGCAGGCGGGTCAGGCAGGCATCGCCGACGTAGGGTACCGCGTCGAGCTCATCGAGATTCGTGAATGGTCGGTCGTCCCCGTTGCCGCAGGCCCCGTCGCTCCCATCGCGGTGGGCGACAATGGCGGCGGCGGCGCGGGCGTCCAGGGCCGCGTCGACATCGAGGGTCACCAGTCCAACACCGCAGTCGTTGACCAGTGCGAGCACGCCGTCGATCTCCTCGGAGGTGAGGATCAGGCTTACCGCGGCGTTGCGTTCGTCGCCGAACAACGGCGTGGGCGCCCCCGTCGTACACCCGGTCCCGAAGAGGCAGAATAACGTAACAGAACGAATGCAAAAGAGATTCATTGCGTCTCCGAGACGGCTACCAAGCGCCGAACCTTTTTTCCTCCCAGATTATCGGTGAGGGTGGGCCATGGGTTGCCAATACCATACCAAACTCATAAATTCCGCTTGCCCCTCATGCGGACCTCTCCAAGCGGTCCTCGCCCTTGGTAACGAAATCGGTTGTAGACACGGAGATGGTCATGATGTCACCTCGTCAACATGGGTCGAGGCTTGAGCCCATCGACGGGCCGCACGATTGAGTGTCCACACAACCGTTCCCGGCGAAAGACTAAGCTCACGGGCAGGAACCGTTTGTGCCCCAAAATTCCCAGGTGATTTCGTATGTGAAGGTGCTGCGATCTTGGTTTTGGTTGTAGGAGATGTCGAGGCTGTGCACCACCAACCGGACCTCCGACAGTGTTGAACCCACCAAATCCGGCGACTCATGTAGCTGCATGGACTCGTATCCGCCGTAACTTGTGAAACCCGGTGCTCCATTTAGACCGAAGCCATAGTCAATCACCTCATCAATGCCATCGGTCATACAAGATGAAAAATTGGGAAAATCGGCCTGGTTTGAGCCAGTGAGACTCGTGGTGCCGCTCCAGCCAACAGGGAACAGTACCTCTTCACCAATGGAGGCAGGAGCTTGCGGACAATTGGTATTCAACAGATTGTCGTCATCGTAACGCAGGTGAAAAGAAACCGTTCTGTCCGTGTAATCGCCGGGTCGGGTTGTTCCTGTCTGTGAATGGTCGAACTCCATGAGCAATACGGATGGACAATGGGAAAAATTGTCTCCGAGCGAATGGTCGTCACCACTGGGACCAGCATCGCCCGCAGCGAATCCGTTGTCCCCGCCAGTTGTCGTCTGTCTGTCTGAGTCGGTATTTGGAGCGAACAGAATCGGGCTGCGGGCCAGGCAAGCCTGCAACGCGAACCCTACGCACAACAAAAAGCAGGCGGTCGACACAGCCAACCCCATCCCCGCAACAAATCGTCTCTGGCGGATCTGTCTGTGCCCGTGCATGGCAAATAGGATAACAGGAATTGATAGGCCCTGTCTTCGTCACGACCAGCCCATTCCAGCCTATTCCATTCCATTTACTCCGTCATGGGTGACGGCCAGAAGATGATCGCCAAGCTGCTCGGCCACACCGCCACTGGGGCGACCGAGCGATTACACGTACGTCCAGGTCGAGCAAACAAAACCGCTCGTCGGACGAGGTGGATGAGGTTGATTGGCAACAGGCAGGGATTGCGGTCAGTCAGAGTCTCTCCGCGCAAAGGTCAGTCGCTGCGCCTTCCTTCGTTCACGTCACTTTGTCATAATCTCCGCCATGGTTCGAGAGCTTATAGGTGTATGGCTATGGGTCTGCGTTTCGTTGCTCCCATGCAGGGTCATGGCCCAAGACCTAATTGTGAACGGAGGGTTCGAGCAGGGTTTGGACTCGTGGACCGGGGCCTGCCCGGACCCCAGGATTGTCTGCGATGTCGTGGGCGATACCGCCATCGGGGGTTCCTCCTCCTTGCGAGTGGAGTTTCATGGAGAACAGGGAGATACGAATTTCTACCAGATTGGCCAACTCGTGGCCGTGCAGCCGGAAACAAGCTACCTGCTCTCCTACTCCATCAAGAGTGCCGAACGCACGGACTCGTCGAGTGTCGCATATTCTCTTTTGACCTCCACAGAGGAGTCCATCGATTGTACCGGAAGCAATTGGTGCAACCAATTCAGCGGGCCCCCACAGCCAGCCGGAACGCAGGGCTGGACGGCCTACCTGACGGTGATCCACACGACATGGGATACCGCTTTTGTACGCATCACGCCTCGACAGACGGGTACCAACACGAGTGGAACATCCTGGTGGGATGGGATCTCCCTGATCGAGCTCTCGGCGGACAAGCAGAATACCACGTCGATCCAAACGAACGGCATCCGCGTGACCGTGGACAGGGACACATCAGGCGGTATCCTCAGCATACGCGACGAAGCAAGCGGAACCGAGTTCATACAGTCAGGCCTGGTGGCCCCGCTTCTTTATCGCATCAACTACAAGGAAACCTATCAGACCACCGCGAAGTCGGTGGTCTCCAATCTCTTCGCCTCATGCTACGAGGAAACCGTCAGCGAAACCGAGTCCGAGGTGCGGCTGGTCATGACGGCCTGCCATGCGGATCTCGGTTTGGAAGTCCACGCAACCATTGTCGCCCACAAAGAAGACGACAGCCTGCGCTTCCAAATCGCGGTCACCAACGCCGGAGACAAGATCATCCAATCGATCGACTACCCGGTTCTGGATCTGACGCCGCAGATAGGAAGCTCTTCGGCTGACGACTTCTTTCTCATGCCTTACCACACCGGCAATCTCTATCGTGACCTCGCATCGCTTCCGTCAACGGGACAACATTACGTTAACTCCAACCCCGGCGGGACCTCCATGCAGCTCATGGCCTACTATGACCGCGATGACACCACCCCGGGTCTATACATTCAGAGCGAGGACACCCAGGGGTACTTCAAACGTTTCGGTTTCGAGCGCATCGACTCCGGGGACGACGATGTCCTGCGGCTTTTTTACAGCAACCACATTGCAGAAGAACAAGGAGCGGATTTCCTGCTCCATTATGACATTCGCCTGCAAACCTTTTGGGGTGATTGGTACGATGCCGCTGACATCTACAAGGCATGGGCCCTGCAGCAATGGTGGACCGCACACACACTCTTCGAGAGGCCTGACATTCCGAGCTTTCTCTTCGATGTCAATGTGGCCCATACCAACTTTTGGATGCCCATCGATGAGTGGTTTGTGATCAACGATTTCATGCGCCAGCAATACCTAACCGAACCCTATGCCCTGCCGCAATTCGACGGTGCTCTCTACGTCCCGGGGGGAATTTGGGGGAGACCCGACACGACCTGGTGTGGTGTTGACTGCTTCTATCCTTACGACGGTGTCGTGCCTCTCGACCCGCTCGAGGATGACCCGCTGTTGGCGCAGGTCGAGGCGCTGCATGCCATCGATGTCGACGCTTATCTTTGGCTTTCGGGCAACAAGTGGGACATCGTGGAGCATGACTCGGAGGGCGTTCTGTTGTTCGATGACTCGGTGGATTTTGAGGCGCTCGGTCGCGACCACGTGATCATCAAAGAGGACGGCAGCGAGTATCTCGTGTCCGACCGTTTCTGTCCCGAAGGAAACCAGCGCGAGTCCGCAATGATCGACATTGGCACGGCCGACAACAATGTCATGGACGAGGTGATTGTCGACAACATCGTCCGCGGCCTGCGACGCAATGTCCGGTTGATGTCCCTCGACCAGATCGCCGGTGGCTATACCTTCGGCAACTGGCGACTGGGGACCGACCACCCAATCGGCCAAGGTCGGTGGCTACACGATCGCTTCGTTGAGCTGCTAATCGGCATTCAGGACGTCGTCGCGCAGGAGGGCAGAACCGGAGATTTCGCGCTCTCCATGGAAGAGACAAACGAGTTTCACATTCCATTCTTGCAGCTGCATATGATTCGACAGGCGCGTAACGGGGGATTTTCGGTCAGGGGGGTTGAAGACGGCTTCAGCGCCAACGTTCCCTTGTTCAGCTATGTGTACAGCCGATTCGCACTGGCGATGGATGAATACGGCTTCGTGTACGGCAGTTCGACGGACAACCCGATCAACCTTTGGTCTCTAGCAACGACTGTTCTCCAGGGGAATGTCCCGAACTTGGTCGTGTGGTGGGATGAGGCCTGGAACGAGGGCGATCCAGTGGTGTATGCGCCGACTTTCGAGTTTTTCAAAAAGCTCATCGCCAACGTGGATCAAAGCTTCCGTGGCGCCGAGATCCTGCACCCGCCGAAGGTCTCCGGACGCCCCCCCGCAGTGGTGACGCCAAACGCCGGTGGCCGCACGTACTCGATCAACTTCTTTCACGAGCCGCTGCAGCTTCAGATGTTCCGAAAACAAGACGGTGCACTGGCCCTGGTCCTCATCAGCCTCGTTGACGACCCCGAGGATATCAGCCTGGCATTCACGCTCGAGGACTACGACAGCGCCTATACCCTTTTCGACCTCTACGAGAACCGCAATGGGGTCCGTCGACTGGTTGCCGGGGACATTCCGTTGCACAATGGCTATCCGATGACGACCGACATGGCCTACAAGGATCTCGTCATCTTCGAGGCCGTTCCGAAATGCCCTACCGAGAGAGCGGATTGCAACACACAGGCCAACGACGGTTGCGAAGTTGATACGCAAATGGATGAAAAGCATTGTGGGGCCTGCGACGCGGCTTGTCCCGTGGCGAGCAACGCCATCGCTACGTGCGCAGGCGGCAACTGCAGCCTCGATTGTGCGGCCGGCTGGGAGAACGGCAACGGGGATTGGGATGACGGATGCGAGACCGCTCTGAAAGATGGGGATCGTGGCTCAATGGTTGGAGGTTGTTCTTGTGGTCAAGCCGGCAAACAAAGCGGCGCGGTCCTGTGGCTTTTGTTAGGGATGTTACTCTGCTTCGTACGCTCTGCGAGGGTGCCGCTAAGTCGATGGCATGTTTGCAAAGACGATAGTCCCACTTGCCCGGAACGTCGCGTTTGAACTCCCAACGTTTCGTTTCGTATCGTATCGTGCATCTCCAGCAAGTGTGCTGACGTAAATGCGCAGCACGATTTGTCCAAAATAGCTGATGCGGTCGCGTACCTGGCGAACGATGTCGACATCTGCGGAGTCCGCAGGAGTCGGTCGGAGGCGGGAAAGCGAAAGACTATTTTTCAGGAGGGCTCAGGGTATAGACTGTGACTTTCTTATCTACCTCTCCTCCATAGAACTGCGGCAAGACCCTGCGCCGGCTGTCACCACCGATGTTATTCAAGTGGTCCAAAGGGAGATCGCTCACAATATTGTCTGGGATCATGAAACCGTTCTCATACGTTTTAATGGAGAGGCATTTCATTGGTGGCAAACCAAGACCGGTCTTGCCGTTCTCGACCGTTTGAGCGTCAAATGTGAAACCATAGGTAAAGTAGTAGTATTGGCAGGGATCGGCCTTGGATCCGAACAGCGGAACATATCCATTCCCGTTCGGGTTGGGAATATTGAGATATTTCAACGCTTGAGGGTCAAAGCCCTTGACGAGAACTTCGGCTAAATCTGGTGGCAACATCTTTGCGATGCGAGTAATCTCCTCGCCCATTTTGTCGGTGCATTCACTTGAGGCACCTAGAAACCACGCTTTGACGCCCAATTCAAAAATTTGGCGAGACGACAGGCTCCCCTGGCGAAGGAGGCTGTCTGCCTCTACCTGGATGAGCTTGGGGTAACTGACGGCTGATTCGAGTTTGTTCATGCTATTTTGTTCCTGTGTCGGGTTTGCTTGAATGTAGCAAAAATTGGGAAAAAGGACCACTCGGAATTGTGTGCTCGGGCTTCTCCGAGCCGCCGCGGTTGGCCGTCGTGGAGGAGCTACCTGCGAACACAGCAAAAGCAGAGCCCCGATCGATCGCACCCTGGGTCACCGCTTCTTTGACCAATTCAAGGAGTTTCTGCACCAACGGCCCTGGGGGAGGGTGATCGTTGACGTATCCTCCTATCAATGCCTGCAGGTCCGTATCCGACATGCCGGGGTTGCCACCTGCCCGCGCCACGAAGCGTCCGATAATTCCTGCGACATCGTCGTTGGGTGGCGTGGCTCGCGTTTTCGGGGGGGAGGAGAGCAAGACAAGAGCGAGCAGATCTTCCACTTGTTCAACGGCGAAACGGGCACCATCCGGGTTGTTGCCGCTAATGAAGCTAACCAATTGCCGAAATACCAGTTCAGGAATATTCGGGAGGTTTGGCTTTCGCGTTTCCACGGTTTCTCCTGAATGCAAGAGCCATGAACGCGGAGTATACACCAATGCGCGTCGGTCGGGAAGGTTGGCCCCCCCCCCCAGCCCCCCCAGAATGCAGCCCCCAAAAAAAAGGAGATCAGCATCGAAAACGATGAGGCTGCCCACTCAACAAACGAGAACTGAACTGACCGAACGGCAGTGCCCGCGACCTCCGCGGCCATTGCACCGATGCCTGCTGCGACGACGCTGCAGAAACGAATGGCCAGAAGACTTGGTTGCTGTGGGTGGCACAGATGTAGCATCATCGATTGCCTGTGACGCGAGAGCGCCCGATTTGCATCTCGCGTTTGGCGGGAGAAGGAGAGGACTGACAATTTCCGCATCAAGTCCAATTGCAGATGACTACGTATCCGCGAAAGGGCCGCGGCGTGTTCTGCTGATCATTGCGTCTCTTGCCATCAGCGGCGCCGCCCAGACGGTGATCTTCCCACCCACGAGCGCGTGGTGGTTGACGCCGCTCCACTTGATTCCGGGATTCTGGGCCCTGCTGCAGTTACGTGGCGGTCGCGCGTTTTTCGGTGGCTGGTGGATGGGTGTGGTGGCGCACGTCACCCTCCTTTATTGGCTCGTGCCAACTGCTCACCGCTTCGCCAACCTACCGTTGCCAGTCGCCGTGGGCGTGTTGGTGTTCTACGGTGTTGTCTTTGGTGCATACGTCGGCGTTTTCGCCTGGGGCTTGTATTTCACAAGGCGCCACTTCGGCCCGTATTGGCCGTGCGTGGCGGCAGTGTTGTGGACGGTGTGTGAGTTCTTGACGCCGCAGATCTTTGAACTCGGCCAGGGAATGGCATTCTATCAACAGCCAAGGTTCTTTCTCATTGCTTCGGTCGTTGGTGTGCCAGGCATCACGATTCAAGTGGTGTTTTGGAATGCTCTGATCCTCGCGGCGTACCAAAGCTGGCGCACGAGCAAGACCGTTGGCTCGCTGCCAATACTCAAACAGGCGGCGGTTGCGGCCGCGTTGTTGGTGGCAAGCGTCGGCTATTCGTCGGTACGGCTGAATCGCATCGATCACGCCGAGCAGAACGCCGAAACCCGTCGTATCGCCTTGGTGCAAACCAATCTCGACGTTGCAAAGCGGGCGAAGGTGAATGAAACCGGCCCGACCGCTCTTCTCAAGGTGTTTCTCGATCTCAGCGCTGACGCAATCGCAAAGACGCCAGGCATCGATGCCATCGTCTGGGCTGAAGGTGCCCTACCGGGTGCACCACAGTTGCCCCGAAATCAACAGCTCTTGGAGTTCGTCGCCGAGCATGAAACTGAAGTATGGACGGGCGGTCATACGTGGAGCCCCAAGGTCGATGGAAAGAGAAACCGATTCAACTCTGCTTTTCGTGTTTTTGGAAACGGTGAAGTCGACGCCACCTACAACAAGAACATACTCATGCCATTTGGCGAATACATGCCGCTTGCGGATGTTCTCCCATTTCTGCGGAACATTGATGGCGTTGGCAACAACACGCCGGGTGAACGTCTGAATGTCTATGACGCGCCTTTTGCAAGGTTCTGTTTTCTCATCTGCTACGAGGCCGTCCAACAGGAGTACGTGCGTCATGCGGTTCAACAGTCAGTCGATCTTCTGGTGAATGTCACCTACGACGCCTGGCTTGGCGATACATCTTTTCCGCACCAGCATCTCGCGGTGGCTGCCATCCAATCTGCTCAGTGTGGCGTACCGATGGTACGGGCTGCGACGACCGGCATCTCTGCCTTCATTGACGCCCGGGGTAAGATCACCGCCCAGACGCAGCCGTTCACGAGGGCCGTCATGGTGGGCGATGTCGCGCGGGTTCGAATGCCGAGCATCTATGCGAAGTATGGCGATTGGTTCGCATGGTGCTTTGTGGTTGCCCTTGTCGGTTTGGTTGTCGCTCTTTTTTGCCGACGGTGCTTCCCCATGGGCATACGATTGCGCGGACAACCTTCACCTGTGATGGCGACCGCCTTTGGTATCCTCGCTATTGTGTTGTGGAGCACCTCGGTTGGCGTAACCCGAAGGCTTGCCGAAAGTCTTGGCCCTTTGACCTCGTCGGCGTGGATCTATACCGGAAGTGGGCTGATCGGCTGCGGCATCCTCGCCCTGCGCGGACGTCTGCGTCGCACCTTGGCTGCGCCGCGGTCGTACCTGGTGGGTTGTGGTGCCCTGTTTGTGGTCTACCTGTTGAGCTTTTGCCTAGCCATCGGTTTGGCATCTAGCTCACAACAAGTGATCGAGGTTGGGCTGATCAACTACCTTTGGCCCGGTCTTACACTGGTATTTGGCATCCCCATTCTCGGACATCGGGCGCGGCCGACTTTGCTGCTCGGATTGTTACTTGCCTTTTTGGGCGTGTACCTCGCCACCGTCAGTGAGCTGCCACAAACGCCGGCCGACGTGGCTTCCGCAGGGTTGAGCTTGTGGAACGATTTCATCCGAGAGCCGCTGCCGTATCTTTTGGCTCTCTGTGCGGCGTTGGCTTGGAGTCTCTATTCAAATATCAATCAGCGTTTTGTCGCGGGCTCATCAATCATCGCGGTTCCGCTCTTTCTTCTTGCAAGTGGTGTGGCCTTGCTTCTGTTGCGACCGTTCGTCGAGGAGACCAGCCACTTTAGCGCGGCGGTGATGGTCGAGCTCAGCTATATGGCCCTGTTGCCTGGTCTGTTGGCGTACTATCTGTGGGATGTGGCCATGCGTTTCGGCAGTGCCATCACCGTCGCATCATTGTCCTATCTCATCCCGCTGTTCTCGGTCCTGTTGATCTGTTGGTGGCAAGACGTGCCCATGCGCACGAGTTTGTGGTTGGCGTGCTTGCTGCTCATTGGCGGTGCGGTGGTGTGCCGTGTTTCAGTAAAGGCGTGATTTGTTGGATAGTTCAATTGACACGGGCGGCAGCGAACACGATACTCGCTGCAAAATGGCAAAGACGATTTCACCCAAGGACTACTTTGAGGTCGTATTGCCCACCATGTTGCGCTGGAAGGGGCCTGCGGCTGCTGCGTTGGGCGTCAACGTTCGCTTCGTTGTTACTGGAAAAGGTGGTGGCACCTGGACGATTCGCTTGCGGCCGCCTGTGGCCGCTGTCGTGGCGGGTTCAGAGTGGAAGGCAGACCTGGGAATAAGGATAACAATCGAAGAGATGCGAAAAATCCTCGCGGGCACCTTTGATGCGCGGACAGCCATCGGTGAGGGTAATATCGAGCTGAGCGGTGATCTCGCCATCCTCAAGCGGGTTGGTTTCCTGTTCCAGAGCGGTGGCACCCAAACAGATGTGCGGGCCACTGCCGCGGGCAAGTCATAAAATGCTGCAGTTTGGCAAAATTTCACTGGCCAGATGTGTCAGCTTCATAGTAGCCTAAGATCCCCTGGCCGGATGCTTCCACGAGCCGCCACTTTGTTGGAGGGTCCTAGGGAATGAAAGCAATTCGCAAGACTGTTGACCCCGCTCGATCGAGGAGCCCTCAAGAATTGCCTTCTACCGTTTCGGAAATGAAGGTTAAGCTCAAGGCTAAGGGCTTTGATGCGCCCATCGATGAGTTGGCGCTGACCTTTCCCATGGCCGATGAAGCTGAGCATGACAATGTCCTGAAGAAGGTTCCTGCTAAGTTCTCTGACGGACAGGTAGCGAACCAAACGCGGGTGGTAACCGCGGCGCTACTGACTCTTTGCTATAAAGATTTGGAAAATTTGGACAATTCTCAGGGCCAGCGCAAAATCCTGACGCCAACAGAAGAGCGAATCGCAGAGTTCATGTTGCCAGTTACAGAGACAGTGGACGGCAAGGACATAAATCCGTTTGAGCCCCTTGTGGTGGCACATTGCAGGTTGGGGGACGCATTTGTGCAGTTGGGTGACTTCCCTGTAGCCGCCTGACGTGCATCGATGCGTTTGTGATATGGACTCGTTCTGAGTCTCGTCGGTCCCGTTGGCCGAAAAGAACCGGGAGTCTCGCATTAGCAACGTTGGCGGCAATGTCAGTGGCCTCAAGGCCAGCCAAAAGAAGGCACTTGAACGCACCTACCATCGCCGGGTAGACCCAAAGAAGGTTATCAGCCCCGAGCTCGCCTCACATCTTGCATGGATTTCAAGAGAGGTGGGACGTCAGGTCGGTGTACTCGTCAATCGACGCGGACAAATCGAGCAGACCTTTGTAGGCGACCCCAAGCGCATCTACCTTCCCGATGTTGGCAGGCAGCGGGTTGGTCTCGGTCACTACCGCGGTTTGCGCCACATCCACACCGTACTCGACGATTCAGGGCTGCATCGCGAGGACCTCGCCGACCTCACCAAACTGCGCCTCGACATGGTCTGCTCTTTGGTGGTCACCGAGGGGGGCGAGCCTGACCGCTTCACCTACGCCTATCCGATGCCCGACGCCCCCGACGGCCGTGGTTTTTACCAGGAGATGGCGCAGTCGGTACACGAGCTGCAGCTCGACTTTGAAGAGCTCATTCGCGCGCTGGAGGAGGAGCTCGCTCGACGGGAGAGAACACGCAAGGCTGACGGCGGTCGCGAGCTGGTGGTACTCGTGGGCGTCTACCCTGACCGGGCGAGTTCCGAACGTTCTCTCTCCGAGCTCAAGGAGTTGTCTGCCACGGCAGATGTCCAGGTCGTCGACTCAATGGTACAAATCCGCCGTCAGGTCGACGCAAAGTATGTCGTCGGTCGCGGCAAACTCGAAGAGGTTGTGCTTCACTGCCTTGACGTCGGCGCTGAGCTGGTGATCTTCGATCACAACCTAAGCCCAGCCCAAGCACGCACCATCGCCGCGTTTTCCGATCTCAAAGTCATCGATCGTACTCAGCTCATTCTCGACATCTTCGCCCGTCACGCCAAGAGCCGTGACGGCAAGCTGCAGGTGGAACTCGCCCAACTCAAATACAACCTGCCCCGTCTCACCGACCTTGACGCAGGACTTTCACGCCTCACCGGCGGAATTGGCGGTCAGGGTCCCGGTGAGACCAAGCTTGAGATCAACCGTCGTCGAGCCCGCGATCGCATCACCAGGCTCAGCCGTGAGATTGACACCCTCTCCAAACGCCGCGAGCTGCGTCGCGCCCAGCGCCAACGGACAATGGTACCGACCATTTCCATTGTCGGATACACCAATGCCGGCAAATCGACTTTGCTCAACAGTCTGACCAACAGTCATGTGGAAGTGGAGAACAAGCTCTTCGCTACACTGGATCCAACCAGTCGCCGTCTGCGATTTCCGAAGGAACGTGAAGCCATCATCACCGACACCGTCGGTTTCATTCGCGACCTACCACCAGACTTGATGAAGGCGTTTCGCGCCACCCTCGAAGAGCTCGAGACCGCTGATCTTCTCTTGCACGTCATAGACGTCTCAGACCCGGACCGAGACGAGAAGGCCCAAGCCGTCAACAATACCCTCTCAGACCTGCAACTCGATGGCATTCCGCACATCATTGTGTTCAACAAATCCGACAGGGTGGAGCCCTTTGAGGCTCGCGCTTTGGCCCTCAAGGCGCACGGCGTCGCCATTTCGGCGGCGAGCGGCGATGGACTCAAAGACCTGGTCAACCTCATCGCGCACCGACTCTGGCAGATCGAGATCCTCGCCGAGGATGATGCTTGGGCGAGTGAAACGGTAGCCAGAAGTCACAAAAACATCAGCTCTCCTTGTCAGTGAGTTTCAATTGAATCTGTGCTTGGTGGCCGACTTCTACGGCGACCGCCATCGCCGCCGACCACCCAAGGTCTGCGAATCAGATGCGGGTAGCTCGTGCCAAACTTCTGTCGCTGGGTGTCGGTCATAGCAAACAAGACACCAATCTTTAGCTCCAGCATGTGGCGGCGGGGTTCCATGGAACGCAGCATCATGTCATTTGCCGCGGCCTCAGCGTCCTCCCGAGAACCCTTGATGAGAAGCTCCCAGAGAGTCGATGGGTCACCTGGCTGCGGTTGCCGGAGCAATGCCCGTTGCTTCATGTGAGCGGTCAACAACTCATCCATCACCTTGCGTTGGGCTGGTGTCAGCCCGAGGTTGTTAACCACCTCCTGATCATTCCACCACGCCACGCGGACCAACGGGGCGACCTCAGCCGATTCTGCAGTGCCAGTAACAGTGGCACTGGACAGGTTTGTCTCGTCTTCGTTTCCCTTCCTTTCTGAGCTTTTGCACCCCGCAACAACAAGCCAAGCCCCGATAGCCGACAGAAGCAGCAAACGAACAGACGGGCATTCCATGTCTCCCATGTCTCCCATGTCTCCCATGTTTCCCATGTTTCCCATGTCTCCCCTGGGATATCATGGGATATCATGGCGCGCACCAAGCCCCGTCGCGCCACTTTCCATCCGCGCCATCCGCGCTCCCGTGCTCCAAGGTCTAGCGCGACGACGGCCTGCGCTGATAGTACTCGACAACGTTGCGCGGCAATTGGTTTCTGTGGCCTTGAGGACAAACGCATGGGTGAAAGTCTGCAAAATGTATCCCACGGACTCGGGCAAACCGTGTGGCTCATGACCGCGGCTGTTGCCTGCATGTTCGCGATGGGCTGCAATGAGGCAGGGCAGACTTCAACGAGGCTGGCACCCATCGTCGCTGCGCGGAAACGGTCGGTGGTGCTCATCACTCTCGATACGACTCGCGCAGATCATCTCCAGCCTTACGGTGCCAACAACGTGCCAACGCCGACCCTCATGGCGTTGGCCAACCATGGCATCGTCTTCGAGCAGGTCGTTGCGGTGGCGCCGATAACCTTGGTAGCACACACGAGCATCCTCAGCGGGCTTTATCCACCCGAGCATGGCGTGCGCAACAACGGCATTCACTATGTTCCCGAGGATGTGCAAACACTTGCCGAGATTCTTCAGGGGAAGGGGTTTAGGACCGCGGCGTTTGTCTCTGCTGCGGTTCTGGAAAAACGTTATGGCCTGTCACAAGGATTCGACGTTTACGATGATGATCTCTCCAAGGGACGCCTTCGCCAACCGCGCATGGTGCCGGATCGCCCCGCCGGGATCACGGTGGATGCAGCGCGCACCTGGCTGGATGGTCTGAGCGATCGTGATCACTACTTTCTCTGGGTGCATCTCTACGATCCCCACGCCCCCTATTCACCACCGCCCCCCTATCGTCGCACCTATCGCGAACGGATGTACGACGGTGAGATCGCCTACGTCGACGAGCAGATCGGACGGCTGCTCGCGCATCCCCGTATCAACGGCGATTACGGTGCCGACGAAGTTGACGATGCCAACCACAACAATGCTCCTTGGATACACGTGCTCGGGGACCATGGCGAGAGCTTGGGACAGCACAGTGAGAATACTCACGCGTTACTGGCCTATGAGTCGACGCTGCGGGTGCCATGGATCATGAGCGGTCCTGGAATCAAAGCCATGCGGGTAACGCAACCCGTGAGCCAAGTCGATCTGCTTCCCACAGTTCTCGACCAGGTTGACTTGGATGACGAGATTCCTCAGGGACTCAAGGGCATCAGCCAAATTCGCCGCCCGTCGCCGTCGCGCCACCGAGGGTTGTACGCCGAGACCTACCTACCGTACTACACCTACGGCTGGGCCAAGCTCCGAGTGCTGCGCTTTGGCCCTTGGAAGCTCATCGACTCCCCTGAGCCCGAGCTCTTCAATGTTCAACGAGATCCCAACGAACTCTCGAACCTCATAGAGCAACAGCCTGACGTTGCCTTCGACCTTCGCGCCGACTTTGACACCTTTGTCGCGGGCCACGGGGAGGCGGACAAAGAGGCCAACCTCGAAGTCGACGCTGACGCCATGGCGCAACTCGCGGCTCTTGGCTATGTGGCGGTGGGCAGCTCTGACCGCTACGCGACAGTTCCCCGACCCGATCCGAAAAAGTTGATCGATGTCCACGTGGCCCTCGAGCGGGCGCGACACTTCATTCGAGATCGCCTCTATGATCATGCTCGGAGCCAGTTGGAGATCGTCCTTGGGCGGGACCCCAACAATCTTGCGGCGCTGCTTGATCTTGCGGAGGTGCAAGCGAGTCAAAACAGGCTCGACGAAGGTATCATCACACTGACAAGGGCCTTGGAGCTCGACCCCAGGTATACCCAGTCATACCTATCCATGGCGCGCCTCGAGGCACGTCGCGGAGATCTGCAACGAGCATTAACGGTCACTCAACACGCCCTCGACCTCGATCCCAAGTCTCTTGAGGGGCGTCTGCAACAGGCACAGTTGTTGGCGCATTCAGGCAAGCTTGACGAGGCCGAGAGGCGGTTGCGGGAGGCTCTCTACCTCTATCCCGGGCACCCGCGACTATTGCTCACCTACGCCCAGCTCGTGGAGATTCGCAAAGGAGAGCTCGACGCCGCCGAGAAGACGGTGCGCGCGGCACTCGATAGTGACCCATTCTTATTGGCAGCCTGGCTCACCCTCGGAGATCTGTTGGCCCGCAAGCACCAAGAAGAAGCCGCGGCAGCGGCATATCAAGAGGGACTTGAGCGCGAGCCCGACGATCCCGTTCTGCATGCTGAGCTCGGACTGTTACTCGCTCGATACGGCAAGGCGGATCGAGCGGAGAGGCACCTGCGCGAGGCGATTCGACTGTCGTCGGTTTTTCGCTCGGACGTCCATGTGAGTCTGGGCGCTCTGTTGGCAGAGTCTGGCCGTTGGCAAGAGGCGAAGCTCCAATACGATAAGGTCCTCGAAGACAATCCCAAGCACCCTGGTGCTCGCAACAACCTCGCCATAGCCAAATATCGTGGCGGTCGAGTGCAAGAGGCACTCGCAGACCTGTCGGCTTTGGTGCAAGAGTTTCCTCGACACGCCGATGCCCACAACAACCTCGCTGCCATTGCCATCGACCGGAAAGGCTGGCGGGCCGCCGAACAGCACGCCCGACGAGCGTTGCAGCTGCGAGAAGAAGAGCCGGCGGCCTGGAATAACCTCGGTCTCGCCCTCGACGAGCAGGGCAAGAGAGCTGAGGCTCTGGACGCATACCAGAAGGGTCTGGAAGAACAGCCTCTGTATTGGCAGGCGCGCCTCAACATGGGTGTCCTCTTGCGCAAACAGAATGAGACTGGGCGTGCCGCTGCCGCCCTGAAGGCCGTTGTGGATCAGGTCCCACACATTCCCGAAGGACACTTTGAGTTGGGCATGCTTTACGCGGGCCGCCTAGATGATCACGACCTCGCCCGCACCTATCTGAACACATTTCTGCGCATAGCCGGCCCCAATCATCCCAACCGCGGGCGCGCCGAGAAAGAACTCGCCAATCTTCATGCGCGACCGGTCTCGACAGAGAAGCATTGATAGATACCGAAAATCTTTCGCCAGGCCTGTTCGGTCAGAGATGACGTTCTGGCCGTTGGGCCGTTGGCCGTTTGACGCAACGACAACGGTACAATCGCGATAACAGCCATGAGCAAGAAATTTTGGGGCGGTGCCCCGTGGAGTAGCCCATGTGTACCTTTGGTGACTTGGTGAGAACAGGCAAAGATCTACCCCCAACGACTGTCGAGCCGGGCAGTGACGAAAAGCCAAAAGAAGACAAAGAGACGGTCAAGGATGAGCACCGATTTCTGACGCCGTGGGAAGCGATCGCTCGCACCGCCAAGCAAAACAAACCTGAGAGGGGGGCGGAAACAGGCCTCACCGGAACCGAGAACTGGACCGGCTGACCTATAGGGAGCGTCGATCCTTTGTCACGGCTCTGTGATGAGCAAAAGGCAGAGAAGAAGCGCAAAGCCTGCAAGCAACAAAGCCGAATCCGCCCGCGAGCTAAAAGAGAGGCTTGATCGAGGCAACGTGCTTCGTAAATGCCTCCGCAACGAGGTGTGTTGGCATGTGTTCAGTTTACGTCCAATAATGAACCCATGCGCGACCAACGAATCCTGGGAGCGAAGCTCTTCAAGTCCGAGAAGTCGACCCTGCTCATAGGGCCACGCCAAACCAGCAAGTCAACATTCGTGCGGTCGCTCAAACCCGAGTTCGTCTCGAGGCAAAGGAAGAGCCGGTAGCCTTGGAGTGTGTTGACTTCCATGTGGCCGATGCTTATCCCAAAGAGGTCATCGGGGGGGAGTCCCTCGATCAACATCAGGAAATGGAGTGATGAAATGTCATTTGAGCTTCCGCGACTTCCCTATTCGCAAGATGCACTGGACCCACATATCTCGGCCAAGACGCTGAGTTTTCACCACGGCAAGCATCACGCAGCCTACGTCAGCAAGCTCAATGAGTTGGTCGCAGGAACAGATCTTGAGGGCAAAGCCCTCGAGGACATCATCAGAGCTACTGCCGGCAATGCTGGCAAAGCCGGCATCTTCAACAATGCGGCACAGGTGTGGAACCACACGTTCTTCTGGAATAGCATGAGTCCCAAAGGCGGTGGCGCGCCGTCAGGCGTCATCGCCGATAAGCTCAAGGCCTCCTTTGGTAGCCTCGACAAGTTCAAAGAGGAGCTCAAGGCGGCAGCCATCGGCCAGTTTGGCAGTGGTTGGGCTTGGTTGATTCAAGACGGAAACGATTTGAAGATTCTCAAGACCCAGAATGCAGAGAACCCGCTGTCCCAGGGCAAGCACGCCCTATTCACCGTCGATGTTTGGGAGCACGCCTACTATCTCGACTACCAGAACCGCCGCCCCGACTTCGTGCAGACGGTGTTGGACAAATTGATCAATTGGGACTTTGTGGCACAGAATCTCAAGTAGTCAACTCAGCGGTTCAATGCCTCGGCGATACTTGACACTGCGGTGTCGATGTCATGCTTGTCGACATTGAGGTGGGTGACCAGACGGATCCCCATAGGTCCGGTTGGATTCGCCAACACACCCAGCTTTCGCATGCGCTCGAGCAGGGCATGCGAATCGAAACCCGAACGGGTGATCTTGAAGAACACCATGTTGGTCTTGACGCGGTTGATGTCGAGCTCGATGCCGTCGAGTTTTGCCAAACCCTCGGCGAGCCGTTTGGCATTTTTGTGATCATCGACGAGCCGAGTAACGTTGTGTTCAATGGCGTAGAGACCGGCGGCGGCAAGGAAGCCAACTTGACGCATGCCACCACCAAACATCTTGCGAAAACGATGCACCTTGGTGATGAATTGGCGATCACCCACAACCACCGATCCAACTGGCGCACCGAGTCCCTTTGACAAGCAAATGCTAGCTGAATCGACTGGTGCCGCGAACTCCTTCACTGAGACGCCGGTCGCCGCCTGGGCATTGAACAAACGAGCGCCGTCGAGATGGACTGGCAAACCGTGATGATGGGCACGCCTCGCGACCTGCAGCGTTTGTTCCACTGACCAAACTGTGCCACCACCATAGTTGTTGGTATTTTCGATGATCACCAAGCCGCTCTGCGGCATGTAATACGCCGGGGGGCGCACAGCTTCGTCGAGCTGCGCCGCCGTGAACACGCCGGTCTCAGTGGTGATGGGGCGCACCTGCACCCCGCACAAGGCCGCCGTCGCACCCGACTCGTAGTTGAAAGAATGTCCGCCAGCATCGAGGATAACCTCGTCACCCGGCTCGGTGTGAGCTCGGAGACTCACCTGGTTGGCCATGGTGCCACTGGGGACGAAGAGCCCTGCCTCTTTGCCGAGTAGCTCGGCGACCCGCCTTTGCAGCTCAATGACCGTCGGATCTTCGCCATAAACATCGTCGCCCACTTTCGCCCGCATCATCGCTTCGCGCATGCCGTCAGACGGCAGGGTGACCGTGTCAGATCTCAAATCGGTGATCTTGCTCATCGCTTCTTCTCACCTTCTGGCGCAATGACGGCCGAAAACAAAACCCCGCCTAACGGGACAACACCATGTCCATAGGGCACCGCTATTCCCTTTAGGCAAGACCGCGTCTGAGACGCAACCCGAACCAACCATCCTGGGTATTGAGGTGAGGCGGTAGCAGGACTATCCTGGGCACGTGCAGTTTAACTCGGTGAATCGCGAGATCACAATCAAGGTGGTCTACTATGGCCCGCCAATGAGCGGGAAGACGAGTAATCTTCATGCGATTCACATGATGCTCAATGACCGCAATCTTGGCCACCTGACGGTCTTGGACACCTCCGACGACAGAACCTTGTTCTTCGACCTCCTGCCCATCTCCTCGCGATTGAGATCCGGCAACACCATCAAGCTCAAGCTCTTCACAGTACCGGGACAGGTGATCCACGCCGCGACTCGAAGGGTCGTGCTCTCAGGAGCCGATGGTGTGGTGTTCGTGGCTGACGGTCAGCGAACCATGGGCCGACTCAACAATGAGTTCTTTCGTGGCATGCGCCGATACCTCGCCGACAACCAAATCGATCCGGATGACACGCCAACGGTGATTCAATTCAACAAAATGGATCTGCCTGACGTTCGCTCCGACGAAGAGATAGAGCAGATACGCCAACGTGGGGTCGAGCCAGTCTTTCGTGCTGTCGCCATTCGGGGTGAGGGCGTCCTCGAAACCCTTCATGGCATGCTTGAGCTCGTGTTCTCCCATTTGAACAAACGCTACGATTTCAATCGCAAGTTCGAATTTTCATCCGAGGAGTTTTTTGGCGGATTGTTTGGGCATCTCCAGTCGAAAGGGGCGCTCGAGGGAGCCGAAAAGTGAGTACGTCACCACTCGATCAGAGTATCTCGTTGACTGAGCTTCTCGATGTCGAAGGCTTCCGAGAAGTCTGCAAGAGCTTCAGCGAGCTCTACGGTATCGGCATCAAAGTGTTCGACATCGAGGCCAACAAGATCGCCGATGTTCGTGCGTCCACTGGCGACCATTGCGGCTACTTGTTTACGGTGCACCCAACGCAGGTTGCCTGCACCAACCTGGTCAACAAGATCCGCACCATCGCGCTGACGGCCGATTCCGAACCACTGGCTATCGATTGCTTCAGTGGGCTGCGTTACAAGATCTTACCGTTGGTGTATGAGGGCTCCTTGCTGGGCCGATTCATTTTTGGTCCTTACGCGCCAGTGGAACTCAAAGCCCCACCCGCACAACTCGAGCAATACCGTCCGCAGCTCGACCTCGACACCCTGGCGGGATATCTCAAGGAGATCCCTCGAGCGACTGAGAAGACGGCTGACAAAGTCATAGAGCATGTCACCCAGATTCTGCAGGTCATCATCCACGGCAGCTACCGTATTCAGATGACCAGCAAGGTTCACATCGCAAGCATCCAAGGTGCCTTTGATGAGCTGGAGGTGAACAGCCGAAAGCTCAAACATGCCAATGATAAGTTGCAGGAGCTCGATCGACTCAAGTCCAACTTCATCGCCACCGTCTCCCACGAGCTCCGCACTCCGCTGACATCCGTCATCGGCTATTCCGAGATGTTGCTCGAAGGCATGGCCGGAGAACTTACGCCAGAGCAGCAGGAATACGTAACAACGATATTGGAGAAGGGAGAGAACCTACTCAGTCTCATCGGCCAGGTTCTCGATCTCTCTCGCATCGAATCGGGCAATGTCCTCATTCAGAAGCAGGATATCGATCCTCGAATGGTCGTCAACACCGCCTTGAGTGATGTTCTCCCACAGGCCAACAAACGCCGGATTGAGATCGTCATCGAAGTGGACGACGCCGTTACCAATATTGTCGTCGACGCCGACAAACTGCGCCGCATCATCAGCAACCTTCTGGCCAACGCTGTAAAGTTCTCTTCGCCCAACTCGCAGGTAAAGGTCTGCCTCGATGTTGATGACGTACGACCCACCGATCGTGCTCGATTTGACATCTTCGAGCCCGAGCGCAACCGCAATCTTCGCCTGCGAGTTATCGATCAAGGTGTGGGCATCCCCGAAGAAAAACTCGAGCGAGTCTTCGACGCCTTCTATCAGGTGGACAACAGCTCAACCCGTGAGTTCGGGGGAACTGGCCTCGGACTTTCCATTGTTCGCAACTTTGTTCAGGCCCACGAGGGTCGCGTCGAAGTCACCAGCAAAGCCAATGAGGGCAGCACCTTCACCGTTTATCTACCTTATGATGTCAGAGGCTCTGACAACGGCACCTCCGCCGAGGTGTTCTCGCAACAGCCGTAAAGCAAGCTGCGCGGAAATCGTCTCTGGGCATTGGACCCGAGATCAGGAGATCAGTAGATCAGTCGAATTTCGCAACAACTCCAGGGAAGTGACGATATAGGTCAATGATTGGTGGGGAGAGACGCGCATGGAAAAACTAGAACAAATCATACCGCGTGTGGACATTGGCCTTGCCGAAGCCCAGGTCAAATTGGACCCCCATGAGATTTCTGCTGACAAACCTCGGTTCGGACTGAACTCGATCCGGGAGGACGTCCTCAAGGAGCATCTCGCCGAGCTCGAGGGTTTGCGCAACCAGAAGGTGAGTCTCGCCTGGCATCGGGAGCCAACGTTCCAAGCGCAACTCGACCGAGTTACCCACTCCCAAGCCGTCGGCGGAAACAGCGTCAAGCTCTTGGTCAATGGCGTCGCGTCACAGGCACAGAGAGAGAAGAACATCAAAGAGGCCGATGTCATCTTTCTGAAGACCTACAACTTCCACGGCGACGATGTCACCGGACGTCGCATGATCAAGCTTCTCAAGGAGCGACTCGAGGCCGACCCGAAGGTCAAGGTCTTCATTCAATACGATGCGAAAGCAGATACCTCCAACGCCCTTGGTGCCATCTGGCGTGGCCTCACCAAGTCGTTCAAGTTGCCCGCCGCTTTTGGGGAGTTGGAGAAGATGCCTGGTTGCGTGTTGATCCCCACCAACTCGGACTCACCCAATCTGCTCTACGGCAAGGACCACGAAAAGTACCTGTTCACCTACAAAGAGGGCGAACCCGTCAAATTGATCATGGGCGGCATGAACGTTGGCGACGACTGGGCTTACGGTGGCGATCCAAACCAGCGGGTTGAGGACCTCCATGGTGCCTATGGTTATCGCGACACGGATTCCGAGATCTGTGGTCCGGTGGTCAAAACCATTCTCAACGAATACGTCTTTGATGCTGCCAACGCCTTGACCGAGCAGAACCGTCTGCGCGGCGGTGTATTTACCAACCGTGAGATGCAACAGCTGGAAGCTGTCCTTGCCAAGCTACAGAAGAGCAAAGCAGCCTACGCACCCGCGGGGAAGGCGACAATCCGCTTTGTGGCCAATAGGCCTGAGCAGGGTGTTGCCGGTCAGTACATCGAAGCGCTCTATCTGGCGTACCTAGAGAGGATACCCCAGGGCGAAACCGCTACCATCGTATCACCGTTCTTCTTACCGCCCGATTCGATTCTCACGGCCATCAAGTTGGCGACCCAACGGGGTGTCAAAGTCAGATTGCTTCTCAATCCTCCTGAGGCCACCGAATCTGCCATGGGCATGGTCGCCACAGCCGCCCAGGATGTCTACAGGGAGCTGTTTAGGGATTGCGCCAAAAACAAACTCGAGATCTACGAATACCATGGCAATCCGAAACAAGGAGTTGGCTCCTTCCATCACAAGCTCGCCATGTTGGGCTTGGGTGGACTCTACTCCTTGGGTTCTTCCAACATGGACTATCACAGCCTGCGTCACAACACCGAGGGCGTGGTGATCGTCGAGGACAAGGATTCGAGCGTCGACTTCGCCAAGATGATGCAGATCGACCTGGATGAGGCCGTGGTGCACCGAGTGACCCGCGAAGAGGTGGAAGCCGCGAGCTTCTTCGAACGCGCCAAACAGAAGCTGTTGCGAAAACTTCGCTACATCCTTTGATGGACGTTCGCCTCGAGTACCCGGTCGTCTTGAATACACAGCATCATTGAGAACGACCAGGTTTGAACGGTGCGGTGTGAATTGCTTTGGCAGACAATCGGCCGTATAGCGCCCCCGTGAATGACTACACCAAATGGTACGGTGAGCTCGAAGTTCAACGTCTGATGGTCAGTGACCGTTGGCGCACTGACGCGTTTGCCCGCGCCATCCAAGAAGTTGTTACCGCGGGCGATGTGGTTGTGGACCTCGGCACGGGCACAGGCATTTTGGCAATGTTTGCGGCCCGGGCCGGCGCGAGCAAAGTGTACGCGATTGACGAAGCTGACATCGCAACCATGGCGGTCGAACTCATCCAAATGAATGGCCTAGAAGAGTCGATCGAAGTGTTCCATGGCTCGGCGGCTAAGTTCCAAATCCAAGAGAAGGCCGATCTGATCATCAGCGAATGGCTCGGACACATGGCCTTTGTAGAGGGTATGGTCGACGACCTCCTGGTTGTACGAGATCGTGTGCTAAAGCCAGGCGGGCGTATGCTCCCCAGCGCGGTTGAGGTGATGTTGGCACCCATCGATGATCCGGTGTTGTACTCCAACCATGGTCCGGGATTTTGGCGCAGGCTGATTCACGACGTCGACCTGTCGATTCTTGAAGAGCTAGAGTTGAAACAGGGTCGGGGCTTCCAAACATTCATTGACGCCGCCTCCCTGCTGTCAGTCCCATCCCCCATCGTCGCCATGGATATGCGCCGCGCCGCTCCTGGAGATCAATGGACCACGGGAAAGATTGACTTTGAAGTCAAACGGGATGGCGTGCTCAATGGCTTCGTCGGCTGGTTTGTGGCTGAGCTCTCCGAAAACGTCATTCTCGACACTGGCCCCAATCATCCGCAGACCCATTGGTCGCAGATGTATCTGCCTTTCCCTCCACAGATCGCGGAGAAGGGATCTCACCTGAGCGTTGACTACCAGCTGGCGCGACACCCAGAGTACTGGCGCTCCCTCGAGGTCACCATCGAGCTTGGCGATTGCATTCAGCGCTACATCGTCGATTAGGCGGTTTGCGGTGCGGTCTCCACGAACACCGCGGTATCCACGGTATCCGCGGTGTCCGTGCTTTCGGTGCTATCGTTAGAAACTGGTTTGTGGTACTTTGGTGCGGCAGACTTTCTATGTTTCAACAGCTGATGGGATAGGCTCGATGGGAAACCTGAGCATTCTTCCGAGTTGGAAGGCCGACTTTGTCGAACCGGAAAAGGTACGCTTCAACACAAAGGCCCCTTCTCTCGACTCGGTTCGTGGCAACGACGGCGTACTGGAGTTGGGCTCGACGGGGTCGAGTGTCGCCTACGTTCAACAGAAGCTCGACACCATTCTCAAACACTATCTTCCCTTCGCGAACCTAGCGGGACTTGATGCCGACGGATATTATGGCGTACTGACGTACCGGACGGTGTTGTGGCTGCAACAGAAATTTGGCATTCAGGCGCAAGATGGAAAGATCGACGAGGCCACTCTCGCCAAGATCGAAGAGTTGGTTCGCGGAATCAAAACCGGCGAGGCTCTCGCCAAAGACAGCGTGACTCGAACATCGAATGGAACGGTATCGATCAGCCTCGATTCATTGACGCCAATCGACGTAGACCCGTTGGCCCCCGGTCAGAACCAATCCATAGTTCAACCACGAGGACCTTTGGATCTCGTCGCTGCGGTTGGTGTGGGAGCTCCCAACGACAGTCGAGATGTCGATCGTGTGCAGATGGCATTGGTCCCCGAGTACCTCGGAGTCGGTGACTTCGTCAGGGGTGAATTCGGTGAGACCACCGAGAGAGCCCTTCTGGCCTTTCTCGGCAATCCCACCGCCGCCTGTGACCAGCGGATCACACCAACGGGTGCGGCCGCTGACAGGCTCGCAGCCCACGAGAGCGCTCAACTCAACTCCGTGGCACCACCACCGCCGCCGTTTGCGTTGGTCACAGACCCCTTCATCCAATCCAGCGTCGGTGCAAATGGTGATGAAAGGCGAGGGGACAACGTCAAGGCGGTTCAGGTGCGACTGCGAGAGCTGGGCTTTCCAGTGGAGGTCGATGGGCAGTTTGGCCCCAAGACGGAAACCTACATTCGTCTGTTCGCGTCCATTGTTGAGGGAAAAGAACAGCACCACAACGCGACGGCCACCTTGGAGCCTTACGGTACGGTAACTCAGGCTTTGTTCTCCCCGGATGCGCCGACATGGGTGCAGGTGAAAGATGGCGGCATTGGCTGGAAGAGTGTGGACAGAGATCATTATGACTATGCCGTCAACAAGACCCTGACGGTCCTTGAGCAGGTGGGTGCGGCGTATCAGCAAGAGTTTCTGTCGACCCACCCAACATCCTCACTCATCAAGGTCAATGATGTCAGTCGGGAAGATGGCAAGGTCGTGTGGCGAAATGGTGCACCTGAGCATCGGTCACACAGAAATGGTTTGGATGTCGACATCAGCCTGCCAAAGAAGGCAGGAAGCGACAATTTCGATGGAGGGACGCGTACAGATTGGGCCGACTACGACCAAGAGGCCGCGTTCGCTATCATCAAGGCCTTTGCCGAGAATCCCGATGTCGAACGAGTGATTGTCGGTGACAAAGAATTACGGGACCGCGCACTTGCCTCTGGACACACCTGGGCCACAAAGCTGCTGTTCGATGAGCATCACAGTAACCACCTACACGTCGACATTGCTCCGATGGTAGGCAGAACCTAGCAAAGCTGCCTATAGATCGATGGGGTAGACCGGCTGCCGCGGCGCATTGTATTCGGGCCCCGGCATGAAGAGCGCAACCACGAGATAGGCGACAGCCATCAGGCCAAAGCTCAAGGTTGCGAGACTCAGGGCCACCAAGCGGACCACACTGGGATCGAGGTCCCACCGCCGGGAGATACCGCCGCACACTCCCAAGAACTTGCGGTCCTGGGCTGTGCGCTGCAAGGGCGGCAGGTGCCTGCCGTTGCCATTTTGTTTCCAGATCACGGGATCAGCTGGGACGGCATCTTGATGCGGAATGATCCACCACATCACTAGGTAGACGAGGATGCCCGTGCCCATGAAGATGACTGCCAAAAGCCAAAATAGCCGGACCAGATTTGCGCTGATGCCAAAGTGTTGAGCAATGCCCTGACAAACCCCAGCAAAGATGCCATCCCGTGAGCGAATGATTCGTCCCGTGCTGTAACCCATCGTTGCGTCTCCATGCACGTCAAAGCGTAATAAGAAGTGATGATACACTCTGATACGCATTGGTCAACATCAAATTTCATTCTTGTCATTATTGTCTAAATATGTATATTGAGGCACCACGAACCACATTTCAGGCACATTTATGGACAAGTCCTATCGTCGCGTAAATATTACAATTTCTGAAGCGCAGTACGCACAGCTCGCAGAGCTTGGGCTCAATTTTTCAGGACTTGTCCGTGATTTGCTTGGGGATTATTTGTCGGAGAATGTGATATCACTGCAAGTCACTGAAAAAACGCGGCAAATATACGATCTCATCGTCTCCAACACCGGCTCGACCGACCAAGAAATTGAAGTTCACCTGCGCCAGGCCCTCGCCGAGGTCTTGAAGAAGCGGATCGCCGAGATGGAAGAACTGCGTGCGCAGCTTGAGGTGGAAGTCGACATCGAAGAACAAAAGAAGATCCGGTGAGACAAAGAGCTGTAACCCTCGCCAGTATATTGATGGCAAGGGGTTAATTGGTACAGTGTGCGGGTGGTCAAAAAGGGGATCCGTCGCGCTGCCAACGTCATGAAACAAATGTCGGCAAAAATAGAAAGAAAGGTTCTGCTGGCGATTGTAACTTGCCTTGGTTTCAGCAGTACCGCCACCGCCGTCCCGGAGCCGAAACCGGAATCTCCCATTATCGCCGACACCACTGCACCAATTATTCTCCACAGTCCCTGCCAGGTGTTCGGCCCGCACGAGCTCGTCCAGATTCGCGTGCGATTTCTCGACCAATCAAGGCTGGTGGCACCCAGGGTGGCCTATCGCAAGACCGGGGAATCATCCTGGAGCTACGCGACACTCGCATGGGATACGAGCTCACAAGCATTCGCCGCCGAGTTGCCCGCAGGATTGGAGCCCGGTTTCGACTACTTCATCGAAGTCTACGACGAACATGGCAATGGCCCGAGTCGGGTCGGTGGCCCTGACACGGCCATCGCAGCACATTTTGCGGACAACGCAAAGCTGTGCAATCAACTGCCGCCCGTATTCAAGAGGCCCAAAGCCTCCTCGGAAGTCGGTGTGTCCGCCTCTATGGGTGAGATAACAGAGCTTCCCTGGACGTCACTGTTTTACGGTCGAGTGGACGTTGGTGCGGCGATGTTCCTCACTCGGCCACAGAACTCTATGTTTGATACGTTGGGGGGCAGCGCCACCGGAAAGTTGGGGATTCGGCTCAGTCGAATCCCAGACAGTTTCCTTCGGCAGGTTGCTGGCGAAATTGAGGCCGGCTGGTTTGGCTTTTCCCGTGCAACAAATGGGCGTGACGGTGGTGTCGGCTTTGGCGGATTGGGGATTGCGGTTGATCTTCGTGATGAGAGAGCCTGGTTGGTACCGCGAATTGATGCCCACGCTGGTGTTGGCCGCACTGGAGCGCTCAATCGGTTCATGTGTGACGCCACTTTGGCTGCGGATTTTGATCTCGGCCTTGCTCGACTCGGACCTTTCGTCAAATACATATACGTCGTGTCAGATCCAGGTGACGGCGAGCTCAGGGGAGGGGCTCACCTCGTCGCTGCCGGTGCTACGTTGGCCATCGGGCCTACCGTCGCGTTGCCGCTGGTGGAAGGCGGTCCAGGTGCCAACGGGGTAGCGTACGCCGCAGACCAGGTGGCAACAGACGGCCAAGGTGACTCCGAGGAATCTACCGATGGTGAACAAGGGCCCACGGAATGGATGATCGGTGATGTGTTGGTATCGATCGACAAGCGGGATCCAACGACCATGCAGCTGGCTGGCCTGACCGTGGATATTGCGGAGGGGAAGACGGGTTCTCTGGAAATCGACGGATTGGCGATAGAGCTAGCGAACCGTGAGGGCTTGGTGCTCTCGGGGTTCCCAATCTCGATCGACCCCGATCAGGACTTCGTTCCCGGCAAGAATGACGCCTGTCCGCAGCAGTCCGAAGACTTGGATGGTTATCGAGATGAGGACGGATGTCCTGATCCTGACAACGATGATGACGGCGTATTGGACGGCAACGACGCATGTCCGAACGTGCCCGGCGACACCGCCGCCGGACCAACCAGGGGTTGTCCACGTGAGAAAACGGCTGCGGCTCAAATCAGTCGTGAAAAAACTTCACCCAAGCAATCCTGGAAGGACATGCCGGAGTTCCGTGAGGTTGTCAAAGCTGTGGAAAGCCGGCAGCTTCTATTTCCATTCGGCCGTGCTCACATTGGCCCTGCGCAGCAACGCATGTTTCGTGAGTTGGCGACAATCTTGGAGAAGCATCCGGAAGTCTTCATTCGGATCGAAGGTCATACGGATTACATTGGACCGAAGAAATACAATGAGAAGCTGTCCTTGTGGCGAGCCCAAGTCATTAGGCGCCAATTGATGAAGCGGGGCATTGCTGGCGAGCGAATAGAAGTTCGGGGTCACGGTGAATCCAAACCCATAGCACCCGTGCTGCAAGGCAACAGTTATCGAGCGCGGCGAGCACGACGCCTCAACCGTCGTGTGGAGTTCTTCGTCCTGGACGAAACATTCAGAGCAGCACCGGATCTGCCACAATGAAGAGAGCCAGAGGATATCCTCCAGCCTTTGGTCAACACCCTATATTCAATGCAATCGTCAAACGGCATTGAAAGTCGTTCTTTAATTCTTGATGTTGAGCGTCAGCGGAAACGACACGGGAAAATCAACGGTCGGTTGCGGCCGTGTGCGAACCTTCATGAACGTGCGTCGCAGGCATTCGTCCACCGTGGTCAGGCCGGTGTTCGGCTTGAGGTCAACACCACTTACCTGTCCCGATGTCGCGATTCTGATCTGCACCGAGATGCTGCTTGGGATCCCTTCCTTTCCGGCGAGAGCACCCATGCACTTCTGAACGGCCGCCAACTGCATTTTGACGGCGGCCTGCACCTCATTGCCTGTCAAAGGTTTCAACGCCGGAGCGTCTTCAACCACTGGCTCCACCGCATTCTCCACGGTGGGCGCGGGAACCTGGTCGGGTTCGGGTTCGGGGTCGGAGACCGCTGAAGGTGGGACCTTGACTGACGCCTTGGTCTGCCCCTTCCCCTTCTTCTTATTTCGCGGTTTGATGGTTTCAATCACTTTCTCGGGTAGGGGAGCTGTGTGACGGGCAGGAGACGGAAGCTCCGCATAGGTTTCGTGTATTTGGTCGTCATGAGCTCTCACGGGAAGACTGCGCAGGACATCCCGGAGGCACATAGCGGCATTTCCCAGCGCTCCATCGTCCTGAGACAAAGTCACGGAGGAAACACCGCCGGCAGGTGGAATGGCAAGCTTGGCGACGAGGTTTTCGATCGAGCGGAGGGACTCGGGCCCATCCGTGTAGCAGCCAATGAGGCGACGCGTTTCGCCATCCACAGTTGATTGCACCTCTTGCGCAATGGATATGGAAGGTCGGAACGACCCCTCCAGGACGTTCTTGATTGTGTCTTTAAACAGCACGCCTACCACTGCCACGAGTGCGACCAGGGTCAACAACACGACCACGAGAACACCATTCCCGCGGCGTTTCGCCGATGGAACGCTACTGGGAACCGGCGGAGCAGGACGCACGCTTTTAAGGGTGAGCTCAGAGATTTCCGGAAGCATGTAGTCCGGTGTCGGCGGCACCTCCCCGCCGGCAACACCTGACAGGTGTTCTTCTGTCGCGATGATCTTTTCAATCTCCACAAACAATTCTGGATGGCTGTCAAAATAACTCTTGGAAATATTGGCAAAGTCGTCCGCGGTGTGCGGGAAGATGGCCTGGTTGAGCGCATCCAGGAATTCGGCGGCCGTGAAATAACGTTGCGCAGGGTTTCGAGCGAGTGCCTTTCGCAAAGTCAATTCATATTCCCGTGGTATGTCGTCGCGGAACTTCTCCAACGGTGGAACAACGGCCTTTGCGATGAGGTGCAGAGTATGGATTTCATCCTTTCCCTTGAACAACCGGCGGGAGGTCAAAGCCTCCCACATGAGGATTCCGGCACAAAAAATGTCTAGGCGTTGGTCAGGGATAATGCCTTCAAGTTGTTCCGGTGCGATATAGCCGACCTTACCCTTGAGGACGTCGGGACTTGTGGTAGAGATTTCGTTTCGTGCTTTTGCTATGCCAAAGTCGGTGATTTTGACCCAGGCATCTTTCGTTACCAAGATGTTCTGCGGGGTGATGTCGCGGTGGAGAATCGGCATCGGGGTTCCGTCATGACCCCGCATGTTGTGGGCATAGGCAAGCCCCCGCAGCACCTCCATGACGATGTAAATGGCCACTTCGTGCGGGAGAAAGGCTCGGTTTCTGTATAAGTGTTGCAGAAGATATCCAACGGTAATGCCGGGCACGAACTCCATGGCAATGAAATAATCTTTGCCATGCTTGGCCAAGTCGAAAATCTGAACAACATTGGGATGGCGCAGAAGGACCGTCAGCTTGGCTTCGTTGATCATCATTTCAACGAAGGCCCGCTCCTCCGAGAGGTGGGGTAGTATCTTCTTGATTGCCACCTCGCGCTCAAAACCCTCGACACCAGAGACTTTGCCGTAATAGACCTCGCCCATTCCGCCGGCGGCTATGCGCTTGACAAGGATGTATTGACCGAGTTGTCGCGGTAATGAGGCGTCGAGGTTCCCCGATGCCAGCGTGATCCGTTCGCCGCACAAACACCGAGCGGCATTCCTACCCGCCGTGAGCGCAGGATCCGTCTCGTATTTCCGACGGCATAACGAGCAGGTGATCTCCACTAGACAGTCCCTTCGACAACGATGGTTTCTGCCACAGGAGTCAGAGTGTGTCCATAAGGTGTAATGACCCCGAATCACCATCTGGCGATTCGGAAATTATTTGATGGTGGATTTGAAGTGAGCGGCGTCGCAGCCAATCAACAAAGATGACCGTTTCAAACAACAGGCTGCTCGCCAAGCAACTTGTGGCGGTCGATTGGACTTCTTCTGCAGACCGTTGCATGCCGGTGAAAATGACCGCATTCTTGACCGATGCCTCTCTGGAAAATGCCATTTACGACCAAACTCCTTGGCTCCGCGGTAGTCGTTTTGCCACTTCTCACGCTCGCGTGCGGTGCAACTCCGCCGCGGCAGTTGCTCATTCGCGCCGGTCGACTCATCGACGGCACCGGTGCCGCGGCGCAATCCAACGTGGTTGTATCAATAGAGGATGGGCTGATTCGCTCCATCCTGCCGGACAAGAATGAACCGGCCCCAGCGGGTGTCCATGTCATCGACGCGCGCACGCTCACGGTGATGCCAGGCATGGTCAATGCCCATGCCCATCTCTTTTCCGGTGGTGGGTGCGATCCGGGGATAGGAACGGGTCCCAGCCAGGCTTTTCGCAACCTACACGCGGCCCTCCGCGGTGGTGTTACGTCCATCGCTGACCTCGGTGCTCCCGTGGAGTTTGTTACTGCCCTGCGCCGCCACGTTGGTACCGGAAGACATCGCGGGCCGCGGGTGTTTGTGAGCGGCCCGGTTCTCACCGCCAAAGATGGATACCCCATCGACTTCATGGGCCGCGAAGCTGTCGAGCAGGCAGCGGTGATTGAAATCCAAACCCCCATGCGCGCTCGCGCCCTCGTGCGTGATCTCGATAAGGCCGGAGTCGATCTCATCAAAGTGGGTCTGCAAGAGCGTTCTTACAACGGTGAGCCCCTCAACATGATGAGTGAAGAGGTGCTGTGCGCCATCGTGGATGAAGCGCATCAACAGGAGCTGCGGGTGGTGGTGCACGCCGCGACTCGGGCGTCATACGATCTCGCATTGGCGTGTGGCGTCGACATCCTCGGGCATGGGTGCCTCGACCCCATCGACGATGCCACCATCGAGAAGATTGTGCAGAAAGACATCCTGGTAATGCCCACTCTCTTCGTGTTCGAGTCTCCGCTTTGGGGGCCAGCGCATCTAGAACGCCTCGATGAGCCCGAGACCCAGCGAACTTTGACACCGGAGATTATTGCGCACCTGCGTCAGTATGCCGCAGAAGACAAAACCAGTTATGAGGTTCTGCCGCCTTATCTGCAAACGGGCATCTCCCGCGAGGACGCTCGCAAGGGCTACGAGACACTGCTCGAGAGCACCCGGCGCATGCACGCGGCCGGAGTCAAGCTCGGTTTAGGTACCGACGCGCCAGTTTGTTTCAACTGGCATGGGTCACCCGTGCAGGAGCTCAAACGTTTGGAGGATGTTGGATTGACGCCGCTGCAGGCGTTGAGCGTGGCGACCCGGGGCGGCGCCCAAATACTCAACCTTCAAGACGCCATTGGCACCCTCGCCGTGGGGTATCGCGCCGACCTTATCGCTGTGGCTGGCAAACCCGACATTGATCTCGACGACGTCAGTCACGTCGAGTGGAGCATGATCGATGGCGTCATGCAAAACCTCGACGGCCCGACCTTGGGTGAACAGGTCGCCGGATTCTCCCGCTTGGCGTGGGCGTGGCTTTGAGTCGTGGACCTGCGCTGAAGATACGACGTTACATGTTCATCGCATCGTTCTCGATGAAGTCGTCATCCTTGAGTTGACCTCAGCCATGGGTTGGGTCAATGGTTCCGTGTGGCGCTAGATGTAGCCGAGTATGTGGGGAATTTGCGACAGTTGCTGCGGCTCGATTACCGCCGCTGGCGACTGGTGGTCGATCGACAAGTCCTTTCGCAGGTCCTGCCCAAACTCAAGGGCACACGCGCTGTCCTCGAGCTTCACCTTTGGGGACTGCTGGTGCTTTGCCTCAACGGACACCAAGCCGATGTGCCAGACCTTGCCGATGAAGAGTGGGCAAAGGCAGTGCAGGCCGTCAACAACGGCAAATCAATTGATGGCGATCGGTCCGCCGAATTCCTCCGCGCTGCGACGGGAGTCCTCAGGGTAATGGCAACTCTTCGTGAGACAGGAATTTATCCAGCCCCGTTACCAAACGGTGAAGCAACTGGCCCTTGAGGCCAAATCTCTAGCTCGAACCGATCTTTGTTGGTTTTCCAGACCGCAGAGCTGACGCAAAGATTACGCGGAGCCTGAGTGGCTCACACGTTCATGTCGATATTGCCCCTGTAGGAAGAGCCATCGGCCATGAGAATTCGCGGGGCTTTGATGTCTCCAACCATGCGGCATTCAGCTTTGAGTTCAACCTTGTCAACGGCAGTGATGTTGCCTGTTACCTTGCCAGAGACCTCTACATTTTGGGTTTCGATCTCCGCTTCGACTGCGCCCGACTCCTCAACGAAGAGACTTTCCGTGAGCTGAATGCGCCCTTTGACCGTGCCTTGCACGACCAGGTCTTCATTCCCGGTAATCTCGCCGTCGATGACTATCGACTCACCAATGACAGTATTTGCCATGCAGGTTCTCTTCCTTAGATGTCGTCAGGCAAGGGCACATCCATTTCGATAGTGCCACGAAAACGGGCACCATCCTCGAGAACGATGCGAGGTGCGCGAAGATCACCAACCAACGTTGCAGTGCTCGTCACCGAGATGCGCTCAGAGGCGTTGGTGTTGCCGGTCATCTTACCGTGAACGGTGAGCTCTTGGGTCTCGATGTCTGCGACGACGCTACCAACTTCTTCAACGATCACATGAGCTTCGAGGGCCACGTGGCCTTCCATCCGTCCTTGGACGATCAGATCACCGGAACCAGAGAGGTTCCCCCGAACCTGGATTCCACTACCGATGACACAAGCTGCCTCACTCATACAGGCCTCCAATTCGAAGACCCACACCTTCGAACGGAGGACCACTTCATGTCAACTGTTTTGTTTTCGACGACGCCACTGCTGATCCGGTTGATCCTCATACCTTCATACCCAAGGTGGCCATGGAGTGAGACGACGGCGTTCGGCTGGCCCCAAGTTGGGACCTCTGTTAGGCTCGCTCGCTGGAGGAAACCGACCATGGCAGACAAGTTCGAGGTCGACCTGAGTCTCTTCACGGACATGCCAGATGAAGATCTGGAAGACATCATGGCAACGATCAAGAACGGAGCTGATCGTCCCGCTGAGTTCTTTGGCTTCGATGACGGTGCACTCAACGCCATCGAGAACATCGCCTTGGGTTTTTATCGCGCTCGATTGTGGGACCGCGCATCGCTGATTTACGGTTTTGCTCTGCGTTTGGATCCGAGCCGATCGTCGTGTTGGCGAGGCCTTGGAGCTTGTGCCCAGGCCAACAAAGAGTACCCCATTGCCAAGACCTGCTACGAAAAAGCGCTGGAGCAGCATCCCGACGACGTCATCACCAAGGTGTTCTTGGGTGAGTGCCTCTGTTTGGGAGGGGATATTGAGCGCGGCTTGAAGGTTCTCAACGAAGCCATCGAACGGGGCAGCGATGAGTCCAAAGCCAAAGCCTATATCACCCGAGCGCGGGCGATCGCCTCGGCAGGGGGCGGCAGGCCTGCGCCTCTTATCCTCACGAAGAAAGGTGTGCCCATCGCTGAGGACGCAGCCAAGGTCCTAGCCGAGGCTGGCATCGAGCTCGATCCGAGCCGCGAGCTGCACATCGAAGATATTCAGAACGACCCCATTCTCGCCGAAGGGTTGGGAGAGCTGGCCATCGCGTTCAACAGCGGCAGGATCACATTGGCCGAGGTGGGTGGTTTTGCCGCCAACGAGCTCGATGGTGCCTATGCGTGTGCTTGTAAATACGCCGAGATGAATCAGCTCGCCGATGCCATGCGGATCTGCAGCTATCTCATCTTCATCGATCCCTACAAAGGCCGGTATTACCAGCTTGTGGGCATCTGCCTGCAGCGCCTCAAACTTTTTGGTGAAGCTGAGCACTTTTATATGTTGTCACTAACCCTCGAGCCCGACGATCCTCGCAGTCTTGTGTACCGTGGCGAGGCGCAGATACTCATGGGAGACATCGACAAGGGATTGGCGACGGTGCACAAGGGGGTAGACCTGGCCGATGCGGTGGTACAAGGCGACATCGTCGAGCGCGGCAAGGTACTCATCAAACAATTTGGTGTTTAATTTGTTATGTTTTACAACGAGTTACTGTTTGCCCTGCTGGGGGACAGAGGATTTTTGCGAGAAGTTGTTTATTGCCCGACCCACATCCAGCTCTCGTGTGTATGGATGCAAGCGAGCATGATTCCAACGGGAGCTCAATGATGACCAACATCCACAACCCCTCCAACCTGACCACGCAACCGCTGCCACAGGTTACCCAAAACCAGGAGCAGCTCTCCATCACCCAACCCATCATTCAACCCACGGGCATCAATCCTACCGTGGACTCCATCATGGAACGGGCGGGTTTGGTTCGCGGTGCCGGTGGTGGCCTTACAGTGCGAGACACCACGTCCATCGGCAAGACCCAAGAAGTGGCGGGCCTCGCCAGTTTCGAAAAAGTCTACGGCACGGGGAAGTCGCAGCTCAAGCCCGTTGCACCACCGAGGGTGGAGTTCACCACTGAGTTGAAGGTTGGTGCTGAGACCTTCGCTAACAATGTGGACAAGGTCATCAATGATCTCATGGTGAAAAATGGGCCGGTCAACAAGAACATTATGTTGCAGCTCAAGAACATTTCAGATCAACAAACCAAAACACAATCCACCAAAGGCGGCGATGGCCTGTGGAGCATCCCAGATAAAATCGTGGACACTCCGGAGGTGCAGAAGCTGATCGACAACTACTTGGGCATCCCGTCGACAACGGCCGACGGCCAAGTTCGCGGCATTCAAGATCTCACCGCCGACATGTTACTCGCGGCGTTTCTCAAGCTCAACATCACTGATCCCAACAACTCGGTTGAGACCCATCAACAACTGCACAAGGCGATGTCACTGCTGCGCGACATGGCCATCAAAGAGGCGCAGGCCAAAGAGGCCAAGGCCGCCAAGGTGCGCGAGGAGGCCATGAAGGAAGCTGACAGCGCCAAGTATGTCAGCGATGTGATGAACATCGTACGCATCGTCATCGTGGTCATTGTCCTCATCGTGGCGATCGTCTGCGCCATCATACCGGGGACACAGGGCATAACCGTCCTCTTGATCTGCGCCGCCGTTGCGATTTGTGCTGCGACCGTTGTCGAGGCCGACGCCAACAAGAATGCATCCACGGCATCCTGTGATGCGGCCGCGGCGGGGCTGATGGGCCAACAGGCACAATTGATGGCCGAGAAGTTCCAAGAGCAACTCAAGGACGAGGGTGAAATCATGCAGACGATCATGGAGTCGAAGAACAAAGTGGTCGACGCCATCCTTCGCATGATGAACGCGATGTTTGGCTCTGCGCAAAAACTGATGTCCGCCGGAATGGCGAAGGGTTGATGTCGATCGACAACGATTGAGGAGAAGGCAATGACTAGCATCTCTGGAAGTTATCAACCAAGTCTCGAGCCGCTGGCGATCGAGTTTGTGACCAACAATCAGTACGCGCTCACCGAGGGCCGTGGGCAACCCAAGAATCTCACCGAAGTTGAAGCCAACAAGCATCTCGCAGCCTATGGCATCGCAGTCGTGGGCGGCGACTTTCGCTCCGTGGATGGCTTTAAGCTCACCGAGACGAGCGCACCCATTGTCACCCAGTACGGCGACGCCCCCATCCTCCCCGACTTCGATGGTGTTGTTGACAACAACAGCCTTGCCGGCCGGTTGGGGTGGATGGGCGAGATGGGCGACGGTGCTCTCATGTGGATGGCGATGTCGGAGCTGGCTCGCACTGCCATGCAAGACATGACCGATTCCAAGTCAATGAAGCGGGCTATGGCAAACGCGAAGATCGAGGCCAAGAAGACCAACATCGCGTCCACTGAGAAACAAATCAAGCACGAGCGCGAGGAAGCGGAGCGGGCTTTCAACGATGCGGTGATCATGGCCGTGGTCATGTGTGCGATCTCTTGTGCTGCCGCATGTGCAGGCTCGGTGGGCTCGGCGATCTCGACAGCGGCGAGCTCCGTGAGCTCGGTGTACGGTTCGTACAAAACGATGCATAGCAAGACCGAGGGCCCACAGCGCAAGGCTGACGACGCCCGACTCAAAGGCATGCGCTGGGATCAAGAAGCCGAAATGATGGACCAGATGGTCGAAGAGGCGCAAAACAACTATGACGAGTCCAAAGAGCTGTTCAAGCTAGCCTTGCGGATTTTGGGTGAGCACTACGAGCTGCAGTCTCAGGCTACTCAGTCCATAACTCGCGGCTGATGTCGCG
>Ga0156400_1117_pt1 | contig 48466 bp, 35 predicted proteins | sample RifOxyA3_FD_108044 | JGI IMG/M metagenome (GOLD analysis project Ga0156400, IMG submission 108044) | Deltaproteobacteria bacterium RIFOXYA12_FULL_58_15
GCAAACCTGGCCCTCAATGCAGTCGTCGTCAGACCAGCAGAACTGATCGTCAGGTATGCACTCGGCCACACACTGCTCGCCGCAGTACTCACCGGCGGCACAGGTACCGTAGAAGCAGTAGGCTTCGCAGTGCTCGCCCTGCTGGCAACGGACGTCGTCGCAGGGGTCTACGTATCGCGGTACACAGACACCTTCGCAAGGAGAGGGTGCCATACAATCGGCAGCGGATCGGCCCTCGCCGTCGGTGCAATCCACAGGCTCGCCTTCGTAGCACCACATCTCACAGGTGAAATCGGGTTCGCAGTCCTCATCGCTGTAGCAAATCTCGGGATCGTCAACACACAGGGGATAACAATCCCCGCAGTAATCGCCTTCCGCGCAGTTGGACCAGTCGCAAGAGAGTTCGCAGTGCTGGCCGTCCTCGCAGTCCACATCCTCACAGGGATCTACGTATTGCGGTACGCAGACGCCTTCGCAGGGGTACGGTGCCATGCAATCGGCGGCGAATCGGCCCGCGCCGTCGGTGCAATCCACAGGCTCGCCTTCGTAACACAACATCTCACAGGTGAAACCGGGTTCGCAGTCCTCATCGCCGTAGCAAATCTCGGGATCGGACACGCACACCGGCTGACAACCACCGCAGTCTTCACCCTCATCACACCGAGCTTCGATGTCGTCAGCCGCAGCGACATCCCAACAGATGACTTCGCAATGAGCGCCCTGGTCGCAGCGGAAATTCTGGCAGGGGTCCTCGAACCGTGGCATGCAGATACCGTCGCATGCGGGCATGGGGGAATCCCCTCCCCCCCCACACAGACCGTCGTAGCAGCGAGAACCGTCGAAGCAATCTGCATCCGTGGCGCACTCAACCTCTCGGACCGCATCACCACAAAAAGACTCACAATACATATCACTTGGGCAATCGCCGTCATCCCAGCAGCCGACCTGGCGGGGAACACAGGAACCGTAATCTCCCCAATCGCCGCTCGCGGCATAAACGCACATAAAGCCTGGAGGACAGTCGCCGTCATCGCCGCAGCCTGGTTGATAATGGCATTGCCCCTCGACACAGAAGCCGGACTGACCGTCATTGTCCTGGCAATCAGCGTCTGTGCGGCACACGGGATCGGTGTCGGTGACTTCGCAGGTGGAGAAGATCACCTCACCTTCAACGTAGGCGCAAACAACGCAGTCGGGATCGGGCAAGGTCACGAGCACGCAACCAATGCTGGTGTCCTTGCACCCCTGGTCGATGGCTTCGCCTTCAGCGGTGATGCAACGCTCGCAGGTGTTACCCGTCGCTTCATTGATGTCGACCTCGATGACGGCGCAGGCACCATCATAGGGAAGGGTTTTGCACTCCCCGGCGGCATTGCAATACTCGAGGTTGCCGTCCTCAAGACGAGTAAGCTTAAGGGTAGTCTTCTTGTCCTGGGGATTTTGCTCTGGGGGCGCTGCGTCCAGTCCACAGGCACAAAGGCCCAACGTACACACCCCAAGAACCATCTTCGATATCGTATTCAACATTGGGTCGTCTCCTTTTGGCAATCCCATGTTCATTGCGCGAGTCATTGCGACCCCTTATGCTGGTTTCGTGCCAACGCAAATGCTTATTATTTCAGCATGTTACGGGTGACCCATTGTCAACGGCAGGCATCAACGGCTGTCGACTCGAGACCTCACTCGAGGACATACCGCGGCAATGCCCGATGCGCGTTTGTTCTGTTCAACGATATCCATGCCATGTATGAACAGCGACGTTGGCGAGTGGGCCGAACGCCGTCAGCTGGAGTGGTAATGTGGTGAAGCTGCAACTCGAGCTTTTGGCCCCGGCGGGTGACGACGAGTGCTTGCGAGCTGCAGTGGCCGCCGGTGCAGACGCGGTCTATTTTGGTCTCACCGCAGGATTCAACGCCCGTGCCAAAGCCACCAACATCCCGGTCGAAACGCTCGGTGACACTTTCGCCTTTTTGCACGGAGCGGGAGTGCGCGGCTACGTCACACTCAATACGTTGCTCTTCGACGACGAGCTCATGACGGCCCGTGACCTCGTGTGCAAAGTGGCGCAAGCAGGAGCCGACGCTGTCATCGTGCAAGATCTCGGGCTCGCTCGCCTTTGTCACACGCTCGTGCCAAACCTGCCTTTGCACGCTTCTACACAAATGACCGTGAGCTCACCCGAAGCCGCACGATTCGTAGCTGAGCTCGGCGTCTCGCGGGTCGTTCTACCGCGCGAGCTCTCGCTTGCTGAGATCGACAGGTTTCGCACAACGGTGCCAGTCGAGCTCGAGTGTTTTGTGCACGGAGCCCTGTGCATCTCTTACAGCGGTCAGTGTCTGGCGAGCGCCGCCGGGAATGGGCGCTCCGCCAATCGTGGTTTGTGCGCCCAACCCTGTCGCATGGCCTATGGTCTGCAAATCGATGGCAAACCCACGCATCTCGGCCAAGAACGTTACCTTCTCGCCCCCAAGGATCTCGCAGCCTACGATCGCGTGCAGGCTCTGGCGCAAGCCGGTGTCTGCTCCTTCAAGATCGAAGGTCGTTACAAGGGACCGGACTACGTTACCGCGGCAGTGGAGAAGTACCGCAAGGTCATTGATGCCGTAGAAGAAGGACTCACCGATTCCGTTCTCACTCGCGCCGACGTGGAGGATCTTGCCTTCACCTTCAATCGCGGTTTCACCCACGGCTGGTTGGACGGTCCCAACCACCAGCAGCTGTGTCACGGTCTTTACCCCGGACACCGCGGTCTGTTGGTCGGCACGGTCGAGTCGGTACGTGGCTTTTCGGTGTTTGTTCGACCGGTGCCTGATGCTCCCGAGCTTCGACCGGGGGATTGGATGCTGTTCGGCCAGGGAGATCCAGAAGGAGACGAGCCACGCGGTGGCATCTTCTCCATGGGGCCCGAGCGAGACGGCCTGTGGGATATCCGCTTCGGCGACCCCGGACCTAACCTCGCCCTGGTCAAACCCGGCAATGAACTGTGGAAATCCCATGACAGCGCCATCAAACGCCGTCTGAAGAAGGTGGCCGAAACGAAGCGCCGCATAACCATCCGGTTGAAGGTGACTGGGCGCGAGGGCTCGCCACTTGCAGTGTCAGCGGACGATGAACTAGGACGGACTGCCACCGTCGAGAGTGATCAACTGCTCTGCGCCGCCCATGGTAGAGGACTCACCCCTGCCATATTGACCGAGAAGCTTGCCGCCTTCGGCGCAACGCAATTCGAGCTGCATTCTCTCGACTTCCGAGTCGAAGGCTCGGTCGGCATCAGCCCCGCATCAATCAAACGCCTGCGTCGCGCTCTCGTCACGGCGCTCGAAGCGCAAGGGATCCCGTCGCCCACGTACGAAGTGCATCAAATAGATTCCGTGTCGCTCATGCCCGCGCAGACTCGGGCAGAATCCTCTACCGCGAGTGAAGGTGCGTCCTCCCCGGCGATTGTGCCTCTTTGCCGCTCGCCTCAGCAGGTCGAGGCCGTTCTTCAATGTAGCACGAAGGAGCTCTATCTCGATCTCCCCGATCTCTCATCGACCACGAGGGCCGTCGAGCTCTGTCGCCATCATGGCGCGTGCGTACTCTTGGCAACACCACGAATCCACAAGCCGGGCGACGAGGAATCTTTGCGACGCCTGGCGAGTCTTGGACCGGATGGACTTCTCGTGCGCTGCCTCGGCGCCCTCGGCTGGTGCCGCAGCGAAGCACCGGGGCTTTCGTTGCGAGGTGATTTTTCGCTGAACGTCGCCAACAGTCTGACCGCGCAACTTTTTCTCGAGCAAGGTCTCGTAAGTCTGACTTTGTCGTACGACCTCGAGCCGAGACAGCTCGCGGCCTTGATCAATGACCTCCCCGCCGGCGCTGTCGAGGTGCCACTGCGATGGCGCGTTCCTCTTTTTCATACCGAGTACTGTCTCTTTGCCAAGCATCTGTCAGGTGGACACACGAAGCGCGACTGCGGCCACCCATGCCGGCGGCAAACCCTGGCCCTGCTCGACCATCGCGGTCGCGCGCTATCAGTGCTGGCGGATTCTTCGTGCCGCAATACGGTCTTCGACCGTGACCCCCAGGTGATGCCCGCCCGCGATCTGACGTCGTTTCGGGCACAACGGTTCCGAGTGGAGCTCATCGACGAGGACGGGCCGGCGACGAAGAGCCTGCTCGAACAATGTCAAAGAGACTTGGCCAGCAAGCGCAGTGGCGAAACTCACTCAGACTGAAGACGTGCTCATCACCGAAATCTGTTTTGTCTCGTCCCATTTCATGTATGGTGTCGGCCAATTGCCGATGGGAGGCTCTGATGAGCTCATTTGATCCGTTTTCGGATGCAAAAAAACAGGCTGGCGACGCACAGAAGTTTGCCCGCGAGAACAAGAAACCACTCATTGGGCTGTTGGTGGCCGTCGTTGCAGTGGGCGGGCTCTGGTCGTCCTATTACCAGGTGGAACCCGATGAGCTCGGGGTGGTGATGCGCTTTGGCAAGCATATCGGTAACACCGAGCCGGGCCCCCACTTCAAGATCCCCTTCGGCATCGACGCAGTCGCAAAGGTTCCCGTAGGGCGTCAGCTGCAGGAGGAGTTTGGTTTTCGCACCACGCGCTCCGACATTCGCTCCGAGTTTGCCCGCGACAACCGCACCCTGGACGAAGCGATCATGCTCACTGGCGATCGCAACGTCGCAAACGTCGAGTGGGTGGTCCAATACAAGATCAGAAACCCGGAGAAATATCTTTTCAATTTCCGCCACGTGGAGAAAACCCTGCGACTGATGGCCGAGGCAACCATGCGCTCTGTGGTAGGCGATCACTCCATCGACGAGATCCTCACCACCGGCCGCGCAGAAGTCGAGCAGATAGCCCGGGCACAGCTCGTCAAGATGAGTGAGCTCTACGACACCGGTCTCGCCATCGAGCTCATCAACCTCAAAAACGTCAACGTCCCGCCCAAGGTGCAACCCGCCCTGCGCGAGGTCGAAGCCGCCAAGCAAGAGCGCGACCGCATGGTCAACGAGGCAGAGACCGAATACAACAAGATCATTCCCCGAGCCGATGGCCGAGCCAAGCAATCCGTCGAGTCCGCGAGTGGCTATGCCATCGAGCGGGTCAAGCGCGCCGAGGGTGACGCCAATCGCTTCCGCGCCCTGGTCACAGAATATCGCAAGGCACCCGCGGTCACTCGCACCCGTTTGTACATCGAGGGCATGAGCAAGATTCTGCCCAAGGCCAAACGCAAGGTCATCGTTGATGCCAAGACTCAAGGACTTGTTCCCCTACTCAACATGAGCGGAGTTCAGCCATGAAGCCCGTCATTGCTCTGGTCGTTCTGATCCTTGCTCTCGGGATCCTCAGGAGTTCGGCCTATGTCGTCTCCGAGATGGACCAAGTCATCATCACCGAATTCGGCCGGCCCATCGGCGATCCCGTGACCGACGCTGGACTGCACTGGAAATGGCCACTGGTGCAAAAGGTCAACACCTTCGACAAACGTTGGCTCGAGTGGGATGGCGAGTCCGATGAAATGCCGACTCGGGAAAAGACTCTCATTTACGTCGACACCTACGCCCGTTGGCGCATCGCCGACCCCTTGAAGTTCTTCACCGCGACCAAAGGCATCGAGTCTATCGCCCAATCCCGCCTGGATGGCATCATCGACGCCGCCACCCGCAACACCGTGGCAAGCTACGATCTCATCGAAGTTGTGCGCACCTCCAATCGCGAGTTCCAGGTCACCGAGGAGGCCCAACAATTCGAGCTCGCCATGGAAGAGGCGAAGCAGCCCAAGATCATCAAAGGTCGAGATGCGATCACAGCCCTGATCATCGAGAATGCCGCCACCAAAGCCAAGGAGCAGCTCGGCATTGAGATCAAAGACGTCCAATTCCAACGGGTCAACTACACCAAGTCGGTCCAAGAGAAAGTCTTTGACCGCATGATCTCCGAACGCCAACGCATCGCCGAAGGATACCGCTCACAGGGTGAAGGCATGAGCGCTGAAATTCTCGGCAAAAAAGATCGTGAGCTCAAGCGTATCGAGTCGGACGCCTACCTCACTGTGCAGAACATCATGGGCAAGGCTGACGCCACCGCCACCAAACTTTATGCCGACGCATACAACCTCGAGCCCGAGTTGTTCCGTCTGCTCAAGAGCCTAGAGAGCTATGAGCAGACCATCGACGAAGACTCATGGGTCATCTTGTCCACCGACTCCGACTACCTCGAACCCCTGGTCAAGAGTCGTTAGCTCACATTCAGGGAGGATCCATGGTTCGTTGTGTTTATCGACTTGTGCTGCCACTGCTCATTGCATCAACTTGGGCGTGTGGTGATTCTGATGCTACGCCCGAGCTGTCAAACCTATCGGTGGAGATCATCATTGCAGCCAGTGGGACACCGGTGGAAAAGGCCACCCGTGGCGAGTCGACCAAGCTCACGGGCACCATCGACTTCGTCGACGCTGACGGCGACCTCAAGACCCTCCTCATTAGTTTTCTCACCCCCAACGGAATCGAGCAGGTGGTCGACACGCCAATCGCTGGTGTCGAAGGTCTGGATAAGGGCTCGATCACCGTCGGACCGACCTTCACGCCTTTGATTGTCGGCCCTCATGAGTTTGAATTCTGGGTCACAGACAAAGCTGACAATGAGTCAAATCACCTGAGCATAACAGTGCAAGTTCAAGATCCGTAACTCCACAAGACGATCTGTAACACCACAAGGGATTGGCGGTCTGCGCAGTTGGAAGTGTTGTAGTGGGACCAACCGATTGGTAGGATTGCAAAGATTTCAAGTAGGGGGTCGCTCAATGATATCTGGTTTGCGCTGCTGCGTTTTTTCCACGTTTGTCCTGACGATGGCTGCGTCTCTCAGTACTGGTTGTGGCGATCCGATCGAGGAAGCCGCCGACGTTGCCAAAGCTTGTGGGGACCAACCCTGTCCGGCGGGCACCTCTCCCAAAGAGCTGCGTGAGGTCCAAGGTAGCTTCGAAATTGGCGTTGGCGGCAGCGGCGACCTGACCGGCTACAGCGCAGAAGGCACATTCAGCCGTTTTGGCGAAGGCAGTTGTGAATACGCCTGCCAGGTCATTCAACCTTGTCCCGATACGACCTTCCCGGTGATCACCATGACGTGCTTCACCTGCGGCATGTTCGACGTCGGGTCCGGCACCGTACTCCAGGGTAGCTGCGGTTCATAGGTCATCGAGCTTTTGGCCACTTCAAGAGAGTGCGCGGCTCACACGAATTCACGCAAAAGGATGTTGCCCATGTTCAGTATTCGCTGGAGCCGAGTGGGGCTCCTCTGTTTGTCCGTGGCCTGCGACTCGCCAGAAGCAAGCATTGTCCTAACCGCGGTGAGCACAACCCACACCGCAGCCGCTAACGCATGCGATGGCGTCAACGTCTGCCCCCAAAACACCAGCCGGGTGGTTCTCACAACGGTGGAAGCTGTTCTGCAAGGCGCGTTCGTCTACACAAAAGAATCCTGCCAGGCCACCTGCATGCCGCAACAACGCTGCATATTGCCCTTTGTGCCCGCGGTCACCAACGACGTTTTCACTTGCACTGCCCTCGAGGGTTTCGGCCAGTTCCCCTCGGTGGACGATACCGACCTCAGCTTCGCCGAGCGATACCCACCGGCATGTTTTCCCCGTTGGCAAATCCGCGATGATGCTACGGCTGCAACGCGAATTGAAGCCGTACGGGCACTCGACATTGACGGTGATGACGTCGGTGAGCTCCTGTCCACCTGGGAGAGCACCGACCCCGACGCATGGCATGTAGACGTTTGGCGCAAGGGCACCGAAGGCTACGCCGTCGACAGCAGCGCAAACGTTCCTGCCTTGTTTGTGGGTGTAACCGACTTCGACCTGGACAGTCGCGATGACATGCTCGCTGTCACCTATGATCCAGATGCTGAAACTCTGGCCCTTGGCATTTTCTATGGCAGGGCCGATGGCACCCAAGAGATGCAAATCATCGAGACCATCGACTCCTGTGGCGGTGACACGGATGACAATCCTCCGCCGCTACATCTCGCTGATTTCAACGGCGATGGTTATGTTGACATTCTTCAGGCGCGCGATGATTGTGCCGACGCCGGTACCGAGGGAATTTACGTCTGGCCGTCGCTTGATGGCCGTTCTTTCGGCACCGCCGTATTGGCACCACAACCCGACCGCTCCTACGATCCGTGGTTTATTGGCGACGTGGACGGTGACGGCTCGGCCGACTTCATGCTCCTGAGTCAAACGGTCATGGGTGCCCTCGACATCTATTTTGCCGAGGACGACTTCGCATTCCCAACCACCGCCGTGCAATCCACAGGAGCTCAAGCCAATAACGACCTCAAAGGTGCCCACGACTTCGACGGTGATGGTTATGCAGACCTTTGGGCCTCTGCTTGGGACTATACCGATCAAGTGTGGACCTTCACCATCTACCGCGGCCATGGCGACGGCGGTTTCACCGACGTCGGATCAATCACACCAGGGGGCTTGGCGGGACCAGACGAGTTCAACGACAACCCTTGTAAGATGGTGGCCGCTGGAAAACTGTGGGGTGAGCTCGGCTCGCAGGTCGCGGTCGCTTGCACCCACGTCGACTCGGGAGATGTTTTCGGTTTCCTCGGCATCGGTGCCGCAGGGGCGACTGAAATCCGATCGCTGCGCAAACCAAAACTGCGATATGGAGCCGGTGTGAGCCCATTTGATTTCGATGCCGACGGCACAGATGAGCTGGTGGGTGTCTCAGGCGCAGAAGATGCGCGCATCCTCATCATCGGGGGGCAGCAATGAAAATCCGAAAAACATCCATGGTGGTCTGTCTTCTGTCTATTGCTGCTGCCTGCGACGAAGACCAGAAGGGCAAAGGGAGAATCGGCGAGACCGAGTTCTACTCTGAAGTGTGCGGTCGAACCCTGAAGTCGATTAGGCCGATCACCGGCGTGTTCACCATTGATTGCAGCGGCATGTATTCGATCTACGTTGACGGCAACACCGAGAGCCATTCTCTGCTGCCAGTCCTGCAATCAGAGGGTACCCCGAAACCGGTATGCTCTCTCTATCTAAAAGAGCCACTCAACAATCCCGTTCAAGATCTTCAGCTGCACACCGTATTGGCTCCAGGGGTTACAGGTGTGGGCACTCTCAATATCAACTTCGAGGGTACCGAGTGGCACACCCAAACAGGTTGCATGAAGTTTTCCCACTACGAAGAGTCGACCAATACCCATCCCGGCAAGGCCGTTGGCGAATATGAAATCATCGTCTCCGGTGGCACGGACAGCATCGTATTTGCCTCTGTCACCGGCCAACTCGATTGGTGCGAATACGGCAACCGCGACGACTGTCCTATCGAATTCAACGTTGGCCTGACAAAACAGGTCTCCGTGAACGCCCCTGGTGGTTTTGTCAAATATCAGGTGACCGATGCCTTTGCGGATGGCTTTGGCGAGGCAACCGCCTGTCGCGTGCTCATCGACAACACCACCGGTGGCGTCCGCGTTGACATGGAGCTCGGTTCCTGGCTGGGGCTTCCCATCACCCAATACGGTGCGTTCTGTTGGGGCGCTGGCGTACAAAAAACGCCACCGCGAAATTACTTCCTGTTCGAGTCGTGGGGGGTTACGGGCCCCGGAACATACGGCCCCAGCGAGTCTTGCGAAGTGGGCCCCTCGTTTCATTGGGAGGTTCCGCGCACCTGGGAAGGGCGAATGGACTTCGATATGTGCACGAAGATCGACGTTGAGCACTCCACCAGCTGGGTCGACCCTACTGAAGACAGCGTTTGCACCTTCTCCATTGAAGAGGATCCCGGCAAATTCTCCCTCAATTGCACAGAGACCCGTTGGAACACGCTCGTGGGACCCAAGCCATCGGATCCGGATGTGGTCGCCAAGACCTTCGGCGATTTCCACCTCGAAGCCGACTGCGACGTCGTCTATCGCTGAACAGTTGTTTCATGCCCATTCGCCCCACAATAGCTACCGTCGATCTCGATGCGATTCGACACAATCTCGGCGTCATCCGCCAACTTGCCCCTGGCTCTCCCATCTGTGCGGTGGTCAAGGCCAACGCCTACGGGCATGGCCTGTGTGAAGTTGCCCTGGCCCTGGCAGACGCTGGTGTTGATTGGTTGGCAGTGGCGCTGGTGGAGGAAGGGGCACGCCTGCGCGCCGCTGGCATCCACATTCCGGTGCTACTCCTTGGCACTGGGTACACCGGCAGCACCCGGGGCATCGTTCAGTTCAATCTGACGCCGGCAATCTACCGAGTCGATCAACTCGAATCTTTGGCCCAGGTCGCGAGCAGTCGGTTGGTCCGTTTTCATTTGAAGATTGACACCGGTATGTCGCGGCTTGGTTTGCAGCCTGAAGAGCTCGGTGCATTTCTCGACTCTCTCAATAATCACCCAAACCTGCGACTCGATGGCGTCATGACTCACTTCGCCAACGCCGACATCGGCGATGCCGAGCTTACCCAAACTCAGCTCGATCGGTTCAATGACTGCACCGCGTTCATCGCCTCTCGAGGCATAGAGCCCCCTTGGGTACACACGTCGAACAGCGCCGCCGTGCTCAGTTTCCCCAATACGAGACAGGGGCTGCTGCGTACGGGCCTGTCCATCTACGGCATCGATCCGCGGCTGGAACGAGCCGTTGCGGGCCTTCGACCGGCCATGCAATGGACAACCCGAGTGATGCATCTCAAGAACATCGCCGCCAATACACCCGTCTCCTACGGTGGCCGATGGACAGCACCACGGCCCAGTAGAATCGCAACATTGCCGGTGGGCTACGCCGATGGCTATATGCGCACCATGGGTAACCGCGCGTATGTCCTCGTGCGAGGCCAGCGCGCCCCCATTGTCGGGTCGGTGTGCATGGACCTTTGCCTCGCCGATGTCACCGATATCCCCAACGTGGCGATTGACGATGAGGTCGTCATCCTCGGCAAGCAGGGCGATGACGAGGTGAGCGTCTATCGGCTCGCAGAATGGGCCGGCACCATCCCCTACGAAATTGTATGTGCGGTCGGGAACCGGGTTCCCCGGGAGCACTACGGCTCAGTGACGCGGGCATAGATTTCCCTCGTCTCTGTTTCGAGCTTGGTATCTCTGGCCCCCATGTTCATGATAGGGATATGCCTGGTGATTGGTCGACTTGAACGAGTTAGGTAGCTACATGGTCTGGCTCTCGTTTGTGCTTTTTCTTGTCGCTCTGGTGGTCGGGGCAGGACTGGTCTGGCTCGTCGCCCGATCCCAGCTCGGGCGCGCCCGCTCGGACGGTCAACGCATTCTCAACGCTGCAAGAAAGGACCTGGAGACGCTCCAAGCGGAACATCGCGTTAGGCTTGAGACCTTGCAAAAGGAGCTGGACACCGAGGCACAAACCGAGCTCGAAGCTCAAGAGCGAGAGAATGATGACTACTGTTCCGAGTTGGAGGAACGGGAAAAGGTCTTGCAGCTGCGCGAAGATGACCTGACGGAGCTCAAAGACGAGGTCGGGGCCAAAGAGAAGGCCGCTTTAGACAACAAAGATGAAACCGAGCGTTTGCACCGGGAACAGGAGAATGTACTCAATAAGATGCAGGCCAAGCTCGAAGAGATCGGCGAGCTTTCCACCGCGGATGCCATCGAACAGATCGTCCGCGACAGGGTTGAAAAGGCGTCCCATCAAGGGCAGATTCGCCTGCGCAACATCGAGGAGCAAACCAAAGAGGATGCGGCTACGGAGGCCACCCGACTCATGGCCACAGTCGTCGACCGCTATGCTGGGGTTGGACATCTGGAGCGAGTGCAAAACACGATTCCAGTGCCAGACAAACGAACTATCCTCTCCTTCGTCGGCGTCGACAGTCCAGCCCATGCGGCCTTTATTGAGGAGACAAACTGCGAGCTGGTTTGCGACGAAGAGGCCGGAGTTGCCACCGTTCGCGGCGATGACCCTCTGGCACGAGAGATCGCCCGGCGTGTCCTGCGACAAATCGCCAATCGCTCTATTCGAGTCCCCGAACGCATCCGCGTTATCTCCCACCAGGTCAAAGGCGAAATCGAGCGGGAGGTGCAAAATGCCGGACGGCGGGCCATCCGCATGATCGGCTTGAAGAAGGTCCATCCAGAGATTCTTCACCTCGTGGGTCGACTCAAATTCAGGCTGAGTTATTCGCAGAACCAGCTAAAACACGCCATCGAGGTCGCGTTCATCTCGGGCATGCTCGCCGAAGAGCTTGGGGTCGACGTCGCCCTTGCCCGTCGCGGCGGATTGCTACACGACATAGGCAAGGCGATGACCCACGAGCGGGAAGGTTCCCACGCAGTACTCGGGGCAGAGGTGGCAAGACGCTGTGGCGAGATTGAGTTGGTGGCCAATGCCATCGGTGCCCATCACAACGACGAGCCAGCCGAAAGCGCTATTGCCCACATCGTCACCGCGGCTGATGCACTCAGTGGTGCCCGTCCGGGCGCTCGCCGTGAGAGCGTCACCGCGTACGTCAATCGCATCCAGGACATCCAAGCCATCGCCAGTCGCTCTGCGGTGGTGAGGCGCGTCGACGTCATGCATGCTGGACGTGAGGTTCGCGTCATTGTTGCCGGTGAGGATCGTGGTGAAGTCGACGACGCCGAGCGGAACTACGGCCCGGTTCTCACTGACGCCGAGTTGCACCCCCTGGCGCAAGACATTGCTCGCGATCTCGAGGCCGAAGTTGGATTCGCCGGGCAGATTCGCGTCACCGTCATTCGCGAATCCCGTGCAGTCTCGATCGCATACTGACTGAGCCTCGGCCTAGGGCTTTGGCACCTTCTCCTTTGATAATGATTTCTGTGTGTTAATATGGGTGGGTGGAGAACACCCACAAAAAGAAGATCGCGCGGCGGTCCGAGGTTGTGCAGACCGCACTCGATCCCAAGATCGCCCTGCAGCGGATGATCGAGTGCTCCGATTTGAGTGCCCTGTGCAGGCATTTGCAGGCACAGGTGTCCAAGGCTCGAGATGAAAGCGAATAAGGATCGCCTCATCGCATTTGCCGAGAGATTGGCGCGGATTTTCGATGACCGCTGCGCATTGATCGGCGGTATGGCGGTTTCAGCGTGGGGGCATGTTCGCGCGACGCAAGACGTTGATTTCGTCTGTCGCAGTGCGCCTGAGGAGATTGTTGAATTGTTGGAGGCTGAGGGGTTTTCTGTGCAGCTGCGTCGGGGCAATGTGCTCGACGGTGATCTCGAATGGGTGATTCGCGGTAAGGCCGGACGTTTTCGGTTTGATGTTTTGGCACCTCCTGTGGAGATCGACTGGGAGGCATGCACTCGTGTCGAGATTGTTGACGGCGTTTCAGTACAGCTCATCGGTTTGGCAGATTTGATTCAGCTCAAATTGAAAGCGGGTGGAAACCGGGACCTTTGGGATGTGGCCAAGCTACTCCAATTGCATCCCGAGCATCGCGAGACAGCACTGAAGACGGCTGCTGATTTACGGGTCGATGAGAGATTGCAGAATTGGATCGATGATCCTCGTTTGTAGGTCACATATTTGCGTTCACCATCACAAACACGCTGCGTCCAAGCTCACGGGGAGATCTGGGAGACGCTCAACGTGAACCACATGGCAGTGAGCCTGGCAGCCAACGATTGTTATGCGAAGAAATCCCTGTCCCTCGACCCGTTCAAGGCCAACGGCAAACATTGAGCGGCCGCACAGATTTGCTGTCCCCAATGCTTGAAGGGGCATACGGCGTCGACATAGTCTCATCCAATGGGATTTTGGAAACGCATCCGCGGCGTTCTTGCACGAAGGCCGGCCGATACGATCGACTTACAGTCACCATCGCTGCTCGACTCATTGGCAGCACTGTTAACTCAGCTCCAAGGGAAGCACATAGACAGCGCATTGGTTGGCGGCGTTGCACTTGCTGCGCGTGGAGTGATCCGTGGAACTCGTGACATTGACCTACTCATTGCCAGAGAGGATGAACCCACTGTTCACGCACTGATGTGCGAATTGGGCTTCGAGACGCTAGATAGGGGAGCGCATGTGTCGAGCTATCTGCTGCAACACTTGCGCGTTGATCTGCTTTGGGCTCGGCGTGCATATGGGCGCGAGATGATCGAACGTGCCGATCCCGTCACGATCAAATCGAATCTGTCCGCTAAGGTTGTGTGCGTCGAGGATTTGATCGGTCTGAAGTTGCAGGCAATGGTAAGCAATCGAGACCGCGGCAAAGACCGCAACGATGTTCTAGCACTGTTGCGAACCCACGCTGCGACTGTCACAATGGAGACCGTGCAATCTTATGCACGCGCCGTTGGAGCAGAGGATGAACTCAAAGCCATCATGGAGCTTCTCGCCGACCACAGTGGCTGAAATGCGCGCCGATGCAGAGGATGCCCAGCGACGAGCCGAATTTGCGCTCGCAGGGTCGAACCTCGCCCAGGTTTCTCCTGAAGAAGGCCTGCGCCAGCTTTGGGATTTGCTCGATCTTCTCAACAGCTTTGCTGGCCCAACAGCTCCCGATCGTACAATCACGAAGTTCCATTCTTTCCTCTGACACGCTGGCTTGATTGGCAGGCCTAGGGTTTTGCATCTGTTCGCAACAACAGATCGATCTTTCCCACCTCGATCTCATAGAGATGTGTGAGACGAGCCATATCCTTGGCCAACCGCGCGATTTCCCGTTGCAAGACCATCGCCATCGGTTTGGACGTTGGGCCGTTGGCGCGATTCTTCAGGTCAACCAAGATGTCTTCGAGGATCTGCACCTGAGTCCTGAATTCCCGAGCGCTGCGCCACGACCTTTCAATAAGGTACCGATCGCCTTCGATCTCCTCGGGAAGGACGAGGAATACCTGTCGGTTCAGTATCGAGATCTTGCCGTCGATTTCCGCCGTGAGCGTTAAGTTGTTGCGTCCTGGGTTGAGAGTATGTGCCAAGGAAAACGTCGAGTCGCACTCCACCTTTTGACTGAAGCCGACGCGAAGCTTGGCTCCCCGAGGGGCCTGGCCCGCAACCGTGATGACCTTGGAGGCAAACACACTGAGCTCAGCCGGCCGGTCCCAGATTAACGGTGTGCTCGGCGTCTCAGACGATGGTTTTGGCTTGCCCTTGCGCAGTCCCTGTTTCTTCTTCTTCCCCAAGGTCGTGTCGAGAACCTGTGTGGGCGTGAAGAGACTTGCGCCTTTTGGGCCAATGGCACGCACACGCCAGAAATGGATCCCTGGATCAAAAGGGCCGGCCTGGTGCCGAGGTTTCTTGGTTTTGGTCTTGATGTCTAGCTGTTGAAAGGTAATGTCCCGCGAGACCTGAAGTTGATAACCGGTTGCACGCCGGACTTTCTGCCACTGGAATGTCACCCTCGATCGCTTCTTTGCGGGCGAGATCTTCGTCCCTTTGAGTTTGGGTGCGTTGATGTAAGTCGGCGGCAGCGGCGGCGGCGGGAGCTCTACATCCTTCACGACTTCTATGGGTGCTGGAGGGCGGGGGGGGGCGGCCTTGCTGGGAAGTTTTTCCGGTTTTGAAATTTCCGCAGGTAACGGTGATTCGCTTCTGCAACCGGCGCAGAGCAGAGGCCCGAGCGCACCCCATAACAGCAAGAATCGCAAAACCATCATGAGCTACATGGCGACATTGGAAATGAAGACATACTGGTCGGAAGAAGTATTGATGTTTGGCGTCGCAATGAGCTCGCGATGGCTTTGTTCGCGGTAGGCGTCGATGCCGGGATCCTTCTCATTGGATCGAATCGTGAACGACACCTCGATGGCGCGAACGGTGGCCACGTCCGTGGGAGTGTCGATCAAGTCGCCCCTGTCTATGTCGTTGTCGCCATCTTGATCGTCGGTCTGACCGTCCTCGTTGTCATCGACCAAGAACTTGAAGGCAAGGGCGGTTACGGTGCTGGCAATGGGCAGTCGGGGTTTGCCCGCTCGGTCCCAATACATGTAGTAATTGCTGGTGCTGCAATCAACTCCAAAGGTTGAGACGTTCGCCTCCATGAGGGAGCCAGCACCGGCACCTGCGCCACTGCGATTAAACAAAGACCCGGTGTCAATGTCGAGCTTTGGTTGGGCTGCGGAGTAGTAGTTGACGGTGTCTACAGTAATGGCGGCAGCGCCCTGTGCACGATCCGCAGAAACCTTGACCATTCCATGCCCATGGCTGCCCGCGGTCAGATCTCCCACTGTTGAGAACTTGTACACGAACAACCATTGCCCAGAAAGGATTTCCATATCACCTGATGCGGTGGGTGTGGGTGTCGCACTCGCGAGGGTGATCTGTCCTTCCACTGTGGATGCAACAGTCCAAAGGCGCTTGGGATTGACATAGGCCGTCGTCAGCGAGGTGTTGCACGGATCCGCGTCTGATACGAGAGCCATGATCGACAATCGACGTGGCAGCCCCATTCCCGCCAAGCCAATCTCCGATTGCAGAAGTCCCAAAGCCGCTTGGCCATCGAGCAGGACCTGAGAACGCTGTGCTGATGACTGCTGCATGCGGACCTGTGTGATAAGAAAAGCAAGCGCCCCCCCAACGACAATCAACATCACGACGAGACCGATCATCAATTCAATGAGGGTTGCGCCGCGCTGGTTGTGGTGCCTGGTTGGTCGGGAAGGTTTGGAAAAGACCAGCAGCCGTTTCATTGACGACTCTTTCCGCTACTCATGGATACCTGCCGCTCTATCTTGAGGGCCTTATCTCGCCACTTGACATCCACACGGACCAATTTGAAATCAATGGTGGTATCAGGTTGAGAGACAGTCCAGGTGCGGGCGAACCAGCCGTCGCTGTTTGCCTCTGATCCCAAATCACCCTGTGCCGCTCCCTCTGCGTCGATGTTGGTCGTCTCTGCACCAGTGGCAATGCTGTCATAGGGCAGGCGGGTCAATTCGCTGAGCTTTTGTCGAGCCAAAACAGTGCCGTGGGTCATCCGTTCGGACACGGCCATTCCTTGGGAGCTGCTCACCAACATGCCGAGAAGCCCCAAGGAGCCGATTGTAAAGACCGCGGCGGCAATCATGGATTCAATGAGACTGAAACCTCGCTCCGCACGCTTCGCACCTTTGGCTTTCTTCATGGCGACACCCTCAAGAGCCGAACGTTGCCGGTGGGACCAATGAAGACTAGAGCGAACACATCTCCATCCACATTGCCCTTGTCATCGACGGCATGCAAAAAAACGGAGCCACTGTCGGCGCTACTCACACCGCCGTCTCCTGAGAAAATAATCGTGCCGTTGTCATCACCGCAGGAAGTGCACCACTTCCCATGTGGCACACCATCATAAGGCGCGGGCAATGCGGCGGAAACGCCTGCCTGAGGGCCGAAAACGATGTCGGAACCTGGCAAGGAATGGCTCATCTTCGTTTCGAGTGTACCGTCGCCATCGGTATCAGCCAGCACGGCATAGTTGCGATTGACACGGTCAATGAACAGCCGCGATGGCTCCGCGGTGGATACCGCCAATCCCTGGGTCTCCATAAATGCCGCGTAAAGATTCCGTGCTTCGCCTGCGAGCGCTTGGGACCGTTGCATTCGGGTGAGATTCGGTACGGCCAAGGCCGCAAGGATGCCGATGATGGCGATCACCATCATCGTCTCGACGAGCGTAAATCCCCTTTGTCGTGGCGTGGGCATCAATGTAACAACTCGCACCATTCTCGAGATACGGGGAAATGCACAATCTCCGTGGCTATGTCTGTGGTCAAGGCTTCCATCTGTCGAGATGACTGGCCGCTGTCACTGGCACCGATGGTGAGGGTGGGAGTGGCACCACCACTTCCGATGCCCACGGTGATGGACGGTGCCGAGGGAACCCCCTGCCCCAGGAGCACGGCCTCCTCTGCGAGGTTGGGTATGCCATCAGCATTCCAATCGAGCGCTCTGCCTGTCATGAGACTGCGTGCGTATAGATAGGAGTCGCCCGGAGGCAATGGATTACAGGCGCTTGCCCCGCCCGTGCACGTCCACGTCGGCAAGAATGTCGCATACAATGCGTAGCCGCTGAAGATGTCATAGGGGGCGGCGCTCTTCTCCGGACCGCGAAGCTTCAAGTACCAGCCGCGGGTGGCGGCGCTCGCATATTGATTGTTGCTGGGATCTACTGGTTCAAGGTCGCTTTCGGTACACGGTCGCGTACCCGTACCGCTCGTGTTGGGACATTTTTCCAAATCGACCGCGTACAGCCGTTGAATGTAGGTGTCGGGGTCGGCGTCGGGCTCGGGGCACAATGCCGCATTGACCTCGGCGCTGATGGTGCCACCATCGATAGTCAGATCGGAAATTGGAATCATCATATCGCGGTCGCCACTGCCAAAGATGGCGCGTACCAAGTGGCCATGACGTGTCAAAGCGGGCGCAAAGAACAAGGGGCGAGGTTGGTACTCTGCCAATTCGATGTTGCCGTTGGCCCCCGCGTCAGGAGAGACCAAAGTGGCCACGGTGCGGAATACGACCTCAGGGGTGAAGTTGTCGATCTTGCCGCTGGTGAAGGTGGCAAGTGGTGTCTCGATGTGCCAAACCTGGCCGCCGTGGTCCACCGCAACGATTCCCGCAATGTAGGGGTAGGCCGAACCCAAGGTGGCGTAGAACACCGGCGTGGCTGGGAAAGAGTAGTCCATGTATTGATCGTCACCAGTACCTGTGTCCTCGAACAGGGCGAGCAGGTCACCGGTATACACGTCGATGATAAAGAGCATTTTGCCTTTGGCGTCCAGAGCATTGTAGCCACCGGAAACTAAAGCCACCCATCGGTCATAATCACCCGTACCATCGCCGTCGGTATCGACCTGCAACGGGCCGATAGACGCCGGTGCCGGGTAGGTATCCAACCAGGTTTGTCCCATGCGGCTGGAGATGGCTGTGCCGCTACTATCCTGATGACTGGCTTGGGGGAATTGCCACAAGAACACAGGATTGTCGACGTCGGTGACATCGAGGGCGACGTAGGTGCTGCCACCGCGCCGATGGCCGTAGATGGCCACGGTCTTCCATTTGCTCTTGTTGGATGCGACTTCCTTATCGTCGGCACCACCGGTCCAAACGTCACGGACCATGACCGAGCCGTCGACCGTGTAGCCATGATTGGCAAGACCACAACTGCCTGTGCCCGGATCGCACCAATTCTTCAGCTTGGGCAACACCTCCGGACTCACAAACGCCCACAGCTCCTTGCCGGTGCCGCTGTCATATTTCTCATCGGTGCTATCCCAAGTACCCGCGTGAAAGGCGTGGAGCATGCCGTCGTTGGCACCGATAAGAATGGTCTTCTTGCGCGCGTCGTTGTCGTCGGCGAAGGCCTTGTAGGAGGCTGTGTTACCAAACACTCCGAGGCCACGGCCAACGGGTCTTTCGATGACATTCGGAATCGAGTGGAAGGGATCTCCCATCTTCCACCAACCATCAACCGGACCCGAGCCGTCACGAATGTTGTTGAGATTGCGGTCCTCGGTGGTGTTTCCGTCACCATCCGCATCATTGACATCGAGGCCGCGATAGAAATTGACGATTCCTTGCCCTGCCGTCACACCGCCCGACACATTGAGGGCATTGAGCAACTGATCCTGCCCGGAAGTGGACGTGACGTTGGCTGCGGTGAATGCCACCTGGTCGTCAAGGGTGAGCTCATCGGTGGGACTCGCCTTTTCGACGGCGGTGAAGATCGACCGCGCGGCTGCACTCATAAAGCAGCCGGAGACATCCAAGTTGAATCGATCCTGGGTGATCTCGTCGAGATCGCCGGCCAAATCGCCCGACAGACAGAGCTGTGCATCCCAGTGGGGATCAGCGGTTAAGAGATAGCCGTTGCTATCAAAGGTCACCCGATCTCCGTCCGTTGCCCCCTGGATACAGACTTCGCTGTCGTCTGAACCGTCAAAACAGCTGCAGGTCTCACCCGTCTGTCGCCCGATCTCTTCGTCACACATCTTGAAGGAAAACAGATGCCCCTCCCACAACTGAAAATCATCGGTGGGCCTGAACACCGCTTGATAGACTGAATCGGTCGATTGTTTGTGCACGGTGGGCATTGATGCAGCCGAAAACCCGAGCGCACGTTGGAGAATATCCGCGATCGCCGCGGCAAAGGAGTTCTTCAACTCCTGCACGTTCAAGGCGGTAAAACAAGCCCCCGTTCCCGCGGATGCAGCCGATTGGAGAAGCCCAACGCAGGTCGTCGGATCCGTCGAATTGACGAACCCGTAGCTAATCACATAGGTGCCGACCGTCTGATCGTCATCCAGATCGCTGCGGTGATCGATGACAGTGAGAGCTTTGGCCACATCGTCGAAAAGCGAATCGTTCGTCTGATAATAGCCGTCGGTGATCGGTCCCTCACTGCTGGTGTTGGTGAAGGAAATGCTCGAACCCGAGGTAGCATCCCCACTGGGAAATCCGTCACTGACTGCAATAACGAAGTTATTGGCGTCACACGCGGTCCGCGACGAATAGTCGCAGATTGGGACGTCTCCAGTGGAACGGGAATAATAAAGGCCGAGATTGTCGAGCTTGGTTGCAACCGGTGTGCCCCCTTCAAAAACCAGGTCATTGTAGAGGTAATGACTCCCACTGCTTGCGTCAAAACATCCGGTGTCGGGGTTCTCATCAAAGCAATCATCGAGGGTGGTGCCGGTCATGTCTGAGCAGGCCGGGGTAATCTCCCAGGACACGTTGCCGCTCGAATCCCCGAGGTCACTCGCCCCAATGCGCACATCCCCGGGCAAATCCGCGGTGAGATCCCGCACCACTTTGACGAGGGAGACACTCTTGGGCGGATAGAAGTTCAAAAAGTCTCCCAGGAAAGCCGGCAGGTCGTCGTTATTGCCAGCGCCACCGGCGACATGCTCCCCAGGGGCGATGACTGCGTCTTTGCCCAGGACCGCACCATCGGCAATCACCGCCCCCGCGCCAATGGTAACATCCTTCTTCATTTCCACGCCCTCACCGATGATGGCACCTGCGCCGATGTCCACCTCTTTTCTGATGTTGACCCCAGCGCCAATACAGACGCCGTCGAGGATGTCACCTTCCTTGCGTATGTCGACGTCGTTACCAATGTAGACACCATCCCCAATGTTCTGACCCTTCCTCAAGTCGACGTTGTCACCGATGTAGACATTGTCACCGATGACGAGGTCCTTGGTGATGGTGACGTTGTTGCCGACGTAGACGTTGTCGCCGAATGTGGTGTCCTTGGCGATGGTGGTGTTACAGCCACAGATGAAGTTCGTGCCATAAGTCACACCACTTGACATCTTGCATGTCGAGCAGATCGCCACGCTAGGAACCGGTGGGATGATGCCGCAGGTCGCGGTGGTGGGTTGAACGCAGTTGTCGTCGGTGCAGGGCGACGAGCTACACTCGCAGGTCGCCACATCAGGTCCGCCCCACGGCCCATCCGCAAGTGGCGGCAACTCCTCGCAACCCGATTCCGAACAATAGTTGTAGGTGCAGTTCGGGTCGGCGGTCTCGCAGGTTCCCGTGCAATCGGAGTCGCTGTCGCATTCGCTGCACACCTTGGGACCACCGCCGTTGCCGGTGTGCTCGACGCAAGGCTCACCGTTGTAGCAGTCGCTCGAATCCACGCAGAACACCCCCAAGGGTGCGCCATCACTCTTTGAGGGTGGATCCCATTCGCCATACGGCTGCTCCGCTTCGGAACAAGTGCCGATCTTGCTGCTCTTGACGCACGCATTGAACGGATTCGAGGTGCACGCGGAGGTGAGCTGGCACATATCCGTTCCATCACAATCGGCGTCGCTGCTGCATTGGTGACAAACCGACCCCGCCCCGCCCCCATGGGAATCGCACACGCCATCGCTGCAGTCGAAGGTGACCGTGCCATTGTCGCACAGAAATCCGTTTTGTCCGAAACCCGCGTTCGCCGCCGCCGAGGTCGAACAAGTTAGGCCCAGGGGATTGCCGGTGGCACAGCCGTTACCAGTCGGTTCCCAAAAATAACCTTGGGTACGCAGGCTGTAAATACAGCGGGCCCGCTGGTCGCAATAGTCGGCGGCGATCATTGTTTCGCAGAACTCGGCGATGGCGCTGTCGATCTGCCCTTGGACCGTGGACCCGGTCCCCGTGGTCTCCTCTTGCCAAGGTTTGGTCCACGCGTGCACGTGAGTCGAGCCCGTCCGGTAGTAATCATCGTCGGTGCCGGACTCGCGGGCGTCAAACATGGGATAGCGGTCGCCACTGTTATAGGTCGTGCCATCCGACGCATAGGGTGCCTGGTAGGTGGTGGTGCTTCCACCGCCGGGAGGTGCACCGGTCAATGCAGCGAGCTCGGGGCTTTTGCAAACCTGGGCCGAGTTGGGGGCATCTCTCGCCTGCAAGGTGTCTTTGTCGCACTCGGCTCCTGCAAGGTCCTCGCAAATGAGATTGTGCATCGATCCCGAGCTGTCAAAATAGAACATGATGTTGGGAGGCGGCATCTCCGCCGCGGCGCCGGCGCCAACGACGATGAGGTCGAGGTCATCGGCGTAGGCACCATCGAAATCGGCGACGACGACGAACTCGAACAGGAAAATGCTAAGGGCAAAAACTGCGAGCTTCTTGTTGTCTTTGAGTTGGGTCATCGTTCACTCACCGGCAATCCATACTTGAAGATGGTTTCAACTTCTCGGGTGCCGTGTCCCGTTCCACCGCAGACCGCAGTCATCCTGATGAGATGGACGCCTGTGCTGAGGTTCCCGCCACCGCCAGAGCCGAGAACATTGGCGATGTTTTCCCCGACATATAGGCTCGATGCGTCGTAGGTGCTGGGATCCAGCACCTCGAGGGGAGATGTCCCATCACCGTCGTAGTGCCCAGCTCGATAGGTCAGCTCAATTCCTGAGCCCGATATCGTACCCTCGGTGGCGTCGAAACTACTGACATTGGGCATCATGGCCCGCATTCTTGCAAGCCCCGCCTCTGCGCACGCCTCATCCACCGCCTTGGTGCGAAAACCCCGCGTCTTGGACAATTGACCACTGGTGACCGCAATGGCGGCCAGTCCACCGATGAGGATCACGACGAGAACCACGACGACCACGATCAATGAGGCGCCGCGTTCATTTTGTCGAATGTTTGCTAGATGATGTCTCATGTCGCTCCCTGTTCTTGCGCCGGATCGTGCAATAAATGTGCCAGAATGCCGAATCTCGTCATTTTTCTTCGCTTTGTTGGCGAGTTGAGTGTTGTCACCGGGTTTCATCTAACCGCTCAATAACAAACGAGTAAATCGTTCAATAGAAGATGTGGCCTTGGCGAAAGATGCACATCGCAACGAGCTCTCTGATCATCCGAGTTGAAACTATTTTCATATCGATTACCGCCCCTTGCCCTGCGGTACGCACGGCATAGCCGTAACGCATAGTATTTAAATGGAATATTTCAACGGGTATGAGCGTCGACGTTCTTTGTGCTACGCAATCTTTGCAAATGAGGGCAGGTGCGGGCAAGTAGGTGTTTGAAAGATTGTCTTTCCCGCTTGGCGCGTTTTGGTTACCGAAGGACCCGTTTGATTTTCTGAATGCCCTCGGCCAAGCGGCCAACAACGGTATTGACACTCTCCTGCAAATCCAACAGACGGCGCAACCAGGATAGACGTTCCGTGCCAGGTTGGTCGGGTGCCCGAGTGGGCGTGGCCGCCCACCGGGTCAACGGCTCGCCCAGGATGAATGGATCGTACGCGATTGCGAGATCGTCACGCTCGTCGGCAATCACTCGGCGCCAGCCTTCGAGTCTCGCCATCACCTCGTCCATGGCCTTCACCACATGGCTTGGGTCACGAACGTTGATGACCTGAAGCACTCCCCGTTTCGCCAGCTCATCGACAATCTCTGCACCTACTGTCGAGATTTGCGGCAATCCGGCCGCAAGTCCAAAAAGGATCCGGTTGCGTGAACCCAGTTCGGTCTCGTAACACTGGAGATCCAAGTTCAAGCCGAGATGACAGGTGGCCAGAACTCCCGGTAGGTCCTTGAAGGAAACATACCCATGCGGTTCGATTCTTCTGACGAGATCCAGCCCTTCGAGCCGTTGAAGAAAGCGAGAGTAGGCAACCCGGTTGAAATCGCCCAGCACTCCACCGTTCAAGACCCACGTCACGTCCTCGTCGCGCATCTTCGCCATGGTCCCAATGAGAAGATCGACGTCTGTCCAGTGATTGAAACTTCCCATCAAGCTCACGCGCACAGAGTCACCTGAGCGCGGCTCGGGGGAAACGGGCAGAACGTTGGGAAACGCTACAGTTATCACCTCGACAAATTCATGCCCCGTCGTTTGCCCTGAGAGTCGCCCACACAACCCGAGCTGACCAATCATGGCGTGGCGTTGCCGCTTCGAGACAGCCGAGAGCTTGTCGGCGCGCAGAAGTGCCGACAACGCCGCCCTGAGATGATGTCTCGCGTAATACGACTGACCTTCTGTCCGCTCCCGCACCTGGGATTCGGCCATGAGATCTCCAGGCAGATCCACCCAAACCGGTACCTCTGAGGGCAAGTGTCGCAGGACAAACAACGCAGGATAAGACCCCGCCAGAACAACAACGTCAGGCTTCACTTGCTGACAGATGCGTCGCACGAGTGACTCGTCGACCGCGCGATCGGCAACGACCCGACGAACATGCTCTTGCGTTGATTCCGGTTCGTCGGTCGGCCAGAATGCGACGGTTTCAACCTCATGACCACTGCGCTCGAGCGCATCCTTGAAATGTTGCAGGCGAAATCCGCTGGCGGTCAAATGTCGTGCCTCGGGTTCTGGAAAGGGACCGCTGCCCCAAAGAAGGATCTTGCCCATGCCTCGTTGTGACCTTATCGGGCCTGAGGATCAAGTCTATGATACGTCAACGATGCACTGGCGTCACCGTTTGAGCGTGAGAGCACCGACCATGTCGGCTAGATTCGGCAACATGATGTCGAGCTCGACCTCACTGAGAAAATCCGCTGCGATCCGACCCGAACGCTCTGCCAGCTTCCTTGAAATCCACAACTGTTGGTACGTGGAGTTCTTCGCAAGCATCTCCGACACCGCCTCCGCGTATTGTGTGGGCGAATGGAACGCTTTCAGTCTCTCTTCTCCCCGCTGCCCCATTTCGACGAGCTTCTGCGGCTCGGCCAACATCCCTCGCAGATGTGTTCGGAGATCTTCGACCTCGTGGTCCGGCCGCACGAACAAAGAGGTGTCTACGCAATGTTCTGCGTACCAACCCGCCTCGGTCACCAAACTCGGAAGAGCATGGCTCCACAGCCGCAGCTGACTCCCTGACGCCTCGCCCATGGTTGGGTTGCGCAGATTGATCACGAGGTCCGCGCCAGCAAGAGCCGAGTCGAGTCGAGCGGTGGAAACGAATCCGCGAACTCGGACGATGTTGTCCAGATGACGCTCTTCGACCCTTTGGCGCAACGCTTCTGCCTCCGAATACCTACCGTACACATCGAGCAGAAACAGATGTCGTGCTTCGAAGTCGCTCAAAGAATCCAGAATTGCGTCGAGTCGACGGTTGGGGCCGAGAAAGCCAAAGACGACGAGCCGATAGGGTGGCTGTTGACGCCATGACGCCCGCTTGCTGCGGCCGCTTTCCATGTCTGCACGCACGGGGAAGGGCAAGTTCGCGCAACAGACAGGCAATTCGGCTCGTTGGGCAAGCCCGTCAAATGCGGCAGAGCTGTGCACAACAACACCCAAAGCGTTTCGCAACGCCAATTCGGTCATTGGAAAACGAGTGCCGAGATCTTCGGTGGACAGCTTACCTTGCCAATACGCCTCTGCGGCATCCCGTCCACCACAAGGGTACAGACCCCCCATGATCTTCACGTACGTCGCACGGTCAACCTCGCGAGCACCAAAGATGGAGGCGAAAAGATGCTGCAGCGAGATGTCGTGGAGAATCACTACCCCTGGCGCATGTTGGCTAACCAGCCAAATGCCAGAGTGAAATCGCGGATCATTGCCAAGGTTGTAGACATTGACGTCGGCATTGTGAAGGGTCTCCCAATCGATGTCGCACGACTCAAATCGAACAACTCTGACATGTTGCTCCAGGGTGCGTGGCCATTTGCTCCCTTCGGTCCACACGGCAATCTCGGCCTGAGCGGCGAGGGCCGGGAGGGCTCGCATCGAAAAATCGGCAATGTCCGTTTCGGCCGGAGGCAGCGGCGAAAACCAGTTAATCTTCATCGAAGCAGCTCATCGACCACTTGGTCCCAACTGATACCGAGCTCATCATATTTTCGTCGGCCTCTCTCGCCCCACCTACGACTTTGCTCGCGATCTCCCCAGAGTTCATCGAAGGCGGCCGCAAGCTCCTTCGGCGATGGTGCGACTACCAGCCCCGTTTTTCGATTGTCGACGAGCTCGATCGGCCCACCGGAATCTGTGCAGGTGACAACCGGTCGACTCGAGAGCATTCCTTCCAAGGTGACATAGCCGTAGTCTTCATCGTAGGGCGGAAACACGACCGCCAGGGCTCGAGCGTACTGCCGACGCTTTTCGTCTTCTGAAATGTTACCCAACCACCGAACCCTTTGGGTCAAACCCAGGCGACGGGTGGTCTCTTGGAGCTTCTTCTCGTATCCCACGTCAGTGGAGCAGCCGGCAAAATGAACGCGGACAGGATGTCGGGTGTGCCCAAGTGCCTCGACCACCAACAGCTGGCGTTTGAGAGTGTCGAGACGGCTCGGGAAGAACAGATACTCTTCGGATTCCTCCGAGTAGAACGATTCCGCACCGGGGGGGGGGCAGTACAACGGGCTGCCATCCAGCCCCACCCATTTCTTCAAACGCTGGGCGACGTTCTTCGAGTTTGTGAAAATGTGCCGCGCTTCGGCCATGAGGTTCGTGTCGGCCACCGTGATAGCGCGTCGAACCAGGTTGCCTTGGGGCGAGCGTTTCAGGTCGCCAGCAACGGGATGATCCCAGAGGTCGTAGGCCTGACGGTGTTGATGCAACAACCAGATCACCTTGTTCGGATGGCGTATGAGGTAGGCTGGAAACTTCAGGGCAATGACACGGTCGATAGTGACGCCACCACTCTCCGTCAAATCGAGAAGGCGAGAGGCGAGCATGTGATCTAGAATTCGATCCTGCGGATACCACTTGAACGGGATGCCGACCATCTCCGCCTGATGCCCCCTTTGTACCAACGCCGAGAAGAGGCTTTCGGCCGTCATCTCAGCCCCTCCCCGTGCAAAGGGGACCTGAGTCGTAACAATTAGAACGCGCATGTCGCCGGCTTGCGCGCTACCAGGGCGTAGTCCTGTGGTCCCATGAACGCCCTACGAAGCTCGTCCGGAAGGTCGAGGGCCAATTCGTCTGGAAGCTCGCCACGGGGGTGAAGGAAAATCGTTTCGGTGTCAGTCAAACCACAAGCCTCGACGAAGAACTTGAGCAACGGTGCGGGAAGCGGGCGCCGATGGGTGGGATCCAAATAGAAATCGAAGGTGCTGACCCAAAGGTTCGCGGGATTTGGCGTCTCGAAGATCGCCAGCCCCCCTGGTCGCAACAGGCGGCTCGTCTCGGCAAGCATGTCGAGTAATTCACTCGCCTCAAGGTGCTCGACCACATGAAACGCAGTAACCACCGCCATCTGCTTGTCTGCGAGCTCTCGCATGAAGGGCAATGCCTCAGCGCGGGTCACATCCAATCCCGCTTCTTCGCAGCGTTTGGCGAGGACATGGTTGGCCTCAACGCCTCGACAGCGATAGCCGTGCTGCGTGAGCAGGCTCAGCCATTCACCGCCGCCGCATCCGATGTCGAGCACCCAATCCGAGTCAGACCGACTTGGCACAGAGGTCATGTGGTCCAGGTATACTTTCAGTTTGTCCTCAAGCGCTTCGCCAGACTCGCGGAATACTCTGGCGTGCATCGCCAAGAGTGGATCCCACCTGCCTGTATTTGCCTTTACATCATCGACAGTTGCCAACGGCGGCATATTTCGATCCGAATGAGGGCCCAAAGTCCCAATCCACGATCGAAGCTGGCTTTGATAGTCGAGAATCTCCAATCGATGTTGGTCGAGTCGGCAAGTCAAAGTTGCGAGAGCTTTCTCGGAGTTCTTCGCCGATGTCCAATCGGCTTTGCCATCGAGCTCTTGGCGCAGCACACCCAAGCTCCCTTTGTTCTCTTTCTTCTCGAGTTGTTCAACAAGAGCGTCTAGTGATTCTGCTGGCGCCAATTTGCCAATCTCTTCGTTCAACTTCTCGATCGAATGCCAATCGGCTTTGCCATCGAGATCATAGCGAAGCTCGCGAAGGGTTCCTTCGTCGGCTTTGCCTTCAACGTCCTCTCGCAATGCGCGAACAGAATCTTTGTCGGCCTTGCCATGAAGGTCATGCCGAAGCTCTCCCACGGCATCTTGCTCAGCCTTGCGTTCCATCTCGGTGCGAAGAAGGTCGATTGTGGCAACATCGACCTTGGCCTCGATTTGGAACGCTTGACGGTTCAGTTCCACTTCGATGCCATCGATGACAGAATCGACGCGGGCCGCTTGATCCCGTAATTTCCATTCGACTGCAGCCAGCGACTCGCGCAGGCGCCTCAACGCGTTCGGCAGGTTGGCCGTCGTGACGCCAACCCGCAAGAGGGTGCCGACAATCGGAACCCGGCAGACTTGGTCGATCACACATGGGACAGTCAATCCAACGACGGGCACTGCTTTGCTTCGGCCCAGCCTAGAGTATCGAATCCGCCCAAGGATCTCGATGGGAGAACGCCCCTTGGTCTGCATGAGGTTTTGGTAGTACTCCAATCCAGCGTCGTCTACCTCCTGTTTGAGGATCCCTCGATAACAATTGCGTATGAAAGTCTCGGGCTCGCAATACGCCAAGAAATCATCGCGATGATAACTCGACTTGTCGGCAATCCGCGGTTCACAGGAAAGGTGGGGAAGACGGGTCTCTTGTGCATTCCGGCGATCCGATGGTGCCCGCCTACCGCCGCGAACCTCATCGAGGATTGTGCAGGCAATCGTCTCCACGTCGAATCGTGGCATGCTAACTTTTTGCGGCACGATTGATCTCCTCCCACGGCCGTATGTCGATCTCCGGTGACAATCGGCACAAACCGGAAAACCGCGGCCCCGTGATGCCGACGACCTCGAGATCACAGGCATGGTCGGCCCAGTGAATACAATCGTCGAGGTGGGTCTCACCCGTATGGATGGCTGCGGTCACCGTGTAGCGTCCGGGACCCAGGTTCATGGCCATGCGGAATCGACAGACACATCGCTCTCCCGCTTTGAAACTGACCTTCAGATTGTGTTGGTGGGTGTTCGTTCCGAAGACATCCTGGCCGAAGCGATCACGAATGAGAATACCGATGGTGACTTCCGGCGTTTCTCGCTGCGCCTCTACAGCAACCGTCACGGTCGTCACTTCCCCCGAGCTAACCGCATTCGTGTCGGAATGCTCACCGACGACATCAACCGAATGTATGCGGGCCGCGAGTGAGCCGTAGGACCCCGAGAAGCCGCTCTTGTTGGAAACGGGTTTGCTCTGATTCTCGTATCCAGCAATCAGCTTGTAATAGGCGTTGACGACTGTCTCAGGTGACCCTTGCTCGAGAACCTCACCGGCGCGCAGGAGCACCGCGCGACTGCACACCCGCCTGATCGCATTGAGGTCGTGGGAAACGAAAACAATTGCGCCTCCGGACGCTTGGAAATCACGAATTCGGCCGAAACACTTCTGTTGAAAATGGGCATCTCCGACCGCCAACGCTTCGTCGATGAGAAAGCAGGTGGGCTCACTGTGGATCGCCACCGAGAACGCGAGCCGCATGAGCATTCCCGAGGAGTAACTCTTCATGGGTTCACCCATGAACTCACCTAACTCTGCGAACTCGATGATCTGCGGCAACCTAGTTTGTGTCTCTTTGGCGCTCATACCCAACAGTTGCGCATTGGTGATCGCATTTTGTGTCCCCGTCAGGTCGAGGTTGAAGCCGGTCCCCAGGGCAAGAACTCCGGTCACTCGACCGTGCCTTTCGATAGCCCCGCTGGTTGGTTTCGAAATTCCGGCAATCAGCTTCAACAAAGTTGTCTTGCCGGCACCGTTGGGACCTACAACACCGAGAATCTCACCTGGAGCAACGGACAACGACGCATGCTGCAAGGCCACGACGTCGCGGCCATACGGTCGGCGAAGAATCGTTTCTTTGAGGCGATCAGCCGGCGAACGATAAAGCCTATAAGTCTTCGTGACGTCGCAAACACGAATGGTTGGGAGCACGGATTGTTCGGCCATCGTCATCAGACATCCAGATTCATCTCAATGGTGCAAGAAATCAAACGAGATCTCTCACGTCACTTTCTAACACCTTGGCCACCACGCACGCTCCGCCAAGTGTCAATCCGGCCACCGCCGCAAGCAGCGCCAGATCTATCGTTGAGGGTGCGATCCGAAACACAAAAAGGTCCTGATAGGCCCGAACAAACCAATAAGCCGGATTGAATGCGACAACCTGCGCCACCTCTTGGGGCAAGATGGTTGCAACGTAGGCAATCGGCGTGAGCCAGAACCACATCTGCACAGTCACATCGGTCAACTCTTTGAGATCACGCAAAAAGACGTGAAGTACGGCCAGCAAGAAACCGACGCCCAGTGCGAACAACTGGTGCAGCACAAAAACCACCGGCAAGGTCCAGACGCTGTATGTCGGTGCCATACCGGTGACCGCAAGAAATGCGAGAAACAAGAGGATGGCCGGCAGTAGCGCCACGCTTTCCGCCAAGACAACGACAGCGGGAAGGGTCAGAAGCGGCAGGGGAAGAGTGGTCAACAGATCTCTGCGAGCGACCAAGACGGTGGTTGCCCGAATGATCGATGTCGAGAATGCCGTCCATGGCAGTAATCCTGCAATCAAATAGACGCTGTAACTGTAGGCCGACGAGTACCCCGGAATCGTTACCCCCATGATATTCGAGAACACCACCACAAAAACGAGCATGGTCAGGGCCGGCCGAAGGAAGCTCCATACCCCACCCAACATCGAGCCGGCATACCTCTCGAGAAGCTCTCTCTTGGTAAGCTCACAGAGCAGACTGACCGTTATGTGTCTTCCCCATCCGGGCATTTGGGTCAACCGTCACAAGGAGCGTTCGACGACTCTCACAAGGTCGCTCAAGGGTTGGCGAAAGAATTGACTGTAGCAGGCTTGTTGAATTGTGTCAGCCACACCACCGTATGACTTGCAGAAGGAGTATTCTCGCGTGAGTTTGCCGCTGACCAAGCGACAGCTTTCCGGAGTCGGGCGTGAGCTGGTGCTGCTATGTCGGGCGCGCCAGCCTTGATTGATGGCTTAACGACGGTGGGCCGTGACCAACGTGCTCCAATTCCCCACCGTCGGGGGAGTAGTCGGCGCTTGTAGGGTGCCGAGGGTCGAGAGCGCGAATCCTGCGTTCTCGAGCAGCAGCCGTAGCTCGTGCGCGAAGAAGTAACGCAACAGGTGCTCCTCGGTGAAATCACCCAGGACCCGGTCGCGCTCCCAGGACAGCACGCGATGACGGATCAACACGGTGCAATCATCGCGGCGGTGCTCTGGCGAGGTCAGGCGCAGCAGGTGGCGATCCTTCTGGGTGACCTCCTTCCAGCGACGCTCCGGACCTTGGGTTTGCACGGCCGGGCCGTACCAACAGTCGAAGATCAGCAGTCCGTGGAACGGCAAACGGGAATGGGCCCAGCGCAGAAAGTCGAGTAGGGTGCTGTTGTCGGTCATGTAGCTGACGACATCGAACAAGGCGCATACGACATCGCTACCTTCGACCTGGTCGCGCTCTGCCAACGGCAGGAATTGGGCGGTGGTGTCGCGGGCCCTGGCGAGGGCTAGCATGTGAGGATTGGGCTCGACCCCGACGACCTCGAAGCCGTGGGCGCTCAGGAGCTGCGCGTAGCGGCCGGTGCCGGTGCCATAGTCGACCACCCGGCGCGCGTCGGGCGACTCGGCGCGAATCAGATCGGCAAGCCGGGCCGCCTCGGCCTCATAGGGCTTGTCGGAGTAGAGCATGTCGTACAGCGCGACATAGGCTGGACCAAACGACGTCATGTTATACGCGCTCCCGTGTGCCATCGGCGCGATAGAGCGCCTCTACCATTCGCAGTACCTCGATGCCGTCCTCGACGGTGGGCTCCGGCGTCACTCCGGCTGCGACAGCGTCGATGAAGGCGTCGAGTTCGTCGACGTATGAGCGCTGCGGCCGGTGGCCAAAGTCGAGCGCAAAGATATCGCTCCCGGCCTTGCGGCTCTGCCAGTAAAGTCGGTCGCCGCCGTGCGTGTCGAACCGTCCATCCACCGTCAGGTATCCGTCGCTGCCGTTGACCTCGAAGTGCAAGTAGCCGGAGAGCTGGCGCCAAGAGGCACTGATGACCGCCATCTTGCCCGCCGCGGTCGCATACACCGCGGCGGCGGTATCCTCGACACCGCAGTCGCGCCAATAGACGTTGCTGCGCATTCCCGTGACGGCGACGAACGGCCCCATGATCCAACGGGCGATGTCGAGCAGATGACAGCCGTTGTCGAGCATCGAGCCGCCGCCGCTCATCGCCGCGTCCCAAGACCACGAGCCCGCAAGGCGCTCGCCATCGTGGCCGATGCGTCCATTGAAATGCAACACCTCGCCGATGGCGCCTTCAAGCAGGAGCTGTCGCGCTCGTTGCACGCTCGGGAAGAAGCGATGGTTGGCACCGGTTTTGACGAAAACGCCGGCCTTGCGGGCGGCGCTGGCGAGCGGCGCCGCTTCGGCGCTGGAGCGGGCAAGGGGTTTCTCGATGATGACGTGCTTGTGTTGCTCGACCGCTTGCAGACCGATCGCGGCGTGGTCGCGATTCGGTGTGCAGACGATCACGGCGTCGATGCGGGGATCGGCCAACAGTGCCGGGGGTGGCAGGGCCAAGACGCCGAGCTCGGCGGCGACTCGAGTTGCGCGCGATTCCTGGGTGTCGGCGACCGCCACCAGTTGACCGCGGCTCTCGATGACGGCCTGGGCCCGTTTGCGTCCAAAGGAACCAACGCCGATGACGCCGAATCTCACGTCGCCTCCTGATGTAGGGTCGTGAGCGCCTGGACGACGCGGTCAATCTCCGCCGGGGTCAAATCGCTGCTCGACGGCAGATAGAGCCCCTCGCGCCAGAGCCGTTCCGCCACCGGCAGGCTCTGGGGATTGGCGTTTTGACGTTGCAAGGCCGGTTGGAGGTGCAAAGGATAGAAGAAGTCCCGGCTGTCGATATGGAAGCGCTCGCGCAGGCTCTGGCGCACCGCGTCTTTGGTCAAGCCGAAGCGCTCGGAATCGATGGTGATGGCAACCATCCAGTGGCTGTTGACGACGTCAGGGCTGTCGGGTGGCAGAGTCACGCCCGGCAATGCCGCCAGACCCGGGATGTATCGCTTCGCGTTGGCGCTGCGCCGGGCGATGGCGCGGGGCAGCTCCTCGAACGAAGCGTAGCCGTACGCCGCCGTCAGATTGCTCATGCGGAAGTTGAAGCCCAGCTCCTCATGCAAGAAGCGCGGCTCGCCGAAGCAGTGGTCTTTGAGCCGTCGCAGGCGCTTGGCCAAGACCGGGTCGTTGGTAACCGCCATCCCACCTTCGCCGCTGGTCATCATCTTGTTGGCGTAGAAGCTGAAGCACCCCACATCGCCGAAGGTGCCGACGTGCCGGTTACGATAGCGGGTACCAATGGCCTCGGCCGCGTCTTCGATGATCCGAAGCTGGCGGTGCCGGGCCAGATCCAGCAACGATGCCATCTCGGCCGGGTAGCCGTACAGATGGACCGGCATGATGGCCTTGGTCCGCGGGGTCAAAGCGGGCGTCACGATGGCGGTCGAAAGACAATAGGTGGCGGGGTCGACATCGACGATGACCGGCGTCGCGCCGGCGTGGGCCACGGCGGCTGCCGAGGCGATCATCGTGGTGGCCGGCAAGATCACCTCATCCCCGGGTCCCAGCCGCAGGGCCGCGACGGCGAGCTGCAACGCGGCCGTTCCACTGGTGACGGCGACCGCGTGGGCGGCTCCGGTCAGTTCGGCGAATCCGCGCTCGAGTTTGCCGATGAAGTCGAGCGCCGGGTCTTTGCAGACTGACGAAACCCAGTTGGCCTCGATGACCGCGCGGGTGTACGCAAGCGCATTTCGGGGCACGGTCGGGGTGCAGACGGGGAGGAACATCGAGTAACCTCATAGCAACAAGCCAACGGCAGAGCGATACCTGCACCGCCATTGTGGCGGAATCATCGCCATGAAATCACCGAAATCACCGCCATGGCTTGGTCGAATTTCGCAAACGAGGTATTGCTGGGATTGGACCCGGTTACGACGCGCGTTCCCGTCGGTGGAGATTTCGATGGCGCGTCTCCAGCATCCTTGGTGCTGCGCAGGACCGGGGTGGGTCCTCGCGGAGGAAGCATGGCCCGCGCTCGAGAAAGAACAGCAGCGATGAGCCCATTGTCGGTCATCTTGCCGACACGCAACGAGGTTGATTCGATTCTGCCGTTGATCCGAGCGCTCCTTGGCGACGTGCCCGCGGTGGCCGAGGTGATCGTCGTCGATGATGGCTCCACCGATGGCACGGCCGAGCGCGTGACCGAGGCCGCTCGCGAGGATGGACGGATCCGGTTGTTGGCTCGCAGCGGGTGCCCGAGCCTGTGCGCAAGCGTGCGCCAAGGCGTACTTGCGGCCAAGTGCTCGACGGTGGCGTGGATGGACGCCGACGGCGCGATGGCCGCCGCCGATTTGTGGCGTATGGTTCAAGCCCTGACGCCGGAGGTGGATCTGGTTGTCGGCTCGCGTTTTTGTGCACACGGCAGGATCAAAGGGCAGCGACAGCCGGGGTGGGCGGGGCGGCTTCGGGCTTGTTGGCAGCTTCGCCACAGCGCCGAGTCGGTACCGGCAGCGCTGCTGAGCTTGGGGTTTAACACCGTGCTGCTGCCTGCATGGCTCGGGCTCGGAGTCCACGACTACACCAGCGGTTTCCTGGTGGGCCGGCGCGACCTGTTGCTGGAGCTGCCGTGGGAAGGGGACTACGGCGAGTATTTCGTGGTTCTGCTGGTAGCCGCGCTAAGGCAAGGATGGGTGGTCCGTGAGGTCGGATACGCCATCGGCGTGCGTGAGCACGGGCTGTCCAAGACTGCGGCGAGCTGGCGTGGCCTGTGGCGAAGAGGCGGTCCCTATCTGCGCACTGCCTGGCGACGAGGATCCCATGGCACCACGAACCGCGTTGGCGCGGCGCTCGCGCGCACGGGGGGCACAGGGGGGCTTCGAAGCCTGTCTTGGGGGCTGTCTCGCCTGGCGGACGCGCTTCACAAGCTTGCTGATTTCAAGGACGCGGACTCGTGAAACCGTGGCTGGCCCCGCTGTTGCCCTTGGTGGCGCTGTCGGGGGCGTGCGGCCTCATCTATCAGCTCATCTGGGAACGCATGCTGCGCAACAGCGTCGGTGCCGACTCGACCGCGTCGGCTGTCACCACCGGGGTGTTCCTGTTCGGGCTTGGTGTCGGAGCGTGGCTGTTCGGTCGCCGCTGGTCTCACCCACGGCGGGTCTATGCTCTCGTCGAGATCGCCATCGGGCTCTTGGCGCTGGCCTCCTACGTGATCTTGCCGGCCCTTGGCGAGAGCTTGACGGCGGCCTTCGGGCTCACCCTCGAAACCGTGGGGCGGGCCCGCGAGCTGGCTGTGTCTGCGGCGCTGTTGCTGTTGCTGCCGCCAGCGGTGTTGATTGGAGGCACCTGGCCGCTCTTGCTTGCGACCTTCGCGCCGGGTCGGGTTTCGGACCGTCGGGTCGGGCTGTTCTACGGCGTCAATACACTCGGTGCTGCGGTCGGGATCGTGGCGGCTCCGCTGTTGTTGCTCAATCACGTCGCGCTCGGCCCGGCGTTGGGGATCACGGCCGGTGCCAATTTCTTCGTGGGGGTCGGGGTGTGGCGGTTGGGGCGGCGCGTATCGGATCAGGTGCCAGTGCAGAGCGACCCGCCGCCTGCCGCGAATCTCGGATTTCCCGCGCTCATGGCCGGGGGCTCGGGGTTGTTCGGGGCGATGTTCGAGGTCGTTCTGCTGCGCAGCATGAATGTGCTTGACGCTTCCTTCGCCTACGTTTTTCCGGCGGTATTGATGGTGCACCTTGCAAGCTACGGTGCCGGATGTGTCATTTTGACTCGCCATTCGAATTCGGAGCCGTGTGCTGTTTGGCGGCGAGTGGGTCTACTGTTGATCGCAGCGGCCTGTGCGTTCGTGGTCGGGATCGCGCTGCGTTCGTTGGTGACTTGGCCCGAGCACGAAACACACTTTGCTGTGAGCCTTCTCTGCTTGGGGGTGGGGGCACCCTTTTTTCTGGGAGGGATCTATCCGGCGCTGGTGCGGGTCACAGTCAGCGAGACGACGGGGCTTCCTGAGGTCGCCGGTAAGCTCTATCTGGCGAGCGCGATGGGGTCGCTGTGGGGCGCGATGGGGACGCAGCTCGGGTTGATGCAGATCTTGGGGACCGTTGCCACGACCCGGGGGGTGATCTGGGCCGGGTTGGGTTTAGGGGCGCTCGCTTGGACCGTCGGCTCTCGAGCCGCGCCGCGTTGGTGGCGAGGCCTAACGGGTGTAGCGGCAATCGGCGTTGGGGTGCTGTGGGTGCCGGATGCGATCTTCGAGCCGCTCGTGTTTGTTGGGCCCCGGGCGGCGCTGGTGGAGGGTTCGACGGGGGTCGCGGTCTTGGGGACGGACCGATCGATCCGCGTAAACGGCGTCCATATGTCGACCGTACCGCACGAGGGACGTCATCGGCTTCAAACCGGGTTCATCTTGGCGCAGCCAACGCACGGGCAGGTTCTGTTGTTGGGCCTGGGCGGCGGCGGCATCGCGCGCGATTTGGCGGCGCGCCCTGAGGTCGACGCCGTGGTCGTGGTGGACTGGTCGCGAGAGCTGGTGCGGCTGCTCCGGAGTCCCGAGGTTGTGGCCATCCAGGGCGACGTGCTGGCGCACCCCAAGATTCGCATCCTCGAGGCCGACGCGCGGCTCGTCTTGCCATTGATGCCCCCGGCCAGCTTTGATGTCGTGTTTGACAATCTGACCATTGGTGATTGGGCGGGGGCGACCAGCGTCAAGTCGGTCGAATACTATCAACGGGTGGCGCGGGTACTGCGATCGCGTGGGGTGTTCATTGATGGGGGGAATTTCGCCGGAAACGGCCAGCGAGAAGCCAACCTGGCGGCACTTGCGACGAGCTTCGAGCGGCTTGCGGTGCATGCTCCCACTTCGGTCACGCTGGCCGGAAACGGTTCTTTGGCGCTCGACGCTGCTTGGGTCGAGGCCGCGCTCGGCACCGCCTGCACGAGCTGGGGGGTATTTCCCGCCCCCTGCGGGGCGTGGATCGTCGACGGCCTTCGAGACCTCGGCACAGAAGATCTGAACGGAATCACGCCGGTTCGGGATGCCTGGCTGGGTTTCGAGTATTCGGCCCATCCGCTGTGCGGCTGGTTGCACGGGCCGCTGAGGTCAACCCCTTCGATCGACGGCCGCTAGCACGACGGAGATCAGGTTGGCTCGGATTGCCCGCGAGGCGGACGGTTATTCAAAGCTCAGCCCCTCCAGCTCCAGCGTGCTCAGTCGCGCGTATGCCTGAAGCGCATCGCCATGTTCCAGGGCCGTGCCCGGAGCGCTGCCCTTGACGCCGATGGCGGCGAAGGCGTGGCGGAAAGACTCCGCTGGGGGGGCCGCGATTCCCAAGGTGCCCAGGGCCGCGCGCACCTCTGGCCGGAAGTTGAGCGAACCGTCGTCTTTGACCGCGACCGCGACGATGGCACCTAGGGGCAGGCGGGCGACGAACGTGGCGAGAGCCTGGGCGGTGCTCCCCTCGGCGTCGGGGATAAGATCGAATCCGGCGCGATCGATAAGCCGGCCCGCAGGGTCGAGGGCGACGAGGTTGTAGCTGCGGACGTTGGGAGACAGTTCGACGCCGGCGACCCGGATGCTGGCGGCTGGTGCGGCGTAGAACCCACGGCTGGTGACGGCTATCGGCACGGGGCTCGAGACGCCGGTGCTGCCGATGGGGAAAGGACCGGCACATGGCTGCGGCTCTATACTGACGCGCTCGATTCCCATCGGAGCAGGCAGGCCAGCTAGCGGCAGCGTCACCGTTTGTAGCCGGGCGTCGAGCCTGGCTGTGTCGAGGTGCTGGCCGTCGAGGCGGACGACGACGGCGGTGGAATTCTCGGAGCGCATGGTCAACGCGAGCGTGTGCGCCTCGGGCGGGCGTCGCACCCACACGATTCCACGACGCGCCTCGGCGGCGAGAAAGGCGCGCCAGTGGCCCGCGTGCTCACGCCGGTCCCAGGCGAGATCCAGGTGGACAAAGGAGCTCCGGTCGGCGAAGTCGATGTGAACTGCAGGTTGGGCGTGTCCGACAGCGCGCACTCGCACCGCAGTGAAATCCGATTCGGTGGCGAGGGGCGCAGTGGGTACGAGGGTTTCGATGAGGTCGAGGGCCTTTCGACCCCAAGCCCGACGCAGCCCCACGGGGGGAGCTTCGGCCGGTGTTGGCATAGGGCCGCTGTCGAAGACGATGTGGCGCGTGTCCAAAAAGGCGAGCACGTAGCTCGCTTGCTCGTGGGTGCTCGGCGCAAGGCCCCAGATGGGATCGACGATGCCGTGCAAGTCGCGCAAGAGCGGCAGGCGCAGGAAGTACTCAGAGGATGCGCTCGGGATGGCATCCCCGAGGCCGCTTAGAAGCCGCTTGCCGTGGACGAGGGCCTCGAGGTAGCGCTTGCGTGGGAACCAGTGAGGACCGAGGTGTTTGTGGTGGGTCTCCCAGACGAGCGGGAAGTCCAAGACCGTTGTGCCGGGCTCGTGGGCGAGTTCGTGGTAAATGGGCTCGACCGCCGTAGGATAGGTCCGGGCTGTCCCCACGGCACGCGACCAGAGCGCAGCCTCACTGACCGGCAGAAGGCACAAGGCACCCACGACGGCTGCGCGCACGGCCGTTGACCGATGTTGGAGCACCTGGCGGTCGAGGTGCGCCAAGGTAACGGCGACCGCGATGCTGCCGCACAGCGTGACCAGTGTGGCGAAGCGCGCGGAAACGCGGAAACCCTGTCCCAACGGGAGCATGGCGACGAGGTCGGAAAATGGCAGCGGGCTTCTGGCTTCGCCGCCTATGACGAGGGTGCCGCCGAGCGACAAGAGGAAGAACGCCCCCGCGAGGAGGAGCCAGACCCCAGCGCCGGTGCGGCGGTGGGCCGTGACCACTGCAAACAGCAACAGCGCCAACAGGCCATAACCCTGAAACACGTAGCGACCTTCGTCGGACATCGGGCGAAAGGCTCCATACCAGTGGGGAGACGTGACGTATCCGAGCAGATCGGCCGCGTACACCGGCAAGGTGGGTCCGAGAGCCTGAGCACCGGCGGCGATGGCCTCCCAGTTCGGTGCGAGAATCGGGGCGAGGAGCAAGAGAGCCACGACCCCGGCCCCGAGAACGAATCGAGCCCAAAGAGCTCCTTGGGAGCGAAGGACCAGGATTCGGGCTCCACCCGGAGCCAACGCTTGGCCGAGAGTCAGGGCAGCAACCAAGGGCGTGAAGATCACCAGCATGATGGCGTGGTAGGCACTGCACAGCGTCGCCGCCGCAAACCACAGTCCTCCCATATAGGCGTGGCGCATCTTGCGGGTCTCGACAAAGGACACCAGGGCCAGTGCGTAGAGGGGAATGAACTGCTGGTTGATCTGGTTGGTATGTCCGTTCGAGGCTTCGAAGCGGTAGAACGAAAAGGTGAACAACGCGCCGGCCAAGAGCGCGAAGGCCCGATGGCGCGCGACCCGCAGGGCCAAGAGGTAGGCCGCGTAACCGCACAAGGCGTACGCGAGCAAGACCTCGAGATTGTGGGCGGCAATCGGCCCGAAGACCTGGAATGGAAGCGCCAACAGGCTGGGCATGGGTGCCCAGTCTTGCTGGGCCAGCTCGACCCCCAGAGGATAGAAGAAGTGGTCCGAGAAGAACCAGTCGCGTCGGCCGAGCACGGCTTCTTTGAAATGCCAGAAGTAGAAAAAGAACTGGCCGGCGTCGTCGTTCGGGTCGCCTACGTACGAAAGCCGCGTCAACGAGTTGAGCGCGCCGCTAAATCGGATCACCCACGCGAGCACGAGAAAGAGCGCCAGGGCCTGCGTGTGGTGCGAGCGCGCAATGCGCCCGACCAGGCGCTCCAGGCCGAGTCGCGCCCGAACCCAAAAATTGAGATGTGAGGCCACTCTGGCAGAAATCGCTGATAAAGAGGATTGGGTCAACTCCGGGGGCCAGTGTCTCCCAGCGTCTCCCGTTTCTCAGGGGCGGAGCCCCTGTGGGTGGCGGTGGCGCGGTGGCGAGCCACCGTTTCCCCGTCCCACGGGGCGTGATAGGTGATGACCCAGACAGGTCTCATGCAAACTTGGCAACCACAGCGTCACCGTTCGGCACCGACGACCGATGGTGCCAAGCTCGAGTGCAATGAGAACTCCGTCGTGGGTGTTGTTATTCCTGCTTATAAGGTGGCGTCGGCGATCGGAGATGTTATTCGAGCGGTTCCCGTTTTTGTGAACATCATCATTATTGTCGATGACGCCTGCCCGCAAGCGTCCGGAGCGGTGGCCGCCCAGGTCGGTGATCCACGTGTCGTGGTCCTCAACCATCCACAGAACCGCGGAGTCGGCGCGGCGTTCAAGACGGGAGCCCTCAAGGCCGTGGAGTTCGGTTGCACCATCATTGTCAAGGTCGACGGCGACGGCCAGATGGATCCGGCGGCCATTCCCGCTCTTCTTTACCCTGTCATCGATGGGCGTGTAGCCTGTGCGAAGGCGAATCGCCTTCTATATGCAGGTGGTTGGCGTCAGATCCCTTCGGCACGAAGGCTCGGAATTCTCGCCTTGTCCTTTCTTACCAAGCTGGCTTCAGGCCATTGGCGGTCCTCTGACCCCACGAACGGCTTTTTTGCCATTCGCTCAGACGTCTTTACGTCACTCGATGCCAGACGCATCAGCGACCGCTTCTTCTTCGAGATCTCACTTGTCGTCGAGCTCGGCGCACAGGGATACGCGGTGGCCGATTTGCCCATGCGCCCCTCCTACGAGAATACCGAGAGCTCATTGTCTCCGTTGCACGCCCTGGTCACCTTCCCAGGACTGCTTCTGCTGTATGGATTGCGCCGCATGTTTTTGCGACACGTTTGGTTTGATTTCACACCGACGGCGCTCCTCGGGATCAGCGGATCAATCTTGATTGCGTGGAGCATCACCTTCGGAACCTACCACTGGCGTCTTTCGGCACACACGGGGGTGGCAGCGACTGCCGGCACCGTCATGCTGGCTGCCTTGCCCTTTCTTTTGGGCACAAATCTACTGGTCTCTGGATTCGTTCTTGAAGCCTCGAAGGACTTCAATCATCGGGTTTCTCCGTGGCTTTGAAAGATTCCCCTGTTCGGCTCTTTCTGCGTTCTCGAGTCGTCGAGATCGCGTTGATTGCGACGGTGGTCGTTGTTTACTTTGGAACTTGGAACAATCCCTTCGTGTTCGACGACATGCGCAGTGTCGTCGCCAATCCATCCCTGCGCGATCCAAACAATTTGGTGTTTGCGCTCGTTTTTGAACGCTTTCGGCCCCTCACCAACCTCAGCTATTTTCTTGAGTATCGCCTCTGGGGACTCGATGCTGCAGGCTATCACGCCACAAATATTGCATTGCACGCGGCGAATTCTGTACTCGTCTATCGACTGTTTTGCAGACTGGACGGTTGTCGCACCGAACAACGCTCCCATTTTGCCGCCGTTGTTGCCCTTGTTTTTGCCGCACACCCCATGGCAACAAGCGCGGTCGGCTACATCTCGGCACGCTCAGAGCTGTTGGCTGCGTTCTTCGTGCTCGCGAGCCTCATAGCGTTCTGTTCCGGATGGGAACGTCAGTCAAAAGGTCTCGTCGCTCTAGGTTGGGTTCTATGGGCCTTCGCCTTGTTCACAAAGGAGAGTGGTGCCGTTGTTCCCCTTCTGCTTCTGTCCTTCAATCGATGCGGACTGTTGCCGGGATCCGGCTCCCGACGACTGCGGTCATTCTATTTTCCAGCCGGCCTGCTCGTAACGACGGGCTTCGTCCTGCGAATGGTCGCCTATTCGGGCGAGAGCTCGAGTCCAGGCTTGGGAGGAATCGTCACCCATTGGCTCCTTGAAACAGAGATTGGATGGCGTTACCTTTGCCTTTTCCTTTTACCCTACGGACAATCCCTCGTGCACGAAGTTAGCGACCAAGCCGGCGGTTGGTCAATCGTAGCGGCGCTCGTCAGCACCGTCGTTCTTGGCACGGCTATTGGGGTCAAAAGGATTCCATGGTCGATCCGTTTAGGCATCCTATGGTTCATGGTCGCCTTGGTCCCGAGCGCCATCGCCCCACTTTCGGAATTCATGGCGGAGCATCGGACCTATCTCGCCGGACCTGGTCTTTTTCTCGTTCTGGTAGGTGGTGCCCGGGTGCTGGCTGAGCTGCTCCAAGCTCGTGGATTCACGCTGGCCAAGCATGTCGCGGCGGGAGTCTCCGTTGCGGTAATCCTGGCTCTCGGCGCTGGCGCAATTGCCCGCAACGACGTGTGGCGAGACGATGTGCTGTTGTGGACGGATGCCGCAGCAAAGACCCCTCGCGTCTACGTAACCCATGCAGCGGCCGGCCAGGCGCTGCAGCGGCACGGCGATTGTGAAAAAGCAATTGCCTACTATCGCACCGCGTTGAGCCTACTGCCTGAGCGCACAGAGAGCCTCGTCAACATGGGAACCTGCATGGCCAAGCTTCGCCGCTACGACGAAGCCCAGGATGTTTTTATCCGCGTCATTGAGCTCGCCCCCAACAACGTACACGCCCTCAATAACCTGGCTCAGCTCGCACTGATTCGCGGTGAGACGACCACCGCCCGCGACTATTACCAAAGAGTCCTCAACATTGACCCGAACAACAATCGCGCGCGACAGGCGCTCGAGCTGTCAACATCTTCGTCACCACCATGAGACGGCGAATTCTCCACTGCCTGCATGATTTTCTGCCGGATCATCGTGCGGGGGTGGAGATCTACGTCCATCACCTTGCGACCACTCAACAACAAACCCACGACGTCGCAGTCCTCTGCGCCACGTATGATCCGCGGCGACGCCACGGCTCGGTGACAAGAAGGCAATGCGACCGCCTTCCGGTTATTGAGATTGTCAACAACTGGCGAGCTGACACGTTTGTTGAAACCTACGCTCCGAAAATTATCAATGAAAGCATCCGCACAGAGCTCGTTGGCTTTGCGGCAGACATTGTTCACGTTCATAATCTCCTCAATTTGAGTTTCGCGCTGCCGGCTCTTGCCGTTGCTAGCGGTGCCCGCGTCGTGGCCACATTGCACGATTACACGCTGCTTTGTCCTTCCGGGGGACAAAGAGTCCACGTTGACGAGAAGCGCGTCTGCCACGAGATCGATCCAAAACGGTGTGTGCGCTGCTTTCTTGCATCTCCACACTACCAAAAAATGGTCGCACCCCCTTTGCCTCCGGACTCACGCTTAACAAGGTGGACAGTCGACGCCGCAAGATCTGCGCGGAAGCTGTTTCCAAAGGCATTCGAGTCGCTGCTGAATGTCTATTCAAATCTTCGCACCCAATCGCGCCAAGTGACCGCACGTGACGTCAGCGCGCGTCTGCTTGTAGCGCGAAGAGTAGCCGACGACATAGAGGTCTTCGTCTCCCCGTCCCGAGCGTTGGCGGATGAGTATGTTCGACATGGCTTTCCCGAAGGGAAGATGAAGATCAGTGACTACGGCTTTGTCCCCATGGCCAAGCGCACCCGACGAGTCACCCTCGGCGCTCCGCTGCGTTTGGGGTTTGTGGGTACCCTGGCGTGGCACAAGGGAGTGCATGTTCTGATAAGGGCCGTCGAGCAGCTGCCACCTCAAAGCGTTGAGGTCCTAGTTTTTGGCAGCCCGAGGACCGTTCCCACCTATTCGGCGCAACTCAAGAAGATGGGGCAAGGGCTGCCCGTGGACTTTCGCGGGAGTTTCGCCCCCAATGATGTCGCTAACGTCTTTGCGCAAATTGATATCCTCGTCGTCCCTTCCCTTTGGCTCGAGAACTCACCGTTGGTGATCCACGAGGCGCAACTCAGCCATGTACCCGTGGTGGGCTCGAAGATAGGCGGCATTGGGGAGCTCGTCCGTGATGATGTCGATGGCCTTCTGTTTGTGCCCGGCTCTGCCGACTCCTTGGCCGGTCAACTGCGCAGGCTCATCGAAGATCGGTCGTTGGTGGAGAGATTGGCACGAAACGCACCGGTGGTGAAAACGATGGACTGTGACGCCGCCGAGTGGGATGCCATCTATGAGGGACTCCTTTGCGCATCTTGACCATCACCCACGGACTTCCCCCCATCGCGCATGGCGGGGCCGAGCTCTACGCCTGGCACTCTGCGCAGGCGTTGCAGGCCGCGGACGGAGTCGACCAAGTTGTCATCTTGACGCGCGAAACCGATCGGAACCGCAAGCATCTTGCCATTCGAGAGGAAGCCCGTGCCGGATTGACACTCTTGTGGATGAACGACACAAACCCTGGATCCAATAGCTTTGCCGATGGCTATCGAAATCCTGCCCTGAGCAAGCGGATTCAACCCTTACTTGCGACCATCAATCCCGACGTCGCACACGTTCACCACCTCACACACCTGGGCACTGACCTCATCTCCACCCTTCGAGCACGCAATCTGCCCATCGTGATGACGCTCCATGACTATTGGTTGTTGTGTCCCCGCGGACAGCTTCTCAACGACAGGTGGGAGCGCTGTGCTGGACCAGGAGCCGTCAAGTGCTCCTCGTGCATCGGCGGGGCTGCAACGAGTTGGTTGTCGTCCCGCAGATTGCGTCGTTTTGCCAGACGGCTGCCCGCGAAGTGGAGGCTCCCCTTCCACGGTTGGGCGCACCTTTTGCCCGCAACCGACCGGGGTCGGGCAGAGATTGCCGCGCGGCTCCTCTGCGTACGCAACATCATGGACCAAGTCGATCTCTTCTTGGTGCCATCGAAGACGGTGATCGAACAGTTCGCGAGCTTCGGCGTTCCTTTGCAGAAGCTCCAATTTTGGCCGTGCGGCCATCCGGAGTTTCCGCAGCCGGAGAAACACGACACAGGAGCTTCCAAAACGCTCGAAGTCGGATTCTTTGGCACCCTGATGGCATCGAAAGCTCCCCACCTCGCAATCGACGCAGTCGGCCGGCTCCCTGCGGGAACCTCTCGCCTCCACTTGTATGGAGAATACGCGCCTTACCACGGAGACAATCACTATCGCGCGATGCTCGACCTGGAAGCGCCGCATGTCGTTTCTCATGGTTGGGTCTCACGCAATCGAGCGGTCGCGGCGATGGCAGAGCTCGACGCGGTCGTGGTTCCCTCGATCTGGACCGAAAATGCACCGCTGGTCATCTCGGAGGCGTTTCTTGCCGGCACCCCGGTTGTGGCGAGTCGACTCGGTGGAATGCGAGAGATCGTCAAACACGAATGCAATGGACTGCTGTTCGAAGCCGGCAATACCGAGGACCTCGCGCATCAATTGAGACGCTTGCAACAGGAACCGGCGCTCGCCGCTCGCCTTCGTGCGGGAACCGGCCCGGTCCGCACCATCGCGGACGATGCCAAGGAATTGGCGCAGCTGTTTTCACGATTCACAACAAGTCGACGCAGGAGAACCACACCAGAACAAAGGCCAGCGCGGGTGGCGGTCGTTATCCCTTTCTTCGGGCAGAACGAACTGACGATACGGGCAGCAAATTCATGCGCCGACGTTGTCTTGTGCCCCGAGTTGCTTGTCTTGGTCGACAACGGCAGCACTTCGTTGGCAAAGTCCCGCGTTCGTGATGCCTTTCCTGGTGCCTCCTTCATCGCTCACCCCGAGCCCATCGGCTTCGCGGCGGCGGTCAACCTCGGGATCGACAAGGCCCTGCGCCTCAATGCGGATCAGATCATCTTGATCAACAGCGACGTTGAGATCGATGGTCAATCGGTGCTGCGACTCGCAGAGCATCTCTCGAGCGGGACGGCAGATATTGTCGCTCCTCTTCTCGTTGCCGGAATGCACGTTGAGGCGACCGGAATAGAATGGCACCCGTGGAGCGGCCGCTTCCACCTACAGAACCACGGAGACAATCCTGACCGCGTTGCCCGCGGTCTATTTGAGGTGGTTGCCGTGCCTGGCACCGTGATGGCGATCGATCGGAGAGTCATCGCAGCGGTAGGTCGCTTTGACGAAGGGTTCTTCTTTGGCCTCGAGGACCTCGATTTTTGCCTTCGCGCCCGCGATCTCGGTTTTCGCGTCTTCTGTGACACAAGCCTGTCAGCCAACCACCTCGGTGCCGCAACTTTGAGCAGAAATGAGCCGGCACGAAGTGGTCATCTGACACGCGGCCATTTGCTCTTGCTAGAGAAACACGTCCGAAGATGGCGTTCGATAGCCTCTGCAATCACCATTGGGGCGACAGTCGCTGATGCATTGCTGCATCGCCAAGATAATAGGCTTGCGCATCTCATGGCCATTGCGCGAGGTATTCTCGACATCGTCGCGAAAGGACACCGTTCACTTCCCGACGAGGTGCATCCATGACGCTGCCTCTCGTTACCGTGGCGATACCGGTACTCAACGGGATACACTTTCTGCCGACTCTCCTCGAACGACTTCGGGCACAGCGCGGCCCGTTTCGCATCGAGGTCGTGGCTTCCGATTCGGGATCCACCGATGGAAGTCGGGTATGCCTCGACACGCAGTGTGACAAAGTTCTTCACTTGCAATCCCAGAGCTTCAATCACGGGGCCACTCGCAATCATCTGATTGAGGCCGGGCGAGGCGAGTTGATCGCCCTGCTCGTCCAAGACGCGCTGCCACAGGACGACCGGTGGCTTGATCGTTTGACTGCGCCGCTGTGGGACGATGCATCAATAGTTGGAACATTTGGTCGGCAGATCCCCCGTGCAGACGCTTCGCCATGGACACGTCGATATCTGGAAAAGTGGGCTGCCGGACGTTGCGGTGACCGCCGAATAGCCCTGACGGCAGAGACCTATGGGCTCATGTCACCAGGAGAACGCCTCGATGCTTGCGCCTTTGACAATGTCAGCTCCTGCTTACGTCGATCCGTTTGGCGACAAATACCGTTTCCGGTCTGCGACATTGCCGAGGACATTGCGTGGGCGAAATCAGTCTTGTTGGCGGGTCACACACTTTCCTATGTTTCCGCAGCGGTCGTCGTTCATTCTCACGATCGCAACGGGTGGTACGAGTTTCGTCGTGCTGCAATGTTGCATCGTCAGCTGAGACGTCTATTTGACTTGCGTTTGGCACCGACAGCCGTAGATGCTCTGATGGGAGCAGTGGCATCAATGAGACAACACCATCAATGGCTGCTCGAGGATGGTCCCGGTAGCCATGGGTGGATCTATGATATCTGGCGCGCCTACTCTACCGCAGTCGCCCAACCGTTTGGGCAGTACCTGGGTGGCTCGCGCCTGCCTTTGTGCCGTTTCGACGTGTGAGGTTCGGGGACGATGAGCTCATCGTTGCGCATCCTCCACGTCACGCCGTACTACGAACAAGCGTGGAGCTATGGCGGCATCCCACGGGTGGTCACGGCATTGAGTCGAGCCCAAATGGTCGCAGGGCATCAAGTCTCCGTATGGACGACCGATGTCGCCACGTCGTCAACACGCGCTCGTCGAACCGTCGGGGGATTCAGCCACGGCGTGCGGGTCGCGGTCTCAAGAAACCTGTCGAACACATTGGCCTTTCACCAGCAACTATTTGTCCCCATGACGGGCTGGCGCACCCTCCACGAGTTCGTCGTCGCCAATCAGATCATCCACATTCACGGACATCGTCATCTTCCTGGTGCCGCTGCGGCGCTCATGTGCCGTAGGCATGGCTTACCATACGTCGTGCAGCCGAACGGAACAGCCACACTTATAGAACGTCGCTTGTGGCGCAAACGATTCGTCGATTCTCTCGGTGCTCGCAACGTGCTCCAAAGTGCCGCTCTATGCCTTGCCGTAAGCCAATGGGAGTTGGAACGATTGGTTGAGCTGGGTCTTTCGAGGTCCAAACTCACAGTGGTAGCCAACCCGGTATTCCTCGAGGACACGACAGGCAAAGATTTGTCGGGATTCCTCCCTGCACCCAACGGCGAAGAAGTCCGATTGGTTTACCTCGGCCAGGCCACGCCCCGCAAAAATCTCGACACGCTCATTCGCGCTCTGGCATTGGTGAAACGGCCGGCAAGGCTGTTTCTCGCGGGTCCTGAGGGGCGTGCCGCCACTGAGTTGCTGCGGTTGGCCCAACGACACAGTGTAGCAAAGCGCCTGGTCATGTTGGGTGTGGTGTCTGGCGACCAACGGCGACGGTTGCTTAGCGATTGCGACATCGCTTGCTACGTCACCAGGGATGAAGCCTTTGGTCTCGTTCCTTTTGAAGCAATTCTTTGTGGTACACCAGTCCTCGTTGGAGCAGATGCCGGTAGTG
>Ga0156400_1133_pt1 | contig 48229 bp, 40 predicted proteins | sample RifOxyA3_FD_108044 | JGI IMG/M metagenome (GOLD analysis project Ga0156400, IMG submission 108044) | Deltaproteobacteria bacterium RIFOXYA12_FULL_58_15
GTGGCCGCGGCGGCAGCGGCGGCGGCGGCGGCGGTCGCTGGTAAGACTGCAATGGTTTGTGTGCCCTAACAGGGTGCTCATCAGCGGCGGATCCCGCCGTCCTCTCCTACCCTAATATTCGTTGCTCGTGATCGATGGTGCGCGCATTGGCTTCATCGAATCACACCTCCCGGAATCGCGAGTTGAGTACGGGGCGTCTCGAAGCTAGTCGACCTCGACGTAGCCTTCTCGCAACAGCTTGTGGAGGTTGTGGATGGCTTTGTGGTCGGTTTCGGGGGTTTTGTCGATGACTGACTTAACGCGGCCGAAGTTGATGACCAACTGCAAAGTTTCGAGCTCGGAAGCGTCGAGCTCGGAGAGTTTTGGGGTCATGGGAATGCACAGTTGCAAGTTGGCGTCGAGCGGCGGCAACTCTGGCATAAGGCGTCGAACCTCGTCGGTTTGGCGCATGGCCTCAATGAGGATGCTCTCGGTGGCCTCGTTGAACGTATCATTGAACACCAGGTTCTCGTCGTAAGCATCCAAGCGGAAGCTGCCCTTTCCCCAATTGATCATGCGGCAAATGGTTTTCATGGGTGCCATGCCGACTTCGCCGCCGATGACCGCCGATTGCAGTTGACCTTGTTTGATGTAGATCTTGCCGCGGTGGGCACCGGAGATTGTAAGGATTCCGGACTTCTTGTTGGTGGCAAAAAGCTGCAGGAGATCAGGCAGAGGCACCTCTTCGAGGTCGCCGCTCATCGTTGTGGTCTGGGGAGCGCGGCTGGCCAGCTCCTCCAGCATCTCCTTGATGGAATGTTTGTCAGATGCGGCCTGTGAATCCAGGGTCATGTCGGTGGCGTTGATGACCTTGAGGATTGACGTGCCGATGAGGATGCGGTCGTCCTTTTTCAGATCTGATCTGCGGATCTTCTCGCCGTTGACAAACGTTCCATTGGTCGAGCCGAGGTCCATGATGCTGATGCTGCCACCGTTAGAAATGAGCTTGGCGTGTTTGCGCGACACCATGTCCTCGACGAGGACCAGGTCGAGGTCGCTGGCGCGACCGATGAGAAGCTCACCTTCATCAGGGATAGGAAACTCACCCCCAAGGTATTTCCCAGATATGAATTTAAAGGCGTAACTTGGCATCAGTCGTTGGTCTCGTATCCGTCCGTGCGTTCACCCTGCACCAGTTTGATGTACATTGTCGCCGTAGCGTTTTTGGGATCCTGCTTGAGAACAAGGCGCCATTCGGCGATGGCTTGTTCAATCTTGCCCATGGAATAATAGCAGACTCCGAGTTGAGTCCTCGCCAACAGATAATCCGGCTTGTCACCGAGTGCCTGCACCAACTCCTCGGCGGCGATGTCGAGCTGGCCAGCGTCGCGTAAGGACGCGGCCAGTTTTGTGCGAATGTCCGCAAATCTTGGTCTCAACATGATGGCCTTGCGGTACTCGCTGATGGCTTCGGTCAGTCGTCCGGCTGACCGATAGGCATCAGCAACTTCAGCGTGCATGTTGGCGATCTTGCCGGCCACAAACGGATCAAGCTCTCCAGCCTCCGACCGGGAGTGTTTGAGTGCTTTTCTGTAGATCTCTTTGGCCTCCACGTACTTGCCCAGGTCATTGTAGAGAACCGCCAGATTGAGTGAGGCCTCAGTGTACGCAGGGTTGAGGTTGAGGGCCTGCTCGAACGCAGCTTGCGCCTTTGAGAACTGACCGAGGTCGTGAAAGACTACCCCAAGCATATTATAGACGTCGGCAAAGCTCTGGCTGCGTTCAATCACCTGCTCGAGGTACGAACGCGCGTTGGGGAAATCGCGCTTGATGTAATACTCTTTGCCGAGCGTCAAAAGCTGTCGCAGAGTTTCATCCATGGCTGATTAGTCTTCTCGAGCGTCGCTGCCTGTTTGCGGAGGCGCGCTGATTTCGGGGAGTAGGTCAGCAGCATCCGCCGCTTCTCTGGTGTCAGGGAACTGTTCTATTAGCTTTTCCAATGCGACGCGTGCCTCAGTTGCATTGCCGAGTGCGGCGTGAGAGCGGGCCGAGATCTCGAGGGCGACGGCGTCGAGACCGAGCCCGCTGTAGTTGCGCAAGAGCGCATCCGCACGTGCCGCGGCAGCCAGAAACTTGTCGCGTTTCATGTAGAACTTCGCAACGTAGAGCTCGTGGTCTGCAAGCTTGCGGCGGCATGCGTCCATTTGTTTGGTGCCCTTGTCGATGAGGTCCTGTTTTTTGAGAAGTGGCACGCAGGCGCGTTGGGAATCGGTGAGTTCGGCTTCAGGGATTGGATCTTCGACTTCCTCTCCGAACTTGGGCAGCAGCTCTCTACATCGTTTCAGCTCGCCCGCTCCAGCGTCGGTGTCCTCGAGGCTCGGGTAACGCGCCAACAGATCCCGATAGGCGGAGATGGCGAGGCGCGTGCTGGCTTGATCTTTTTCTGCGCTTGGTGGCAAAAACCACCAGTCATCAGGAATCTGTTCAAAATATGATTCACCGATGCGGAACATTGCGTATGTCGCTTCGTCATGGCTCGGGTGGTATTTGAGAAAGGCCCGATAGGCATCCACGGCCTCAATGTATTTTCCCCGTTGGAAATTCGTATCAGCGATTCGCAAGTCAGCGAGCGCCGCGTATTTTGAATAGGGATATTTTGTTTTCAGCTCCGTGAAGCCCGAGATGGCCTCTGGGTAAAGGCCATCGTCGAGATCTTCCATCGCCACCTCATACGTCGTCTGGGCGGTCTTGGTCGCCCCACGCAGCACGGTTGTGGCACACGCGGCTGACAGCAGCCAAATCGAGATGAGAATTTTTTGTGGCACACCGCACAGTACCACTGGCCAAGGACCGCCTCAAGTTTGTACCGACCGACCGATCCCACGGATTCGAGCGATTGGGAAGGACTGGCTGAATTTCGACCAAGATGGCCGGCATTCTCGAATTCGAGTCAAGGGGGAGCAGTGGATTTGCTGGATTTGTGTCAAAAGCAGTGAGTGAAATTGCGAAACTGTATTTTGACACGGGCCCTCAAGGCTTGCTACACCTTGTACGCCAGTGTTGGCCAGTCCAGCGCTGGGGCTTTCATAAACTGGGAGAACGGCACCGGGGATGGCTCCTGATATTCACGCACTCGAACTAGAGTTCGCCAAACAACCGACTCTGCAAGCGTGCATTCCATTGTGTGAGGCCTACTTGAGCCACAAACGGTTCATGGAGGCGATGGTTGTCTGCAAGAAGGGCATCAAGCAGGCTCCTGGGGATTCGCGCGGTCGCGTCTTGCTCGCACGGGTGTACCTTGAGCAAGGGAAGCTTCCCAAAGCCGAGCAAGAGCTCAATGGCGCGTTGCAGACGTTCCCAGGGGATTCCCACGCTTCCGAGCTGATGGGCGAGATCCTCATTCAACAGGGACGCAATCAAGAGGCTGTGCCGTTTTTGCAACAGGCGGTTGCCGCTGACCCATCTATGACGCGAGCTCGCGAGCTTCTCGTGCAACTAGGTGTGGCAGTGGTGCCAGCGCAAGCAGCACCGATGCAAGCGCAAACGCCCTCGGGCATGCGACCGGCGCAAGGCGCGCAAAAGCCGCCACCATTGCAAGCGCCGCCTCCTATGCAGCGCCCAGGAATGCCTCCTGCGCAGCCCGGGATGTCATCACCGGGGATGCGGCCGGGGATGCCATCATTAGGTATGCAGTCTGGAATGCCATCACCAGGTATGCAGCCCATGCAGCCAGGTATGCAGCCCATGCAGCCAGGTATGCAGCCCATGCAGCCAGGTATGCAGCCCATGCAGCCAGGCATGCAGCCGCTGGGAATGCTGCCACCGTCCGGGATGCGGCCACCGCCACCGCCTGGGATGCAGCCACCACTTGGGGTGCAGCCCTGGCCGGATCCCAATGCCGCTGCTGCGGCCGCCGCGCTATCTGCGGAAGAGGCGCACAAGCTTGAGCACGTCAGCGATTTTTTTGCCGAGGATACCCTTGGCTTTGGAAACGAAGCTGATCACATTGAAACAGCAGGACCCGGGCGATTGACCATTCTGGGTTTTGTGCCCAAGAGCACGGGCTCCATCAAGACAACCATTGTAGTGGCTCTCACGGTGTTTGCCATTGCTGCGGTGGTGATTGGCTACCAGATTGTCGACTCGGGCAACAAACGTACCATTTCCAAACGCTACGAGGAGCTGAAGAAAGCTGTCGAAGAGGACAAGTACGTTCGTTATCAGGATGCCCTGCGGATCGGTCAGGAGATTCTGCAAATCGACGATGCCCACAATCAGACTCTCTCGGCGATGGCGTATGCAGAGGCAGTGCTCGCAAATGATCACAACTACGAGGGATCTCTGGAGCGGGCCAAGGCCTATTTGCAACGGGCCATAGAGACTGGCGATGACGATACAGCCTACAGGGTTGCAGCATCGGTGTTGATCTCGTACGTCGAAAAGTCCTACGACCAGGGGCTCGCCGAGGTGAAGCGAGTTCAGGACAAGGGCGGTGCGGCCATCGAGCTTGAGGTCGAAGCATTCCGGTTGATGGATGCCACCAAGCCTGGTGAGCGTGACACCCTGCGGCAAAGGGCGAGGCTCAGCGATTCGTTGACCTTCCACGCCCGCGGATGGGTGCTGTTGGGCTGGCATTACTACGCGCAAGAGGATTGGCCACAAGCCGATCGCGCCTTCGACGAAGCGCTCAAGAACAGCAAGGATCATCCCCAGGCTCTTCTGGGGCAGGCCTTGGTCGATTTGGATCGCAACATAGGCCTCGAAGAGCGACAAAAAGAGGTGGCAGCGCGAGTCAAAAAGGCATTTGCCCTGCCCAAGGGTGAGCTGTCGCAACCGGTGCTCGCGGTCGCTCATTTCACTCGCGCACAGTTGTATCAGTGGCAGAAGAAAACGCCCGAAGCAGATGCCGACTACAAGGAAGCATTCAAGCTCGACCCAACCAGTTCCATGTTCCATCTCGCCCGCGCCCGTGGGCTGATGAACCTGGGCCAATGGGATAAAGCGATCGACAGCCTTCGCAATTACCTCAAGATCAATCCCAATGATGGTCGCATCTACAAAAAGATGTGCAAAGCTCAAACCAAGGTCGGCGACTTCAAGGGGGCTGCTGCGTCATGCAAGCGTGCGACCGATCTAGCGGGTGGCAAGGATTACGAGGTGAAGCTGCTCGACTGTGACCGCATGCGCTCCGACAATCAATTTGATGAAGCTTTCAATTGCTATGTGGCTGTTCCCATGGAGGCGGGGGCGGACATTTACTCACAGGCCCGCATTTCCGCCGGCGGCGTCCTTCGCGAACAGAAGCGCTGGAACCAAGCGGCGGTTCACTTGACCGAATTCCTCGAGAAGATGCCACGTGGTGTGCAACCGCCGCGAATAGCGGAGGCGTGGTGCGAGCTCGGTAATGCCTACCAAGGGGCCGGCCGGGATGCCCAAGCTCAGGATTGCTTCACAGCGGGCGTGGAACAGTATCCACTGTATGCCGATTGCCACTACAGCATGTGTAAGTCCCTTGGGCGCAAGGACCCAGAGAAGAAACAGGCCTGTGAGCGCTATCTAAAACTCTGCCCGCGCTGCGATCACACCAATGAGATCGAGAAGCTTGTAGACAAGCTCAAATAGCTCGCCTACGGCTACCCCTTCTTCTTCTTCGGCTCAGCCCTTGGGTTTGATGATGAAGCTCTCACACAGGTGAGCTGCGAGGACCTCAAGCTCGAGGGGCCCGGTGGAGGTCGCGTCCTTGCCGTCAAACCACGCGATCAGGGTGTCGCGGACAGCCTCAACGTCGTGTGTGTTGTTCACAACTGTTGGGGCGGGCGTGTCTTCATCTTCATCCCATGGCGGTACATTGAGGGGCTGGACGCCATTTTCTTGCACCCAATCCATGATGCGTTCTCGCATCTTGATGTCACGGTACTCGAACCAGCGTCGCCGTTCGTCGGGGATGGTGAGCAGGATGTCCTTGAAGCGTCGGAACGCTCCCTTGCCATTGATCGCGGCCTCCACCCGAGACCTTAGAGTCTCATCCTCAATGGTCTTGGCGAACTCATCCACCCATTGGTATTGGATTCGCGATGGAATGGTCTCAACTTGGATGAACTCATCTTTGGCGCTGTGAACAGTGGCCATGGCAGGATCCCCAGGCGGTAGTTTGATGACAGTACCGTCTTTGAGCGAGAGGAAACATCTCACCTCTGGCATGGGCATTTGAAACGCACTGTGAAGAGCGGACCAGTCTAATTCTAACTCGGGCACTGGTTGATCCTTATCGTTCAGCGTCGACTCGGCGAAGGGGGCACAGAGCCAGCGATCAAGTCTTCGATATCCTCGAGGCTGGTTTCAATTGCGCGTCCCACCGAATCTCGTGGTTGTTTTGGTTCGTTTGACTCTGCTGCGTTCTCACCCAACAACAAGGGCGATTTCGCAATCACTGTATCTGTTTCGTCGGTCGGTGCGAAGGGCGTATCGCCCATGGAGCGCTCGTGAGCTTCGTCAGTGAGGCGTTGGATCACGGTGGCGAGGCTCTGGTTTTCGGACTCGAGTCCCCCCATCCGATTTTTGATTTGGGCCAACTCGTCTAGGAGCTCCTCATTGCGCGTCTTTTCTTTCCCCAACGCCTCCAAAAGCTCTCCGTTGTCTTGGCCAAGGTGATCATTGCCCGCTTCCACTTCATCACTTGAGGCTTGGCGAAGTTGACCGACCTCCTCAAGGAGGTCTTTGATCTGAGATTCGAAGGAGCGCCGATCGCCAACGTGAGCCTCCATCTCTTGTTTGAGGGCCTGTAGCTCGTTGTTGGCCTTCTCGGCAGCTTGTCGCTCTGCGTAGATCATTGCATCGGTGTTGGCCACCAATTGTTGAGTCCGTTCGAGCTCGCGGCGCAGCTCGTTGAGTGCGGCGTTCTCGGCTTCGATTGCCGTCAACTTTCCGCGAAGATTCGACAGCTTCTGTTGTTCACCGTTGCGGTCGTCTTTGAGTGTTGCGATTCTCTGTCGTGCGAGCTCAAGCTCGCCTGTCGCCGATTGGTGCTCGGTCTCGATGCCGAGAAGCTTCTGCCTGAGGGCACCGAGTTCGTGTTGCTCACGTTGGCGTTCTTCTTTGAGTCCGTCGACGCGGGTCTGCATCATCGCGAGATCCGAGACCAGCCGCTTGTTGTCCTGGCGCTCGCGGTCAGCTTGCTCGCGCAGCTCCTCGAGCTCTCGCCTACTGTTATCACGGTCGTCGCCCACGTCCTCGATTTGCCGGCGGGCAGTGTCGAGCTCGCTTGTTACGGCCGAGATTTCCTCGCGGACACTGTTGAGCTCGAACGCGATCTCGTCGCGTTGGCTTGCGGTTGAGCTCAGCTCCGCCACGACAGTGTCTCGTTCTTGGGCGATCGCATCCTTCTGGCCGGCCAGTCCTTCCAGATCCCTGGCGGCCGTCTCTTTGGCTGTTGCGAGCTCCTCCAGTTGACGGTTGATCGAATCACGTTCTGCGACGAGCTTGTCCCGTTGTTGGGCAATCTCATCGCGTTCCCGTGACGTCGCATCGCGTGTCCGCAAGGCATCGTCGCGTGTCTGCAATGCGTCGTCGCGTTCCTGACGGAGTTCGTCCCGTTGTTTGGCGATCTCATCGCGTTCCCGTGACGTCGCATCGCGTGTCCGCAAGGCATCGTCGCGTGTCTGCAATGCGTCGTCGCGTTCCTGACGGAGTGTGTCCCGTTCTTGGGTGGCGGCGTTCCATTCTTGGGCGGCCATATCGCGTTCCCGGTGCGCTGCGTCTCGCTCCTGGGCGGCAACATCGTGGTCTTGTTGCGCCGCGTCTCGCTCCTGGATGGCCGTATCGCGTTGTTGTTGCGCCGCGTCTCGCTCCTGGATGGCCGCATCGCGTTGTTGGTGCGCCGCGTCTCGCTCCTGGGTGGCCGCATAGCGTTGTTGTTGCGCCTCGCCTCGCTCCTGGACGGCCGCATCGCGTTGTTGTTGCGCCGCGTCTCGCTCCTGGGTGAGGCGGTCACGTTCCGAATTGCGTTCTTGGGCTAGTCTGTCCCGTACTTGGACTAGGCTGTCCCGTACTTGGGCTAGGCTGTCCCGTTCCTGCGCTAGGCTGTCCCGTTCCTGGATCAGGTTGTCCCGTTCGGCTCGAAGATTTGCGAGCTCCAGTTCGAGCTCAAGGATGCCTGCCTGGGAGAATTCCAGCTCTGCCTGCAGACTGTTCTGTCGCTCACGCAGGAGAGCGATTTTTTCTTTCTCGCGTCGACGCTCGATCTTCAGAGCTTTAATGCGAGCGCGCAGCAGTGGCACAGATTGGAGAAGGCCGGAGTGTTCGGTTTCGAGGGTGGCCGATCTTTGGCGCAGTAGCAGCAGCTTGTCGTGTTCGTCTTGACGGTCAGCCTTGAGTGCCGCAATCCGGTGGTGCAAAAGACTTGTTTCGGCCTCGTCAGTGACGGGAGCATTTTCGAGTTCGAGGACATGGGTTTGCAGCCGCCGAAGCTCGGCGTCGCGGGCTCCTAGATTCTCCATGGCCTGGTTGTGCAAAGTGATTGCGTGATTGACGTCCGCGTTGGCTTTCTCGAGGCGGGCTGTCAGATCGTGGTTCTCCTGCTCGAGTTGCAGAATGGCTGCAGAGTTGTCCTCTGGCGATGCCGTGTTTGCGGCAGAGGACTCTTCGATCTCAACCTCCAGCTCGTCAGGAAAAGCGGCGCGCAAAGGCGCTTCAGCTTCGCGACTGCGAACCGCTTGGGCCATGCTGGCGAAGGGCACCTGAACAATAGCGAGGTCGTCGCGATGGATGCTGCTTGGACCGAACACCAACACATACCATCCGGCCTCGTCGATGTCCTCGGTGAGCAGGGAGCGATCAAAAACGAGATCGGTTTCTTCTTCGGTTGATTCGATATCGTAAAAGAGGTTCGCCGCCATCGGAGACTGCACGAAGACGGTGAGAACACCGAAAGTTTCGGAGAGTTCGGCAAAGGCTTCCTCATAGCTCAAAGCCGACGAAAAATCTTTGCCGCAGAGGTTGCTGAGTCGCAGACCGTTTGGATTGGCAAGAGCGAATGCTACAAAACCATCGGCAGATAACACACGCCGTACTTCGGCAATCCACCCCTTATCCTGGGACACCCATTCGCCGAGATCGTGACAGATGATTAGATCGAAAGCGCCGTCTTCAAATGACAACGGCAAGGTTGGGGTGGGCACGACTTCGATGCCCTCAATTCCAGACTCGACGAGTTGTGCGCAGAGGGTATCCGGTTGCTCAGAGGCAGCCGTGAGCTCTGCGGCTCCGGCCTCCGCAAGGAGCATGAGACTCGCAGCATCACCGCCAACGTCGAGGACGCGCTTATCTTCCGCCAAAGGTGCCAGCAAGACATAGCGAGATTCGATTTCGAGCTCGGGAATGGGGCGTCCACGCATGGTTGGGGCTACCTCACAACCGCCACTTCGGCGGGTTGGTATCGTCATCCTGCGGTGTCACGGGCTGCTCAACATTCGGTGTGTCGGGCGGTGTCTCGAGGCCTGGCTCCGGAGGGGCTTCCGGCTGTGCGATTGAAACTCCGGCGTTCTGGTAGTCCCGAATACGTCGCTGGACGTCAGCGATCCATTGGTCGACGTCCTGAGGTCGCGATGTTCCGAGTTTGTACGCCGTTTCGAATTCTCCCAGCGCCTTTTTCAGTTGGTTGACCACTTCACCGAGGATTCGTCGGCCGTTTTTGAAGGCGAGATCTGCGCGCAGCGTCTTCATCTCGATTCGTTGTTCTTCTGATAGCCCCGGCAAGAGCTCGCAGCGACTGATATAACTGGTGGCGAGCTCGAAATCACCGGGCTCTCTGCTATCGAGTCTTTCGCGGGCCCACGAGGCGAGCAGCACGAAGACAGCCCTGTCGAGATCGGCGCGGTCGTTGAAAACCTCTGTTCGGCCGATGGAAACGTTTGGGGGCAAGGGAATGGGTGCATAACTGGCCTTGAGGTCGTCCGTGGATGGCTCAAAGCGTTTGAATCCGACCGGAAAGAACCGCCCCTGTTCTATCACCAGGTTGCTCTCGTGCGTCGCGATGCGGTAGTTGCGATGATTCAGATCCGAGAGCAGGTAGACTACGGCCGTCGCTAGGGTCAGAACCGCCAAGACGAGCAGAACGACAACAAAGGCGCGACCGGCGCTGCCGGCTTCAGACTTCACCATGGTACACCCCGATATATGGCAGGTTGCGGTATCTCCCTGCGAGGTCGAGTCCGTATCCTATGACGAATTTGTTGGGAATCGTAAACCCAACGTAGTCGACTGGGACTTCCACCCGCGTATTTCCTGGCTTGTGTAGCAAGCTGCAGACCTTAATGCTCTTCGGGCGACGGGTGCGAAGGTTTTCGAGTAGGTACTGCATCGTCAAGCCTGTGTCGATGATGTCTTCGACGATGAGAATATCGAGCCCTTCGATGGATCGAGTCAGATCGCTGGTTATCTGGACGATGCCGCTCGATTCGGTGTCGTCACCATAGGACGATATGCCGACGAACTCTGTGGCAATGGGCAAGTCAATCTGGCGAGCCAAGTCGGCGAGAAACAAATAGCAGCCCTTGAGAATACCGATGAGGCAAACGTCGTGGCCACGGTAGTCCTCGGTGATCTGACGGCCGAGCTCGCCAATCCTGGAGGCAAGGGTATTGGCGTCGAAGAGGACTTCGATGTTGGCATCCCAACGCGACGATGGTGTGCTGTTGCTACACATAGCTGTTGTTCAATATTTCCCCGAGTCCCCCTGCGCCGGGGACAATGTACTGGCGTTCATTGAGGCCCTTCTCCTCATCCCAGCGCTCTCCGAGCCCGGTCTCGAGGACATCGGGAGCAGACAGTCCGCGGTCGAGGCGGACCGCGTAGACCACCAGCTCGGGCAGCTCGTCATGAACACGTTTCAGGTACTCCGGCGTGACCACAAGGTGGGCTGCCACAATCTTCTTTGCCGGACCCCCCTTGAGATTCTTGTACATGTTGGCGGCTCGCACGATGCTACCGCCGGTTGCCCCCATTGGGTCCGGAAGCAACACCGTTGCGTCGTTGACGTCGCCCCCGATCTTGTTGCCGGCGACATCCACTCCCACAACAGAATCCGATGCGTCGGTGACCCGGCTCATGTAGATGTGGTCTTGGCGCACGACATCCGGGTTCAACAGCCGTGTGAGCGTCTCGAAAGCCACCTGCGACGGTTGCATACCTGCTCGTGCGATGTTGACGGTCACGACGCGCGTGTTGGGATCGAGGAGACTTCCACTCCAAACACCCGCCGAGGTTGAAGCGAACATTCTTGTTCTTACCTCGGCCTGGCGGCGCGGTAACTCGTTGGCGATGACAAGCCGCACCAGAGTCTCGTAGATGTCCCGAATCAACCAGGTGACTTCGGGTTGGAGAGTCTCCGGTCGGCACAACCGGCCAAGCAGAGTGAGCAGGACCGGATCCGCCAACAGGTGAACGTTGCCCCCGTACTCATGTGGTAGCTCGGGGATGGAAAACTGATAGTCTTTGTATGCTCGATCGGCCATGGGTCGGCGATCATACAGGCCTTGGCGGACGAGTCAAAGCCGGCAGAAGGTTTATGAGATGGCCCAAGTTGGGGGCTTACTGGGGCGCGACGGCGTCTTCGCCGCAGTACTTGTCGAACAATCTGCTATCGGACTGACACAGATGGTCGGCGAGGGGCATCAGCGGTACCTGCTGCCAAACGCCTGCAACCCGCACTCGCAAGAGATTGGCGTGCACCATTTCGACGACGATGTCGTCGGGGGGACTTCCAGCGTCGGTTTCGTCAAGTAGGAGAAAACCGCCGGACAGAAGGCCCACCAAACACAAGGCGAAGAACATGCTGGTTCTCATTGTTGACCTCACTCTGGGCTTCGGAGTGTCCCGCACTACTCGAACCAGCTCGATTTGGCAAGCGTTTCTTCGTTGGGAATGATTCAATGAATCTGCGTCAAAGCTTTGTTGATGGCCGCCTCATGGGTGACAAAGTGCGTCACCTCACCGGCAGCTTCAGCGATGATGATCCGTTTGTTCTTGACGAAGATGGTGACCAGATAGGTGTAGTCCGCTTGGCCCACGGGAGCTGCGAGCTCAACCATGTATCCGGGCAGGCCGCTCGCTTCGATCTCGCCATCGCGCACAAAAGCGTATCCCGCGTTGGTCATGCGGTTCTTGAGCGCTTCCCTCCAGAAGGCGAGATCTGCCTCAGGATCGTTCTTCTCCATGCGCACGCGATAGGTTACGCCATCAGCGCTGACGGCGCGGAACTGCCGAATCTCGTCGAAGGATGCGAATCCCTCGGGTGCCTCTGCCTCAAAGCCCTTGCAGGACGTCGTCAGGGCAAGGAGAAAGACCAGCGAGAGTTGCTTACTTTGCATGGGAGAACTCCTCGAAGAGGTCGGCGAGGTTGACAGTGTTGAGCCATGCGAATGAAGAGCTGCCATCCCGTGCCGGCGGACGTCTGTCGCGGAATTCGAAGCGGACAATGATCTCGGCCAGCTGCAGTTGATGCTCAAGCATACCAATCGAGCCCTTGAGCCCCTCAATCTCCTGAACCAACTGGGTCATCTGCGACTCGACCTCAACAATGGAGTTCTGCCCGGCAGTGTTGAGGACCGCGAAGTACCTATGAAACACCTGCTCTCGGGAGCTAAGGCGGGTGCGCAACTCGGTGAGTCGGGTGCCGACATCCTCAGCGTTGAAGGTACGGTCGATGATCTTTCCGAGCGGCTCGATTTTGGCGATGAATGCGTCCGCCCTGGCGACTGGCACTTTCAAGACAACCTGGTCGTCATCGCGACTGGAAAAGTATCCGCCAGTCTTCTCAGCCTCTTCGATGAGTGTATCGGCGGCCTTGTTGCGATCAGTGACCTTGAGAGTCATCGTCGAGCTGATGGTCGTGCGCGGTGTCTCCTTCTCGGCAATGCGCGGTGGCTTATTCTCGGCATTGCGCGGTGGCCTATTCTCGGCAATACGCGGCGTCTTCTTCTCGGCGTGGAGTGCCGCAGGGAGGCCCAAAGCGCCGGCGATTGCCAGAGATGACAAAATCAGCCTAATCATTTTGCACCCCCCTCGATGGCGACGGTTACCGCGGCACCGTAACGTTTTTCGTGCTCCTCATTGGGATAATAGACTTCGACCAGATAGAGGTCGTCCTTGTCGACCTTCACGGCGATGAGGTAGCGATAGGCCTTCTCCGATTGGTCAACGAGGCGCAGAACCTGGAAGTCGCCGATTTGGGAGATTTCTGCGGCAGCATATTCGGGGCCGAGGCGGTGCTTGATCGCTTCAAGCCAATAGGTGCTCGAGCCCTCGGGTTCATTCTTGCGCTTGCTGGCCCATATCACCGCACCATCCGCGCTCTCTGCAACCCAGCGCTTGTCGTCGGTGAGCTCGACCATTCCCACGGGAACCTCGAGCTCAAGCTTTTTCCCTTCCTGGGCGACGGTACGAGCAAAGGGTGACAGCGCGTGAATCCAACGAAAGGCCGCGATTGGCTCCTGGTCACCGCCTTCTACCTCGAGCTGATGCGGCACGGCCTCGATCGTGAGGCGCGAGAGCTGGGCGAGGGAGACGATGGTGTTCAGGTGCATCTCAAGCTGATCGATCTCCTCGGTGAGCCGTTGAATTTCACTCAACAGTTCCAGCTTCTCGCGGGTTTTGGTGGTCTTCCCGAGCAAGACGATGAGACGGTCGCGGCTGGCTCGCAGTGTCTTCACCCGCAAGTCCATGGCAACAAACGCGTCGGTGACATCCTGCGCCGACATCGAGCGCGACAAGACGTCACCGATGGTGGCGAGCTTGGTGTACACCGCACGAAATTCCGCGACCGGCACCCTCAAGGTGACCGTGGTGCCGGTGAGGTTTTCGACGTAGCCGCCGGCTTCGTCGGCGATCTCCGACGCCTGTTGCAGCGTTTCGGTGGGGTTGGTCACTCGCAGCTTGAGGTGGCCGTTGTAGTGCACCATCCGTTTGATCTCGGGAGTTGCGTCCCTACTCTTACCCTCATGGGGCTTAGGTCTCGTGTCGTCGTCGAGGCCCTCTTTGCCGCCCTTAAGCTTGGCGCGCCTGACTGGGGCCGGTGGTGAGGCCATGATGGCAGAGTTGAGGGTACCGCCGAAGGCTTCGGGTGCTGGCTCCGCACTCGGCGCGACTGCCTTGTCCATTGCGAATGATTCCTCGAGGGCCCCGGTGGGGGCATCTGCGCTCCGGCAAGCGCAGCCGAGAAGCGTCGCGACTAAGATTGCCAATCTTTGTTTCATGGTTCCCTCCGCTGGCGAGGGCCGGAGTTTATGCGAAGGCGGACTGAGAGCCAAGTCTGCAAGTCTATCCGTCTGCCGTGGTCGGTCTGCTAGGCGACCGAGTTCTGCCGGCTCGCGTTGTTTGCGGATGAATTGGAGGAGTCCTCGCGCTTGTGAGAATCATTGTGAAAATCTGTGTGGGTGAGTTCGGCACGATTTCTCTATGCTGCGAACCTTTGCGACCAGACTCATCGATCTTTTGCGACAATACCTGATTGTAGGTGGCATGCCCGAAGCGGTGAGTGTCTTTTTTGCGGGCCAGGATTATGCGTTGGCAAGAAGAGTGCAACTGGACTTGTTAGCGAGCTACGAACAAGATTTCTCCAAGCATGCCCCTCATGCGACCGTACCTCGTATCCGAGCGCTCTGGAGCAGCTTGCCAACTCAATTGGCGCGAGAGAACAAGAAGTTTGTCTATGGCCTGGTGCGACAAGGTGCTCGTGCCAGAGAGTACGAGCTGGCGCTCCAGTGGCTCGTCGACAGTGGGGGTCCGTTTTGCGCGGTAATGAGCTGTTCGCGGAATTCAAGGGAGCGCTGACGGAGCAGTTCGTGCTGCAGCAGTTGCTCGCTTGCCTCGGGAGTCAGCCCTTTTACTGGAGTGCCGACCAATCGAGCGCAGAGGTAGACTTTGTGCTGCAGCTAGACGACCAGATTGTGCCCCTCGAGGTCAAGGCCGCCGAAAACCTACAATCCAAGAGCCTGAAAAGTTATTAGTGAGTTGGCCGCCTTAGCGCTGCAGGAGCGGTAGCTGATTTCAGTGACCCGAGGAGCTCCGTGGCTACCTTCTGCCGCCGTATCCACCGCCCCCACCGCCGCCGTATCCACCGCCGCCACCGCCGCCGTATCCACCGCCCCCACCGCCGCCGTGTCCACCGCCGCCACCGCCGCGGGGCTTGTCCTGCGCTTCATTGACTTTGATGTTACGACCATCCAGTTCGGTCCCATCCATCTCGCTGATCGCTTTGCTAGCCTCGCCCCCATCTTCGAAGGTGACAAAACCGAAACCACGTGAACGGCCCGTGTCGCGATCTGTAATGACCTTGGCCTCGGTGATCCTGCCGAATCGCTCAAAGGATTGGCGGAGTGAATCGTCTGACGTGTCCCAGCTCAAACCACCAACGAATAGCTTTTTTGACATCTTCTTCCCGTATCTCTCTGCACCGTTCTTGTCGGCACTTTATCGCTACGCCTGACTCGTCCACCCTTGTGTGGCTCGTTCCATGGCCATAGCGGATTTGTACTGTTCTCGCTGGTACATTGACCCCGAGAACATCATTTCGAATTTGGGCCCCAGGGGCGGTAGCCACAACATGGCACAACCGACCGAAGAACACACCCTATATTCCATTTATTCCATTGAGCCCCGTCTCACTCCCACTCGATGGTGCCCGGTGGCTTGGAGGTCAGGTCGAGGGCGATGCCCGAGATGCCCGGCAGCGCTCCGATGCTTTCATTGAGTTCCTTGAGAAGGGGGGGGGGCAATGTCGCTGCCACCGCCGTCATAGCCCGTTCCGAGTGGATAGGACGGATGATCACAATCTCGTCACCTTTGTCGTCAAATGACAGGGGCGCCAACACCGTCGGGCACTGCCAGATGTCGTCATGAATGCCGTGGCGGCGTATTCCCTCCATGACCAGGTGATCTGCCTCACGCAAGAGGTCCAGCCGTTCGCGAGTGACGTTCGCTGTGCGCAAAGTGACCTTGCTCGGCGCCTTGGTGGCTAGGTTCCAAATACACCGGTTGATGCCCTCGATCTCTGCCAGCATGACACCGGCTGCTTCGCTGATGGCCGCGAAGGAGAGCTCGCTGGTGAGAAGCACTGGGTTTTCATAGGAGCGCAGGTCTGCCTTGACTCCCACTGAGCGGATGGGAAGCACCTGGGCGGTGAAGCCCGCCTTTTCACCGTGGGCCTTCACGCGCCAGGCGAGCTCGGCGGCAATGGCGCTGCCCTGCTTGCCATCGGAGCATAGCAGGCGAACGCCGAGACCGGGTCCTGGGAAGGGGTGGCGCCAGAGCATTGGATGGGGAATGCCAAGCTTCTCTCCAAGCTCTCGCACCTCAACCTTGTAGAGCTCCGCCAGGGGCTCGACGACGCGACCGGCGGCGATCATCTCTTCGATGATGGGCACGCGGTTGTGATGGGTCTTGATGGTGTCGGCGCGCTTGGTGCCACCTGTTTCGATGGTGTCTGGGTAAATGGTTCCTTGGCCGAGCAGATGGTCGCTGATGCCGAGTCGTCTGGCTTCGCGCTCAAAAACATCGATGAACGTCTGGCCGATAATGGCGCGTTTTTTCTCAGGCTCAATGGCTTTGCCGAGGGCGGCGAGGAAATCATCCGAGGCATCGATGAAATGAAGGGTGTCGCCAAGTCCCAGCTCTTTGTAGCTTTGGACCACCCTACGGCTCTCATCTTTGCGCATCAGGCCGTTATCAATGTGCAAGAGTTGGACGCGCAGAGCACCCAAAGCCCGGTGGAAGAGGATGGCGGCGACAGTGGAGTCGACGCCGCCAGAGGCCAACAGGAAGACCGATTGCTCGCCCACCTGCTCACGGATTTTCTCGATTTGTTCTTCGACGTAGCGGTCCATGGTCCAAGACGGATCGCAGGCGCAGATGTTGCGCACGAAATTGCTGAGCATCTGGTCGCCGCCGGGCGTGTCATCGACCTCGGCGTGGAACTGGAACCCATAGCGCTTCTTCTCGTCGTTACCGATGGCGGAGAAGTGGTGGGGCTCTTGGTCGCTGCCACCCTCAGTAAAACCGAGCTCCTCGAAACCGGGACCGATCGCGACGACCGAGTCGAAGTGGCTCATCCACACCTGCTCGACGTCTTTGAGACCAGCAAACAGGGGGTGCTTGCGGACGACGCGCATGTTGGCGCGACCCCACTGGCGACCGCCGTGGACCACCTTGCCGCCGTAATATTTGGCTATCTCCTGATGACCAAAGCAGAGGCCCAAGATCGGAATGTCGAGGTCAAAGATCGCGTGGGTGTACTGCGAGTCTTCTCCACGGGACACCAGGCTTGGGCTGCCAGAGAGGATGATGCCCTTGTACTTGGCGAAGCGCTCGATGGGATCCTCTGGCTGCAGAATCTCTGCGAGCACCTGGTTGCGTCTCACCTTGGTGGCAATGAGGTGGGCGTACTGTCCGCCAAAATCAACGACCGCAATGGTGTCGTGGTTCATGTCTCGCGCCTTCCTCGCTTGGGGGCCACGCTATACAGCACGCGGAAACAGGGGGACACAATACCCATTTCACATCTCTGCAGGGCAGCGGTGGTCAGGTCGATTGAGCCGAACATCCCATCAATCGACTTGACTGACGCTGTAGTTCTTGCACTCACCTGAGTTGATCGGCAAGTTGTGGCGATGGGATCCTGGACAATGTTGCACCCCTGGCTTCTTGCCGGCCTTGTCGGTGCGAGCTTGCCCGTCATCATTCACTTGATTGGCCGCCGGCGTGCACCCACGATTCGCTTTGCTGCCTTCGATTTTCTGCTAACGGTGAACAAGCGTTTGGCGCGACGTGAGAGGCTGCGGCAGTTCCTGTTGCTCCTCTTGCGCACCCTTGCGGTCATCGCCCTGGTCCTTGCTGTAGCGCGGCCAGTGCCTTCACGTCCGGCAAATGCCGCCCAGGCCTCGACACGGCATCTCGGCCTGATTGTTGATACGTCTCAATCGATGTCCTACGTGCATGATGGAATCCCCCTTATGCAGATTGCCAAGGCCAAAGTGAGCGACCTTCTCTCTCACGTCCGACCCGGCGACAGCGTGGCTGTCGTGTTTGTGGGTGCCGAGGTGGTGTCACCGTTCTCGACGCCGACGCTCGATGTCGCAGCTGTTCGTGCGGCCGTCGACGCACTTGGTGAGCCCGCTGGCGTCGCTAACATTGGAGCCGCCATCGACAAGGTGTTGGTGCTGCTTGGTGACGACGCGGCAGGTGCGACCTTGGTGATCGTGGGAGATCTGTCTCGAAATGGTTTTTCGGATCTGCGCCCGACCTCAATAGATCCTTCGCCCGAGGTGCGATTGGTGGACGCGGCCGAGCGCGAGGGGACGGTTGCGCTGGAGAATCTCGGTGTCGAGTCGGTGGTGGTGGAGCATTCCCAAGAGACGCCGTCTGAGCGGATACTGCGGGTGAGTGTGCACAACTGGGGCGGGCACGCCATCGAGCGCCGTGTTATCGAGCTCGTGATCGACGAACGAGTGACGCAGCGTGGTTACGTTCAGGTCCCGGCCCGTGGTGCCACCATCAAGACCTTGACGCAACTGTTTGACGGTGCCGGGGTTTTTACTGGCACGGTACGTTTGGGGACGGATAATGCCGATGGCTACACTGTCGATGACCAGGCGTCATTCGTCACAGTCGTCGCGCCGGGTGTGGAAGTGCTCGCCATAGATGGCGACGCGCGGACAACTCCGTACGAAGATGAGCTCTTCTTTGTCGAAAGAGCGATGAACGCGATTCCCAAAGGCGATCCGCCCATCCGTCTGCGAATTATCACCGTGGACGAGGTGCGCGAGCCTGAGACTTCGCTCGAGCTCGAAGGTATTGACGTGGTGCTGCTTGCCAACGTGGGTGATCTTCCCGATGACCGCATTGCCGAGTTACGTCGTTTTGTGAACACCGGTGGTGGACTGTTGATAGCCCCTGGTGATGAAGTGCATTTCGAGCGCGCCAACAAGGTCTTTGCGGATCTCTTGGCGCACCCTCTACGCGATATGCACAAGGCGGCAGACCCAGACGCAGGCACTCCACCGTTGGGGATGGGAGAGATCGATTGGACACATCCTGTGGTCGCGGGACTTGGCCTGGCTGCGGAAGAGAGCCTGCGTGCGTCACGGACATCGGTGTATTTCAACCTCGCGGCCGGGGTCGGAACCGACGCCAGGGCCATTCTCCGTTTTGACAATGGTGCGCCAGCCTTGGTGGAAAGATCGCTTGGTGATGGCAGATTGATGTTGTCGGCTACGACACTGGATGTCGATTGGAGCGATCTACCATTGCGCAGCGTGTTTCCTGCGTTGCTACAACGAGCCGTCCGTTATCTCGCTCGTGCAAACGATGTCCTCACAACCGGTACGGCTCGTGTCGGTGACGTCATTGAAAAGCCAGTCCCCACCGGTGCCCGCAAAGTCGCCTGGGTAGGTCCCAACGGCGTGAGGCGCGAAGTGCCGATCACGCAGGGACAGCATCAGGTGCGTTTGGAGAACCTCGGCACGGGTGTCCATCGCGGCCAGATCATCGTCGAGGGGTCCGACGACTGGAAGGATGTCCTCCCCCTGGATGTGGCGGTCAATGCCAACCTTGCCGAGTCTGATTTTCTGCCGGTATCCACAGAGCAGATTGCTGAGGCTATGGGGGGTGACCGCGAAGGGCCGGGTATTGCAGTGAGCGTCGGTGACAGCGACGGTGGCGAGGATCCGTTCGAAGCCCGTGGTGCTGCAACCTATTTGCTTATTGCACTCGCGATGTTCTTCGTCGCAGAATCGTTGTTGGCTTCGCGGGGATGACAATCTCTGCCACGGTTATGAATCTGAGCCAATCAGCAACACGCCAACGGCGCGGTTGAGCCAGAGAATGGCAAGGTCGTGTTGCAGGCCTTCGAGGACTCTGCCGACGCGAGCGGCGCTCAATTGGGAGTTGGTGCTGAGGACGTCGAGGCTGGTGGCCATGCCCACTTCATACTGTTTGTTCACCAAGCGCGCGGTCTCCTCCGCGAGACCTACTTGCTCTTCGGCGAGGGTGACGTTGCGGTGACTCTTTTCAACCTCGATGAAGCGTTGCTCGACCTCTTGGGATACTCGGATACTGAGCTCTGCGGCGTTGTTCTCGGCAACGCGGGTCAGGGAAGTGCGCTCGCTCATCTCCGCGATGCGCATGCCGCCGTCGAAGAGATCCCAACGGGCGCCGAAGATGAGACGCCAGGAATCCTTCTGGTCGGCGAAACCTGCGGCCGAGCTCCAGCTCCAGTCGTAGGTGACGGCGAAGGCCGGCAACCACTTGGTCCAGGTTTCTATCTCGCTGCGATTGGCGATCTCTTCGCCGAGATGCGCCGACTTGAGATCGTAGCGATCGGTGAGAGCTCGGCTCGTAAGAGAATTGACATTGCCCGTGATGGGCAGAGGACGCGGGGGCTCGGCGGCGGCGTACTCACCCTCCATGTCGGTCAGGGCGGACAGGGCGGCGCGGGCGAGCTTGATGCCGTCCTTGGCATTGGCGAGGTCTTTGTCGGCACTCCTCACTTGGATCTGTGCGCGTAGCAGATCGATCTGAGTTCCTTGGCCGACCTGGATTTGCGCCTGGCTCATGCGTAGAAACTCGTTGGCGTTGTGAAGAGTTTCTTCGGCGACCCTGGCGAGTTCCTGGGCCGAATAGAGTTGGTAAAAAGCTGCGGCTGTGGAGAGGAGCAAATCATTGCGTTGGTGTTTGGCTTGGTTCTCAGTCATTTCGATGTTGTCGTAGGCGTTCTTCAACAGCGGAATCGAGCGGGCATTGAACACGGTCATGGTTGCGGTGAAGCCGAAGCTTTTGCCCCAAAGCTCCTGAAACACCACGTCTTGGGGTGGGCCACCGCCGCCCGTCATGTCGGGCAGTGCAAAGGCGATCTCTTGATTGTTGCGAATGATTGAGCCATTGGCGCTGAGGTTCGGCAACAAGATGGCCCATGCTTTGAGGATCCAAACCTCCGCCAAAACGATGCTCTCGCGAATGTTCTTCATGGTCGGATTGTGGGAGGCGGCTGCATGCAGCGCCGCTTGCAAGGTCACAGGCTCGCGGTTGGTCAACGCCACCGCCGCGCCCGAAGCACGTGCAGACTCTTTCGATAGTTCGGACGTCTGTCCATCTGCGGCAATCAACCAAAGTGCAAACAAAAGGGTCATGGGAGTTCCTCGTGATCAGTCAATCAGGGTCAGTGTCGACCTCAGTCAATCGCGGTCAGTCCTCGGGGACCTCGGGCGCTCGTTTTGGCGGTTTGGTACCACCGCCAAACATGGAATGAACGGTCCGCAGTACCCAGACCTTGGCGTTGTCCTGCAGCAAATACATCACCGGTACCATGATGAGAGTGAGGGCTGTGGCGAAGAGCAGGCCAAAGGCAACAGGGCGGGCCATCGGTCCCCACATCTCGGCGGATTGCCCACCCATGTCGATTGACATTGTGGTGAAGTCGATGTTGACGCCGGTGGCCATGGGCAATAGCCCCAACACGGTGGTGATGGCGGTGAGCAGAACCGGCCGGAAACGGACGACGCCGGCCCGCACCAAGGCATCTCGCAATTTCAGGCCAAACTTGTCTTTGAGTTGGTCGGTGTAGTCGATGAGGACAATGGCGTTATTCACGACGACGCCCGCGAGGGAAATGATGCCCATACCAGTCATGATGAAACCGAACTTATCGCGGGTGAGCAAAAGACCAATCAGAACGCCGATGAGGGCCATAACGACTGAGCCGAGAATAACGGCCGGGCGCAACACCGAGTTGAACTGGGTGATGAGCAACAAGAACATCAACATGATCCCAATCATGAACGCCTTCATAAGAAATCTTCCCGCCTCGTCTTGCTCTTCACTCTCGCCGCCATAGTGGAGGCGGTAGCCCGATTTGAGCTTGGGCTCGAGCTTCTCGGAAAGGACCCTTGCCACGTCGATCATGATCTCCGACGAGCTGCGACCGGTGACATCTGAGCTGACTTGAATGGCACGGGCTTGGTCAATGTGGTTGATGCTGCCAAGTCCGGCTGCGGTGGTGACGTTGGCAACGTCGCGCAACGGGATCTGCACGTCGTCTTTGCCGAGCACGCGAATGTCACGGATATCATCGATCGAATCCCTAAAAGGCGCGTCGTAGCGCACCGTGATGTCGTACTCCTCATCTTTTTCGCGCAGCACCGAGGCTTCGATTCCGTTCACCGCCGCTCGGACGGCGCCTGCGACCATCGCGGTGTTGACCTTGCGGAGCATCGCTTGGTCGCGGTCAACCTCGATGCGAATTTCGGGTTTTCCGGGCTCGAAGTCGTCCTTGATGTCCACGACGCCATCTATGGTGGCGATGAGATTCTTCACCTCACGGGAATACTCCTCCAGCTGCTTGAACTCGGGACCTGAAACCTCGACGACCACCGGATCTCCGGTCGGGGGGCCGCCCTCCTCGACTTTGATGCTGTACTCGGCTCCTGCGAGGTCGCCTAGTTGTTTGCGGATATTCTCGACCGTATCCCACGGCGTGTGTGTGCGGTCGTGGCGGTCCAGAAAATCGACATCCACGACGCCAGAGTGGGTTTTGCCACCGCCACCAATCACGACAAAACTGTTGGCGTCAAAGCCAACGTTGGCAATGATCGACTCGGTGTTGTCTTCGGCCTTGGCGATCTCTTCCACCTTGCGTAGAAGGCCGTCAGTCTTTTCCAATGCCGTGCCCTGGGGCGCGGTGACTGACACCTGGGCGAAGTCTGGGGTGGTGCGAGGAAAGAACTCGACGCCGGCACCGAGGACGCCGTAGATCACGATGACGAGAATGAGCAGAGCGTTGCTGGCAAGGACCATCGTCTTTGGGCGATCCAAACACCACTCAAGCAACGCTTTGTAGCGGCGGAGAATGGGGCCGCTGACCTCGCCCGAATCGTCGAAGAGTTTCTTGTCGCCCGCACGCAGAAAGTCCGCGGCGATGACGGGGTTGATGACCAAGGCCACAAACAAAGACGACACCAATACGGCGATCACCGTGACCGGCATGTACCACATGAAGTCACCCATGATGCCGGGCCAGAACATCAAGGGCACAAACACCAACACCGTTGTGGCGGTGGAGGCGATGATCGGCCAAGCGACCTCCTTGGTGGCTTCGTACGCAGCCCGCGCCCGCGAGGAGCCCTCAGAGACGTGACGGTAGATGTTCTCGACCACGACGATGGAGTTGTCGACCAGCATACCCAGGGCCAAGACCAAGGCGAACAGCACGACGATGTTGAGGGTGACTCCCAGGCCCTGTAGCACGAGGAAGCTGATCAACATCGACAAGGGAATGGCGATGGCGACGAAGAAGGCATTGCGCAGACCCATGGCGAAGAACAAGACGCCGATGACCAAGAGCAAGCCGGTGATGATGGTGTTGTTGAGGTCGGCGACACGGTCGCGCACAAACGCACTGTTGTCCTGACTGATGCTTATCTGGGTGCCGGCAGGAAGAGTCGGCTCGATATTGGGCAGGAGCGTTTTGATCGAATCTGCAATTTCGACGATGTTGGCACCGGCCCGTTTCTTGATGCGAAGGGTGACGCACTCGGTGCCGTCGAGGCGCGAGACCGTTTCGCGGTCCTTGAAGTCATCGACGACACGCCCGAGATCGCGGAGTTTGATGGGATTGCCGTTGTCGGCCTTGACGATGATGTCTTCCATGCGGGAGACGTCTTTGTATTCGCCGGGAATGCGCACCGCGTACTTGCTGCTGCCAAGCTCGATGTTGCCCGCTGGTGTCGTCAGGTGTTCTTGCCGGATGCGATCGACGACCTGGTTTACACTGAGGGCATAGTATTCGAGCCGGGCAGGATCTAGGCGAATCTGGATCTCTCTTTCGAGGCCCCCTGTGATGTCGACGCCGAGCACGCCGGGGATCTGCTCGATTTGGTCCTGTATGTCCTCGCCCACGGACTTGACCCTGTCGAGACCATAGTCGCCGGACACGGTGACCAGCATGATGGGGAATTCTGAGATGTTGATCTCGATGAGTCGGGGATCGTTGGCATCAACCGGCAGGTCGGCTTTCGCCATATCAACCTTGTCACGGATCTTTTGATAGGCGTCGTCGAGGTCGACGCCGGTTTCGAATTCGACATTCACCAGCGACACCGACTCAGCGCTCGCGGAGGTCATCTTTTTGACGTCCTTGAGGTCCTTGAGTTGGCGCTCGAGCACGTTGGTGACGAGCTTCTCCATGTCGGCGGGTGCCACGCCTGGGTAGACGGTGTGGACCAAGATGATGGGGATCTTCACCTCAGGTGCTGCCTCGAGTGGCAAACCGCTGTATGCCGCCGAGCCCGCGATGCAGATGAAGACCAAGAGGACGTAGACCGTTGTTCGGAATTTGAGTGCGTACTCGGTGATGATCATGGTGGCATGGCTCTCAAAGGATGGGAGATCTGGTCGAGCGGACTAGCTAGACTGTGTCAATCAATGGACGACGCGGACGGGTTGACCATCGACGAGCTGGCGTTGGCCGAGCACCACCAATCGTTCACCCACTTTGACGCCTTCGGCGAGGATGACGTTGCCGTCGGCTGCGGCACCAAGAATGACGGCGCGCTTTTGCACGAATCCGTCAACCTCGATGAAGACACTTCGCTGTTTGTCGTCCTCGACGACGACGTCGTGGGGTGCGATCACCGCATTCTCGTGGGTCTCGGTGGCAATGCGTACCGTGGCCGCCATGCCCACGAAGATTTCATGATTGGGATTGGCCACAGCCACACGTAACTCAAAGGTCTTGGTGATGTGAGCCGCTGCCGGTACGACCACTGTCACCTTGCCGTCCACCTCGCGGCCGAGGGCAGGTATTTGAACTTTTGCACGGTCGCCGGTATGGACCTGGGTCACAGATCGCTCGGGAAGCTGCGCTTGGATCTCGATGGTTCCGAGGTCGGTGAGCTCGTAGATGGGAGTGCCGGGGCCGACGAACTCACCAGCCTCAACCGCCTTTTGGGTGATGATGCCTGAGCGGGTGGCGCGAACGATACTCTTATTTAGGTTGGCCTGGGCGATACGCCACTGGGCTTCGGCCTGAACCTTGCGCGATTGGGCTTCATCGATTTGCTGTGGGCTGACCAGCTTATCTTCTCGCAACGCCTCGAGCCGATTCAACGTCTTTTCGGCAAGGTCGGATGACGCCTGGGCTGAGTCTGCTTGGGCCTTGAGCAGCTGATAATCGATGCGTGCGAGCACTTGACCGCCCTTGACCGCGTCCCCGAGGTCAAAGGCCATGAACTCCACTCTGCCTGCTGTTTCGGCAGAGTAGACGATGCGGGCGACGGCCATGGTTTCCCCCGTGACGGTCACAAACTCGGTGAGTTTTGACAGTTCGATCGGCACGACCTCGACGTTGACTGTCGCGGTCTTTGGGCTCGGCATCTTTTCGCCTATCTCGTTTGGCTTCTTGTTTTCGGCAGACGCAGATTCCACGCAAGCGGCCGCGGTGACGCTAGCGAATGCCAGAAGAATGGGTGTGCTCACGCTTCTCACGGACTCTCCTTCACCCGATATTTTGCTGGCCAGCGGGATTCGGCCAGAGTGATGCTAATACGCCTGGGCTTCACGGTTTATTTCTTCTCATTGATCAATCTTCATGGGCCGAAAGTGGCCTTTGGGTTTCGGTGGTACCATGGGCCTTTTGGATTTCTCCGGTATGTGGCGATCATTAAGATTTGTGAATGAAATGGGACAACGTCAACTCCACATGGATCTTTTTTATGGGAGCATTTCGACGGCTGCCCTGTTCAACAAAACCAGGCATGTTTGCCCACCCTCGTTCCTCGTTTGCCTCTTTGCCTCGTTTGCCTCGTTTGCCTCTTTGCCAAGGTTATCGAGGCGATGCCCTGGGGTTGTCTATGGAGTGATGTTACAGTCAGTGCCCTATGGCAACACACAATCAGGACGTTGTCGTCAACACCCTCGAGGCATTGAGTCAGGTGCCGCTAGGGTCCGAGCACAGCGCTGCGGCCTCGCAGCATGCGCTCGATGCAGTGTTGCAGCTAACGGGATTTGCGACCGGTGGCGTGGTTGAGGTGACAGGCACCATTCGAGCGTTGGCATTTCGAGGTGACGCAACCGCTGTGGTTGAGCTGGTCGGCCGTTGTGCGCAGATGCCCAATGACCAGCGGTGGGTTGTGGCTGAACGCAACGAGACGGTAGAGCTAGGTGCCTATGGGGCAACGACCCTAATTGCCTGGCATGCTGGGGGGCTTTGGACCGTTGCCTATGGCTTGCAACCGCCGCCAGCCGAAACACAGTTGGCCGCGGCGAAGGTTGTCTGTGACTACCTCGGCGCCCTTGTAGAGAATGCGAGGTTGCGAAGAGCGCACGCGCAATGGGTGAGGGAGACTCTGCTCGGGGAGAACCGCGATGAGATTGGCGCGGTCACCTCGGGTCTGGCGCATCACTTCAACAATCTTCTCGGCGGCATGCTCGGCCTCGTGATGCTTGCCCCGAGACTCGGCAAAGACGAGCTCACGGCGCTTTGTGAGCGACTCAAGAGCCAGGTCGAGGGTGCCAACGAGCTGACGACCAACATGCTCGAGGTGGCTCGTGCCATTCGTCAACGTCGTGCAGATGAAGTGACGGAGCTTGGCAGGGCCTTGCGCGAAACGATTGAGCTCATCCGACCTGGTATACCTGAGCATGTTCGAATTGGTCTCGACATTGACGAAACGCCAGCGCGGGTGGTCATCACTGAGACAGCTTTTGCTCGAATTGTCAGCAATTTGATACAGAACGCCGTGCAAGCAGCACCCGACAGTGATGCACGGGTGTTCGTGCGCCTGAAGACTTCTGTTCTGAGCTGCACTGTGGAGGTAGAGGACAATGGGCCAGGGGTGCCCCTACAAAGCTCAGAGCGGATATTCACACCCTATGTCACTCTCAATGGCCAAGGCGGGTCAGGCATCGGATTGTCCACGGCCCGCAGTCTCGCTGAGCGAGCGCGCGGATCACTGGTCTTGGGCCCAAGCGATGAGGGGGCTCGTTTCGTTCTCGAGTTACCATTGGTGAGCTGAATGGATGCTACTGCTCAATCTCGATGTCTAGCTTGCCGAGGTTGGGGCCCATCTGTTCAATGGCCAAGACCAGCTCCTCCGGGTGGGCGATGTCCGTTAACAGGAGAACCTCGGCGATTCCAGGACCTAAGATCTCAATCCGCTTGAAAATCCCACGGTCGTGTTGTTCTTCGGAGAAGAAGACCACATGGATCTTCCACTCACTGGCGGGGGCTTCGAAAACGTGGGTGCGAAAAAACTGCGGCCGACTGCGACGAATCGAGCTTCCGGCAAGGTCAAGCCGCAGCCTGCCAGGCTTCACATAGAGGATCACCAGCCATGCGGTACAGACCAAAGCGACCATGGCGAAGACCACAATCCAAGGAATCAACTCGGCGTCGGTGAACGACGTCTTGAACAGCTCGGCGGGCTTGTTCTGTCGGACTTCGTAGAAAAGCTCGCCAGCGATGACAAAACTGAGCACGGCACCGATCCACGTGCGCCCGGTGGGAGAGCGAACTTCAAATTCCATGCCGCTCCCTATATCACGGAAGAACTCGACGGGGGTGAATTTCAGCCCGATGGTCAGCTGAGACAACGAGCTATGGGGCAACAGATGCGTCTCGCTCGCAGCACTTCAATGATGAATGATGCCGATGGCTCAACGGCTGCGTCTCTTCTGGGCTTTGCGATTGTGCTTCTTCTGCGAGCGCTTGTACGCCTTGGGAGTTCTGTCGAGCATGGGATTCACAACCGCTTTCACACTCGGTTCGTCGGTATCTGGAAGCGTCGTCGGTGTGAGTCGGATTTGCTCGATGGGAACTGCGGCTGGCACGTCTCGCGCGGGTTCAGCAAGGGTTAACGTGGTGATCATTGCCACTGCGGCGACTGCGCCTATACCGAGCTTGATGAGGGCCTTCGGCCATTCGGCCTCAATTCTCAAAGAGCTGGTGTCGAGTCGATGCCGTGCTTTATGGCCCATGTCGAAGATCTCACCGTTGGATTCGTCAGAATCTCTTCTCCAACCAATGCCGAGTGCACTGTGCAAACGAGCTACCGTTGCGTGCAGCCAACCCAGGGATGCCAACTCACAAATGGTGACTGTCGCGCGACTCAGTTGCGGAGTGATGTTTCGGGGTTTGTTCGCCATGGTGGTGTTCGTCCTTTGTGGGCGTTCTCCTGCTTTATTAGCAAGTTCCGATCCACCGAACCGGCGCTCCTTTCACAATTTTTGGCCCTGAGAACTCACAGGGCTCATGAGGAAAATGCGCTTGTATGCAAGCGAGTACGGCACCTCCCCCATTTGTGCCGATTCTGGAGATTTGCGTCTCGAGTCCTCAGGAACAAGGGGTGGGAGACAGACGCCTCACCCTGTGGGGCAGATTTGCCCCGCCCTAGCGGGTCGGTGCCGAGGCGAATCGAGCGCTGGCCCTGGGTTTGCCCCTGCAGCGGCTCATCTCATTCTCTCATTCTGATCCCCTCTCATTCTGATCCCCTTGACGTCTCTAGCTGGGTGCGTCATAACGAGAGCCCCGATTCTCGGAGAACCACTTGGATTGGGTATCAGAGCGGATTGAGTGGATTGTTGGGAGGCCAGGTGCCACCGAGCAAAGATAGGAACAATAGAACTCGTAAACGAACCATAGGTTTCATCTATAGCGAAGGAACCGCCAAGAACCCGTAAGGAGACCATTATGCTGTTGAAGAAATTGGGCGAGAAGATTGATGCTCATCGGCCGCGAACCGCGCGGCTTGTCAAAGAGCACGGCGAAACAAAGGTATGTGACGTCACCATCGCCCAGGCGATCGGTGGGGCGCGTGGTGTGCGCTGCCTCGTAACCGACATCTCATACCTCGATCCGAATGAAGGCATCCGCTTTCGCGGCATGACGATTCCGGAGACTCTCAAGGCACTCCCTAAGGTGCCCGGCAAAGATATGCCGTATGTCGAAGGTCACATCTGGTTGCTCTTGACCGGCGAAGTCCCGACTGAGGCCGAGGCCAAGTGGCTGTGCGAGGATCTGAAAAAACGCCGCAAGCTTCCGGATTACGTCAAGGCGATGTTGCGGGCCATGTCCCCAGACAGCCATCCGATGGCGATGTTCTCCGCTGGCATTTTGGCGATGCAGAACAGCTCCGAATACGTCAAGGCCTACAACAAGGGCATTGGCAAGATGGATCACTGGCAGCCGACCCTCGAGGACGCCCTCAACCTGTGGGCCAAGCTCCCGGTTCTCGGTGCGTTCATCTATCGGCTCAAGTACAAGGGTGACAAGCAGATCAAGTCGAACCCCGACCTCGACATGGGCGGTGACTTTGCTGCGATGATGGGTATTGACGCGCCGTACGACGACGTCGCCCGCTTGTATTTCATTTTGCACTCTGACCATGAGTCGGGCAACGTCAGCGCCCACACCGGCCACTTGGTCGCGTCCGCGCTCTCCGACATCTATTATGCATACTCCGCGGCCATCAACGGCCTCGCGGGTCCGCTGCACGGCTTGGCCAACCAAGAAGTGCTCAGCTGGATCCAAGACGTCATGAAGAAGATGAACAACAAGATCCCCAGCGAAGAGGAAATGAAGAAGTTCGTTTGGGACACCCTAAAGAGCGGCCAGGTCATTCCCGGTTATGGTCATGCGGTTCTGCGCAAGACCGATCCGCGCTACTCCGAGCAGCGTGAGTTCTGCCTCAAGCACCTCAAGAATGACCCGATCTTCAAATTTGTCGACATCCTCTACAAGGTTGTGCCGCCGATTCTCCAGGAGCATGGCAAAGCCAAGAATCCCTGGCCAAACGTCGACGCGCAGTCCGGTGTCATTCAGTGGTACTACGGCCTAACCGAGTACGACTTCTACACTGTACTCTTCGGCATCGGCCGTTCACTCGGCGTTCTCTCTAACATCGTGTGGGATCGCGCTCTCGGTTACGCCCTCGAGCGTCCGAAGAGCGTAACCACCAAGATGTTGGAAGACGTTGCCGGCATCAAGTAACATCCCGGTGACCTGCCACCTCCGTGTTGCCTAGCAACGCGGAGGCAAGAGCCACCATACGAGAGGGGATGCCATGAACTTGAACTTGGCATCCCCTCTTTTTTTGTTCAGCAAGGTGTCGGGCGGTTGCGCCGTTCAAAGACTGTTGCAGGTATCGGCGTCGTAGGTGCCACCAGCGTGGCACATCACCCGTTGAACGGCGGAGCGAAGAGTCCAGACGTCGTTGCTGGTTGCTGTGCCGTTTTGGAAACGGGTCTTCGCGGCGCTCACGTCCGTTAGATCGCTGATGAGGACATTTTCAGTCGCGGTGCTGAGGTTGAGACTGTCGACCATGCCGCCCGACGCCAAGGCCGCCTGAAGAATCGCCTGCGCCGTGATCGCGTCCCTGAGGTAGTCGGTGCCTTCCCCGTTGAAGGTCGGGGTAACGGCGCTGTTGGCGACAAGCTCGGTGATTGTGCGCAGGTACTTTGCTTCACGTAGGAGCTTGGGAAAGTCGACGATGCCAACCTCGTCCTCGGGGGTGTGGTAATAGCGGTTTTGTCCATCGGACATGAACAAGACTGGCACGCCGCGATCACGAAAACTGTCGTAGTCACTCCAGGGATTGGTGACCACGAAGATGAGATACATCATCTTCTCCACCAGGTGCAGGCCACCATGGTAGATGTTGATGCCGCTTGGCGGGTTGGCGGCGGCCATCAGTGAATGGATCTGTGGTGACAGCTCACTGCCGAGGACCACGTGTTCTTGGTTATTGCTCCAGAGATTGCCACCCATCAAATCGAGGACGATGGCCACATCGGTTTGTGCAAGGGGCACTATTGGATGGGTTGCGTAATAATCGGACCCCATGGTCTGCTCGAGAAAGTCAGGTGGCTCTTCGCTGTCCCAAAACGCCACCAACACCGAACGGGTCGGCGGATTCTGGCTGAGCTCGCAGGCGAGGCTGAGCACCGCCGCGACGGCGGTGGCGTTGTCGTAGGCACCGTTGCAGACATCGCCATCGCAGCTGCCGAGGTGATCATAGTGGGCGCTGATGATCACGTGACGCGCGGCGAGACTAGGATTCGTGCCCGTGATGCGACCGAGAACATTGGTGCCGGTGCCACCGACGATCGGTTGTTCGTAGGTGCCTGTTTGTGCCGAGGGGATATCGCAGAGGATGAGCTCGTTGATGAGAAATTGCCGCGCCGCTACTAGGCCGCCTGGACTGCCATTGTCCCGACCCTGCAAGGCATCGGCGGCGAGGTATCCGGTGATGCGTTCCAAGTTACTTTGGGTGATGTGCTCGACGAATGGCCCACTGGTGTCGCCAGGGTTCACGTGGGTGTCGCCTGGATTGACGTGGGTGTCGCCTGGATTGACGTGGGCGTCGCCCGGATTGACGTAGGTGTCGCCCGGATTGACGTAGGTGTCGCCTGGGTTCACGTGGGTGTCACCGGGGTTCACGTGGGCGTCGCCTGGATTCACGTGGGTGTCGCCTGGATTCACATCGGTGTCACCGGTATTGATGTGCGCGTCACCAGTGATTCCCGCGTCACCTTTGCAGTAGACTATCGGATCCCCGGCTGGTGCGTAATAATACCGCGGGGGCTCTTCAGTCGTAGAGCAGCCCACCGCGGCGAGGAGAACGAGGACGACAAGACGTGCGTCAGACATGAAACCACCGGCAATGCTATGGGTACAACCCGACCATCCCCGCCAAAATGCCGGGTGGATTTCGACCTGTCAACTCATACTCTGTTAATTGCAAATGAAAATTTGTCAATTCCGGACGGGCTCATCGCTCAGAATGGCGTGTCGTCGTCGTAACCCGGGGGCGGCTCGTCGGTGTTGGGAGGGGGATCGTCGAAGCGACTTACCGCCGCCTTGCCGACCCCTGAGATTTCCCAAACGTCGAGGCTGTTGAAGTATTTCACTTCACCTTTGGGGCTGGTCCACTCACGGCCGCGCAAGCTGAAGTCGATCTCCACTTCGTCGCCAGCAGAAAAATTGTCCAGCTGGTCACAACGATCACCAGTGAGCTGAAAAAGCACATATTGGGGATATCGGGGATTGTCTGCGAGCTCGAGCACCAATTCCCGTTTGCGGAATCGTTCTGTTACCTGTTGCGCATCGAATGTGCTGTGCAGTCGGCCTTTGGCTTTGTATCCCATGCAGGCACAGTTAGCTTCGCATCGGCTTGGAATCAATAGGCAATCAAAAATTCATCCCAATGCCAAACATGCCAACCTGGCTCAAGCGCAATCATTCTACATGAAGATACCGCGTTGACAAACCGAACGTTCGTGCTATTTTATAAGGATGATGAAGGGTCGGGAGACAAAAGAGACGATCTTGAATGCAGCCCTGGGTTTCGCGCGCTTGCATGGATTGGAGGGATTGAGCATTGGCCGATTGGCAAAGGGTGTTGGGTTGTCAAAGAGCGGTCTGTTCGCCCATTTCAACTCCAAAGAGACCCTCCAACTCAATGTTTTGCAGCGCGGCGTGGAGGAGTTTCTGGAGGCCGTTGTGCGACCGGCCATCAAGGAACCACGGGGTGAGCCACGTTTGCGGGCGTTGTTGGATCGATGGCTTCGATGGGCAGCTGGGGATGGTTCAAGAGGCAAGGGAGGCTGTTTGTTCTTGGGGGCAGCGGTCGAGCTCGACGATCAACCTGGGGCGCTGCGCGATTACCTGGTCAACAGCCAGCGGCAATGGATTTCAACCCTCGCAAGGGCGGTGACGATTGCCCAGACTGCCGGAGACATAAGCCCTGATGTCGATACGGAACAGATGGCGTTCGAGATCTACAGCATCATGATGGCTTTTCACCTCTATCACCGACTTCTTCGCGATCCCGACGCAAGCATGCGGGCTCGCAAAGCGTTTGACAAACTGTTGGCGGCGTCCAGGTAACGGGAATCAGGAGAAATCTATGCGTGAAGCTCTCGACAACTTCTTTGATTGGCTGGGAGACACCTTTGGACCGCAGTTTGACAATCTGCAGTTCGAGATTCATGAGGTCGACCTTCGTGATGATCTCTGTTTTGGTCGGGATCGTTTGACGATGGCCGATCTTCACCGCGACAAGCCAAATCGTACGCTCAACTAAGAATCAAAGGCTTCTACTTTGCCAGTCGGGAGAGCTCTTGCTCCGCCAGGCGACGAACGAGCCCAGCGTCGACTTCTCCTTTGTGCTCCTTCATCACCATGCCAGTCACTTGGCCCGCCTGCTTGGGATCACTGATCTTCTTTGAGGCGATAGCAGCCTTGACGATCGACAGAACCTCATCTTCCGTCATCTGCTTTGGCAGATACTGTTCGAGGTAGCCTATTTCGTATTGGTATTTGCCCCGTAGCTGCTCGCCCCGAGCACCCGCCGCCTCGAGCTCTTCGATCCCTTTGCGTAGGGATTTGATGTAGGTGGTAATAATTCCCTGGTACAGAGGATCGTCGAGCGCGCCTTCGAAGCCCTTGACGTTACTTGCCTCTTGGACCTTTGCCTTGACCTGGCGAATGCACGCAAGGCGCTTCTGGTCACGGCAACGCATGGCGTCCTTGAGCTCTTCGTTTAGCTTCTCAGCAATACTCATACAACCATCCTTTGGCGGCGCGGTCGCGAACGAAATTGACCCTATACGACAAGGCCCCAAGTGCGCCAGACGCATTTTCCCTCCGCATCTTGATCGCGATTCAGTTCTTGGGATCTGCCAACTGGTCAAGTGCATCGAGATGCTCGACATTGCGGCGCTCTATGTCGGCGGCCGCCTTTCTGGCATCTTCGATGAACGTCCCCGGATGTGCCAAGGGGCCGGTCGACAGACCTGCCTGGGAGCGCAGCCAACCGAGGTAGAATCCACCACCGAGGGTTGCTACGGCGGCAAACGCCGCGACCTTGATGATCCAGGAAGGCATTTGCCGCATGCGCGCCATAACGAGTCCAGCGACGATGCCCACACCAACGCCAATCAACAATGTGCCGCTGCCGAGGTTCGTCGTGTTTACCAAGTTTGCAGGCTGGGATGGCAGAGATGGCAGAGATGGCAAAGATGGCAAAGATGGCAAAGATGGCAGAGATGGCAGAGATGGCAGAGACGGCAAGTTGCTCGACATCTTGGCCTCGACCTCGGTGTCTCCGTCGTTTTGAGCCGACGCCGAGAGAGTGATCTTTCGCGCGTCCTTGCGTATACCCGACGGGATGGTCTCAAGGCTATCAGTGATCACCGGTTCGCCACCAGCGCCGGTGTATAGATAAAAAACTCTCTCGGTTGGAACAGCGGCGCTCACCGAGCTTCTCCAATCATTGCTATTGGGTTCTGCTGTCGCCGCCGAGCTTGACGATGCGCAGCTCCAAAAAGAGAAGCAATCGTTCACCGGTGAGGTAGTAAAAGACGCGCTTGCCAAAACGGACGCAGTCACCGCTGACCAAAGGCAAGGGATCGCCGGGATTGAGTTGGTTGCGGTTGACGAAGGTGCCGTTTGATGAGTTGCGATCAACCAACAACATCGCCACGCCTGTTTCTTCGATGGCCGCGTGAATCGAAGAAATCGTGTCGTCGACAATCACTATGTCATTGCGTTTCGCCCTGCCAATACAGATGTCTCGAGATTCGTGCTGTCCTGCTTGGATGAGGGGGAGTACCTGGGATGAGCCGGCCACCAAATCTTGCATTGCCATCATGCGAGCAATGCGTGCTTCCTTGTGTGCCTCGGCATCGGCGTCATTGAGCGTGAAAGGTTGGGTGCTCCACGTCTGGTTGCGCTGGACGCTCTCTCCTTTGGGGAGCAGTATCTCTGACGACTTTGCGGCTTCAATGAGGACCGGAGGCCCCGCAGTGAGGCTCTCACCTCGGCGTAGGGCGTCGCGTTGCTCCAGGGTGAGATCGTCAATTGTGGGCATGCCCAAAGAATACGCCGACCTGGGGGCCCCGAACAAGGCCCGTCGACGGCTGGGACGATTGCAAAGGTTGGGAATGGTTGTGACACTCAATCGTTTGCGTAGATGACTGTGATCCAAAGTTGTCCCGAGGCCCGTGAGCTGTCTCTGAAGACGCCCACACCAATACGGGAGTACCGTTCGCGCAGATGCGGGGACTCGATGACGGCGTCGACGGAGTTAGCGAGATACACATCGGCCGCAGCCTCAGAGACGTCGACTTCGTCGAGAACCGTATCGGCGAGACCACCGCGCACTGGGCTCGTGGAATCAACAACTCCGGAGGCGGCAATCTCACGGCTGTGCCTCAGAGCCAGCTCGTCCAGCACGTGGTGCTGGCGCAGGGGTTCTAGTCGCAACGCAGCCCGCCGCCCATTGATGGAATCCATCGCAGATTGGCGCAACCTCTCGCTCCCGCCGCCATCCGGAGGACGGGCGAGCACGACGACGACATAGAGCTCGGTGCGGCTGCTACGGCGACCCACGGCGACACCGACGCCGAGGGAGGTCACATCGGGATCGAGAAGATTGCCGCGATGGGCGGGGCTTTCGTTCCACTGCTGAAAAGCGGCTTCCGCAGACTCGGCGATAGCAATATTCTCGACAGCGCGAACGAACGGAACGGCACGGGCGTGCAGCCGATCGGTGAGGTCACCGGTGGTGGATGACACGTGCGCGAAGAAGTCATGATCGACCATGTCGTGGGCATGGGAGCGAGCCACATCCCCCAAGTGACTGCTTTGGGCCAACAAGCCTAAGCCTTGTGCCTGGCGACTTCCAAGAATCAATGCCACGAGAGCGGTCTCGGCGTCCTCGGTAGATTCTGCCAACGGAGCGGTCTCCACATCATCAATATTGTCCACCGATGGAGGATTCGCCGGATTGTCCACCGATGGAGGTCTCGCCGGTTGGACCGTATGTGGATTCCGTTCCACACCGACGGGAAGTATGGCCGCGATTTGGGGACCCACACCTCTGTCAACGAGCACTTCGATGCGTATGATCCCTGGCGTCGAGCCGGTCTCAAGCGAATGTACGAAGCGGTGCCCCGATAGGGTGAGATCACTTCGCTCGATGGTACCGTCGGGGCGCTCGACTACCAATCTTGCCTTTTCATCATCGGCACCAGCCTCAGTTCGGATAGTCCCCGAGAGGCGCAGTTTTTGCTGACGACGGGTTCGCGATGGCAGCGGTGTGAGATCCACCAGTCGGCGAGACAACAAGAGCAACACCGTGGTGTGCGTATCAGTTTGGGTTGAGGCGAGCCCGACACGATTGGTCTCCACGTGACCGAGCTCGTTGTCCAGCTTCTCTAGGACTTGCGCCGTGAGGTTTGCGTCATTGGGCACACGCAATGCGACAGCGGCAAGCTGACCATCGGTCCATCCCAAACGGCGGGCTGCTGCATACGCGTGGCTCAGGGGAAACTTTTCCCCAGGTTGCGAGGGGACCGACGGTAGCAGAGAACGGGCGACCCGTCCGAGCCGAGCGTCGCCGCGCAGCCTTTGACCGCGTGCCTTCGCGTGAGCGCGTATGGCGCGAAGCAGCTGTTGCTCTGCAAAGGAAAGCTTGTGCGGTCGAACCCACCGCTCGTAGCTTCTTGGCGGCTGTAGGTTGCCGTTATTTGCAGCCAAGAGAGGGGGTACGCCGGCGAATGTTGTAAGCCATGCTCCCAGGAGGAGGGTTGCCCGGACCATTAGTTGTCCAATGGACTACCGTTCGCATCGAGCTCGACGATGGTGCCACGCTCGAGATTCTTCAGCCCCTCCACCACTTTCGATTTGTCGCCAACCACGACCACAGAAAGGGTCTGCGGTTGCAGGTGCTCTTGGGCTACGCGACGAATGTCTGCGATGTTGACCGCGGCAATCTTCTCGGGGACCTGTTGGTAATAGTCGAGGGGGAGGTCGTGGGCATAAATGTTGGCCACCATGGCGGCAATGGTCTGCACTGTTTGGAAGTAACCAGGCAAGGACAACGTGTACTTGTGCTTGGCGTCTTCTAGCTCATCGGCAGAAACATCGGCTTCGCGGATGGCGGCAATCTCCTTGAGGATCTCTGCGACCGCGGCGCTGGTGGCGGTGGTTTCAACGCCGGTGACCACTGCGAAAGTCCCTGCTCCGCGAAGGAGCTGCAGGCTGGAATAGGCACCGTAGGTGTAACCTTTGTCCTCGCGCAGGTTCATGTTGATGCGACTGGTGAACTCGCCACCCAAAATGGCGTTACACAAGAGCAGCGCAAAGTAGTCAGGGTGGGCGCGGGAGATTCCGAGCTGACCCACGGCCAATTGGGACTGCGGGGCATCTGCTTTGTGAACCAAGGTGACTTGAGCTGGCTGTGTGATCGGCGATGGCGGTGGCGATGTGCCGGCACCGGGTGTGGACCACGCACCGAGGGCGTGTTTTGTGGCTCGGCTGGCAGCCTCCGTGTCGATGTCACCGACGAATATGATGGCGGTATTTCCAGGCACGATGTTCCGTCTGTAGAACCCGACAACGTCTTTGCGGCTCATAGCCTGAACCGCCGCATGGTTGCCTAGGGATGTGTGCCCGTAAGGGTGGTCGCCGAATACGGCCTTGGCGAAAATGTTGCCAGCCACGGTGCGGGGATCGTCGAGCATGCGAGTCAGGGTGGCGAGTTGTTTGCGTCGCACACGCTCTAGCTCCGCAGCAGGAAATGTTGGGTTCTGCAGAAGGTCGGCGATCACATCGAGGGCCGCCGGCAGGTTGCCTGTGAGAGTCGTCAACGACAGCTCCAGCGTGTCTTGATCGGCGCTGACATGCAGGCCCGTGCCCAGGGTCTCGATCTCATCGTTGATCTGGTCAGCCGTGCGGCTCTTCGTTCCAGAGCGCAGCATTTCTCCAACCATCGAGGCAAGTCCTGCGCGATCCTTGGGGTCGGAGGCTGAACCTGCGCGAATCAGGACAGTGAGGCTTACCAACGGCAACTTGTTCTTGTTGACCCAAAGGACTGTAAGACCGTTGTTGAGAATCTCACGCGTCGGTACCGGTGCCTGCAATTGTGGTTCAGGTCCCGCAGTCGGTTGCGTGGCCCGCCAATCACCGCCGTCGACGTCGGCAGTGGTGGCCCCAGGTCTCGCGGTGTTCGGCGTGGTGCTGCAGGTGATCGAAGCCAAAAGGAACAGGGAAAGAGCAATACTTGTGCGTGTCATTTTTTTGGCACCGTGACAACGACCGCCCGATTCTTGTTGTCGAGCAGTGATTTGGCGAGGTTTGCTACGGCCATGGGAGTGACCTCTTCGTAGCGTGCGAGATCGGCGGCGAGGTGACCCGGAGCGCCGGTATATTGGTTGTAGCGATTGAGAAGATCTGCTCGCCCGCCAAACCCACCAGCGAGCTGCAGTTGCGAAATGGTGAGGGTCAGCAGCTGATTCTTTGCGCGCTGCACCTCCTTGTCGCTCGGGGGAGACTGGCGGATTTCATCAATCACCTTCTGGATTTCCGCTTCGAGGCGGCCTAGGTCGACCCCAGGACGTCCGAGCACAGTCACGTGAAACTCGGAGTTCACCGCCATGGAGTTTTGGCTGGCCTCCACGCTCTGGGCTATCTCGAGATCGTAAACGAGGCGACGATGGAGACGACTCGAGTTGCCAGCGCCGAGAATGAAGGCCAACACATCACACTCCGCATCGCCCGGAGCATAGGCTGGCGCCGAAAACCAACCCATGTCGATCCGCGGCAATGCCACCGGCTCCTCCACCGTGGAGCGACGCTCCTCGGCAATGGGGGGGGTCTCGATGGTGCGCTTCGTCGGGGCGTCGCGTCGGGGTAGGGTGCCAAAATATCGTTCGATGAGGGCTTTCGCTCTTTCGACTTCGAAGTCCCCAACCAAGGTCAAGGTGGCGTTTGCTGGCGCGTAGTAGCGCAAGTAGAACTCTTGGACGTCGTGCAAAGTGGCGGCCTCGAGGTCAGCCATCGAGCCGATGACATCGCCGTAGTAAGGGTGGTCGCTCGGATAGAGGGTGTGCACCATCTTCTCATCGCTGGGACCATAGGGGCGGTTCTCGCGAGATTGGCGGCGCTCGTTCTTGACCACATCCCGCTGGTTGTCGAGCTTCTCCTGGGTGAGGGTATCGAACAGAAACCCCATGCGATCCGCTTCGATCCACAGGGTCAGCTCGAGTTGATTCGCTGGCATCGTCGCAAAGTAATTGGTGCGGTCGTTGGAGGTTGTACCGTTGATTTCACTGGCTCCGGCCGCCGAGAGAATGGCGACGTGTTGATCGTCGCCAACATGTTTGGATCCCTGGAACATCAGGTGTTCGAACAGGTGGGCAAAACCGGTACGTCCAGGTGCCTCATTGATGGGGCCGGCGTGGTACCAGATGTTCACCGCGACAATCGGCAGGTCGTGATCGGGGCTGAGGATAACCTCGAGCCCGTTCGATTCGAGGACGTACTTTTCAAACGGCAGTGACACATTTTCGGCGGACAGAGCCGCCGAAGCCACAATCCAAGTGACACATATACAAGGTGCGAGCATGGTATTGTTCCGCGTTATTCTGGAAGCGATGTGGTGCCCGGGAATGGACTCGAACCATCACGGAGTTGCCCCCACTAGGACCTGAACCTAGCGCGTCTGCCAATTCCGCCACCCGGGCGCGAGCCGGCTTTATAGCGGTTCTGCCCCCACCAGGTCAACGATTCTTCCGCTTTGGCCGCTTTGGTCACGATCGTTCACGTCGAGTCCGGGTTTGACACTTCAAAAATCGTGTCTATCTTTTCAGTAATTGAGAAAGACAGCTCATGGAGGGATTCGACATGCACGCTAAACTGCGAGCCATCCTCGAAGAAAAAGGTTATCAAGTCCACAGCGTCGCACCCACGGCTACCGTTGTTGAGGCCGTAGACCTCATGAACAATGCGGGCGTGGGAGCCTTGCTCGTCAAAGACGGTGAGGCCGTTGTGGGAATCGTCTCGGAGAGAGACATCTTGCGTCGTGTTATTGGTGCCAGACGTGACCCGCAGACCGTTCTGATCTCCGATGTCATGACTCGCGAAGTGGCTACAGTGAAGCCTGACCTGGATCTCGAAGAGGCCATGGGAGTGGTCACCGAGAGACGAGTGCGCCATTTGCCCGTGATGGTTGACGGCAAGGTTGTTGGCATGGTGTCGAGTGGGGACCTTACTCGTTGGGCTGTCCACGACCGCGAGTTCCACATTCAGCAGTTGGTTGCTTATATAACCGGCAATTATCCGACCTGACATGGAACAGAATCAGCAATGACGCGCTGCGGCGACAGAGCAACCTGAGACGAGTTGATTGGCTAATGCCTGTCTGCAAGAGACTGCGAGATTGGTTCCGACCTTCATTTTCAATTGTTTTGCTCGGATCGAATCGATTCTCCCACGAGTGTGTCTGTGATAACGTCGTGGCGCGAGGACGCGCTTTCGTTGTCCGGACTGTTGCGAAGCTGGTTGGCCCTCGATATGTCTGACGCACAACGAGGGCGAATTCCCGGTGGGAGACCGTTATGTTTGTGGAAGGCGAAGTCGAAATCAAGATCAAAGACCGCTCGACGGCAGTGCTCGATGAGCATGGACTCAAGTTGTGGGTGCAGCGCTCGTTCAAGGATATGTGCTGCTATCGCATCTCTGAGTTCCACAAAGAGAGCGAAAAGTTGGTGCGGGCCGTGGTGGCATTGAAAATTGAGGTGCTGCCTAACAATGAGCGCGAGATCATTGAGAATCACCCCAAGGATGTTGGTTTGTTGCGGGGTTTTCTCGAGAAGATGTTCGTGGGCAAAGGGACCTGTCGCGCCGTTGGCGATCCTAAGCTACGTCCAAACTGACGAGCAGGGGCACTGTTAGCCCGTGGAAAAGATTTCCCGGATGCTCCGTCGTCGGCCACCACAGGGGAGGTTTCGCAAACAGCTTCTTCGGCTGGTCGACACCATCTGTGCCTGCAAAGCTGCGCGGCAAAACCAGGAGTGACCCATGGCAGAAAATGCGCTGTCAACCTTCCAACGAGCAGAAGATCTACTCCGCGGCGGCAAGTACATTGAGGCATTGCAGAGCTATATGCAATGCGTGCGGGCGGTTCCTGAGTTTTGGCGGGCCCGTTTTCGCATTGCAGATACGCTTCTCAACGTAAAGGCTCACCACGGTGCCTTGGAGATCTACAAGGCGCTCGCGTGGCACGCCATCAAAGCCGGTTTTCCCTTGCAGGGCTTGGTGGCATTGAAGATGGCAGCGGCGATGGATCCAAGTCTCGCTGACGTCATTGAGGTTATGGCGGAGCTCTACTCGAAGGACTCAGACCGAGTGATCGGGGTAGACCGGATCCGCCGTAGAGTCGCCAAGCACACCGATCCCGTGGCACCTTGGCCAGGACAGTCGGGCCAAGAGCTTGTCGCGATCGCCGTCAAAGAGGCAGCAGATACCGAGACGATGGGAAGCTACCCGCAGAAGCTTCCGGCGATCCCTCTGTTCAGTTTTCTCGATGAGGACGCGTTTGTCTCAGTGCTCGAAGGATTGCAGCTCAAGCGGTTTGTCGCTGGGCAGAAGATCATCGAGGAGGGACGACCTGGGGATTCATTTTTCATCCTTGCGGAAGGAAACGTCGAGGTCACTCGCGACGTCAAGGGCCGCCCGATTCCTCTGGCCAGGTTGCATGACGGTGCCGTGTTCGGCGAGATGGCATTGATATCTCAGGCACCGCGAACAGCGACGGTTACGGCTATGGAGGATTGCGACCTCCTCGAGCTCTCCCGCGAATCTTTGGTGCACCAGGCAGACAAGTTGGCTTCCGTGACCCAGGCGCTCAAGATCTTCACTCACGATCGCTTCCTGGCCAACCTCACCGCCACAAGCCCCATCTTCAAACCGTTTCCGCGCACCATTCGGACTGAGATCATCAAGCGCTTCAAAGATTTCCCCGCAGAGGCTGGTGAAGAGATCATCGCCGAGGGGGAAGCGGGGGAAGGCCTGTTCTTGATCCTCAAGGGGGCGATCGAAGTCAGTAAGCTAGACGGCCGCAAAAAGGTGTCGTTGGCTCAACTCAAAGAAGGGGACGTTTTTGGGGAGATAGCACTCATTGCCGATTCGCCGACCACAGCGACGTGCACCGCGATCACTGAGGCAGAGCTCTTGTTTTTGCCCAAGCGAGATTTCAACAGCCTCATGGCGAGGCATCCAGAGCTCAAGAACGAGTTGTCCAAGCTCACCGCCGATCGCATCAAGAAGACCAAGGAGATGCTCGCGCCGGAAGAATCAGAGGATTACGTCCTCATTGAAGATGACGATCTGATTATGTTGTAGCGGACAGGTCAATGAGGAACCAGACATTGCGGGACTGTCGGATGCAGCCCAAGGGATAGCGGCGGCGGCTGAACAGGCTAACGCAGATCCAACGGGAAACTGAATGTGAAGGCAGGCTTGGGTTGGGTTGGGAAGCGCATCATCTTGACCTGACGCACGAGGCAGCCCTCTACCCTTTTCTCCTGCGGTTTGACACTGGCGTCGATCACCTTGCCTTTGTTGTTTATTGTGACTGAGATGACCAATCGCGATGGCTTGTCCGGAACTTCAGCGAGCGCATCGACACATTTGGCGAGGCCTGAGGCACCCTTGGTTATGGTTGAGGTGAGTGCTTTGGCGAAATCGGCTGGCGTCTCCCCGCCGCCGCTGTCATCAACTGCGCTCCGCTTCTTCTTGGTCCGCTTCTTGTTTTTGCCCGTACCCGGGTTATCCTCTACGACCGGTAGCGACGGGCAGTTGGGTAGTGCCACCTGAGCTCTGTATGTCGGACCGCGATTGGGGCGAAACCGTAGGCCACCTAAGGCCGTGGCAATGCATTCACCGGTGTCGCCCAACTCTGAAGCCGTTGGGCTGAGGTCGACTTTGCTGACAGCGCCGTTTGCCGCGATCTCCATACTTGCGAGGATTCTGTCGGGTGGCTCGAATTCCTCGGCGCAACAGCCGAGGACCTGTGAACGGGCACCGTCGGTGCCAAGCTGGACCTCCTGGGGGCTGAGGGGATCGGGACCGGCGAACTGAGAGAAAACGCCCGATGCATAGAGTCCCCCGGCGGTTGCCAACATGAGCACCGCTATGCCAATCACGACCAACACCCATTTGTTGCTCGATGGCGGCTTGCTGCGCCTGAGGGTGATCTCGGTGATTTCAATTGAGTCGCGCGGCTGTGGTGGAGCCTTCTGCTCGCCAGAGTCCTCACCCTGCTTGAGGCCTGCTACACCCACAAAGAACTCGGGGTTCTTGTCGAAGAACTGCCTGGCTGCTGCTGTGTAATCGTCAGCTGTTCGCGGAAAAATGGCTTGGTTTAAGGCATCGTAGAAGGCGTCGGCGTTTTTGTAGCGTTGCGCAGGAGTAGCCGTGAGTGAACCACCTAAGGCCGATTCGATCTCGGGGATCACGTCCTCGCGATAATCGCCCAATGGTGGAACGATACACTGCGAGATCAGTCTAAAAGTGTCGACCTCGTCCTCACCTTTAAATAGTCGCCGTGTTGCCAGCATCTCCCACAACACGATGCCTACGCAAAAAATGTCGAGGCGTTGATCGGCTGTGTCACCAGTAAGTTGTTCGGGGGCAATATAGCCTAGCTTACCCTTAATCATGCCGGGGCTGGTGGTGGAAATCTCGGTACGGGCCTTGGCAATACCGAAATCAGTAATCTTCACCCAAGCACTCTTGGTGACCATGATGTTCTGCGGCGTGATGTCACGGTGCAGAACCTCCATTCGGGCACCATCCGGACTGCGAAGATCGTGGGCGTAGGAGAGGCCGCGGAGCACCTGCATCGCGATGTGCACAGCGACTTCCACTGGCAGGCGGATCTTGTTGCGGAAACAGCGTTCCAACAGGTGCCCAACGGTGATCCCGGGCACATATTCCATGGCGATGTAATACTGGTTGCCCTCCTTGGCGAGGTCGAAGACCTGGACGATGTTGGGATGGTGAAGCTGCACGGTGAGCTTCGCCTCATTGATCATCATGTTGATGAACGACTGGTCCTCAGAGAGGTGGGGAAGCATCTTCTTGATGGCCACCTCACGCTCAAAGCCCTCGACGCCGGCGATCTTGCCATAAAAAATCTCGCCCATGCCGCCGACGGCTATGCGCTGAACCAGGACATACTGGCCGAGGCGGGTATTGCCGTCTTCTTCTTTGGTCAAACGCAGAATCGAACCGCACAGGCACTTTGCTGTGGTGTGCCCCTCTGCCCGGGCTGGATCCACCACAAAGGAACGTTTGCAGGTCTCGCAGGTGATTTCCACGATTTGATTTGACTCCCCGACGGAGGATAGTGAATTTGCGACTGAGCAGCAACGACCTGTTTTGCGACAACGATGGGTTTTTGCCTTCACGACTGACGGCGATCAGAAGTCCGCCGCGGACCGAGGCGACCCCTCTGAAATTCCGAGTCCTCTTTCCAGGCCGCGACGATCAGCCCAACGGTGATGAGTAGCAATCCGATGGTTACCCGCAGGTAATCAGCTCGTTCGCCGAAAACCAGCCAGGATGCCACAATGGCCAGTGGAACTTTCAGATTGTTGGCGGCAGCCAAAGTGCCAGCACCTACCCGCGCGGCGCCCTTGTTCCAAAGGTAGAAGCCAATACCGGTTGGGACGACCCCTAGGTACAGGAGTATCCTCATGGCATCCCCGTCGAACGACACCCGGTCCATGTCGATGAGCACCGCTCCCGACACTGCGACGAAGAGTGCGGCACCGACGTACATCCAAGCAATGAGCGAAAGCTCAGAAACCGGAGCGCCCCCGCGCCGCAAGAGTCGTCGAGCACCAACCTGGCCGATCGCGAAACAGAGATTCGAGCTCTGCAACAAGAGAATGCCCGCGAGTGCCTCATCAAGGGAAAAGGAGCGTGCAACAATGAAGGCAGCCCCGAGAACGGCCAGCAACGTGGCGGTGGCATGACGCCAAACCCATCTGCCGCTAAGGATGTTCTCCAGAAGGATTACATAAAATGGTGTGAAGATGGTGAACAGGGCTACCCCATAGGCGGGCAAATGTTCAAATGACTCAACGTAGAGCCAGTACATGATGCCAAACTGTACGGCACCAAGACCGATGCCATGAAGAATCAGTCGCCGTCCGACTCGTCGAGGGTGCAAAAACGGTGTGAAGACCAATGCTGAGATGGAAAGTCGCGCGAGCGAAATGGCAAGTGGATCGTAGCCTGTCAGGTTATGCTTGATGAGTCCGAACGAGAACGCCCAAATGAGCGATGTGAAGACGAGATACTGCAGAATACCCTCCAAGTCGTTGCGGATAGCAGAGGTCAAACCGGACGCCAGTGTTTCTGCCTGGCGCACAACTTAGTCCGAAACTGGCCGTTACACCACGCAACGTCCCTCGCGCTATGCCGTTTGACCCCATTTGGATCGTCAATATTCACATGTTGCTCCTGTCCCCCGTTGGGTAGTAGATCCCCTGCGTGGCCGCCTTCCTCGAAATCCTCCTCACCTTCCCAACCGTATTGTTCTCCGTGCCCCTCGCCTTGAGCCTGTTCTACTGGCTGTTCGTTATTGTGGGTGCGATCGATATCGAATTCCTCGATGCAGTCACGGGTGCCGGAGCCGATGGGGCTGTTGAGGGTGCGGTGGAAGGGGCGACAGAAGGCGTGGCAGATGCTGCGGCGCACGGAGTCGCCGAAGGCGTGGCAGATGCTGCGGCGCACGGAGTCGCCGAAGGGGTGGCTGATGCTGCGGCGCACGGAGTCGCCGAAGGCGTCGCCGATTCGGCCAGCGACGGTGCCATCGAAGGAGCAGTTCATGCGTCAGGCGGTCTTGCCATGGTTCTCAGTCTGCTGAGGATTGGCAAGGTTCCCATTACCATTACTTTCAGTTTGATCTTCCTTTCTGCATGGTTTTTCTCCGCTGTGGGTATGGCCTTTCTGGGCACCACCCTCACAAATGCGGGCTTGCTTGGGACGTTGGCAAAAACCGGCCTGGCGATTGCATCATTTCTGGCGGGAGGCGCGTTGACCTCTTTTGTCACGCGACCCTTGGCCAAGATATTTGGCCTGCAGGAGGCTGTGGGTTCCACACAATTGATAGGCCAAACAGCAAAGGTTTCGACCTTCTCCGTCAGTGAACGTCATGGGCAAGCGACACGAAATCACGAGGATGCCGACCTCTTGCTGCAAGTGCGCTGCGGTGGCCCCAACGATCTGACAAAGGGAGACGAGGTCAGGATTATTGGCTACAACGAGAGCAACAACACATACAAGGTGCGCCCGCTCAGGAAGCATCCGCTACTCGAGACGGCGAAAGTGATGGCAGCTCCGCCGCCTGCAGATGATCCACTTGTCGAGGAGCGGGAGTTGGAGACCGAGACGTAGAACCGCGGCGCATTGTAACGCCGCTTGAAACAATTTGGAACACCCCGCGACGAATGGGTCGCGTCGGTTTTGGGAGGAACGCCATGCCCGCAAATTTGGATACCAGCCTGCTCATGATCATCGGTGTCGTCGTAGGCATTCTCTTCTTTGTCGTCATCGGTGCCGCGCTGATCATCAGCAAATTTTACCGCAAGGTGGAACAAGGCCATGCGTTGGTGGTGAACAAGATTGGCAAGACCACCGTGTCGTTCACGGGCGGTCTGGTTCTGCCCATCATCCACCGCGCGGAGATCATGGACATCTCGCTCAAGACCATCGAGATCGACCGGCGCGGCAAAGAGGGGCTCATCTGCGCTGACAACATTCGTGCTGACATCAAGGTGACATTCTTTGTTCGGGTGAACAAGACTCAGGAGGATGTCCTCAAGGTGGCACAGTCGGTTGGTTGTACCCGCGCCTCGAAGCAGGACACAGTCGAGGAGCTCTTCAATGCCAAGTTCTCCGAGGCGCTCAAGACCGTCGGCTACAACATGGAGTTCGTGTCGCTCTACAACAAACGCGACGACTTCAAAGAACGTATCATCAAAGTGATTGGCACCGACCTCAACGGGTATTCCTTAGAGGATGCCGCCATCGACTTTCTCGAGCAGACCCCCCTCGACTCGCTCGACGAGGACAACATCCTCGACGCCAATGGCATCCGCAAGATCACCGAGCTCACGGTGGCGCAGCACGTCTTTACCAACGAGAAACAGAATTGGGAAAGGCAGGAAATCACCCGCCAGAATGTCACTGCACGTGAGCGCATCCTCGATCTCGAGCGGCAACAGGCTGAGGCCGAGGCCAAGCAGCGGCGTGAGGTCGAAACCGTGAAAGCGGAGGCTGAGGCGCAGACCGAAGTGCGCCAGGCTGAGGAGCGCGCCCGGGCCGAAGCGGCCAAGATCGATGCCGATGAGGCAATCGCACTTGAAGACGAGGAGCGCAAACGCAAGGTTGCGGTGGCACAGAAGAATCGCGAGCGCGTCGTCGCCGTCGAGCAGGAGCGCGTCCTCAAGGACCGCAACCTCGAAGCCATCGGCCGTCAGCGTGAAGAACAGATCAACTTGATCAACAAGGACAAAGCTCTCGAGGTGGAGAAGAAGGCCATTGCCGACGTTATTCGTGAACGGGTGGCCGTCGAGAAGACTGTGGCGCAGGAAGAGGAGCAGATAAAAGACCTACGCGCCATTGCCGGTGCCGAGCGCCACAAGAAGACCACCATTATTACTGCCGAGGGAGTGGCGGAAGAGGCGTTGGTCAAGGACATCAAGGCAGCCGAGGCCAAGGAGCGGGCCGCCTCCCATCTGGCCAAGGAGCGCATCATCGCCGCTGAGGCCATGCTCGAAGCATCGGAGAAGGAGACCCGCGCGCGTATTCGTATCTCTGAGGGCGTCCAGGCTGAGACTGCAGCCCCTGGGCTCGGTCAAGTCCGCGTCAAGGAGGCGGACGCCGTGGCGCGCGAGAAGCTCGGCATGGTAGACGTTCGGGTCAAAGAGGCCGATGCCAATGCCATAGAGAAGGTCGGTTTGGCCGAGGCGAAGGTGCATGAAGAGAAGATGGTTGCGGAGGCCAAGGGTGTCGAAGAACAGGGTACAGCCAGGGTCCGTGTCGAGGAACTCGGTGCCGTCGCCATTGAGAAGCGCGGCCTCGCCGAGGCGCTTGCCATCAAAGAGAAGCTCACGGCTGAGGCCACGGGTTTGAATGAGAAGGCTGCGGCCATGAAGGCAATGGACGAAGCCGGTCGTGGACACGAAGAGTTCCGCATTCAGTTGGAGAAGGACGAGAAGATCGACCGCGCAACCATCGAAGCCAATCGACAGATCGCTGAGGCGCAGGCGCGCGTGCTGGCCGAGGCGTTTAAGAATACCAAGATTGATATTGTTGGTGGCGACGGCGAGTTCTTCCAAAAATTCATCAACG
>Ga0156400_1139_pt1 | contig 44915 bp, 32 predicted proteins | sample RifOxyA3_FD_108044 | JGI IMG/M metagenome (GOLD analysis project Ga0156400, IMG submission 108044) | Deltaproteobacteria bacterium RIFOXYA12_FULL_58_15
CGTCATTGTACTCATAGACGTTGTAGCCGTTGGCATCGTCGTCGCCGGTGAGCCATACGCCATCCGTACCTGCACCGCTGATGTAGATGTGGCGAGTCATCAGACGGAAGTCGTCGTAAACACTGTGGCGACGGAATGAATACGACTCGTCCCCGGTAAAAGGCTGGCTATCCGCCCCCACCGAGGAGTAACTGTCGTAGAGTGTATTTTGGCCGAACTCGTCGAAGGTTCGCAGTTGGTGATAACTCAGCACGTCATCGGACGTACCCCAGAGAGTGTCGGCACCAGCCTGGGTGTAGTTGTAAAGCTTGGTCCAGTTTCCCTCTTGAAACTCCGCATAAACAGTCAGCGAGTTCTGTACGTCGTCACTGTTGAGCCAGAGGGTGTCGTCCCCCGGTCCACTGTAGCCAACCAGACCCGTGAGTGTGCCCTCTTCGTCGTAAGTATACTCTGTGTAGCGTTCAACAGTGTCCGCCGCCGAGTAGGTGATGGTGCGGGCAATGGGATTGGCCCAGGTCTTGAAACGAACAGACTTCGCCGGCACCGCCCCGGCTGTGGTCACCAGGCCGGAGATCGAAAACCTGTAAGTCATCCCAGGCACGAGCGGCGCGGCCGGCGTGAAGATGACGACCCTGTCGACGGCGGTCAACGCGCCCTCGACCAAGATGCCGTAGCTCATCTGTTCGTTGAAGCCACGGTCCCAGATTAAGGAGGCAGTCGCCGCCTCGATGGCGGTGGTGAGCGGGTAGTTGAGCGTTACCCGCATCGGGGTGAGGACGCTTATGTCTTTTGCCCCGTCGGCCGGCTGGACGTTCGCCGACAAAGAAACTGGCGTGTTTTGAACGGCGGGTTCATCGTCACCACATGCTGCCCACAACGATGTAACCACAAAGAGAAACACGAAACGATGCATTGTTGCCTCCTGTGTGCTGCGACATTAATCCAGCGGTCTACGGCAGACAATACGCAGAGCTGGCTGGCGACAGATCTGGATCGACAGAACACCACGGAGGCCCAATGAGTGAGAAACAGCCTCTGAGCCTGCTCGACCGCATGTTGGGCACACAACGAACCAAAAAGAGCTTTCTTCTACGGAAGAAGAACGTGAACGGCTGTTTGTGTGTCTTGTGCCACAAATCCGAGAAGGAGCGCGACCCATGAGTGACACAAGGAAACGCAGGAGGATTGTATTGATCCGTTCTGATCCGTTGGCGCGCAGCGAGATTTCTCATAGGGTGGCTTGATTCGGGCTCTGCATCGAAGACAAAAAGCGAATGAGTCACCTCGGGATGTCAGAATCATTGGAGCAGCGCATTGCACCGCGCACGCGTCTGCGACTCCCGCTGCGCATTCGTTGGTCGGGCACAGATGGCTTCGTTGAATGCGAAGCGACCGATTTCAGCCGCAGTGGCATGTTCATCGCCTTGTCGACCTTGCCTGCGGCAGGGGTGCAACTCGATGTCGAGTTGGTGATGCCCGATGGCAAGCGACTGCTGCGTGGCCGGGTTGAGGTTGTTCGCCAGCAGACCCAAGGCCCCGTCCGAGGGGTGGGAACTCGCTTTGTCAACCTCGTCGAGGATGCCGCCGCCCTCTTGGACCGTTTAGTCTGCGGAGAAACCCACGTAGGCAACTACCAATTGAATAAGCTCATCGGCAAAGGTGGCATGGCTGAAGTGTTCAAGGCCGATGTCATCAGTGGCGTGCGCGCTGGTCAAACGGTGGCGATCAAACGGTTGTTGCCCGAGTTTGCTTGCGATCCGATCTATGTCGCCCGCTTTGTCGCTGAGGCCGATATCGGCAAAGCCCTGCACCACCCCAACATTGCCGAGGTATTTGAAGCAGGAAGTGTGGAAAACACCCACTTCATCGCCATGGAATACGTTGACGGTGGCACCCTCAGCCAGTTGCTGCGGGTATGTGCCGAGAAGAATGTTCTTATGCCCATCGATATCGCCGTGCACATTGCCAAAGCAGTCGCCAAGGCACTCCAACATGCGCATTCGCTTTGTGCACCGAGCGGTGCGCCGTACGGAATCGTCCATCGCGACGTGACACCTTCGAATATTTTTGTGTCCTATCAAGGGGAGTTGAAGTTGGGCGATTTTGGTGCCGCACACATCAAGGCCCTAGATTCGGAGGACGAAAATGTGTTGGTCGGGAAACCGCCCTATCTGGCTCCTGAGCAAATCCGGGGGCAGCCTGTGTCGGCGCAAACCGACATCTTTGCTCTTGGTGCTGTTCTCTTCGAGATGCTGACCAACCAGCTTGCCTTTCCCGGCGAGACCAACGCGCAAATTTTCAAGAAGATCACCTCTGGCAACCCGCCACGACCTTCGAAGCTCCGACCGGAAATTTGCCCAAAGCTCGACCACGCTGTGCGCCGGGCGCTCGCTGAACCCACCACCGACTCGAAATCAACTGCGTGGTATCGTCCGCGGCGGTCAGGATCGGCAACTCGCTTTGCCACCGCTACCGCTTTCCTTGAAGCGTTGGCCCCGCTTTCGGAGCCGCTCGCTGACAACCCGGAAGTTCTGTCGCGCTTCGTTCGCCGCATGGTCAAATGAGTCGCAGTCAACGGCACGGCGGATTTTCGCCTGGCGCGTGCCGCGCGTGTTGCGCGTGTCGGGCACGCATCCGGGCCTTCGGTGTCGACTCGAAACTGGGCATCCTGGCGACAAAGGACGTGGGGGATCTGCCTCACCTCAGCCTGATCACGACGATCCAGGCGAAGGATCCGGAACACCTCACCTGGGGTCAGTTCTGCGAGGGGTACTGCAAGGAAAACGTCCGGCGGGATCCTCGTGTCGGGTTCCTGGTGATGACGATGGACAAGGAAGACTGGCGCGGAAAGGCCCGCTGGACCCACGGCACCCGGGAAGGCGAGGACTTCGAGGCGTACAACCGCAAACCGCTGTTCCGGTACAACTCATACTTCGGCATCCACACGGTGCATCACGCCGAGGTGATCCAGATCGGCCCCCGGGAGCGGTTGTCGGTTCCCCGAATCGCGGCAGGGGCCATCCTGGCCGCCGCTGCCCGACCGGCCGCCAGGATCGGCGCGGGCGAACGGGCCCTAACCGCCTGGGCCGAGAGCCTCGTCAACCGCATGTCCTGCCTCAAGTTCGTGTCCTGGATCGGGGACGACGGCTACCCCGTGGTGGTCCCAGCGGTGCCTGGGGCCGTGGCCGGCGGGCGGCGGATGATTCTGGCAGCGACGGTCCACGGCCGCGAACTGGCATGCATCCCCCGGGGGGCGTCCGTGGCGGTCCTGGCCCTGGACCTCAACATGGAAAGTGTCCTGGCGCGGGGCCGGTTCGACGGCTGGCGCGGCGTGCCGGCCATGGGCGCGGCCCTGGGCACCTTGACGATCGACTGGGTCTACAATTCGATGCCACCCCGGCAGGGACCCATTTGGCCGCTCGTCCCACTGCGGGCCGTCACGGAATTCTAACGCTTGGCCCACTGCGGGCCGTCATGGGTGGGCTGGTCGCGCGCAGCGCAGCCCATTACGCCGAAGAGGCCAAGTATACGTCGGTTGGACTGCTCACTCGGATGTTCCTAATTGGTGTGCCCTTGCGTGGCTCATCCGTTGAACAACTTTTCCACATTGCGGCATGGAATACGCGGGACGCTGACGCTCTCTCATTTGGTCGTCGGTACAAGGTCCCCCTCGCCAAGGGGGTTGCCCATTATGTCATTGCGCGGGTCTTTCGCGGCCTCGGGCACCTCGCTATCGTCATCGACGACGCTGTATACCAGCAGATAATCACTTGGTGGCACGAGCAGTCAGAGTTGCCATAGCGCAAGCGCTTGACCCCGCAAGGAAGCCGAGTGAGCACGAAGGCACAGAAGTACAGAAGTCAGAAGTGATGATGAAGCGACAAAGACTCAAGCCGTCTGTCTCTCGACAAACCCTGCTACTACTTGCTGGGCTCCTATGGATTGCTGTGGGTACCATGCTGTTGAGTCTTGCCGCTGGATGGTTGCGAGAGGGGCATGCCCACGTCTTCCTGCTGGTGGCGGTCGGAGTGTTTGCCGCTTTGCTCATCCACCACTTTGGCTTTTTGCGGGTGGTGGACAAGAACCTCAGTCGGATCTTGCCCATGGAGGGCAAGCGTTGCGTTTTCTCGTTCATGTCGTGGAAGAGTTATCTCATGGTCGTGTTGATGATGGCGATGGGTATGGGCCTGCGCCATTCGCCGATACCCAAACCGTTGCTCGCGGTGCTCTACATTGGCATCGGCCTCGCCCTCATCTTGTCCAGCATTCGCTATCTGCGGGTTCTCTTGCAGACCCGCAAGAGCTGAGCCGCCCACAAGAGAAGGCACTCACGCAGTGGGTTGTCTGGATTCTCTGGGCAGTCAAATCCGTGGCAGGTCTGCGTGGTTGGCGATCGTCGGCAAAGGTGCACCAGCCGTCGCACTTTCGAACGCCAGTCCATTGTGGATCACCCGTTTGCCGGTGCGGTCCCGATCATGCCACCGCCGCCGCAGTTCCTTGTGCGAGACCCACCCCACCTCCCCGATCCAGGGATCGGCCAGTTGGACCTTCTCACGATCGATGCCGACCACAACCGAGTAGTGACCGTCTGTCCAATCCCGCTCCCGCCGTGGGATTGGGTTCGGCACGGTCTCACGGTCCCAGGTGAGACCAGAAGAGAGAGGTGCCAGTCAGAAGAGCCGTTTCCGGCAGAATCGGGTCATTGCACCTTTCTGCCACCTGAGTGATGATTGCTGCAATGAGAGCCACACGAGTCCTACGTCTGTGGGCCGCGGTTATGTTTCTGGCCCTATGGGGCAGTTACGCCTGTGGGTCCGAGATGGTGACCGACGATGATGTCACGGGCGTCCGCCTGAGTATCATGTCAGCCACCCAAGGCCTCCTTCACCAAGTTGAAATCACCGGTCGCGTCGAGCAGGAGATCGTTTTTGGGCCGGTGCGCTCACCCCAGGAACCGGAGCCCTTCGACAACAAGGAGAGCGTGGTCTTGTTGCTCAAGCAGGAGCTGGTGGGAAAGACAGTGGAGATCACCGTCATCGGTTTTTCGGATACCCTCACCGCCATTCGTACCGGTGTCGCGCGTCCAGTCGTCAGAAACAGAAAGCTCGTCGACGCCACGGCAACCATGGCCGAAGAGAGCTGCGGCAACGGCATCTGCGGCATTGGTGAAGATTTTTGTCAATGTGCCCTTGATTGCGTCAACGCCACCTGTGGGGATGGCCTGTGTTGCGCCGACAAGAACGAAGACACCTGCACCTGTCCACAGGACTGTGGCTTCGCCTGTGGCGACGGATGTTGTGTCCTTGACGAGAACTTTTGCACCTGTGAAGTTGATTGCAGTAGGCGCTGTGGCGATGGCTGCTGTTCGGCACCATCGGAAAAGATCGACAACTGTCCGGAGGATTGTCAGTAGCCCATGAGTGACGCTGTCGCACCGGAGCAGAGCAGCGATATGCTTCCCGAGGTGGGAACTGTCCTCGGAGATTACTTGCTCGAGGCCATCATCGCCGAGGGTGGCATGGGGCGGGTCTACGACGCGGTCCATACCAAGCTCGGTCGCCCAGTCGCCCTAAAGATGCTGCTGCCTTCGCAGGCTGCCAACGAAGATGTGCGTAAGCGTTTCTTCGGCGAAGCCCGGGCCGTTAATCGCATCCAACATGAGAACCTGGTCAGCGTTACGGATTTCATCGATGACGACGACAAGTTCAGCTATTACATCATGGAGCGGTTGCCGGGTTTTTCCTTGCGAACAGTCCTCGAAGAAGCGGGTATTATCGACGTGGAACGCAGCGTGCGCATCTTGCGACAGCTCGCCGACGTGCTTGCTTCACTGCATGAAGACCATATTGTCCATCGCGACCTCAAACCCGAGAACATCTTCATTGTTTCTCAGGCCAGTAACCCCGACTTCGTCAAGCTCATCGATTTCGGCGTCGCGCAAATTCTGGACAAAGAGGGCGAATTGCTCTTGCCCTCCGAGAGCCATGGTTCACTGATTGGCACCCCGCATTACATGGCCCCCGAGCAGGCCGAGGGAAAACCGGTTGACGACCTGGCTGACATTTACGCTTTTGGCGTCGTGATGTTCGAGATGCTCACCGGACGCCACCCGATCGATGCGGACGACATCTCCGACCTTTTGGTGATGAAACGCTCGGTCACCCCACCCGAGGCATCAGGGAACGGGTGGAGTTTCCGCACCGCGAAGCGCCCTAGCTTCCTCAACCGATGCCGCGCAGCGAAGACCAAAATGGTGGTACGGATTGTTCGCCGGAAAGTGGGCACGGCGATAAAAGGTTGTTGCGTGGCTTGCGGGCCAGTACCAGGATCCGCCGCGGACGATCCGTTGATCGTGGCCATCGCATGGAGCCTTGCCGTCGCAGGGCCCTCGTGGCTCGATACCGCCGCAAACGCTGCCGCATTCTTGGTAGCTCGGAGAGTACCAATCGTAGACCCACTCCCAGGAATTGCCGGCCATGTCGTAGAGACCGTATTGATTGGGCGCTAGCGTTCCGACCTCAAAAGTTCGGCCCTTGTCCGGGTGACTGCCCTGTTTAGGCACGCCGCAACTGCGCCCGCGCTCGTCCATAATCACGGCGAGTTTGCACGTCGCGACCTCATTGCCCCAGGGGTAGATTCGGCCGTCAGTTCCTCGCGCAGCCTTTTCCCACTGCGCCTCTGTTGGCAGGTGTTTTCCCATGGCTTTGCAGAATGTGACCGCGTGAAACCAACTCAGCCCCACCTTGGGCTGTTTCGGGCGGCTGTAGTCGTTGTATGCGGTGTGAGCTTTCTTGCAGTGCCCACTGGTGACACAGTCTTCGTACTGTTTGACGGTGGTTTCAAAGACGTCCATGTAGAATGTCTGGGTCCACACGGTTTCGCGGGGACGCGTGTTTAAGGGGCCGTCGTCGGAACCGCGAAAAAAATCGCCGCCGGGAATGCATGCGGTTCCGGCCGGTGGAGTCTCACATGGAATCACAGGAGCTGATGCGGTGGACGCCTGCAGAGCAGCGGTGAAAAACATCTGTGTCAAAACGGAGAACATGTCGATTGCCTTCCGACTTGGTCGAACATCAATGCCCGAATCTGCTGTGTCGCCGAGACGCAGGAGATGGCGATTCTGGCTACACTTTCGAGTTGAGAACGAGCTTGGCGTCGAGGGCCATCCACTTGTTGTTGACCCAGCCCAGCGGGTTTATATCGAGCTGGCTGAAGACGTCGCCGAGGTCGATCACCATCCGCGAGATGGCGGCGACGGTCTTGGCCAGAAGGTCGGCGTCGAGATTCAGGCCGCGATATCCCGAAAACAACGGCGCAATTTGCAGATCACTGAGCATTCTCCGTGCTTCTTCTGCTGAACACGGGGCGAGGCGGAAGGTGACGTCTTGATACAACTCGGTGAGAATGCCGCCAGCACCTACCATGACAGCGGTTCCGAATTCTTGGTCGACGAGTCCGCCGACGATGAGTTCGGAGCCACTGACATGCACGTGTTCTTCGACCAGAACGGACACGCCGGGAAATTTCGCGCGCATCTCGGTGATTGTGTTCTCGAGCCTATCTGGCTGTACATTTAGCCTCACGCCGCCTTGATCTGTCTTGTGAAGAATGTCTCCTGAGCAGACCTTGACCACGTAGGGAGGCTGCATGTTCCGAATGGCGACGCTGTCATTGGGACCCAGACGGAGGCCGGCAGGAGTAGCGATGTCATAACAGGATAGGAGCTCCTTCACATCGAGTTCATCAGGTTTGGTGTTGGAGAGGCCATGTAGCCATTTTTGTGCTGCGGATCTCATGGCGTACCCTCCATGGTGTGAACAAATTCTGCACGTTCGACGAGTGTGCGAACAGCTCGTACAGCGCGCGCGACACATGGGTATCCAATGACGCCGTTGTCGTAGAAACGACGCAAGAGACCATCGGTAAACGGACCAAACTGGCCAACGACGACAATGGGTTTGTCCACATCTGCGGCAACCGCAGCGGTGTGTGCCACCAGGGCATCGCTGATGCCTGGGGGGGCAAACAGGGCGACACAGATCACCGCGTCAACTCCGTCGTCTGCTGTGACGATGCGCAAAGTATCGCCCGTCATCTCGTCAGTGGCCGATGCCGTGAGATCCACGGGGTTCGCAACCGATGCAAACCCCGGCACGATGGCTCGTAACTTTGCTTCGGTGTCTGGACTGAGATGGGCCATCTGCAACCGGGTTCGTTGTCGTCGGCTTTCGATGTAATCCGCGGCCATGACGCCATACCCGCCGCCGGACGAAATGACCGCCACCCTTGGGCCTCGGGGAAGGGGAGCCCCAGCGAGTACTCTGGCCGCGTCACAAAGTTGCTCTTCATCAAAAACGCGCTGAATACAGAACTGTCGGAAAGCGCCACTCACGACCCGATCAGAGCCGGCGAGTCTTCCTGTGTGCGAGCTCGCTGCGGCTGCACCGGCTGCGGTCCGACCGGCCTTGAGTACGACCACTGGCTTCTTACGCGAAACTTGCCCGGCGATTTCGAGGAATGCACGACCGTCGGAGAAGTTCTCCATGTACAACATGATGCAGTTGGTGCGGTCATCGTCGCCGAAGTAGCGGAGGAAATCGAGCTCATTGAGGTCGACCTTGTTGCCGAGGCCGACGAAGGCCCGCAAACCGAAACCGATGTTGCTCGCGACACCCAAACCCTCTGTACCAACCGAACCACTCTGGGTGATGAAGGCGACGCCGCCACCACCGGCGAGCGCGCGATCACCATGCTCGACGAAGATGGTATCGATGCGTTCTCGGGGCACAAAGATTCCCAGGCTGTTGGGGCCAAGGATACGGCTCCCCGTCGTGGCTACCACTGCCCGCAACTTGTCCTCGAGGATTCTCCCCTCGGCACCGACTTCGCTGAAGCCGCCAGCGACGACAATGATGAAGGGAATGCCTTTATGACCACAGTCTGCTGCAGCCTGCACTGCTTGCCCAGCGTTCACAGTGATGACTGCGACATCGACGCCTTCGGGAAGATCCTCGACCCGGGGTATGACGTCGTGTCCCAGCAGTGTCTTCTGCGTGGGGTGCACCGGGTATACCGGTCGTTCCGTTCGCCGGAGAAGATCGAATACGATTCGACCGACCTTGCCGGGTTTGCTGGTTGCGCCAACAACGGCGATGGCCCGTGGCCGAAACAGCTTCGCCAGCGGCCACTCGCCCCAATCACTGTCGCTGCGTGTTGGCATCCTCGATGCAGAGCGGTCCATCTCTCACCTCAGGGTTCGGCACTGGTTCTACCTCGGAAGTGCCCGCGGTTCCACATGTCTTGCGCCCTATTGCCAGGGGAGTCACATCGTCTTATCAACAGCAAGTGGGATCCCCGACAAATACCATAGCGGATATGCCACACGTCCTCATTGTCGATGACGATGAGGCGATAGGTGCATTTCTCGGCCGTCTCCTGGAATCCAAGGGTTGGCGTGTATCGATCGCCAAGGATGCCGCGGCGGCACTGGCGCTCGTTGCAGGGAACAACTTTGACGTAGCGCTCCTCGACAAGAATCTGCCGGACATGACCGGGCTCGATCTGGTACCGCACGTTCGCAAGAGCCTTCCCGAGGTAGAGATCATCATCATGACCGCTCACGCGGACACGCGCAGTCTCCTGCAGGCCATCGGTTCGGGGGTGTATGACTATCTGGTCAAGCCCTTCAGCTCTCTCGATGAAGTCAGTCACACGTTGAAGCGCGCCCTTGAGAAACGCCAGATGGCTCGTGAGAATCGGCAACTCATTGCAGACCTCGAGGAGGCAAACGGTCGCCTCACCCGTATGAATGAGGATCTCGAGAAGATGGTGGCGGAGCGGACAAGACAGCTCGAGCAACTCAGTTTAACTGATGATGTCACGGGGCTCTACAATCAGCGTTTTTTGCACAGCCGGTTGGACGAGGAGTATTATCGGTCTATGCGTTACCAGCGGTCGTTGTCGGTGGTGATGCTCGATGTCGACAATTTCAAGAACGTCAACGACTCCCACGACCATCTTTTTGGCAGTCGGGTACTCAACAGAGTTGGTGAGTTGTTGAGTGCCGGTATTCGTGACGTGGATATGGCGGTCCGCTACGGTGGTGATGAGTTTGTTCTTATTCTGCCCGAAACCTGCGCAGAGGGTGCTCCCGCGGCCGCGGAGCGCCTGCGGGGCGAGATTGAGAGGGCCGAGGTCGGGGATAATGACTCCGCGTATCAGGTGACGGTTTCAATGGGAGTCGCGAGTGTCGATGATTGCGAGGTTTCCAGCGCCCAGGGACTTCTGCAGGCCGCCGATCGGGCGCTGTATGCGGCCAAGAAAAATGGACGCAATTGTGTCTACAAGATGACTGGCAAAGAGGTGCTTCGCGTCACCACCCCGTGAACACGCGCGTTTGCTGGTCGTGCAATGTGTAACAGAGGTTGTGAGCAACAAAAGGCGAGCGCGACACGATGACTCATCCGACAGTTATTCTCGGGGCCGGGCTCACTGGCTTGTCGTGTGCGTACCATCTGGATGGTGAGCGAATTGTTATTGAGCGAGAAGCAGAGGTCGGTGGCACCGCACGGTCGAGCTCCCATGGTGGGTTCACCTTTGACTGCACTGGCCATTGGCTGCACCTCTCGGACAAGAAGATCAGATCGTTGGTCGAGGAGCTTCTCCCGGGTGAGTTGCTCACCATCAATCGGCGTTCTGAAGTACATCTGGGCGGCATGCGAACGCCCTATCCGTTTCAAGCCAACACCTACGGCCGCGACCCTCGTTTGATTGCACAGTGTGTGCTCGGATTCTTCGAGGCGCGAGAGGCCGCTGTGCGCGGTGAGCACCAGCCACCGAAGTCTTTCGAGGAATACATTCGTCAGAAAATGGGCAACGGCATCGCCGAGCATTTCATGATTCCGTACAACCGCAAACTGTGGACGATTCCTCCCAACCAAATGGCCCATGAGTGGTGCGGTCGCTTTGTCCCAATCCCAACGCCAGAGGAGGTGGTGCTCGGCGCGGTCATGCCCGACGCCAATGGGACTCTCGGTTACAACGCGAGCTTTTTGTATCCAAAGAGTGGCGGCATCGGACGGCTGCCACGAGCATTGGAGCTCAAGCTCGACGTCAATGTGCGTCTGCATAATTCAGCAGTCGTTGTCGACTGGGAGAAGCGTACTGTTGGATTGAGTGATGGCACCACGGTTGGATATCGCAGCCTGGTTTCGACTCTTCCTATCACCGACCTGGTTGGGATGCTACGTTCGCCACCGGGCCTTATCGTGGCTGCGGCTGGATTGCTTCACGCCGCAAGTGTGACCTACTGGGACGTCGGGGTTGCAGGGACGAACCCACCAGGAAGCGCACATTGGATCTATTTTCCTGAATCCGAAATCCCTTTTTATCGGGCCGGATCTGCAAGCGCTGTCCTGTCGACGTTGGCACCGTCGGGGCATCGCTCATATTATGTCGAGGTGTCGCACCGTCGGGGCACCTTGTGCCCGGTTTCGACGGCAGAGATCATCGCTGGCATGCGGGCCGTGGGTCTGCTTGGCGCTAACGAGGAGCCCGTCGTTTTGCGGCGCACTCTCATTGAGTGCGCCTATGTAATTATGGATGCCGCCTATGGGGCATCACGGGCCACTGTGCTCGATTGGCTCGGGAAGCATGGCATTGTATCTGTAGGTCGATACGGTGCTTGGACATATGATTCAATGGAGGGGGCAATGATACAAGGGCGGGATGCCGCCCAAAGAGTCCGTGAGCTGCGAAATGGGTGAACCACTGCTGTCTGTCGTCATTCCTATCTTCAATGAGGAGGCGATTCTCGATACCGCAGCCCGCGCGCTGCACCAGCGTTTGCAAACGCGCGGTTATTCTTTTGAGATTCTCTTGGCGGAGAATGGCAGCACCGACTCAACAAGATTGATCGCCGCGGCCCTAGAGTCCGAGCTGCCCGAGGTTCGGGTGTTGGAGATCGGAGAGCCGAACTACGGCCGCGCCTTGCGCTGTGGTATTGAGGCCGCGTCAGGAAAGTACGTCATCTGCGACGAGATTGATCTTGGCGACGTCGACTTCTATGACCGCGCGGTTGCACTGTTGGAAACGGGCGCGGACATGGTGGTTGGCTCGAAACGCCATCCGCACAGCAATGATGCGCGTCCGTGGTTGCGGCGCCAAGGGACCGCGGTGATGAACTCTCTGTTGCGCTTCGCCCTGGATTTTCGCGGCACCGACACACATGGGCTCAAGGCGTTCCGGCGCGAGCGGCTGTTGCCCGTTGTTGCGTCGTGCATCGTCGAACAAAACCTGTTTGCCTCGGAGCTGGTGATTCGCGCCGGCCGTGTGGGCCTCGACGTGCGTGAGATACCGTTGCACTTGCGGGAGATACGTCCGCCGTCGGTTGGGTTGATGCGACGTGTCCCGAATGTCATGTTCGACCTCGGCCGTCTCATCTGGATCATTCGCGTGCACCGATGAACGGGGCGACGGTCGCAATCACCCTGGATCTTGATGGGCCGAGGGAGTACGCCAGTATTCATGGAGTCGAACTCGACGCCGACGTCGAGCTGCAGCAGATGTATGGTCGTCCACTGGAGCGATTTGTCGAGCTCTGTCAGGGCGCTGGAGCGAGTGGGACACTCTTTGTGGTGGCGCGTGATGTGACCGCCCAGACGGCAGCCACGCTGCGAGGTCTCGTCGCCATGGGTTTTGAGGTGGCAAGCCATTCGTCGGTCCACGATTACGGATTGTCGCGACGGCCACCCACAGCGATCGAGACGGACCTCAGGCGCAGCCGCGACATCCTGGAAAGGGAGGTCGGTGCGAGGCCTGTCGGCTTTCGTGCGCCCGGCTACCACTTGAGCGAGCCCGTGTTGGATGCACTCGAGACGCTCGGTTTCTCCTATTCGTCGTCAGTGTTGCCCAGCCCGCCGTATTTCTTCGCCAAGGCCGCAGTGCTCGCAGGCTATCGTCTACTCGGACGCACGTCGGCCTCAATGCAGGGGTCGGCTGGTATGTTGATCGCTCCCAGACAGCCATATCGGCCAGGTCGGAACCCCTATGTAAAAGGGACACGGCACCTCGTCGAGTTGCCGATCAGTGTTGCAACGCCACTGCGATTGCCAGTCACGGGTGCGAGCCTGGTTCTCGCACCCAGGGCACTGCGGCGGTTGTTGGTGTCATCGCTCGCCAAGCAAAAATCTGTGGTGCTCAACCTGCACGCTATGGATTTGGCAAGAGCCGATGAAGTTCCGAGATCCGTCGTTGGGCACCAGCCTGAGCTCCGGTTGGATGTCGAGAAGCGTTTGAGGATAATTGGCGAATGCATCAATGGGCTCGGGCCCAGGACGGTGGTAACTTGCGCTCAGTTGGCTGTATCAGTCTGACGGGAGCCGCAGGGCTTCGAGGGCGCTCTTCTGCTCGTCGGTGAGATTTTCGCGAATGCTGACGCGGATGACGGCGTAGAGGTCTCCGGCAGATCTCGAGTCCGAGCCTGGCACACCGAAACCCTTGAGACGGATGGAGGTTCCGGGTTGGGTACCGGCGGGGATCTTGATTCGCTTGTCACCGAATTGCAGGGTGGGGATCGCAATGCTGGTGCCGAGCATGAGCTCGATGGCGTCGACGGCGACTTCGATCTCCAAGTCGCGATCGCCACGCCAGCTGAAACGGGAGTGTGGGGCGACTCTTATCTCGAGATAGAGATCTTCAGGTTGTCCTCCTGGCGGCGCAGCGCCGCCCTGACCCCTGAGCCGCAGTTGAGTGCCGTCGCGAGTACCCGGAGGGATCTTGATCTTGAGATTACGGGAGGGGCCACCTGGGGGCCCAATGGCAATGGATCGCTCGCTGCCATTGACCGCCTCATGAAAACCCACGGTGATGTGAGAGATGGCGCGGGGTTGCTGTTGGGCGTGCGGAGAACCGCCAAATCCGGGAAAGCCTCCTCCTTCGAAGCCATGGGATTGTTGCCCCGGTCGTCCCCTGCCTGAGAATCGCCCAAAGATGCGCGAGAAGACATCGCCGCCGAAGCCCATGTCACCAAGGATGTCTTCAATATTGCCGACGTTGGCCCCCCTGAATATGTCGTCTTGAGAAAACTGTTGACGAAAACGGTCGGAGCCGAACATGTCGTACTGCCGTCGCTTCTGCTCATCGCTGAGGACCGCATAGGCCTCATTGATCTCCTTGAACTTCGCCTCCGCAGTTTCCTTATCCTCCGCGCGATCGGGGTGATGCTCCAGAGCCTTCTTACGAAATGCCTTTTTTATTTCCTCGGGGGTCGCGGTCTTTTCTATCCCTAAGGTCGCGTAGTAGTCCTTGGCCATGGGCCTAACATAGCGGGAAAACTACGGGACACAATACGGATTTTCGGTTCAGCGTGCCGAACAGTGGGAGAGCAAAGGTTCGTGACACCATCGCGTTAGGGAACGCCCACCGGTTGCACCTTGGTGTAGATGATACTGTCGGTGTAGGCCGGGTTGCCCATCTGGTGGTCGCTGTTGTTGCCCCAGCAGCGTAGGGTGTCATCGTCGAGGAGTTGGGCACAGGAGTGATTGACGCCAGAAACCATGTCGCGCACACCCACATCACCGAGTCCGGGGATTGGAATTGCCTTGCGGTGAGCCGAAGTGGTGCCATCCCCAAGCGCCGCGCTCAGGTTGCCTCCCCATCCGTATAGGGTGCCATCTTCCAACAGCGCGAAGGTGTTGTAGTACCCAGAGGCGATGAGGACGACATTTTCCAAAGGTTTGTCATCGTCTTCGCGGATGACGGTCTGGGGCACATGGGTGTCGAAAGTGTTGCCGTTACCCAACTCTCCATTGCTGCCATGTCCCCAACAGCGAACCTGCCCGGTGCCGAGCAGAGCACAGGAGCCGACGCCCTGAAGCGCCAACCCAATGACGTTGGCCAAACCCGCGACAGGCAAGGGCACAGTGCTGAGGTTGATGCCGCCGTCCCCGGGGTCTGTGATTGCGGGATCGGTGCCGAGCTGACCCCAGTAGTTTTCACCCCAACAGCTCATCGTGCGGTCGTTCTCGATGGCGCAAATATGCGCATCGCCACCGCCGCCCAGTTGTAGAACATCGCTGACGGTTGGGTGTTGTTCTGGTACGTACTGGTTACTCGGTGCCGGCGCGGTCCCACACTGCCCACCATTGCATTGGCCCCAACACCAAACAGTACGATCGCGAAGGATGGCGCAGTGGGTGCTGTCATCTGTTGAAATGAGGGCAACTGCTGTATGGATGCCCGACACGTATGTGGGGATGTGCGTGGTCTCATCAATCCCATCGCCGAGCATACCAAAGCCGCCCCAGCCCCAGCAGCGAACGGTGCCGTCGCCGATGAGAGCGCAGCTGCTGAAGTCGCCAGCGCTGACCGACACCACGTGGCTGAGCTCGGGCACCTCCATTGCTGTGGGCACAGCAGGCAGTGAAGTGGGGTCCTGTCCGCAGCCAGCGTAGGTGTTGTATCCCCAACACTTCACGTGCCCGGTGTTGTTCAAATACAGAGTGTGGCGATAAACCGCGGAGAGCTGGGCATCATCGCAACCAGAGGCGGCATAGCAAGCACCCTCGCCGCAGTATGCCTGGGGTGAGCATTCAGGGTTCCACGAGACGCATGGGGTGGTCGAGGGCTCGTCGGGGTTGCTGCATACGCCGTTGCTGCAAACATCTTGGGTGCACTCGTTGTCGTCGCCGCAATCCATCCAGGCAATGGCCGTGCAGCCACCGTCTTGGCACTGGGAGGCTGTCGAGCAGGCGTCGCCGTCATCGCAGGTGACGCGGTTGTCGATGTTCTCGCAAAGGCCGCTGACGCACCTGTCATCGGTGCAGGCGTTGTCGTCATCGCAGTCGAGCCAGATGGTCGCCCTACATCCGCCCTCGGAACAACGGGAGCTCAAGGAGCAGGCGTCGCCGTCATCACAGAGGTCATCGTTGTCGACGTTGTCACAGACGCCATCCACGCAGGCGTCGTCTGTACAGCCGTTGTCATCGTCGCAGTTGAGCCAGGCGGTTGCCTCGCAGTTACCGGCGGAGCAAACGGATGCGGTGCTGCACAGGTTACCATCGTCGCAGGAGCGGTTGTGCGCCGTGAAGACGCAGCCGGTGCTCTCGGAGTTGCACATGTCGTCGGTACACGGGTTTTCATCGTCACAGGTGAACTCGGAGGTGGCCACGCACTCTCCTTCAAAACAAGCAGATGATGGCGTGCAGTTGTCGCCATCATTACAGAGGTCGCTGTTGTCGACGAAGAAGCAGTCCCCATTGATGCAGGAGTCGGTGGTGCAGCCGTTGTCGTCGTCGCAGAGGATCTCTGCAATGGCTGTGCACTCTCCATGGATGCACTCGGAGGCGGTGGTGCACAGGTCGCCATCGTCACAGTCGCCGGTGATGTCATCATGCCTGCAGTGGCCATCGTTGCAGCTGTCGGCGGTGCAGGCGTTGTCATCGTCACAGTCGAAGAAAGCGGTGGCAATGCAGGTACCCTCTTGGCACTCGGACAGGACACTGCAGGGGTCGCCGTCGTCACACAAGGCGGTGTTGTCCGTGTGGACGCACGCGCCCACACCGCAGCTGTCGTCGGTACAGGGATTGTCGTCGTTACAATCGAGGGTCCGAACGGCTGTGCACACCCCGTCGCTGCATGCGGCGGCAGCAACGCAGGGATCTTCGTGTTGGCAGTCGGCGCCATCGGCGATAACGCGTACCACGCACTCCGAGCTCATGCATACCTGTTCGACGCAGCTTTCCCCCGGCCCGCACAGGCTTCCCTCAGCTTTGCCAGGATAGACGCAGTCGCCGTCGAGGCACTCTGCACCTTCTTGCTTCTCACAGGGAGCAGGGTCGGTGCAGTCGCCGGCAAACTTACACTCGGTGACCCGGCCCAAGGGACTGCCATCTGAGCAAGCTGTGCCCGTCGCGACAGCAGCGCATGACACGAGAATGGATGCAAAGCGGGACAAATGAGTCGGCATCTGCGCCTCCTGGTGCGCGACTATAGACTACGTCTGCACATCTGGCTACGCCGCACGGCGTTTCATCGTCGCATGCCGCACGGCGCTTCAACTGTGTGCGATGAATTGTGTGTTGATATGCTGCAGCGCGTCATCTGTTTCCATTCAATGGGAGATGCAAGGGTTGAAAGCGCGCACGTTGACGGCGGCGAGGGAAACCCTTATCCAAGCTTGCACCTCATTCGCGGAGAATTGCCGTGACCCCAGAGCAACGTATCGTCAAGCTGAGAGACGAGGTCAATTTCCACCTTTACCGGTATCATGTGCTCGACTCGCCGGTTATTTCCGACAAAGAGTACGACAAGCTCTATCACCAGTTGCGAGAGTTGGAGGTTGAACATCCTGAGTTGGTGTCGGCCGATTCGCCAACCCAACGTGCTGGTGCCGAGCCTCTCGAGGGATTTGAGAAGGTAAAGCACCCGGTGCCGATCCTGAGTCTCGCGAACGCCTTCTCAGCCGACGATTTGCGTGCCTGGCGGACCCGCATCGGTCCACATCTGCCCAACGCCACCCTTGATCTCGATTACATGGTTGAGCCCAAGCTCGATGGACTGACTGTCGTGCTTACCTATCGCGATGGTGTCTTTGTCGAGGGTGCCACACGCGGCAACGGGGAGGTGGGTGAAGGGATTACGCAGAATCTGCGCACTCTCTACAGTTTGCCCAAGCGCATTCCTGTCGATCCGAATAGCAAAATAAAGACCCCGCCATATCTCGTTGTTCGTGGTGAGGCATTTTTCCCTCTCGACAAGTTTGAGGAGCTCAACAAATCCCGCATCGACGCTGGCGAGCAAGCCTACATGAATCCCCGCAACGCGGCGGCGGGGTCGCTGCGCCAGCTCGATTCGTCAATCACTGCCAAAAGACCCCTGGCGATCTATTGCTACGATATCGTTGCGTCCAAGGGCGTGGATCTGCCCGCCGAACAAAAGGATCGGCTGGCCCACCTCGAGAGCCTCGGTTTTCCCGTATCCCCAGACAACCTCTACTGCAAAAATATCGATGAGGTTGTTGGGGCCTACGAGGATTGGGACGACAAGCGCAATCAGATCAACTACGAGGTCGACGGCATCGTCGTCAAAATCAATGATCGGCCTCTAGCTGACTCCCTCGGCTTTGTTGGTAAAGACCCGCGTGGTGCGACGGCCATGAAGTTTCCAGCGCAGGAGGAGATCACCACACTACTTGCAGTTGAGGTGAGTGTAGGCCGCACAGGTGTGCTCGCTCCGGTGGCAGTGCTCGAGCCGGTCGAGATTGGTGGGGTCATCGTTCGCAACGCGACCTTGCACAACTATCAAGAGATAGCCCGCAAGGACATTCGAATTGGTGATCGCGTCGCGGTCAAGCGCGCTGGAGAGGTGATCCCTTACGTAGTCGGCCCGATTACTGATGTGCGCAAGGGTAAAGAGAAAGTCGTTGAGCCGCCCAAACAATGTCCGGCATGCAGAGGGCCAGCGACTCAAATCGAAGGAGAAGTTGCTATCTACTGCGACAATCCGAGCTGCCCCGAGCAGCTGGTGCGCCGCATCGAGTATTTTGCCAGCCGTGGAGTCATGGACATCGAGAGCTTCGGCTCGCATACCTCGTCGCTTCTTACCGAGAAGGGTTTGCTCGCAGACCTTGGAGACATCTATTTGCTCCAGGAAAAAGATTTGCTCCTCCTCGAGGGGTTCGAGAAGAAGAAGGTCGACAATCTTCTTGCTGGCATCGAGTCGAGTTTGAAGCAGCCCGCGGATCTCGTGTTGACCGGGTTAGGCATTCGTTTTGTCGGCAACGCTGTCGCCAAGCTGCTGCTCAAGACCTTTGGTAGTATTGATGCCATTGCCGCCGCCAAAGAGAGTGAGCTTGAGGCGGTCGATGGAATCGGACCGCAAATTGCCAAAGCCGTGAACAAATGGTTCAAAAACGGCAGCAACACCAAGGTGCTCGACAAGCTGCGCAAGTCTGGCCTGCAGTTCGATCTCGCCAAACAAAAAGGTGCCACCGGGGCGCTGGCCGGCAAGACCCTGGTTGTGACCGGCACTCTACCAACCTTATCCCGTGCCGATGCCGAGGCGCTTATCGAGTTGCATGGTGGCAAGGCCACAGGTTCGGTCAGCAAAAAAACCGACTACTTGGTGGTTGGAGAATCAGCGGGTAGCAAGCTAGCCAAAGCCAAGAGCCTCGGCGTGGCGATTGTCGATGAAGCTGCGTTGTTGGCGTTGGTCGGTGGAGCTGCGGTCAAACCAGTTGCGATGGCAAAGGCGGCGAAGGCAACGGCAAAGGCGACGACCGACAAGTCCAAGGCAGACAAGAAGCCCACCAAGAAAAAGAGCAAGAAGAAGGTCAAGCAATTCGATTTGTTTTAGCTAGACCGGTTTCAACTTGAACTGAGCTGACTCATCGATGACGCAGCGCGGCGCGCGCCAGTTGGAGCGCTGGCGCCGCGCCTGCGTCATTCTTACCGTCCCAAAGATCCGATCCCATAAAGACGAAAGCGGTCTAGGCCTAGAGCGGCCTAGAACCACAGCGGGCCAGGTCGGACTACAGCGGTGTGGCGATACCTGAGGGCCAATCGATGGTGCAGAAGTACTCTGAGGTGCGCTCACCGGAGATGGTGCGGGTCTCGGAAAAGACACTGGCACCGTCCACATAGACATTGACAGTGACGGCGTTGCCGCTCTGATAGGTTCTGTTGGGGTGGTCATACACGAACACCTTGTAGGTGCCGGGTGCTGGGGCGCTGATGTTGATGTTTTCCGGGCCGGTGCCGGGAATATTGTCAAGGTCGAGGGAGGGATCGTCATTCACACCGGCGGCACCCCAGTTGGGGCTTCTTCCCACGCAATTGGCATAGTAGCAATCGCCGGAGGTGTTTGGGAGGCCTCCAGGAGACAACAAATGCAGGTCCATGTCATCGCCGCTGTGTTGCCAATACATTTCGATCCAGAGTGACTCAATGGGCTCGGCCACCAGTTCCACGCTGCAGGTGCCGGTGTGGCCAACTGCGTTCTCTACAGTTAGCTCACCCACGTAGGTTCCGGTGATGTCGGGTGCGAAGGAACCGCAGTTGGCCGTAGAGCATGTGGGCATGGTTACCGCAGAGCCTGCCGGGCTGCTGCTCAGGCGCCAGGAGTAACGAGTGATTGCGAAGCCATCGGGGTCGTAGGAGTTATTGCCGATCCACGTCGCTGTTTCAAAAGGTGGGCGAACCAGGCTTGGGGTCACTCCACAAACTGCCACAGGACCGTCACCAGCGGAGGAGGCGTTGAAGGTCACGGTGCAGGTATCGGTCAAACCAATTTCGTTTTGCACCACGAGCTCGGCGGTGTAGCTACCCTGCACGTCGGGAAGAAACGGACCACACTCGGGTTGTGTGGCGCAGTTGGGCATCGGTGTCCATGACTGCTCGGGTTTCTCGATGATGCGCCAGCGGTAACCTACCAACGCGAAGCCATCCGGATCGAAGGAATCACTGCCGCTCCAGGTCACCGCGTTAATGGTAGCGATGGGCGACGTGGGGGTGGCGTTGCACACCGCAACAGGGCCGGCGGCGTCAATGGCACCAAGGCCATGCAATGCGATCTTGGCGGGGTTCTCGTCGGGGTCGTTGCTGCCAATTTCCAACCAGGCCTGGCGGGTGCCAGGGCCGTCGGGATTGAAGCCCACGATGATGGTCAATTCCTGCCCGCCGGCGGTTATGGTTGCACCGGTGAGGGCGTCTTCGGCGATGAAGAACGATCCTGCGTTGTCGCCAGAGATTGTTACCGAGCTAACGGCGAGATCGCCCAACCCAGCATTGCCCACCATGATGGCGACCGGCTCTGAACGATCACCCTCGAGAAGCTCGCCAAACATGTACTGTGTGGGAGTGGTGTAGATGTCAGGTTGTGCTGGGGCCGGTGGAAAAGATTTCAGCGCATCGATACCACATGCGGCAAACAACAAGAGCGACCCGATCAGACCTGCCCTAACCATCGTATACTCACAATCTCCCACGAACCAATACTCGATCACACAAATGCACACCCGTGGGTGGCGCAATATTACGTACTCATGACATCGATCCTCAAGAAAAAAAGCGCAGTGAAATCAGCCCAAGGTGGTTGATCGTGGGATCATGTAGGACGAGGTGGGATAGAGTGGCGTCGCGGTGCGCTCAGATGCGCAGGGCCAATTGGCGTAGTTCATTGGCGCGTTCTACGTCTTGCGTCCACGGCTGTGGCAATCGCTCGACGCCACAGCGGGCCCCAATCAATGCGCCGGCCAGGGTTGCAAGCGAGTCGCTGTCGCCTGGAGTGTTCGTGCCTTCGAGAATGCCCGCTCTCGGATCATCAGGGTTGCGGGCAAGCAGATAAGCCGCCGCGGCGATCGCTTCATGGGCAGCCCAGCCCTGCAATCGCTCCAACGTCACCGAGGGTCCGACGCCCGCTTCCGCATCGTCTAGGGCGGTGGCCATCATTGCCGCGGTTCGTGGACTGTAACGACAGGCCGCCGCGACCATCTGCGAGAGCGTCGTATTGAGCGACTCGCCGCGAGCAAGCAGGGCAACGCCAACAGCCATGGCGGCAGACGCCGCGAGGGCAATCGGATCACCGTGGGTGAGCTTGGAGTGTGCGACCGACCAGCGCTCGGCTCGCTGCAAGTCATCGGCAAACACCAAACCAAAAGGATAGGCGCGCATCACCGAGCCGCAACCACCTGCGGTTGCGCCGCCTGCTTTGGACCAGTGGATGCCGTTCTTGATGGCTCGACATCCAGAGAGACATGCGTTGCCAGGGGCGCGGTGGCCACCTTGGGGGTGGTCTGCCCATTCAATGAAGCCCCGACCCATGCGCACCATGGCGGCCTCGAGATCTTCGCTGGCATCGCGGCTGGTAAGAAGAGAGCGGAGCACCACCTCTGCCATTTGTGTGTCGTCTGTGTAGGGAGCGAAACGTTTGCCATCCTTTTCCCAATACAGCTCGAAGTCCGTGACGCCCTCGGGGCCATACTTCTCGCGAATGGCTTTGACTGAACCCATGAACTCGGTGGGGTGTCCCATGGCGTCGCCAATGGCAGCGCCGAGCACGGTGCCCACTCGCATCGACTGGAGCGGCGTCAACGGGCTCTTGACGGGGGACTGTGGGATTGGGGCAATCCCATTGCCCAACGGCAACTGTTCGATCTTGAGATCGGCGGTCCCCTCAGGTTGTGAATCTTGAGATGTCGGTTTCGACTCCGACTTCCTTGTGTCCATCTGTTCTACCTCTTTGCCAAAGCGCGTTCGAGGGTCGCCTTGAGCAGCGCAGCCCGTTCGGGCTCAACCATGCTCAGGTAGGCGACTCTACCGCGCAGGTAAGAGGCAAAGTTAGAACGTCCCTCGCGGTTTTGGCTCTCGAGTCCGCTCTTCGCGGCGTTGTGCAAGATTGCCCGCAGCTCACGCCGCTGTTCCCGAGACACCCGAGGCTTGTCATTGACAGTCAGTCCCGTGACTTCCTGCCGGCGACTCTGGCGCATGACACGGGTCTTTTTTCCGTTCTCCGCAAATCCTTCGTTCTCGAGAATGGCGCGGACTGATCGGAGTAGTCGCCCAGCCTTCTTGGGGACGTTGCCGGAGAAGGTGAGGTCGTCGGCGTAGCGGCTGTAGGTAAAACCGTGTTTGCTGGCGAGTCCTACCAAACGTCGGTCGAGACGGCGGCAAATGGTGTTGGTGATGGCCGGGCTGGTGCAAGCTCCCTGGGGTAGGACCCGCTCGCCAAGGGCGACATGAAACACCTTGCCGTCGAGCTCCGCTTTTATCCGCGGCGGCTCAGTGCACAACAGCCCGAGCATGGTGGCCACTTGGCCCGAGTAACCGAGCCTTTGGAACAAACCGCGGACGCGGCGAAAACCAATCGACGGGAAGAAGTCCTTGAGATCGACGTTGATGACCACCGCCTTGCCGGCATGGCAGGCGGCGTTGGTGACAATGGAGTGTTGTGCCACGAAGCCGTGGGCTTCGGGCTCGGTGGGCAAACGCGACAGGATATTGTCGAGCACGACCTGTTGGGCCTTCTTCAAGGTTGCCTTGGGGGCCGAGATGAGGCGACGACCGCCGGTCTTCTTCGGGATATCGAAGCGGTGATAATGGACCAACGCGGTGGCGCGGCGATGGAAGGTGAGCCAACGCAACGTTGGCAGCGGCAATCCGAGCATGACCGCCACATCGGCGGCACAATGCATCACCGGCAAACCGCGGGCGACAAGCGCATCGGTATCGCTCAAGACGTCTTGCAGACCTGAGGACACACCCTCGCCCGCGTGGACCACGGTCTTCTTGCGGTAGATGTCCCATGCCTCGCGTCGCTGTTTGTTTTCTGCTTCGCGTTTCTTCTTGTTTTCTGCTCGGCGCTTTTTGCTCTCGTCCCATCGCCTCTTACGTTCCTCGGCAAGGGCCTTGTCCGGGTCTTTGGCGGTGGAGTGGGCAGACTGCAGTTTGGCGATCTCCCGCTCGATTTCTTTGCGTTGTGCCACTTCGTCGGCGGGATCTGCGGGAATCGGAACCCCGGTCGGCCAATACCCATAGACACGCATGCGCCCAAGGAGCATGTCCTCAGGCACCGAAGCGACGATGCGTCTATACAGGTTTCTCTTCTCGCCTTCGTCCATGCTGCGTCTCAATCAAAATCAATCTGGAATCGGACGGCAGGCCCGTCGTTTACGAACATCCTACGACGTGACCGTTCCACTAAAGCGGACAATGGACTGGTGTGAGCCCGCGGTGCCCGAAGGGCACGACCCAGCAAGCGGGCACACCAGTCCATTGTCCGCGGGTGACGAACGGGCTCGTGACGAATGACAAGCATTCCGGCCAGCACGGCGTAACACCGCACAAATGGCTAATCGACGAGCCTACCGTCCAGATTCCAAACACTTTATAAACGATCCTCCTTCTCGAGCCGAGCCATATGTACCAATCTCAGCGCGAGAATGTGCTCACACGGTCCTTGGGTGAGCTTGTTCTTTTGAAAATATTGACAGGTGCAAGTCGCCTCGATGACGTGACCTTCGTGGTCGACGTGTACCAGCGGCCGCACCCGTTTTCCTTCTGTACCTTTTGCACTGCCCGAGAGTTTCCAACCCGATTTCACCGGCCGGCGGGCGATGAGCCTGGCGTTGCCGGTCTCAAAGATCTGCCGACCTGCCTTGGCATGCGGGTTGCTCTCTTCGGCGGCCCTCTCGGCCATGGCCACGGCCTTCGCCGCAGAGAAGGGCTCGAAGAACAGATCGCGATGCCGGAACAATCCACCGCGCAGGTCGTACATGGCGCGGCCCACCTGACACAAATAGGACAGGGCGCTCTTGGCCTTCTCCGCCCCCAATCCAGTGACCGTACCAATCTGTGCGTAGGTGCCGCGGCGCTCGTTACGTAGGGCTTCGTAGGCGCTCGACAGGTCGCTGGCGCTTACCTCGAGGCGGCGGGTGACCAGGGAGAACTTGTCGGTGCCGGTCCAGTCGTTGTCGGTCCATCCCGACAGCGCCAGGGTGAAATGCATGTCGCCGAGGTCAAGGACGTACATGGTGGGCAAACCAAAGCCTGCGAGGTAGACGTCGACCTTCTCGGCGACCGGCAACATGCGTGCAAGAGTGCGCAAGCGGTCACGGCCCCAGGTCCGAATCGATTGAGGTTTGTCGCCCTTGTAGATGGACGTCGGGCTGAGCTCGATTGTCGTTTCCCACGGTTCGAGAACAACCTTGGTGGATTTCCCGGGAGTGAGCTCCCAACGCAGGGCCCGCGGTGAAGTGTGGGTGTGGTGCAGGCGTAGGAAACGAATGATGTTGTAGAGGTCGACGGGCGTGAGTGACAGGTGCGCCATCGCCATGGTCATCACCGAGTGAACCTGCAAAAAACCCATCAGCCACGAATCGGGTAGCTCAATCTTTTTCTCTTTGTGGGTCTTCTTTTTGCCGGCGTCGCTCCTAGTCACGCCAAAGCCGCTCGGGGAAATATCGAGTTGGGTTTGACGATAGGAGCGCATGCGATCGAGCTCGTCGTGCAAGCGCGCCGAGAAGTCGATGTTGGTGGTACCGCACTCGAACTCGTCGACCTTCTCGAACATGTCGTACGATGCAGCGAGGCGGGCGTAGGAACTCTCATCGCGGGAGAAAGCTTCGAAGGAAACCTCGTCGGGGTGGATCGTAATCACCGGGTCGAGCAAGTAATCGAGCTCGTATTGATCGGTGTAGATGTGTTCGAAGAAGGCCTTGCGCGCCTTGTTAAACGGCTTGCGCCGCTGTTGTCGCAGACCCTCGAGCTCGAGCAGGCGAACCTCTAGCTCTTCGAGGCGTTGCAGGACTTTGGAATCGTGCAGGCCGAGCTTGGCGAGGAAGTTGCGGTCCTGTTCTTCGAGCCACTCTTGGAATTCCAAGTGGTCCCGCGGCCGGTATTTGAAGTCAGAGACAACCACGTCGTAAAGGGCGGCCAAACCTTCCCGCAGGGGCAATGGTGAGCGAACCTTGCCAGAGAAGAAGCAAGTTTCGCGCAGAGTATTGGTGGCAAAGGCTGCCCGCGAGTCTTTGAGGGTGTTCACCACGGCGCTTTGGCCTTGGTATTGGGCCTCAAAGATCACGCATCACCTCCGAACACCTGCACTTGGCAGTTGATCTCCGGAAAAGCGAGTTTGAGCTCGGTGAGACCGCGGAGAGCTCGTTCGAAGTCACGCTTGGTCTTGGTGCGAACAAAGTCGCCGAGAATCTTTGCTGAGACCTCGGCCTGATTTTGGTCTGCCAAGCCGCGGGCGATGAGGAAATCGATGACGCGCTTTTTGTCCCGTGCCGATGGCCACATATTGAGCAAGATGGCGCGAAACAGGGGTTCGACCTTGGCCAGGGGAACGAAACCTGCCTTGAGGTGTTTTTCCACCAACTCTAGAGCAAAGCGGTGCATGAAGGGGTGCGGATGTTCTGACAGACGGTAGGCGAGGGCCAACGCATCGAGGGTGTCGAGGTGTTTGCGCACCAGATCTTCACCGACCGCTTGCACGTCGACGCGGTTCGAATCACACAGACCCAGCAAGCCATCGAGACCGAGGGCGACAATGTCGATGTCGTCGCGCAGAATCGAGAATGCCGCTTCGCGGGTATCCGGCCAGTTGCTCTCCACCAAGGCAAACAGCGCCGAGGGATCTTGCCGCAGCTCAAGAATGGCACCCTTAAGCAACGCCGCCGCAGCTTGGCGAACTGCGTGCATGCTGTCTTGTGCAAGTGCCACGACGCCTAGGAGGCCAATGTCGTCCAGGGCCGAAGGACGGGCTTTGAGTAAATGCCCGGCGAAGGACTTGGCAGACTCAGATCCCGTTTCGATAAGCGCCAAGAGATCTGCGGTGGTGACCAACGCGTTGAGCTCGTCTGCGATGGCCTCGCTGGCCACACGAACCAGAGCGGCGTGGTCGCCGGGCTGTTTTTCCTCCTTGCGGATCTGTGCGAGCACACGGTTTGCGAGGGCCTGCTTGTGCGGCAGGGCCAAGTGGGCGCATGCCGCGCAGGTGAGCTCGGCCGCCAGGGCACGGGTGCTCGGGTGCAGAGCGGTGAGAAACACCAGGGTGTGCTCGATGTCGGCGGTCCACAGCGACCTTGTGAGCTCGAGCCAACGATGACCGAGCTCCCGCACCGAGTCGCGGTCAGTTGCGAGCAGCAGGCCGAGGAGATTCCACGCGGGGTTGTGAGGATCAAAGCGCCGCTCGAGCTCCTTGATGCCGAGGTCGACGGTGGGTTCGTAGGGGGCCGCGAGCATGCCCACCAACAAGTCTGGCGGGGCCTTTTCAATGATCCCAACGTGTCGGGCCTGAATCGCATCCACGGCAAAGAGGTGCACCTCCGGCAGTTGACCCCGGCCGAGGAGAAGCAAATAGGCTTCCGGTGATATGTCCCACAACTCGGGATAGGCTTCCTCACGCACCCCGGTTGCCGGTTTGACGTTGGGTGAGCCGCGGAAGCGGAACTTCAGGTTGCGAGAGTTGAGTTCGAAGCGATGGCTCTTGCCCCACAGTACCTGGTGCAACAGGTAACAGGTGGCGAAGCGGCCATAAGCCCCCCGCGGCATGGCAGTGTCTTCACCATCATAGTGGATGATCGCATGGGCGGCGGCGGTGGCGTATTCCCCAGGTTGGTAATGGGCGATGGTGCGCAGTTGACGCCACGCTGCGCGGCGCATGTACTGCTGCGTCTTGCGGGCAAAGATCTTGGTGGATCGTTTCTGCCCGTCGTAGCCGGATTTAACCGTGGCTTTGTCACCGGTGCTGTGGCGACCTTCCGCTTCGATTTGGTGCGCCAAAAAACCGAGCATGGCGTGGTCACGCCGCAACACCGCGCGTTTGAAGATGCTCTTGGCATAGCGCCAGAGTCCGGGTTGTCCCAGGGTCACTTGGCCGAGAACCCGTTCAACAGCGAGGTTGCCGTGCTCTGTGTTGAGCTCGTAGAGGCTATCGAGGGCTCTCCCGACCTTCTGGGTGGGGATACTCATGGCCCCATTCACCATGCCGTCGATATCCTTGACATCGAGAGCTTGCACGACGGTGTCGGTCAGGTACTCGCGCGCCCGCTCATATGCAGTGGTGAGGGCCTGTTGGTCGTCGAGCTTGCGCAGGGCCTCGACCCCGGAGCGGCGACGGCTCAGGAGCTTGCGGTCAGCATACGTGCGCACCGCATCGCGGGCGCGCAGGTCACCGATTTCGCCGAGGGCATCGACGATGGTGCATGAATCATCCACGGCGGTATCGAGCGCCTTGATGAGCGGAAGGACGGCGTCTTTGTTGCGCTTGCGTCCCAGGCGAGCGGCGGCACGGGCACGTCGCCGTGCGTCTTTGTGTTTGAGCTCCCCGAGGTCGAGGGCAATGAGAGACTCGCTGTATCCTTGACTTCTTAATTCACCGACGATTTGGTCAAAGGTTCTCGACAACTCTGGCTCGAGGTAGGGGCCGTAGGCTGTGCCATGACTCAGCTCTCTTGAGCTCTTGCCCTGAGCGACCTGGATTAATTGTCGGCTGGGGTTGGCATAGGCTGGCGCACAGGAGACCACCACCACCCTGTGGGCACCCTGCGGGTTGTACAGCTTGATGCTCTTGTCAGCCATTTTGCGTCAATCATAGGGCGAGCTTTTTGCTCTGCCTACCTCTCAGGCGTGACGTCAGTTATCAGAGTCGTCATCGTCATCAAAATCGTCGTTGCTCTCGTCATCGTCATCGTCGTCAAAATCGACGTCCGAGTCTTTGAGCCCCGGGCCAATGGAGCCGGGCACAAAGTGGCCGTTGCCCCCAGAAGCCGTTGACGCAATCGTGATCTTCGGTACTTGGGTCTTGCCGGTCACCGGTCCGAGATCGCCGAGTTCCTCTTCGAGGGCTTTGCGCATGGTGGCGAAGTCATCAAATGTGCGACGACGGAACAGGCTGAAGCCCGACCACATCAAATCAGCGCAAATTTCTGCGGGCACGCGGCCAGTGTTGGCACCGAGTCCCGGCAGCGCCACAGAGCGAATGCTCCCCGGCGTTTGCATGTTCTGCATGTTGACCGCTTGAAATGCGGCAGCGCAGGCGAGGGCGACGTTCATGGTGTCGCTGACATCCTCCGAGGAGGTGATCATCGTCGGCGTGGAAATCAAATGCCCAGGCACCTTCTTTCCAGTGTCGACGCAGGTCGCAAATCCCACCGGCAGGACGCCGTTGTGCTTGGAATGGATCTCTTGTCTAAGGCGAGTCTCAACCGCTGGTCCCAAGTGGTTCTTGATCACCAGGTCGAGTCCACCATCCATCCGTCCCGCCGAGTTGGTTGGCGACACCCAAGCGCTGGTCTTTTGCTCGAGCATGGAGCCGTGAACGATTTCGACCTCGGGGTGTTCTTCGAAGGTCTCCTTCCAGGCGGCGATCATCTTGGGATTGATGTCTACCAGAACAATCTTGACGAACATCTGTCGCCTCCATGGTCCCTGGGAGCTGAAATGCCGGTGCCACTGATCCGTTGGCCAATTTGCTGTCCGAGTCAAGCAAGGAAATAGAGTCTCCGCCAGCTCACCGGCAACCTCTCAGCAAGAGCAAGTGAACTCGACGAGGTAGTCCATGCGTTGCTGGTGGGCGTCGTAGATCACAAACTCATCGTCATCGAACTCGGATTTGACCTGCGGTGTTCGGCGTACCCCGTGGCAACTGTTGTAACCCGGTGGTGGTTCGGTGAGCCCATAGGTGATTTTTGTGAAGTCTTTGACTTTGCCGAGGGCCACTCGCGTGAGCACCATCACTCGGGTGTTCTTCTTTCCGGGGGTCGTGTAGAACGCTGCGGTGCAGGCGGCATCACCGAAATAGATACCATTGCCGAGCCAACCAGCGTCGGTGCGATTGACGCCCAGGGAAACGGCGATCTTGGGTAACAAGATGCCGCGCGACAAGAGACCCACCCAATTTTTGATGCGTGAGCCGTGGAACAACATGCGGTGGTTGCGCAGGTCCGCGGTGAAAGCTTTGTGCTCGCTCTCGCGGCGGATAGCAAAGATGTTTTTCACTTTGACGTCTTTGGTCTTCATCTGGCTATTGATGACGTAACGTTCAAGCTCCATGTAGTTGTCACTTCTCGTGTCGAGGGAAGCGATGACGCAGCCGAGCGCTGCGTATTGGGCACCCACCTCTTCGTCGAACAAGACGCTTCCCTGCTCGCCGTTGACCTGCAGCATGTCTTTCATGAGCTGCAGGGTCTCTTGTTTGCGTTCGAAATCGGCGAGGGTGTCGATGATGGCATCGTGGATCGCGGCGCGGCTGCGGCCGATGCGGTGAGGGATGAGGGTGTAAAACTCGCCCGAGAGGTCCTCCATAATGTTGGGGTCACGTTGTTTCTTTTGGAATTCTCTGTAGAGCTCTGCGAGGATTTCTTCGCCCTTCTCGATTTGGCCGATGGTCAAGACGCCGAGGGGTGTCTCAATTCCCTTGGCGGTGATGGTCGCGGTGACAGTTTTGGTCAAGGCGGTGGTCGCTTCTGAATAGATGTAGCGCACCAGATCTTGAACTTCAGGCAGCGGCAAATCGTACTTGGGCTTGGCTTTGGGTTTGACTTTGTCGGTCTTGCTGTCCGCGGCTGCTTGGGCGTCCAGCATCTCTATGGTTTTTTGATCCAAACGCCCAGAGCTCTGACCTACGCCCTTTTGTGAGCCGATCTTGGTCGATGCCAAGGACAACTCTTTGTAGCCTTTTTTTGCCGAGGTCTTTTGTTGATAGAGACTGTCGTACACCGACTCGGCATGTACTTGATCGTCACAATAGCGGCATTCCTTCTGCCCTGCGTTGGGATTGGTGTCCAAGTCGTCGGTGCGCCCATAATGGGAAAAAACGCGAAAGACTTCTTTCCCATCTTTTTTGCCGCGATGCAGCTCCAGCCCGTAATATTTGTTGCGGTTGGTCTTGATGTCGGTGACCTGCAACACGCATTTCTTGAGAATGTCGAAGTCGGTGGGGTACGGCGGTTCACCCGCTGCTCCATGCTTGAACACAATGACTTTGGCCATGTCAGTTCCGTTGTTGCAAGTTGACGTCCCGGTTGCGACCGAAGCATCTTTTGTCGTGCGGCTGCCGAGGTCAAGCGGCCATGAATTAGAAGAGTTAGACGGCAGGTCCGATTGGGTTGGCTACGCTTTTGTGACGGCGCGACCTCGGGCTCGTTCGAGACACTCTTCGACCACATTCTCAAGCCAGTGCCGGCTCGTCGCCATCAGGACTTCGATGTCGCGGCAGAAAGTTTTGACGGCGGGAGCCTCGTCGTAGCTGCGACTCAAGAACAACCCATGGTTTTCAGACATGTAGGTTATTTCGCCGCCAGCATTGGGGATGTTTGGATTCTGCGCCGCCTTTTGTAGCTCGGCGAGGACTTCGGGTTTGGCCTCGCGCATGAAGGTGTAGATGCGAGCGTGAGCCCTAAGCCAAGAGCCTGCATCGTCAACATCTTTGGCGGTCTGTAGCCCAATCCAAGAGCACGAAGTGTGCTTGGGCGCGTATTCGAAATAGACTTCGAGATCTCCAACCACCGCCCCGCCCATTCCCGAGCTGTTGAGACCTGGGCTGTCGAGACCAAGGGTGTCAAGATACTCCCTGACGAGCAGCCGTGCTTCCTCGAAGGTCATGTCTTGGGCGATATGTATTGGGCGACAACTGCGGAGACGTCCATGTCAGCCGTAGCGAAGAAATCCATGATAGGTTCTCTATTTTGCCGCAGATACTCAGCGTAGGGGCCATCCACGTAATGATTTACCATCATCTTGATTCCCCAGTGTTTGGAGAATTCCCCCGCAACAATGTCTTTGGTGTTGGGTGTGTCCTTGCCAGCACCAAAGTACCAGGGGAATTTGTAGTCATTGGTCAAAGTCGGTAACACCTTGTGCAATTTGTGTCCGAGCTTTGCAGCACCGCGGCCGATTTTGGCAAGTGTACCATGGGGTAAGCCGTCCTCGACTCCGGCACCCGCAAACATGGCGACGGGATCGCTCTGATTGGCAACGTGTAGATAGTTGGCACCACTCGGATACTGCCAGGCCGCTGCGCCGAGAGTAACAACATTAATGGTCTTGGACATGAACTCGAGGGCATCTTGGCGACTCAATCCCAGCCCCTCCTGCAACATGACCCGCACTTCCGTGAGAGCGCGAGCTGTGACGATGCCGCCCTGGCTGTGTGCCAATATGTTGACCGGTTTGCCCGTGCCAACACGGTCAATGATCTTCTCCCGCAAGGTAGCAACAGCAAGGTTTTTGCCCCAAAACAACTTGTCGGTTAAGCATTGAATCAGATCTCGAATGTAACCGTCGGTTCCATTGTGGACGCCACGAAACTCGGCCTGTTTGCCCAAGGGTAGACCACTCTCGGAATCAATGGGCGCAGACAAGCAGTCGGCCTGTTTGTGCATGCTGTTGTACTGGTCTTCAGCGGTTGTCATGATGCCGTTGACCGAAATGATGTCCACGCAGTTTTCTGGGGAGACCTCGGTCTTCTCTGTTCTGCTTGAGCTAACGATTGCGGGGAGCATTCGCAGCGAGTCGGTCGGGGGATGGACGCATTTGTCCCCACCAATGAGGCCGCCATCGATCAGTTGAGATTGTGTAAGGCTATTGATGGGAATGGACTTGTATATCCATTTCATCACCGTCTGGAAATAATAACCTTTGCTCGCTTTGGTCCGGATGGCATCAACATACTGGTCTTTGGCGCTTTTGGTGACAGGAATGCCTCTGTAGGTGCTCGACTTCTTCCCTTCCAGCTCTTGCGCGATGTCTCGAAGTCTTTGCTCATCGTGAGAGAGCGACCGCGTGTATGGGTTTGCATCTGCGCCCAATTTGCCTGCTGCATTTTCTACTTTGGACATTTCTGTCTCCTGCCCAGATGAGGGGCGTCCATAGCAATATCGCACTTTTGGCGGAAACGTTGCGGATCGTCCGTTGAGTTGGGTTGCCGATCATGCTTGTCTAACGCATCACCATTGCAAAGGGCTGTTATCGATGCGGTGCGTCCTGTTGTTGTTGCTCTGTGTTGGCTGTAGCCAAACTCCCCAAGAGGCGGCCACACAGTCCGTCGTGCGAGTTGGCAACGGCCTTGGTTTTGCCGGTGGTGTGGCCATCGCCGAGGGACACGTTCTCACCACCCACGACATTTTGAGTGAAGCGTGGACGGGCCGATTGGTCAGCGGCGGCGGTCAAGTTGTGACTGGCAAGGTGGTGGGTCGCGACGCGGAGCACGAGGTGGCCCTCCTGCGCACTGATGGCGATGGCATACTGGCCGCGGACATCGGTTCGAGCGGCGATTTGCTCAAGAGCGATGCCTTGGTGACCTTGGTGTTTGATGACGATGGCAACGCATCCGTACGACAGGGGCGGGTGGTTCGCTGGCAGTACAGTGGCGGCATCGGATACATCGAGGCGGACCTCGACGTTGGTCGCAACTCAGCTGGCGCTGGCGTTTTCGGTCCCAACGGGAGGTTGGTCGGTATCTACGCATTCAAGGTCGAGGATCGCGCTTTCGTACTGCCCATCGAGTATGTCACCAATGGTCCAGATGCTCTCACGGCCTCCTTGCTCGGCGAAAGGAGCGACGACAGCGCCTTTGGACCCACCCGCAAGAGTGCGGCCGAGCACCAGGAAAAGATTCGTACCAAGCTCTACTATGATGCGCTGGTGTCCGAGTACTCCTATTCAGGCAAGTCGTTGATCGTCTCGATGACCATGCTTGACAAGAAGGCCTCCCCGTCGCGGGTCAAGAGCATCGATTATGTGCTCGAGGCCGCGGATTCCGCCCATGAGCGGCGTCAGGTCGCAGCAGGATCTTTTTCCAGAGCCGATCAGGCTTGGATCGAAAAATCCGCGGCATTCAAGAAGATCCGTGAGGCCATGGCAGACGCTTACGGAGAGCTGTGGGTTCAAGACATGCTCGACCCGTGCGACTACGGTGATTTGCGGGTCCGCATGGCTACCGGTGACATATGTAGCAAGACCCGTCGCGGCGATATCCACGCCGTTTCTGTGACCCTGTCCGACGGCCGCACCACGGGACCTTTGACGATCTTCAACATGGCAGATGTCTGCGGTGGCAGTGGGGCCGACCAGGGCAACGGCTGGGACGCAGCCTGGAAGGGCATGGGGGCCGATTCCAGCACGGAGTCTGGGGCCAAGGCCGGCGTGGGCAACAAGGGCAAGAAGGGCAAGAAAGAGAAGAATGGCAAGAAGGGCCGCAGGAAACGCCGACGCTAGAAATCTGTCCCTAGAACTCCCGGCAGTCCGCGGGAATGTCGGCGTTGCCGAATGAGTAAGGGCGGGCCTGTTTGACGACCAACTGCCGACCGGGAGTGACGAGCTTGAACTCAACGTCCATGGCGAACCAACGATTGTCCCCCATGGGGTCGAGGATGGGCTCGAAGTGGTCGTGAATTGCACGAAGAGTGCAAGCCGCGACGTCGACCTCCGCCTCGCTGAGCACTGGATTGCCGTGTGGCAAGCTGCTGTGGGCTTGATAGAGGACGCGCGGCGTCGTTCCCCACCGATAGGTGAGCTGTTCGGTGGTGACTCCCGCTGCCGGATTGGTGACCGACGCTTCGCCGACTTGGGTGTTGATGTAGTAGCGATCGGAGCGGATGGGCTCGAAGATGTCGCGACTGATGGCTACGCCGTTTGCCTCTTCGGAGACAAAGCTCGGATGAATGAGGATTCCCATCGCGACTTTCGAGTTGTCGATATTGAACAGGGCACGTTCGTCGTATGCGCGGGCATTGAATAGGCTTGCCCAAATAGTGCGGATGGCGTCGTCGACAGGCTGGTCGGGATCGCTTACTTGCGCACGCACGGAGGTGTAGAGCCCAGCGCCATTGAAACCGGGAAGATCCTCGGTGTTGCTGCTCGAGCGAAAGCGGACGCGAACGTCGCCGAAGTTTTCATTGATGTAGGTCTCGACCGAGTTGAGGAGGGTGGCGTCCACGGGATTGTTCAAGACGGCTTGGCGCACCTCGGCAAGCATCTGCGCGCGCACCTGAGGGTTTGAGGCGAATTCCGGGTTGGCTTCGGCAACGGCCAGCAAGTCGGCAGCGCCGCTCGTCTGGTAATGCTCGAGGGAGTGGACCACAGCAATGGCTGCGGCTGCATGCGGTGTGGTGACAGGTCCTGGGCAGCTTTGGCGGGTCGAGACAACCCGACCGAGCTCGGCGAGACCCGCAGCCTTGGCACCGATGACCGGCAGTGAGGCCATGGTTTGATCCGACAGCGGAATGACTCCTCTGACGCTTGTGTCGAGGCGCGGGATCAAAGGTTCACCGCCATGGTTTTGACTCTCCCAGAAAGCCTTGGCCTCCGCGGCCTCTGCAGCCCGAACGGTGAATTGTCCCGGAGCGACCTCGAAGCGCACCAGGGTGCCCAACAAAGGAGCGATTCTCAGATCAGATCGCGCATTCACCAGCGCCATGTTGGGGGTGCCGCGGTTACGCGACAGGACGTTGACGTGGGCCAAGGGAGTCTGGAATGCCTCGGTGATGAGTCCACCGACCAGGGGAATGTCGTTGGGGACTTGGTCGGTTACCACAATGACCTGGCGACCGAGTGGAGTGTCACGGAGTTGGTCGATGGGGACGAAGGTCAACACACCGTAGGCGATGCCCTCCGCCAACGGTTGAAAGGTGACACCGCGAAATGGCTCATCGCTATCGACGATCGGGGCCTCGCCATCGATGAGGAGCATCTGCTCGACTTGTTGACTGCCCTGCGGACGCAAGAACCAGTGATTCGGCTTTTGCGTGTTGGCCACGACGTCGAAAAACGCCCTTAGCATTTGCGGTGCGATGATCTTGTCGCCCGGCGCAAACTCGACGGTGTGCAGTGCGCTGCCCGCATGGTGCACGAGGGTGCCCAGGAGATAGCGGCGGGTGTCCACAGCAAAGTACTCACGCTGGCTGAACGCTACCCAACCTTGGTAAAAAACCTGATTATCGGCTGGGTCGCAGCGGTCGAGGTGCGGATCCTCATCGATGATCTCACGAATGAAGGTGTAGTGCAGATCCCAAGCTTCTGACGACAAGAGGTGAACAACGTCGCCCGCTTCCATGTCGACGACAAACTTCACCACCTCCATGCCCACCGCCACGCCGCCCTCGGCGAGTGCTGCGAAATCTCCGGGAGTGTAAAAATGCCGCAGGCGATCATTCACAACACGGGCTTGGAGTGGTTCGCAGGCATCGTTCGTTGCAAGTGGAGTGGGGCTGCAAAAACAAGGAAGACCCGTCGTGTCGGGCACTCTTGCCAGGGTTGAACCCTCGGGCCATGCCATGAAGTCGATGCGATCAATGACATCGGCACCATGCCACAGAGTCACCACCCCTTCGAAGTCATTGTTCGCAACATCCGTCACATCGGTGGAATCGATCTCGATAAGAACGCGCTCACCAGCCTCCATGAATGACTGCGGCCAGGTTAGGGACACACCCAGCGCGGTATTGGGCCACGGCGCACCGGGAGAGTGTGGTGCCAAGGTGATCTGGTATTCACTGAGGTCGATCACTTCTGCACTCGTGTTGAAAACCTCTATGAAGGTGGCGGGCCGCAATGCCAGCTCGTTGAGCGTGAGCGGCATCGTTGCATGGGGCCAGGGATCGGGCCAATCGTACGGCTCAAACTCGATGCCGGTTGGAATTTCCACGGGCGGTGGTGGGCCACAGTGGTCGCCGTTGGGACCGTTGGGGGTGGCCCAGTGGCAGGTTGCAAAGTTTCCGTCCGGGCCCCGGCGGTAACTGTCATTGGGAGCGAGCGCGGGGAATGCCACTCTGTCCACCAAACGGCCATCGGGTGCCCACACAAAAAGGGTCTCGCCGTCCGAGGAGAGCTTGAAGTTGACGTGGTCCGGGCCCTGTCCCATCTGTGTGTCGGCCCATATCAAGATCACCTCTCCAGGTTGTAGGGTCGTGGGGGGCAAGAAATGGAAGGTGTCTTGTGAGTCACTGATGCTGTAGCCCAGCAAGGACGCGGGAGCTTCGCCAGTATTGGCGATCTCGATCCAATCATCAGCCTCGAGTGCGTTGTCGACCCAGGCCCCGTCGTTTTTTGCCATCAGCTCACTCACCTGCACTGCATCAGGACAGATGCCGTCGGTATCTGCGCACGGCACCACCGGCGGGCAGTCGTCAGTGCAGCGGTGGCTATCTTCAGTGCAACCGAGGGCAGCGAAGATCAAAATGAGGGAGGTTGTGGTCAGTTGGCTTTTCATGTCACACCCGGTTTTCAACTTAGTATACGCAATAACAGCGCCAAAGACCGCACTTCCAGAACATGAGTACTTCGTTCCTTCATGGGCGATCGTCGAGCGATTCCTCGAAATAAATTCCCTAGCCTTTTCGCCCTCAACTTCCTTCAGAAATCCAGCCAGGTGCATTTTGCCCGTGAGTCTCACGTCACCATGGGTTGACGAATCTGTCAAAACATCAGATGAGGGCGTCGGGCTGATTGGATTCTTGTCGGGCCTTGATGGCAATTTAATCGGTCCAGAGTTCCCGAGGACGAAGGAAGGGCCTTCCCCTCTCTTCTTTGTGCGCGCAAAGGGAGATCAAGAAACACATGGCCGACCTTGGGTTTGTCCACCTGCACCTGCATTCTCAGTACTCTCTCCTCGACGGAGCGATCCGCCTCAAGGACCTAATTCCGCGGGTCAAAGAACTCGGGATGGACACTGTAGCTGTCACCGACCATGGCAACATGTACGGCGCCGTCGACTTCTTCAAGAAGGCCAAGAAGAAGGACGTCAAACCAATCATTGGTTGTGAGGCGTACGTCGCTGGCCCCCGCGGTCGCAAGGATCGCACCGAGCGCGACAGCGCCCACTTGATCCTTTTGGCCAAAGATGGCGAGGGATACAAAAATCTCAAATACTTAATCTCCGTGGGGTTTCTCGAGGGCTTCTACTATGTGCCGCGGATCGATCGCGAGCTGCTCAAGGGAAGGACCAAGGGGCTCTACGCCTTGTCGGCGTGCCTGGGTGGAGTGGTAAACAAACCGTTATTGCGCAACGGTGCTGACGCAGCCCGGGCTGCGGCGCTGGAGATGAAGACCCTCTTTGAGCCGGGACACTTTTTCTTGGAGCTACAAGACAACGGCTACAAGGAACAGGCTCGTGCAAACGAAGTCCTCATGGACATCGCCAAGACCTGCGACATCCCGTTGGTGGCCACAGCCGACGCTCACTACCTCAAACCCGAGGACGCCGCAGCCCATGAAGTATTGATGTGTATTCAGCAGAGTCGTTCGCTCGCAGAGTTCCGCCAGCGCATGCAGCACTCTGATCTTCTTTACGTCAAGAGCGCCGAAGAGATGTGGCGCTCCTTTGGCAAGATTGCTCCCGAGGCACTGGAAAACACAGTGCGCATCGCAAAGAATTGCAACGTCGAGATCGACCTGTCGCAGACATACTTGCCGGCGTACCAAACCCCCGACGATTACACCCTCGAGGGCTTTCTCGAAAAGACCGCCAGCGAAGGTTTGGCTCGCCGCATTGGGGCGGCGAAGTACCCCATCGACGAGAAGCTCTATCGCGAACGCCTCGACTACGAGCTCGGGGTCATCAATCGCATGAAGTTCCCCGGTTATTTTCTAATTGTTTGGGACTTCATTCGTCACGCCAAAGAGCAGGATATTCCGGTGGGGCCAGGTCGTGGCAGTGGTGCAGGATCATTGGTGGCCTGGAGCCTGCAGATTACCGATCTCGACCCCATTCCCAACGATCTCATCTTCGAGCGCTTTCTCAACCCCGAGCGCGTGTCGATGCCCGACTTCGATATCGACTTCTGTCAGGATCGCCGCGGTGAGGTCATCGAGTACGTTACGGAGAAGTATGGCAAGAAGAACGTCGGCCAGATCGTCACCTATTCGCAACTGTCGGCGAAGAGCGTCATCAAAGACGTTGGGCGTGTATTGGAGCTGCCGTTCGCAGAGGTCAATGAGCTCACCAAACTCATTCCAGGCCTAATCAATGGCAAGAAGGTAACAATCGATCAGGCTCTCGAGCTCGAGCCCAAGCTGCGCGCGATTCAGGAGGAGAAGCCGATCTACAAAGAGGTCATCAAGATCTCTCGTGCCCTCGAAGGACTCAACCGCCAAACCGGGATCCACGCCGCAGGCATTGTCATCGGCGACAAACCGTTGTGGGAGTATGTGCCGTGTTGTCGTGGCAAAGACGGCGAGCTTGTTACACAGTTCGCCAAAGAAGAGGTCGAAGAGGCTGGCCTCATCAAGTTCGATTTCCTCGGCCTCAAGACGCTGACGGTCATTGCCAATGCGGTCCGCCACATCCGGAAACGGGAAGATGTGGGGCCTATGGGTCCCAACCGTGACTTCGACATCACCACGCTCACCCTCGATGACCCCAAGGTCTACAAGTTGATCGCTACGGCCGACACCGACGGCGTGTTTCAGCTGGAATCGAGCGGTTTCAAGGAGATGCTCAAGAAGCTCAAGCCCGACCGCTTCGAGGACATTGTGGCTGGCGTCGCACTTTATCGCCCGGGCCCCCTCGATGCGGGCATGGTTGAAGACTACATCGATCGCAAACACGGTCGAAAGAAAGTCGAGTATCCGCATTCCAAGTGCGGACCGATCCTCGAGTCCACCTATGGCGTCATCGTCTACCAAGAGCAGGTCATGCGTATCGCCGTCGACCTGTGTGGTTTCACCATGGGGCAGGCCGACAAACTCAGAAAGGCCATGGGCAAGAAAAAGGCCGATGTCATGGCCGAGATGGGTGCCAAGTTCGTCAAAGGCGCGGTCGACTGCAGTGGGTGGGAGGCAAAACCCGCCACCGAGCTCTACGAGCTGATCAAGAAGTTCGCGGGCTACGCCTTCAACAAGAGTCACTCTGCCGCCTACGCGGTTATCTCCTACCAAACGGCATTTCTTAAGACCTACTACCCGGTCGAGTTCATGGCGGCGCTCTTGTCCACAGAAATGCGAGCTCAAGAGAACGTTGTCAAATATATTCAAAGTGCTCGTGAGCATGGCATCGAGATCTTGCCCCCCGACGTTAACCTCTCCGAACGAGACTTCTCTGTGGTGCGTGTCGGAGATAAGGCCAAGATTCTATTTGGACTCGGAGCTGTCAAAGGGATCGGTGACGCCGCCATCGACAGCATCGTTCAAACTCGGGCCGACGGTACCTTTCGCTCGCTGTTTGGTTTCTGCGAGCGGGTCGACCTCAAACGGGTCAACCGCAAGGTCATTGAGGCGTTGGTGAAATGTGGCGCATTCGATTGTGTCGGCAAACCGCGTTCGCAGCTCTTCGCGGCTGTCGACAGGGCCCTGGAGGCTGGCCAGTCGGCGCAGAAAGACCGCCTCTCGGGGCAGACGAGTCTGTTTGCTGCCTTCGCTGCAGTCGACAACAGCAAAGATAGGGGCACCCCGACGAGCACCGTCGAAGAGGTCTATCCCGAGATCCATGAGTGGCTCGAGAAGGAACGCCTTGCCGCCGAAAAGGAAGCCTTGGGCTTTTACGTCAGTGGCCATCCTCTGGATGGCTTCGCCGCCGATCTTCCCCGCCTCTGCAGTGTCAACACCGCTCAGCTTGCGGCGATGGCCGACAAACCGAGTCAGCGTTTCAACGAAATCGCACTCGGCGGGGTGGTTACGGCCTTGCGTGAACGGCCGCTCAAGAATGGCAAGGGACGCATGGCCTTCATTACGATTGAAGACCTGCACGGGCATTGCGAAGTTCTCGTTTTCAGCAAAGTCTTCGGTGAGTGTGAGCACATCATCAAGGGAGACGACCCGATCTTGGTGCGCGGCGCTCCAATGCTCGAAGGCGATGAACGCGGCACCGAGGTGAAGATTCGGGCCACAGGTTTCGAATCGCTCTCGGAGGCGCGGGCCCGCAAGACCAAGCGAATGGAGATGGCCGTTCCCGTCTACGCCCTCAACAACGACAAGCTAGAACGCCTCAAGGAGTTGCTGGTTGCCAATCGGGGTGATATCCCTGCCCGTCTTACGATCACCAACCCCCACGTTTTTGAGACCGTTATTGCGTTGCCCGAGACCCTCAAGGTCAATCCTACCGATGAGTTGCTGATCCGTGTCGATCAGCTCTTCGGCCAGAAGGTCGTGCGATTGTCCTGAGGTTTGTCGCGAAAGACCCGGATCAGGATAAGCAAAACCGGGCCGAGAAACAGATCTGCTGCCAGGGCCATGATAACGGCCAGGCTCGCGAGCAAACCGAAGTTCGACAAAATGGCGAGGCCTGAGCTCAGGAAGATGCCGAAGCCCAGAGCCAGGATGATGGTGGTGAACGTCATGGCCTTGCCAACGTCCAACAAGGATCGCTGCATTGCCACGACGGGATCGTCGGTCAGGCCCAGGTTGTGCCGAAAGTGAGTGAAGTAGTGGATGGTATCGTCGACCACGATGCCGATGGCCACCGAGGCGATGATAGACGTGGCTGCATTGAGACCGAAATCGCCCCATCCCAAAAGGCCAATGACAGCGACGATCGGAAAGATATTGGGGATGATACTGACCAGTCCGCCTTTGATGCCAAATAGGACCATCATCAAAACGAGAATGACGGCGAAGGCGAGGAGGAGGCTGTAGATCATCGTCGAGGAAATAGCGCGGCTGACGGTGCTGGTGAGGATGTCGAAACCTGTTGTCGTCACTTTGGCACCCAGCGAAGATTGCACATGGGATTGCACGTCGGCGATGAGGGCATTGCGTTCCCGCTCGTTCATCTGCCGGGTGCGGATGGAAACGCGGGCGATGTCATACTCAGGGTTGACGACATCTTCCACGCCGTTACCGTCAGACATTTCAAATAGCAGCAATTCTTGCGCCACCTCCTGCCGAGTTTGCGGGATGACATACTGCGAAGCATCATCCCCGCGTAAGGCGCGGTTGATGAGCTTGACGTAGTCCGACAGAGAGCTGGTGCTGATGACTTTGGCATTCTCTTCGGCGTGCCGCTGCAAAGCATCGAGCTTGCGCAGCGTCTCGGGCTCTTTGGCAAATCCGGGGGCACCCCGCACCAACACTTCCAAACTCGAGACGCCCGCGAGGTGTTGATCGAGGAACTCAGCGTCCTTGCGGATGGTTGTACTCTCTTTGAAGTGGCGCAACATCGAGCCTTCGACGTGGATGAGTGGAATACCTGCCGCCGAGATGATGGTCGCCGCAAGAAAGACGAGGATGACCGCCTTGGGATGGCGCACGTTGTAACGGCCAATCGCGGCGAGGGTTCGGTCAAGGGAGCTCGGTTGTTCGTTGGAGATTGTTGGAGCAGGTACCAGCAACAGTCCGGTAGGAACGATGACCAACGAGATGAAGAAAACGCTGACAATGCCAAAAGCCGCGAACAGTCCAAGATTCTGGACCGCGAGAATAGAGCTCGTGGCGAGCGACCCAAAGCCGACCATGGTGGTAACAGCTGTGAATAGGCAGGGCTTGCCGGCTCGTTCAAATGTCGCAACGATGGCCGCCGCTCTGTCGGGCGTTTGGGCAGATTCAAGGCGGTAGTGACTCATCAGGTGAACAGCGGTGGCGACGCCGGTGGTCGTGATGAGGGCGAAAAGGGCGCTGGAGACGGGTGTCAGGGGTACGCCGAGCAAACCCTTGAGGCCGAGGGTCCAGCCTAGTCCCAACGACACCGAGACCACCGGCCAGATGACCGACGAGAATCGACGAAACAGGGCGAGAGTTGCCAGAGCCGTGAGAAGAAGTGATAGGGGAAAGAACCGCTTCATGTCAGCTTGCATCATCGCTTCGACCTCCCAGTTGGTGATGATCTCACCACCCACGTGGAAGGCCCTGCCGCTCGATTGTTGATGCCGGGCGGTGAGCTCCTGCAAAGCCGTGATGAATGTGCCCTGCTCCTCTTTGCCGCGGGTTTGCGCATCAAGCACCACCGCCATTGTGCGATGATCGTCCGAGAGCAAATGCCGTGTGACGAGTGGATTGTCCGCAATCCGCCGCATCAGCGCTGAGCGTTCGTCTGGGCTCTTTGTGGGCTCGGGCATCATCGGCACGATGTCGATGCCATCCGCGGTGCCACGAATATGATCGGCATTGACCAACGAGAGCACTTGTTCGACATGCGGCAGCCTCTCGAGCTCGGAGGTGAACGTCTTGGTGAAGCGGTGTTCTTCGGGGCCAAAGGGGTCCTCGACCGACCAAGCGACAACGGTGTAGTTCGTCGCAGAAAAAAGGCCCTTGAACTCCTTGTAGTCGATGAGAACCGGGTTGCTCGCGCTGAACCAGGTGGTCTCGTCCTCTTTGGTTTCGAGCCGAGGCAAACCACGTCCGAGGATGACACTGATGACGGCGATCAGTGCCACGAGGGCAAAACGGGTGCGCAGAATGAATTGACCAAAAGTACGCATGGGCGGCGAGTTAAGTATCACGAGAGCAGGGGCGAGGCCATCTGCTCGCTGCCTGCCGCTGCCGTGCCTGCCGCTGCCTGCTGCTGCCTGCCGCTGCCTGCCATGCCTGCGGGTCTGCGTCTCAGGAGAAAATCTTCTCCCCGGGTGCAGAGGCCTCGGCGGCGTCCGCCTCAAAGTCGCGGTGTGGGGCGCTCGCTTTGTTCAATGCCCGCTCTCGATACCATTCGTGTGCGACGATCATGCTCATGACCTCATTGGTGCCAGTCCAGATGGACGCGAGGCCGAGGTCGCGGACGATCCGCTCGATGGGAAAGACGTTGGTGTAACCAATACCTCCCATGACCTGCATGGCATGACGAGCCACCTGTTGGCAGTTCTCTGTTACCAGCTTCTTTGTTTCACTCACGAGTCGCCGAATGCGGGCCGGATCCGCTCCAGCGTCCACCGCGCGGGCAGTGACGTAGACCATGGCGCGAGCGGCGTCGAGTTGGATCGCGGACTCGGCAATCTGGAAACTCACGCCCTGAAAGCGATTGATCGGTTGGCCAAAGGCCTTGCGCTTCTGCGTGTAGTCGGTGGCTACCTCGAGGGCAGGGCGGGCCGCGCCTATGGTCATCGCCGCAGTACCCAGGCGCTCGGGGATCATCATGGTGTTAAAGACTGCGATGGCACCGTTGACCGTTCCGACAACGTTGCCTTTGGGGATGTGGACATCCTTGAAGACAACACGTCCGGCGCCGCCGCCGCGGCAGCCCATGAGTCCGTAGAGATAATCGACCGTGACCCCGGGGCCGCGGTCGACAATGAAGCAGGTGAGTGCCTTCTCCCCCGGAGTGTCTGGGTTTGGGTCAGTTCGTGCATAGGCGAGAAAATAGTCAGCTCCCTCGGCGCCGACGATGAATCGTTTTTGGCCGTTGAGTACGAAGCCGTCGCCGTCTTCGAGAGCCGTGGTGGTGGTGCCGAAAAAGTCGGAGCCGCCGCGGGGCTCGGTGAGGCACTCCGCGGCAAACTTCTCACCACGCAAAAGGGGGGTGACATACTTGGCTCTTTGAGCGTCCGTGCCGTGTTGCACGATGGCGTCGCAGACGAGCTCGGCACCGACGCCAAAGACGCAGGCGAAGATGTAGCCGAGGGTGCCGACCTCCTCCATCACTGCACAGGTAGTCACCCAGTCGAGGTCACGACCGCCCCATTTGCGCGGATAACGACAACCTAACAGATTGCGCCGTCCTGCCTCCTGGAGAAATTCTTTGGGGAACTGGATCTCGTCCTTGTCCATGGCGAGGATCATGTCCCGAGGAACCCAGCGAACCAGCTCTCGAGCTTCTTCGCGGATCTGTTTGGCCTTGTCATCGAGCAGGTGGTCGAGCATGCATGGTCTCCGTGGTTCGTGGATGGGCCTCGCGGGGATCCAGCATAGGCGGATCGCGGCAGCCGATCCAACTGCAACACGAAAGCCCCCTTGTCAGCGGTGCCTGTCATCCCAACATTATCCTCCTGGGGATGTCGGCTGACCTTTTTCGATCGAACGTCACCAAGTTGGCTCGAACAGCGAGCATGTACTCCATGGGGAAAGACCATGTTTGATGGATTTCGTTCACTTCCTGATGTCGACAAGGATGAAACCCACGAGTGGGTGGAAGCCCTTGACGACATTGTTCACACAGACGGTCGAGCGCGCGCGAGTTACGTGGTGCGAGAGGTGCTGTCGCGCGCCCGCGAGCTCAACATTGGCCTGTCTGAGTTGTTGCAGACGCCGTACATCAACACCATCCTGCCGGAGGACGAGCCCGAATTTCCTGGTGACGAGGTTATGGAGAAGCGAATTCGACGCATCATTCGTTGGAATGCCATGGCCATGGTGACCCGGGCTAACCTGCGTTTCGGTGGACTCGGTGGCCACATTTCCACCTATGCATCGTCTGCGAGTCTCTACGAAGTGGGATTCAATCACTTCTTTCGCGGCAAAGATGCGCCCGGCGGTGGCATCCTTTGCTGCCGCCGCCACCAGTCTTGCCACACATGGCAAAACCATGATCCCCTTCTACATCTTCTATTCGATGTTCGGCCT